>Ga0209564_1000060_pt1 | contig 325890 bp, 284 predicted proteins | sample AraplaCol_mMF_r2_FD_184272 | JGI IMG/M metagenome (GOLD analysis project Ga0209564, IMG submission 184272) | Arabidopsis root microbial communities from North Carolina, USA - plate scrape MF_Col_mMF_r2 (SPAdes) (version 3) | ecosystem: Host-associated > Plants > Roots > Endosphere | place... | reverse complement strand
CTACTTTCGTAGCGCCTATTTCATTACTTCTTGTGAACATTTGATATTTTAAGTATCAGCAGGACTAGCCTGCTGTGCACTTTCATCAAACGTCCACACTTATCGACTGTTAATTTTTAAAGAACTTTATTCGGTACTGCTTGCTGCGGAGCGTTGTGTCCGTCAGCGAAGAAGAAAGAGTATGAAGCGTTTAGATCGTTTCGTCAACCCCGTTTTTTAGTACCCCGTACTAAAAAACTTTTTCCGCTTCACTCAGCATTTGCATGCGTCGTTCTGCGAGGGGGCGAACTATAGCAAACGAGAATGGATTCCGCAAGTGGGCCACGACGTTTAATACTTTTCACCTCATCCCTCCTCTTCCGCTTTCCTCGCCTCCCATTCCCGTCTTTCTGCAGCCTGTCGCATGCCCATGGTTTCCATGCCGGCCATCCCTTACAGTTGCATCGTCCCAATAGCATTGTCATTCCGGACAATATGGGAGCTCAACAGTTGACCGTTAAGCTACACTTGCCGCTTGCATGACAATACAGAACGAAAGCCTCACATGTTTCCGATGCCTAAAACGCAAGATACCCTGAAAACCGCCGGCGCCTGGCTGCATCGCGGCTTCGATGCGACCGCCACCTGGGTAACGCAGCTGTCGTGGTGGAAGTTCCTGGTGTTCGCAGTGTTGACGCTGATTGCCGGCTCCATCCTGCAAGACGAGCTGTTCTCGTCCAGCCCTGACGAAGAAGTCGTCATCAAAAACGACAAGCATTCGAAACGCAAGAACGGCGACACCAACATCCTGATCGACGACAGCGGCATCCACTTCAACCCGCGCGGCAAGATCCGCAACAAGGATGCCGACAAGACCGACAAGAGCGATTCCTCCGATTCCAGCAGCGACGACAACAAGGGCGTCCCCGTCGCGCCGCCTGAACCGCCGGCCGAACCGGCTCATCCGGCACAGCCCGCCGAGCCGGCCGCCCCCGCCAGCAAACCCTCCAAGCCGTCCGCCGCATCCGTCCCCTCCCTGCCCACCCTGCCAGGCGAGGAAGTGCACATCGACCTGCCGCCGCAGATCGGCGAAGAGTTGTCGAACGCGATTGAAGAGGCCGTCGACGACGCCGCCGAGCAAAAAGTCACCCGCTACCACCGTCAGGCCTCGACCTGGTTCAAGAGCTTCGTCTCGCTGCTGGTGCTCGCCCTGTTCGGCACCAAGGCGCTGATGGGCGGCAAAAAACGCGCTGAAGCCGAAACCCTGACCGCCAACGCCGCCGTCGAACGCGAATCCATGCAGCGCCAGCTCAGCGAAGCCAAGATGCAGATGATGCAGGCCCAAGTCGAGCCGCACTTCCTGTTCAACACCCTGGCTTCGGTCGAACACCTGATCGAAACCGACCCGCCGCGCGCCTCCGCCATGCAGCGCAGCCTGATCAAATACCTGCGCGCGGTGCTGCCGCAAATGCGCGACAACGCCCTGATCACCAACCTGGGCCGCGAAGCCGACATGGTGGTGGCCTACCTGAACCTGCTGAAAATGCGCATGGAAGAACGCCTGACCGTGGACTTCGACATCCCCGACGGCCTGCGCACCGCCGCCTTCCCGCCGATGATGCTGCAATCGATGGTGGAAAACGCCATCAAGCACGGCCTCGAAGCCAAGCCCGAGGGCGGCACGCTGAAAGTGCGCGCCGATGTCGCCCACAACAAGCTGCGCGTGATCGTCACCGACGACGGCCTCGGCTTCGGCGCCGTGCCCAGCGACGGCACCGGCCTGGGCCTGATGACCATCCGCGAACGCCTGAAACTGCTGCACGGCGACCAGGGGCAGTTGCTGATCGCCGCCAACAGCCCGAGCGGCGTCATTGCCACGATCGAAGTGCCGTACCAGCTGTCCAAATAAGATCGATTGATTATTACGGCGATTCGTTGAATAATTAATTGTTTAAATAATTAACATTGCAGAACACACCCACATGCCTACAGCAATCATTGCCGACGACGAACGTTTGATGCGCGACCAACTGCGCATGCGCCTGGGCCAGGTCTGGCCCGAACTGGAAATCATCGGCGAAGCCAAGAATGGCGACGAAGCGATCGAACTGGTCGACCAGCTCAAGCCGGACTTCACCTTCCTCGACATCCGCATGCCGGGCAAGACCGGCATGGAAGCGGCCACGGTCATCGGCAACAAGAGCAACATCGTGTTCGTGACCGCCTACGACGCCTACGCGGTGGAAGCCTTCGAGCGCGGCGCGGTCGATTACGTACTGAAACCGCCTGAGCAGGAACGCCTGCAAATCACCGTCGACCGCCTCAAGACCCGCATGAACAAGCCGGCAGCCGACGTCAACGCCAGCGTAACGGCGATGCTGTCGCAACTGGCGGAAAAGATCGCCACGCCGAAGCCAGCCTACCTGCAATGGATACAGGCCAGCATCGGCCAGGACTTGCGCATGATCCCGGTCGAGGAAATCCTGTTCTTCCGCTCCGACGAAAAATACACCTGCGTGCAGACCGAACGCTATGAAGCGCTGATCCGCAAGCCGGTGCGCGACCTGGCGGAAGAGCTCGACCCGGCGCTGTTCTGGCAAATCCACCGCGCGACGCTGGTCAACGTCAACGCCATCGAAGGCGTGACGCGCGACATCCGTGGCCGCCATCTGGTCATGATCAAGGGCAAGCCGGACAAGCTGGAAGTCAGCCGCAGCTTCCTGCACCTGTTCAAGCAAATGTAATTCCCGCAGACGCCGAGCGCGTCTGCGTCAAATCAATCCCCTGCCCCGCACTTGCATTAGTGTGGACCCACGCGGCCGCCGGCCGCATGGAGACGCGCATGGGTCGCACCCGATCATTGCTACTGCTTGCGGGCGCGGTCGCCCTGGCCAGCCGGCTGTCCTGGCGCATGGGCTGGCAATGCGCGCGCACGGCCGCCGCCCACAAACGCAGCCGGGGCATCATCCAGCACGCCAGCGACGCCATCATCTCCACCGACGAGCGCCAGCACATCCTGCAGGCCAACCCCTCGGCCGCCGCCATGTTCGGCACCACGGTGCAGGCGATGGAAGGCTCGCCGCTGCACCGCTTCATCCCGCGCGACCAGCGCCAGAACAACGAACCCACGACCACCCGCTATTTCGGCGACACCGGCATCCGCCTGCGCATGAAGGGCCGCCGCGCCAGCGATTACGCGGTGACGGGGCTCAAGGCCGGCGGCCAGCACTTTCCACTGGAGGGGTCGATCTCCTCGCTGGCGGAAAACGGCCACCGCATCTACACCATCATCCTGCGCGACATCACCGAGCGCAAACAGGTGCAGGAGCAGCTGGAACAGTCGTACTCGCAGCTGCGCGAGCTGTCAGCCGCGCTGCAAACGATACGCGAGGAAGAACGCAAGCACATCGCCCGCGAGCTGCACGACGACCTCGGCCAGCTGCTGGCGACGCTGCGGGTGGACCTGGCATTGCTGCAACAGCAGCACAGCAACGACGCCGTGGCCCGCAAGCTGCAGGCCGGCATGGACGAGCTGCTGATGTCCGCAATCACGTCGCTGCGGCGCATCGCCAGCAATCTGCGGCCGCGCGCGCTCGATGAGGGCGGATTGTATTTTGCGCTGGAGAGCTTGCGCCAGGAATTCGTCGCCCGCTACGGCATCGCCTGCACGCTGGACGCGAATGAAGAGGATTTGATACTCGATGACGCCTACAGCACAGCCATCTTCCGCATTGCGCAGGAAGCGCTGACCAACATCACCCGCCACGCCGAGGCGCGCACGGTCATGCTGTCGCTGTACCGCACCGATTCAATGCTGCAAATCACGATACACGACGACGGCCGCGGCATCGCCGAAAAGGACATGGACAAAGCGTCGTCCTTCGGCCTGATCGGGATGCGCGAACGCGTCTGGGCACTGCATGGCGATATTTCCATCGTCAGCGACGGCGGCACCCGGATCATGATCCGGCTGCCGCTGCCCCCTCAGGAAAATCCCGCCAGTCTTGCTTAGAAGGCGTGACGGATGCCGACGTTGAAGGCCTTGTCGCCGCTACCAGCTTCGTTGTTGTTACCAACGGTGTAGCCGGCGCCGTTCTTGTTCTTGATCTTGGCGTAGGCGACATAGATGCCGGTACGCTTCGACAGCGAGTGCAGGTAGCCCAGGGCCCACTGGTCGGCGTCCTGGTTGTTGACGGTCTTGTCGTTCTTGCGGATGTACGAAGCCATGATGGTGCCGCTAGGAGCGACTGGCACTTGCACGCCGATCAGCAGGTCGTTGCTGTCGATGCTGGCTTTCGGCGCGACGGCGTAACCGTAGGCGTTGGCCACTGGCAGGGCTGCGCTGTTCACGCCTTTGTCTGCGCCGTAGGCGAAGTAGGCTTTGACAACCTGGAAGTCGTAGTTGATCGCGAACAGGGTGTTGCGGCCGCTGTCTTGCAGCTTGGCTGGGGTGGCGCCGACGGCGGCGGTGTCGTTGTTGCGGTTGTTGTACACCAGACGCGCGTTCAGCGGGCCGTTGGCGTAGTTCAGACCGAAGCCGAACTGACGGCCGGCGGTCGAGCTGCCAGCCTGCTCGCCCAGCGAGTACAGACCTTCGGCGCTAAAGCCTTCAACGCTAGGCGATGCGTAGACCAGTGCGTTGCTGGTGCGGGTGTTGGCGCCAGCAGCTGGGAACAAGTTCTTGATGCTGCCTGCGTAGCCGGCGCCGAACGGGTCAGCGACCTGGCTCATGGCGTTGTACAGCATGGTGTACTGACGACCGATGGTCAGGGTGCCGGCTTCCTTGCTTTTCAGGCCGACGAACGATTGACGGTTGAACAGGGCGCTGTTGGCGTTGTCCAGCGCGCCATCATCCACTTTCACGCCGGTTTCCAGGGTGAAGATAGCCGACAGACCGCCGCCCAGATCTTCCGTACCGCGGAAGCCCAGACGCGACTGGCCGCCGATACCGCTGGTGACTTTGGTCACGCTGCCAGCAGCGCCGCCGCGCTCGCCGACCAGGCCGGCATCGACCAGGCCATAGATCGTGACATTCGATTGCGCTTGTGCTTGGGCTGCGAAACCGCCGATGATCATTGCTACCAGAGTAAGTTTTTTCACTTGATGTTCTCTACTGAAGGTTGAAAGAAGTAACTGCATGTAATGAATCTACGGGGCGAATCATGCCTATCAATTACTTCAACAATGTGACATCGACCATTTGTTGTAAATCTGCACTAGGCGAAAAAAAAGCCGCTGAACGCGGCTTGGGGATTATTTCAGTCTGCAACTGAGCAGGTAGTAGTACTCCATGCGCTCGATGCGGACCTGGCGCGCCGACGTCGCGAAGCGTTTGCGCAGCGTGCTGTCGGTCAGGTAATTCTTCATCACTTCGTAACGCTGGCCGTCGTCGGCCGTCAGGATCTGGAAAGTATTGCCTTCCAGGTCGGTGCGGGCGAATACCATGCTGTTGCCATCGACATAAGTTTCATCGAGCAAGACCAGCAGCACATCCTTGCCCAGCTTGGTGCGCAGCGTCTTCAGGTATTTTTCCTGGTCTTCACGCTTGACGTGCGCCCACAGGCCGGCCGCGAACACCGCCGTGTATTTGCCCTCCAGGCCGTCCGGCAGGTTGAAGGCATCCATCACACCGAAGCTGACGACATCCTCGTCCAGGCCGCGGGTTTCGGCCAGCGCGATCATTTCCGGCAGCAGGTCGGTGGCGTGCACCGATTCCGCCACTTCGGCGATCAGGTCGGTCCAGTATGCGGTGCCGCAGGCCAGTTCCAGCACCTTGTGGCCCTGGAACAGCTCGGCAACCATTTCCTGCAGGTCATCCAGATCGTCGAAGCGCTCTTCCTGCGCGTAGACCTGGTCATAGTTATCGGCGTTGACGGCATAAAATTGTGCCAACTGATTGGTAATCATGTCTTACTTTCTAATTTACAGTTCGTAGTGCTCTTTTTCACCGCTCATGGCTTGCTCGATCAACTTGCGGTTGAGCGTAGGCGCCAGCAGTTCAATAAAGGTGTAGATATAGCTGCGCAGATAAGCCCCCTGCTTGACCGCCACCCGCGACACATTCATGCCGAACAGGTGGCCCACGGGGATGGCGCGCAGGTTCTTGTCGCGCTCGGCGTCGAAGGCCATGCCCGCTATGATACCAATCCCCATGCCCAACTCCACATAAGTCTTGATCACGTCGGCGTCGATGGCTTCCAGCAGCACGTCCAGCTTCAGCCCGCGCAGGGAGAAGGCATGGTCGATCTTGCTGCGGCCGGCAAAGGCGCCATCGTAAGTGATAATCGGGAAAGCGGCAATTTCTTCCAGCGTTACCTGCTTGGATTTCAGTAAAGGATGGTCCGGCGCCACCACCACCACGTGTTCCCATTGATAGCATGGCAATGTTATCAATCCAGTCACGCCGGCGATCGACTCGGTGGCGATCGCCAGGTCGGCCTGGTCGCGCTGGACCATTTCGGCGATCTGTTGCGGATTCCCTTGCAACAAAGACAAGCGCACCTTGGGAAACTTCAACATGAAGGCCTGCACCACTTTCGGCAGCGTGTAGCGCGCCTGCGTGTGTGTGGTGGCGATGGTAAAACTGCCGCTGTCCTGGGCCGCATATTCCTTACCGATGCGCTTCAGGCTGTCGATCTCCTGCATAATTAACTCCACCGATTCCAGCACCAGCCGCCCCGGTTCGGTCAGGCCGCGGATACGCTTGCCGTGCCGGGTGAAGATATCGACGCCCAACTCCTCCTCCAGCTCGATAATCGCCTTGGACACGCCCGGCTGCGACGTAAACAGCGCCTTGGCGGCGTCGGTCAGGTTGTAATTCTGGCGTACAGCTTCGCGCACGAAGCGCAGTTGGTGAAGGTTCATTGCAGATCCAGGCCCATCATAAATTGAACGTCCATGCTTATACCCATTACGTATATAAGCAAATAAAGACTAAGTCGTATGGAATAAAGACGAAGTTTATTACTATTAGCGCTAGTTTGGGGGTTCTAGCAAGCGACTATCTAGGAAGAATATGTATCAATACGACCAATATGACCATCTTATCGTGCGTGAACGCATCGCCCAGTACCGCGATCAGGTGCGCCGCCGCCTGTCCGATGAGCTGACCGAAGCCGAATTCCTGCCGCTGCGCCTGCAAAACGGCCTGTATATGCAGCGTCACGCCTACATGCTGCGCATCGCCGTGCCATACGGCCTGCTGGCGTCCAAGCAAATGCGCATGTTTGCCCAGATCGCCCGCAAATATGATCGCGGCTACGGCCACTTCACCACCCGCCAGAACATCCAGTTCAACTGGATCGAACTGGAACAGACCCCGGACATCCTGAGCGACCTGGCCTCGGTGGAAATGCACGCCATCCAGACCTCGGGCAACTGCATCCGCAACACCACCTCCGATCCGTTTGCTGGCGTGGCCGCCGACGAGATCATCGATCCGCGTCCGTACGCCGAGGTGCTGCGCCAGTGGTCCACCTTCCACCCTGAATTCATCGCCCTGCCGCGCAAATTCAAGGTCGCCATCAACGGCGCCGTCGAAGACCGCGCCGCCATCGCCGTGCACGACATCGGCCTGACCGTGGTGCGCAACGACGCCGGCGAGATCGGCTTCAAGTTCATGGCAGGCGGCGGCATGGGCCGCACCCCCATCCTGGGCAGCGTGATCCGCGACTTCCTGCCATGGCAGCACCTGCTGACCTACACCGAAGCCGTGATGCGCGTATATAACCAGTACGGCCGCCGCGACAACAAGTACAAGGCCCGCATCAAGATCCTGCTGAAAGCCATCGGCGTCGAGGAGTTCACCCGCCAGGTCGAAGCCGAATGGACCGACCTCAAAGACGGCCCGGAAACGCTGACCGTCGAAGAGATGCAGCGCGTGATCGACTACTTCCAGCCGCCAGCCTACAAACAGCTGGACGACAGCGACGTCGTCGCGGCGCGAGCCGGCAACAAGGCCTTCGCCAACTGGGTCAACCGCAACGTCAAGCCGCACAAGCAGCCGGGCTACGCCGCCGTGGTGCTGTCGCTGAAGAAGACCGGCGTGCCGCCGGGCGACGCCACCGCCGAACAGATGGACTTCATGGCCGACCTGGCCGACCGCTACAGCTTCGGCGAACTGCGCGTCACGCACGAGCAGAACATCGTGCTGGCCGACGTCGAGCAGTCGCAGTTGTTCACCTTGTGGGAACAGGTCAAGGCCAAGGGCCTGGCCACGCCGAACATCGGCCTGCTGACCGACATGATCTGCTGCCCAGGCGGCGACTTCTGCTCGCTGGCCAACGCCAAGTCGCTGCCGATCGCCGCCGCCATCGCGGAGCGCTTCGACAACATCGACTTCCAGCACGACATCGGCGAGATCGAACTGAATATCTCCGGCTGCATCAACGCCTGCGGCCACCACCACGTCGGCAGCATCGGCGTGCTGGGCGTCGACAAGGACGGCAGCGAATGGTACCAGGTGTCGATCGGCGGCTCGCAGGGCAACAACGCCGCCATCGGCAAGATCATCGGGCCATCGTTCTCCGCGCTGCAAATGCCGGAAGTGATCGGCCGCCTGCTACAGGTCTATGTGCGCGATCGCTACGAAGACGAATCGTTCGCCGACTGTGCGCAGCGCCTCGGCATCGCACCGTTCAAGGAATTTGTGTACGCCACGCCGATCGTCGAAGCCGGTCGCCTGGTTGGAGAGGATGAATATGTCTGAAGTTAAAAACCTGATCATCAAAGGCCGCGAAGTGGTCGAAGACAGCTGGCACGTGCTGCGCGCGCCGGAAGCGGCCGACGGCGGCGTCGCCCCCGAAGCCGACGCCATCGCCGCCCTGCCCGTCCCGGCGGGCAAGGTGATCGTGCCGGTCGCTGTCTGGAACGCCCAGCGCGAATCGCTGCTGGCGCGCGCCGCCGCCGGCGAGATCGGCGTCTGGATCGCCAGCGACGAACGCCCGGAAGCACTGAAGGACGACCTGCCGAAATTCGCCGTGATCGCCGTCGACTTCCCTAAATTCACCGATGGCCGCGGCTACTCGATCGCCTACAACCTGCGCACCCGCCTGGGCTGGACCGGCGAACTGCGCGCCATCGGCGACGTGCTGCGCGACCAGCTGTTCTCGATGCAGCGCGTCGGCTTCGACGCCTACGCCACGCGTCCAGACCGCAGCATCCACGACGCGCTCAAAGGCCTGTCCGATTTCTCGGAGACCTACCAGGCGTCGGTGGACCAGAAAGTGCCGCTGTTCCGCCGCCATGCGCGCAACGTCGGCGTCAAAGACGGCGACGCCGGCTACGGTATCTGAACGGAGCGAACATGAGTGACCTGAGCAAGCTGATTGCGGACACCAGCGCCACGCTGAACCGCATCGCCAGCGAACATAGCCCGGCGGTCTTCGCCTCCAGCCTGGCGGCCGAAGACATGGTGCTGACCGATTTGATCCTGAAGGCCAAGCTGAATATCGGCATCTTCTCGCTGGAGACCGGACGCCTGCATCCCGAAACGCTGGCCATGCTGGACCGCGTGAAAGAGCACTACGACGGCTACGAGATCGCGCTGTACAAGCCTGAGACGGAAGCGATCGACGCCTACGTCGCGCAGAATGGCCTCAACGCCTTCTACGACAGCGTCGAGATGCGCCGCGAATGCTGCCGCATCCGCAAGGTCGAGCCGCTGGGCCGCGCCCTGGCCGGCAACAAGGCCTGGGTCACGGGCCAGCGCCGCGCGCAGTCGGCCACCCGCACCTCGCTGATGGTGGAAGAAGACGATCCGGCGCACTTCATGACCAAGTTCAATCCGCTGGCCGACTGGTCGGAGGAAGACGTCTGGAACTACATCCGCGACAACAACGTGCCGTACAACGCGCTGCACGACCAGGGTTATCCATCGATAGGCTGCGCACCGTGCACGCGCGCCATCGAACCGGGTGAAGACGTCCGCGCCGGCCGCTGGTGGTGGGAGAATCCGGAATCGAAGGAATGCGGCCTGCACATGGTCGACGGCAAACTGATACGCATTAAGTCCGTGGCGGCGTAAGTCCGCCACACCAAAAGCACACCAAAACAATAGGCATAGTCCCATGAACGCTATAGTTGAAAACCACGCCGCGCATGTCAATGCACGCCACCTCGACGCCCTGGAATCCGAAGCGATCCACATCATGCGCGAAGTGGCGGCCGAGTGCAGCAACCCTGCCCTGCTGTTCTCGGGCGGTAAAGACTCGGTGGTCCTGCTGCGCATCGCGGAGAAGGCTTTCCGCCCCGGCAAATTCCCGTTCCCGCTGGTGCACGTCGACACCGGCCATAACTTCGCCGAAGTGATTACCTTCCGCGACAAGCGCGTGGCCGAACTGGGCGAGCGCCTGATCGTCGGCTCGGTCGAAGAGTCGATCAAAAAAGGCACGGTGCGCCTGCGTAATCCGCTGACCGATTCGCGCAACGCCGCGCAGGCGGTCACGCTGCTGGAGACCATCGCCGAACACGGCTTCGACGCCTGCATCGGCGGCGCGCGCCGCGACGAAGAGAAGGCCCGCGCCAAGGAGCGCATCTTCTCCTTCCGCGACGAATTCGGCCAATGGGATCCGAAATCGCAGCGCCCGGAACTGTGGGACTTGTATAACACCCGCGTTCATCCAGGCGAAAACATGCGCGTGTTCCCGATCTCGAACTGGACCGAGCTCGATGTGTGGCAATACATCGCCCGTGAAAAGCTGGAACTGCCGCCGATCTACTTCGCCCACGAGCGCCAGGTCATTCCGCGCAACGGCCTGCTGGTGCCGCTGACCGACCTGACTCCTGCCCGCGAAGGCGAGACCGTCGAAACGCAAGTGGTGCGCTTCCGCACCGTCGGCGACATCTCCTGCACCTGCCCGGTGTCGTCGGATGCGGCCACGGTGGAACAGATCATCGCCGAGACCGCAGTCACGCAGATCACCGAACGCGGCGCCACCCGGATGGACGATCAGACCTCCGAAGCCTCGATGGAAAAACGTAAGAAAGCAGGATACTTCTGATGAACGCACTGAATGAAAACCTGACCGAGCGCGGACTGCTGCGCTTCATCACCGCCGGCTCCGTCGACGACGGCAAGTCCACCCTGATAGGCCGCCTGCTGTTCGACAGCAAAGGCATCTTCGCCGACCAGCTGGACGCCATGTCGCGCTCCAAGCACAAGCGCACCGTCGGCGACGCCGTCGACCTGTCGCTGCTGACCGACGGCCTGGAAGCCGAACGCGAACAAGGCATCACCATCGACGTGGCCTACCGCTACTTCGCCACGCCGAAGCGCAAGTTCATCATCGCCGACACGCCGGGCCATGAACAGTACACCCGCAACATGGTGACGGGCGCCTCGACCGCCGATGCCGTCATCATCCTGATCGACGTATCGAAGGTGAAGCTGCATGACGACGGTAGCGTCGACCTGCTGATCCAGACCAAGCGCCACTCGACCATCGCCCACCTGCTGCAAATCGAGCACGTTGTGGTCGCCGTCAACAAGATGGACCTGGTGAACTACGACCAGGCGATCTACGACCGCATCGTCAAGGCCTACCGCGAGTTCGCCGAGACGCTGGGCCTGAAGGACATCACGCCGATTCCGCTGTCCGCCCTGACCGGCGACAACGTCGTCGACGCCAGCGAGAAACTGAGCTGGTACAAGGGTCCGACGCTGATCGAGCTGCTGGAATCGCTGTCGGTGTACGACGAATCGCACAACGCGCCGTTCCGTTTCCCGGTACAGCTGGTGGCGCGCCACAACGGCCACGAAGCCAACGACTTCCGCGGCTACATGGGCCGCATCGAAGCGGGCAAGGTGTCGGTCGGCGACAAGCTGGTGGTACAGCCGTCCGGCCAGGCCGCGACGGTCAAGGATATCGTCACGCTGGAAGGTTCGCATCAATCGGCGGTGGTCGGCCAATCGGTCACGCTGCTGCTGAACGAATACCTGGACATCTCGCGCGGCGACCTGCTGGCCGGCGCCGACCAGCCTGCGACCCTGCTCAAGCAGCTGAAGGCCGATGTATGCTGGATGTCCGACGAGCCGCTGGACCAGCGCCGCAAGTACTGGATCAAGCATGGCACCAAGCAAACCTCGGCCAAGATCACCGGCATCGAGTCGCTGTTGGACATCAACACCCAGCAGCGCCACAGCGCCGAAGGCTTGAAGCTGAACGATATCGCCCGCATCGGCCTGACCGTGCAGCAGCCGCTGGCGGCCGACGCCTATGCCGATATCCGCGCGACCGGCGCCTTCATCCTGATCGACGAAGTCACGCACCAGACCGTCGCTGCGGGCATGATCCGCCTCGGCGAATAAAAGATGCCGGCTCTCGGAAAAGTCTACCTGATCGGCGCCGGTCCCGGCGCCCAGGACTTGATCACCCTGCGCGGCGCGCGCCTGCTGGCGCAAGCCGACGTGGTGTTGCACGACGCGCTGGTGACGGCCGAGATGCTGGAGCTGTGCCCTCAAGCGGAGAAGATCCTGGTCGGCAAACGCTATGGCCAGCTGTCGACCGCGCAGCAGTTCATCAACAAGCAGATGGTCGACAACGCCAGGAAGTTCCCGCTGGTGGTGCGCCTCAAAGGCGGCGATCCGATGATGTTCGGCCGCGCCGACGAAGAACTGCGCGCGCTGGAGGAAGCCGGCGTTGAAGTCGAAGTCGTCCCCGGCATCACCACCGCGCTGGCCGCAGCCGCCGCCAGCAAGCAGCCGCTGACCAAGCGCGGCGTGGCGCGCAGCGTCGCCTTCTTCACCTCCTCCACCGCGCCCGAACACTCGGCCCACGACGCCATGCCCGACACCGACACGCTGGTGCAGTACATGGGCGGCCGCGAAGCCGTCGCCACGGCCGAACGCCTGCTGGCGCATGGCCACCTTCCGGATACGCCGGTGGTGGTCATCGAAAATTGCAGCCGGCCGGACCAGCAGATCCGCCGCCTGACCATTGCCTCGCTGGCGCAAGGCCTGGGCACGGCCCACGGCCCGGTGCTGGTGATGCTGGGCGATGCGATGCAAACCCGCCCCCACCAAGCCAGCGACGCGACGCCACTCCCTTCAGCAGTACAGCAACTGCGCGCCTGATCCGTAATAGAATGTCCATTCATACCAAACGAGGTAGCAATGGACACTGTACAAGAAGTGCTGGAACGCGCATGGACCGCCCACTCGGCGGGCGGTTTCGATAACGCGCTCAAGGACTACATCTGGCTGTTCGACGCCAGCGCCGCCGATGAGGAAACCGCGCCGCTGCGCCTGTCCTATGTGCTGAGCGCCTGGGCCAAGCTTGCGGAAGAATACCTGCCTGCCCGCCACGCGCTGGTCGAGCTGCGCGACCGTGACGGCAACCGCCTGCTGGCAAACGCCGGCAGCGAGGCCGCTGTCCCCCTGTTCAACGACATCCGCGCCATCAACGACAAGCTGGGCGACTTGCAAAACACCTACCACCTGTTCCAGCAGCTGCCCGAAGCGCTGGCGCAGCAGTGCGCCCGCTCGGCGCTGCCTTCGCTGATGGCCTGCGGCGACTACGCGCTGGCCCGCCAGCACCTGCCGCACCCCTTGCAGCATCTGGCGCAGGCGGCGGCAGTGCTCAACCAACGCCGCGCCGGCATGAACGTGCTGACCACCGCCGGCGTGGCCGATCTGCTGGCCGAGGTGTACAACTACATCGTCGAACTGGCGCTGGTACTGGACTTGCTGGACGGCTGCGGCGATACTGCTGCGGCGGAAGCGGCGCGCGAGCAGGCGGTAACGCTGGTGCAGTCGCCGGAAGCGCGCGCCTGCGTCCAGGCGGAACTCGACGCCCCCGGCACGACGCTGGACGCCATGATCGAACTGCAAAACTCTTCAGCGACCGAATAGTGAAAACGAACTACGCCCAAGCCCTCCTCCTTCTCGCACTGCTGCCGGTGGCCGCCCATGCTCCCGCCGCCATCCCCACCTACGATTTCAAGGTCGTCCGCGCCTACCCGCACGATCCGCAGGCCTTCACCGAAGGACTGCTGTACCGCGACGGCTTCCTGTACGAGAGCACCGGCCTGAATGGCAAATCGTCGATCCGCAAGGTGGAGCTGGAAACCGGCAAGGTCGTCAAGAGCAAGGACATCCCGCCGCAGTACTTCGGCGAAGGCCTGACGGTGTGGAAGGATACGCTGGTCGGCCTGACCTGGCAGACCCAGACCGGCTTCGTGTTCGACCTCGCCACCTTCGAAATGCGCAGCCAGTTCGCCTATCCAGGCGAAGGCTGGGGCCTGGCGCAGAACGGCAAGGAATTGATCATGAGCGACGGCACGGCCACGCTGCGCTTCCTCGATCCCAAGACCTTCCTCGAAGTGCGCCGCGTGAAGGTGACTGCGGACGGCATCGCCGTCGACCAGGTCAACGAGCTGGAAGTGGTGGGCGACGAGATCTTCGCCAATCTGTGGCACACCAACACCATCGCCCGCATCGATCCGGCCAACGGCAAGATCACCGGCTGGATCGACCTGGGCAAACTGTATCCCGACGCCGGCAAGGGACCCAACGGCGAGAACGTCATGAACGGCATCGCCTGGGACGCCGAGAAGAAGCGCCTGTTCGTGACCGGCAAGCTGTGGCCCAAGCTTTACGAGATCAAGATCGTCCCTCGGAAGTAAACAGCGCGATCAGCTCATCGGCCACCGCGCGCACCTGCGCGGCGCGCCGCACATCCTCGTGCATGACGATCCACAGCTTGCGCCTGACCGGGCAGGCCGGCGTGTCGATGGGAGCCAGGCCGCCGCGCTGCAAATCGAACAAATACTCCGGCAGCACGGCAACGCCGCAGCCGCCCAGCGCCGTCTGGTACAAGGTGCCCAGGTCGTTGGAACGCAAGCAGTAGCGGCGCCCGTCGCGCACCTTCTCCAGCCATTGCTGCTGCGGCGTCTCCTGCATCAGCTCATCGTAGCCGACAAACTCCCACTGCTCCGGTGTGCGCCCCGCCAGGTAGTCCGGGCTGGCATACAGGCCGTAGGCGATCGTCGTCAGCGCCCGCACCGCCAGCCCCGGCGCGTCGGGGCGCTTGAAGCGCAGCGCGATGTCCGACTCGCGCCGCATCAGGTCCGTCTCGCGTGCCTCGCCGCGCAGATCCAGCTCGATGCCGGGCAGCCGGAACAGCGCAGCCTTCAGGCGCGGCGCCAGCAGATAGGCCGACAACGCGGGCGGCGCCGACACCCTCACCTTGCCGCTTAGCGCCGCGCTGCCGCTGGCCGCCCGCATCAAGCCGTGCAGGTTCTCTTCCATCTTGCGCGCGTGCGGCACCAGCGCCTTGCCGGCCGCCGTCAACGACCAGCCTTTGGGGAAGCGGTCGAACAGCTTCACAGCCAGCGCCGCCTCCAGCGCATCGATGCGACGCGCCACGGTGGTGTGCTCGACCCCGGCCGCCCGCGCGGCGCCGCTCAGCGTGCCGGCATCGTGCAGGGCCAGGAAGTATCGGAGGTGATCCCAGTCTGGTTGGTTCATTGTGCAATTATGCACATATATAGAGCGGATTTCGCTAATTTCGTTCAAGGCGGTTTGGCGCTATCTTGGCTCCATCATCATCACGGAGACTGCCATGAAACTGTTGAACCGATTATTTTGTCTCGTCATGTGGGTGCCCGCCACGCAAGCGGCCGGCGCACCCGCCGCAGCGGACTTTCCGCTGGCCGGCACCTGGACGCTGGTCGCCGCCGACCAGCTGCTTCCGGATGGCACGCGCATCCACGACTACGGCGAGGCCCCCGCCGGCATGATGATGATCGACAAACAAGGCCGCTACAGCGTGCAGATCTACCGCACCGGCCGTCCGCACTTCGCCGGCGGCGACAAGAAAAGCGGCACGCCGGCCGAGTTCGAGGCCGCCGTCCTGGGTGCCAGCACGCACTTCGGCACCGTCGCCATCGACAGCGAGGCGCGCACGCTGACCTTCAGCATCGCCAGCGCGGCTTTTTCAAACTGGGAGGGCACGCAGCAGCAGCGCGCCTATGAATTGAACGGGGATGAACTGAGCTACCGCGTGCCGGCCAGGCCGGACGGACATATTCCGCTGTCAGTCTGGCGCCGCGTGCGCTGACAGCGAGGCCACGCAGTAGTCCGACAGCGCATTGAGCACGGCCGCATTCTCGCCGGCCGCTTCGACCACCACGATCGACGTTTGCGGATGGTCGATGCGCAACTGCTCGACCATCAGCGGCAGGTCGCGCAGCACATGGCCGCCCTGCCCCAGGAACACCGGCACCACGGTGATGTGCGCTACGCCGTCGGCGACCAGTTCGGCCGCCAGCTCGGGCAGGCTCGGGGTCATCAATTCCAGGAAGGCCAGCGACACGCGCACGTCCGGCATGCGCGCCTGCGTCAGTTCGCGCAACCGTTCGAACGGTGCGGCCCACGATGCGGCGCGCGCGCCGTGCGCAAATAAAACCAATGCTTGCTTACTCATGACTAATGCCTCTCCACCCACCATAAGGCCCCCAACGCCAGCGCCAGGAACAGCATGCTGGGCGCGAGCGCCGTGACGAACGCCGGGAAGGCGCTCAACATGCCCAGATGCGAGAACAGCGAGTTCACCAACTGGAAGCTCACACCGATCATGATACCAACAAAGATCTTCAGACTCACGCCGCCGCTGCGGGTGTGCAGGTAGCCGAACGGCAGCGCCAACGCCATCAGCACGAAGATCGCCAACGGATCGAACAGCTTCTTCCAGAAAGCGATCTTGAAGCGCTCGGTCTCCTGCTTGTTCTCCTGCAGGTGGCGGGTGTAGACGGCCAACTCGTTGGCCGACATGCGCTCGGGATCGGAACCGGCCACCGACAGGATCTTAGGCGTCACCTCGGACAGCAGATTCTTGGTGACGCTGTGGCGGGTTTCGATCAGGCTGGAGTCCTGGGCGAAGTTGTTGGCCAGGTTGGCCTCGCTGCCCGGCTTCAGCAGCGCCGGATTGGTGAAGAGATTTTCCGTCACATCCGACAGCTGCCAGTTGTTGTCGCCCTTGAAGGTGCCGGTCTTGGCCAGCGTGATCGAGCGCAGACGGAAGCTGGTATCGAATTCATACAGCTTGACGTCGACCAGCGTGCCGTCCGGGCTGACCTGGCGCGCATTGAAGAAGCGCGTGCCGATGACCGTGCCGCGCATGCCGTCGGACTTGACGATATCCTTGGTCCACAGGCCGGAGCGGAACTCCGACGAGATCGCGGCGCCACGGGCGCTCAGCTTGATCTTCTCGGCCAACGGCGCGGTGCGCGGCGCCACCAGTTCGCCGAAGATGAAGGTGATCACCACCAGCACCAGGCCTACCTTGGCCAGCATCCCCGCCACCATGCCGGTCGACATGCTGGCCGCGCGCATGATGGTGAACTCGGACGTGGCCGCGAACTGCGCCATCGTGTAGATGGTGCCGATCAGCGCCGCCAGCGGCATCACTTCATACACGTGGGCCGGCAGGCGCACCAGCACATACAGGAAGGCATACTGGATGGTGTAGCCGTTCTGGCCAACCGACGGCAGCTCGCCCGTCAAGTCCATGAAGGCCTGCAGCGCCAGCAAGGCGACCAGCAGGAATGCCACCGCCTGCAAAATGGTGACGGCAAAATAGCGTTGCAGGATCTTCATGGCGATACGGCTTTCTTGTCAGCGGCGCGCGAGCGCTTCAGCGCCGCCAGCAATGCCAGCGGATGGTAACGATGGTTCAGGTTCAAACGCCAGGCGAACAGCCCGAACACCAGCAGCGCCACGGCCAGGTGCAGCGGCCACCACGACAGCGCGAACATCGACTTGCCCTGCTTGACGTTGGCCTCCACCAGCTTGACCAGATTGCTGTAGCTGAAGAAGATCAGCAGCGAGATGATCAGGTTGGCCGAACTGCCGGCGCGCGGATTGACGAAGCCCAGCGGAATCGCCAGCAATATCAGCAGCAGGCAGGTGACCGGCGACGAGATCCGCCACAACAGCTCCGCGCGGCCAACCGGCGTGGTGTCGTACAGCAGATCCATGATGGGCACGGCGGCGATATTGCGCTCCGCCTCCATGTCCTGGTTATGATTGGTCACGCGCATGCTGTAGCTTTCGAACTCCATGGTCTGGAAGTCCGACTGGCCCGGAATACCCTGGTAGCGGCGGCCGTTCTTCAGCACCAGATAGCGCTCGCCTTTGGGGCCGGTACTGACCACGCCTTCGCGCGCGACGATGACGGCGGTGCCGTGTTCATCGACCGTGTTGACGAACACGTTCTGCACCACCGAAGTCTTGCCCTCCACGCCCTCGACGAAGAAGATGCGGTTGGCCGACGTCGATTCCTTGAACTGGCCCGGCGAGACCTTCTGCAAATCCTCGCGCTTCTGGAAGCGCTCCACGTATTCCAGGCTTTTCAACTTGGCCCATGGCGTGGCGACGAAGCTCAGGCCCGCCGTCACCAGGATCAGGGGCAGGCCAAACACCAGCACCGGCGCGATCCAGCGGGTCAGACTCAGGCCGGAAGCGAACCACACCACCATCTCGGAATCGCGATAGGTACGGGTGACGACCATCAGCACTGAAATAAAGCTGGTGAGGATCACAATAGTTGGCAGATAATTCAAGGCTGCGAAGGCGATCAGCGCGACGACATCGCCGGAGGCGACCTTGCCGCCGGCGGCCATGCCAAGAACTGTAATCAGGGTCCAGGTGACGCAGATGCTGAACAGCACAGTGAAGGTGGCCCCGGCGGTACTTGCCATTTCACGTCGTAGGGCGCGTTGAAAGATCATTCGAAAGTTATAATTCGGTAGTTAAGGGCCTCACAGGGCCACAAGTTTAAATAACAGCCTGATAAACAGGCTGGCAATTCGTACACGACACGGAGAATCAAATGGACTTTAGCATAAAAGCATTCGACACAAAAAACACCATCGCATCGGCCAAGGCCGGCGTTGTCGCCGTCGCGGTCTTTGAGAACAAGAAGCTGTCGCAAGCCGCCAAGGCGTTGGACGGCTCCGGTGAAATCACGGCTGCGCTGAAGTCCGGCGACATCTCCGGCAAGGCCGGCACCACCCTGCTGCTGCGCGGCGTGAAAGGCGCGAGCGCCGAACGCGTACTGCTGGTCGGCCTGGGCAGCGACGATGCCGTCAGCGAGAAGAGCTTCGCCAGCGGCGTGTCCGCAGCGCTGAAGGCATTCTCCTCGCTGGGTACGAGCGACGCTATTATCGCACTGCCGATGGCTGAAGTGAAAGAGCGCGACCTCAATTGGGCGATCCGCTGTGTGGTGCAAAGCGCGCACGAAAGCGTGTTCCGCACCGACGGCCAGAAGAGCAAGAAGGATCCGGCGCCGACCGGCGTGAAGAAAATCGCGCTGGCCGTGCCGAACACCGCCGCCACCAAGCTGGCGCTGGCCCAGGCCGAGGCGATCGCCAACGGCATGGACCTGACCAAGGAACTGGGCAACCTGTCGGCCAACGTCTGCACCCCTACCTACCTGGCCAACACCGCCAAGAAGCTGGGCAAGGACTACAAGTTCGACATCGAAGTCCTGGACCGCAAACAGCTGGAAGCGCTGAAGATGAACAGCTTCCTGTCCGTGACCAACGGCAGCGAGCAGCCGCCGAAGTTCATCATCCTCAAGCACATGGGCGGCAAGCCCAAGGATGCGCCGGTGGTGCTGGTCGGTAAAGGCATCACCTTCGACACCGGCGGCATTTCGCTGAAGGCCGGTCCTGGCATGGACGAGATGAAGTACGATATGGGTGGGGCGGCGTCTGTCCTGGGTACCTTCCGCGCCATCGGCGAGATGAACCTGAAGCTGAACGTGATCGGCGTGATCGCCGCTTGCGAGAACATGCCTTCCGGCCGCGCCACCAAGCCGGGCGACATCGTCACCTCGATGAACGGCCTGACCATCGAGATCCTGAACACCGACGCCGAAGGCCGTCTGGTGCTGTGCGACGCACTGGCCTACGCCGAGCGCTTCAACCCGGCCGCCGTGATCGACATCGCCACGCTGACCGGCGCCTGCATCGTCGCCCTGGGCCACCACAAGAGCGGCCTGTTCACGCGTGACGACGAAGTGCACAACAAGCTGGCCGACGAGATCATGGCAGCGGGCAAAGCCGCCGGCGACACCGCATGGCGCCTGCCGATCGGCGAGGAATACAACGAGCAGCTGAAGTCCAACTTCGCCGACCTGGCCAACATCGGCACCCCTGGCGGCGCATCGTGCACGGCGGCGGCGTTCCTGGAGAACTTCACCCGCAAGTACACCTGGGCCCACCTGGACATCGCCGGCACCGCATGGAAATCGGGCGGCGCAAAAGGCGCTACCGGCCGTCCGGTACCGCTGCTGTCGAACTTCCTGATTAACCGCGCATAAGCGCCTAAGATCAGTACAAGGTAACACCCGCAGCCGGCGGCGGCAGCGCATCGCGCTCCACCGCCGGGTGCATCACCACCGTCAGCGTGGCTGGATAGTCATAGCCCGCGCCCGTATTCTTGTCGATGAAATAGCCGACACCCGCCGTCAGCGCCAGATTCCCCCACAGATTGCCGTCCGCCTTGGAATCGATCTTCTCGTAGGCCCAACCCGCGCCGTCCTTGCGGCAGTCGATGCGCAGCGGCCCCGCGCTCTTGCGCAGCGTGACGCGTTCCGGCGTGGTGACGAACCATTTGCCGACGTCGTTGTACAGCACGCAGCCGACGCCCGCGATCTCGCGATGATCGAGCACGGTTTGCACCAGCACGTTTTGTTGGGTGGATTCTGTCAGGGAGGCGCAGCCGGTTATCAATGCCGGCAACGCCGCAGCAGCGCATGCGATTTTCAGCGCAGCTGCAATGGGGCGGAAATACATGGTCTGCCTCAGGGTTAGTGGGTCAGACCAGTGTAGCAGCCCGGGGGCTATTCCATATGCTCAATCAAGCGGCGTAAAGCGTTGCACTTTTACGCCATCGACTTCGACAATTTCAAAAAACACGTCTTTCGGCCGGGCCCAGATGGACCCGTTGGCGGCGCGATAAACGATCATGGTGCTGAGATCGGATTCCAGGGTGGCCTCGCATACCAGCTCGTAGAGCCCCCCTTTGTAGTGCTTGAAGCGCATACCGGATCAGGCGTTATGCCGTACCGGTTCGGCAGCCACAGCGCGCTCTTCCGCCTGTTCCTGCTGCTTCTTCTTCAAGCCCTGCACCACTTTCAGGATATCGTCCATGCCGCGTTCGCCACCCAGGGTGGAGAATGCATCCAGCACTTCGTTCAGCACCTGGTTGCGTACGGCAGCCTCGTCGGAGTTGATGGCCGGCGGACGTTGAACGGCAGCCTTGGCCTTTTCCAGCGCGGCGGCTTCCTTCTGAGCAGCGGTCTTGCGGCCGCCCGGCGTTTTGCCGTGCTCTAACGCTGCCTGCCAGATCACCCAGCGGCGTTGCGTTTCAAAAACCAGATACTCTTCTGGTTTGTCTTCCCGGCGTCGGACGATGTGACCGTCTTTTTGCGCCCACGTCTCAAATGCAGCTCGCATTTTCATTCCTTTGTAAATGCGCTACGCGCAATTCACTGTTAAAACCACAAGTAATTTCCGTATAGTACCATTTATTGTTAAGCCACAACATAAAAATGTACCCGGTACCCTGCTATTTTTGATTGCCCAACGGAAACACAAGTTTTCCACTTAATTTGTATCAGTATATTTCTCTTTTGCTTACTTTGTCTTTATTTACCGTTCTATTTTGACAACAAGGAGACACTCCTAGCAATTTTTTTTTGATTTCACACATTTTGCAACATTTTAGAGCCTCGCAGTGCGCGCACGAAAGGCTTTTTCATGTATTTTTATAAAAATCGTCAAATTAACAATCTCATGTGTTAAATCAAGATGCTGTAAGATTCATCCCTGTAGGCTAACAGCCCCCCGCCAACCCGCATGGACACAGACTCAGATGAAAATAGCCACATGGAATGTTAACTCACTCAACGTTCGCCTGACGCACGTCTTGAAATGGCTAGAGGAGAATCCCATCGATGTCCTCTGTATTCAAGAAACAAAATTAACTGACGACAAGTTTCCGGTCGCCGCCATCGAGGCCGCCGGCTACCACGTGGCCTTCAGCGGCCAGAAGACGTACAACGGCGTCGCCATCCTGTCCAAACTGCCGCTGGCAGACGTGGTCAAGAACAATCCGCGCTACGAAGATCCGCAGCAGCGCATCCTGGCCGCCACCATCGACGGCGTGCGCGTGGTGTGCGCCTACGTGCCCAACGGCCAGAGCGTCGACTCCGACAAGTACGAGTACAAACTGGGCTGGCTGTCCGCCTTCCACGACTGGATCAAGGAAGAAGCCGCGGTCCATCCGCAGCTGGCGGTGCTGGGCGATTACAACATCGCGCCGGAAGACCGCGACGTGCACGACCCTGCCGCGTGGGCAGGCCAGGTGCTGGTGTCCGACAAGGAGCGCGCCGCCCTCACCCGCCTGCTCGACATCGGCCTGACCGATTCCTACCGCCTGTTCGAACAGCCGGAAAAATCGTTCAGCTGGTGGGATTACCGCGCCCTGGGCTTCCGCCTCAACAAGGGACTGCGCATCGATCACATCCTGCTGTCGCAGGCGCTGGTGGCCCGATGCAGTGCCTGCGTGATCGACCGCGCGCCGCGCAAATGGGAGCAGCCGTCCGACCACGCTCCCGTGATCGCCACGCTCGACTAACTAGAGTCGCGGCAGCAGCAGCTGGGCCGTCTGGTGCGGCACCGGCTGCGAGAACAGATAACCCTGCGCATACTGGCAGCCATTGCGCTGCAGTAGCGCGTACTGCCCCTCAGTCTCCACGCCCTCCGCCACCACCGACAGCTGCAGGCTGTCCGATAGCGCGATGATGGCCGCCACGATCGCGCGGTCCTCGGCGCTGTCCTCCAGATCCTTGATGAAGGCGCGGTCGATCTTGATCTTCTTGACCGGGAAGCGCTTCAGGTAGGCCAGGCTCGAATAGCCCGTGCCGAAATCGTCGATCGACAGGCGGATGCCCATGGCGTTGATCTGGCCCAGGATGTCCAGCGTCTGCTCGCCGTGCTGCATCAGCGCAGTCTCGGTGATCTCGAACTCGATCATCGACGGATCGATGCCGGTTTCGTCGAGGATGTCGCGGATCGACGCGATCAAGCCGCGATGCATGAACTGGCGCGGCGACAGGTTGACCGCCAGCGGCACCGGCGCCAGGCCGGCGCGCTGCCACGCCATGCTTTGCTGGCAGGCCTGGCGTATCACCCATTCGCCGACCGGCACGATCAGGCCATTCTCTTCGATGATGGGGATGAAGTGGTCCGGCAGCACCAGCGTGCCGCCGCGCCGCCAGCGCAGCAGCACTTCCATCGTATGCAGGCGGCGCGTGCCGATATCCATGATGGGCTGGAAGTGCAGCTCGAACTCGTCCTGCGCCAGCGCGCTGCGCAGGCTGGACTCCAGTTCGAAGTGCTGCGCCGCCGTCTGGTTCATCGCCTCTTTGAAGTACTGGTAATTGTTCCTGCCGCTGGCCTTGGCGTGGTACATGGCGGCGTCCGCGTGGCGCATCAGCGTTTCGACATCGCCGCCGTCGTCCGGATACACGCAGATGCCGATCGACGGCGTGATGTGCAGGTTGCGTCCCTCCAGCGGGAAGCTCTCCGACAAAGCCTCGATGATCTTCTCGGCCACGTGGCTGGCCTCGTCCGCGCTGCGGATGCCCGGCACCAGCACCACGAACTCGTCGCCGCCCAGGCGGGCCACGGTGTCGCTGGCGCGCACCGCGCGGCACAGGCGTCCCGCCACTTCCTTCAGCAGCTGGTCGCCGGTCATGTGGCCCAGCGAATCGTTGATGGTCTTGAAGCGATCCAGGTCGATGAACATCACCGCCAGGCGGCGCTCGGAACGCTGGGCCGCCAGCATGGCGCGGTCCAGCCGGTCCGACAGCAGCGCGCGGTTCGGCAGGCCGGTCAGGCTGTCGTGGTAGGCCATGTGGTGCACGCGCGCCTCGGCCTGGCGCCGCTCGACGATCTCGCCCTGCAGCAGCGCGTTGGCGCCGGCCAGTTCGGCCGTGCGTTCCAGCACCCGCACTTCCAGCTCGTCGCGCGCGCGGCTGACCGCTTCCGCCGCCTCGCGCCGTTCCGTGATGTCGTCCACCAGCCACACCGAACGGCCGGTGGCCATGGCCAGGTCGAACGGCCGGCCCGACAGGCGGCCCCAGAACGTGCTGCCGTCCTTGCGCACCAGCTGGTACTCGGAGGCGTGCACGCGGCCGGCGTGGAAATCCTCCGCCGTGGCGGCGCGCGCCGCTTCCCATGCATCCTTGTCGGCGTAGAAGGCCTGCACGCTGAGCTGGTTCATCTCGCCCGGCGCGTAGCCGAACAGCTCCTCCATCTTGGTGTTGCAGCGCAGGTTGCGGCCCTGCTCCACCACCGAGATGCCCAACACCGCGCTGTCCAGGATGGCCTGGTTTTCCAGCAGCGCGTTGCGCAGCGATTCCTCGGCGCGTTTTTGCTCGGTGCGGTCTTCGATCACCCAAATCGTGCCCTGGGTCGGATCGTCGGGATTGACGACGTAGCCGATCAGCTGCGCCCACATCAGCGTGTCGTCGGCGCGGCGCATTTCGATCTCGGTCTGGAACGGCTTGCCGATCGAGAGGAAGGGATAGGCTTGCGCGCCCAGCTTGTCGTAGGATTCCTGCGATGGATACAGCGCCAGGCCGGGCAGCCCGAGGCCGGCGTCGCCATCGTAGCGGAACATCTCGGCGAAGCCGCGGTTGTAGCGCGTGATGACGCGGTTCTTGGTGAACAAGATGCTCATCGAGGCGTTGGTCATGATGGCCTCGACTTCCATCTGGGTCTGGCGCGTATGCGTCACGTCTTCCAGGATCCAGATGGTGCCGCCTTCGCTATGCGCGTCGTCGACCGCCTTGGCGCGCACGCGGCACCAGAACAGGCTGCCGTCGCGGCGTTTGAATTCGTATTCCTTTTTCTCGAACGGCTGGCCGGTGCCCAGCAGCGGCGCGGCCTCGCGGCCGAATTCCTCGTACTGCGCCTGCGACGGGAACACCATCGCCGACGGCTGGCCTATCATTTCATCGATGCTGTAGCCGAACATCTCCGCCATGCGCGGATTACAGCTCAACATGATCTGCGCCTTGCTGAACAGGATGCCGACCGAGGCGTTATCCAGGATGGCCTTCTGCTCCAGCAGCAGCTGGCGCGTCGCTTCCTCGTGCTGCTTCTGAGCGCTGCGGTCGTCGAAGATCCAGATCGTGTCCTGCTGCGTGCGGCCCGGATTGATCACGTAGCCGAAGGCGTGGGCCCAGAAGGTGGAGCCGTCCTGGCGCCGCATCTCCATCTCGGCCTGGTATGGCTTGCCGCGCGCCAGCAGCGGCCGCGCTTTCTTCACCACCGCGTCGAACGCCTGCTGCGACGGGTACAGCGTCGATGTCAGCTGGCCGACGCCGCCGTCGTCACTAAAGCCGAAGAACTCGGCGAAGCGGTGGTTGTAGCGCAAAATGCGATTGTCGCGCTGGAAGCCGATCGCCAGCGGCGCGCTGTCCATGATGGCCTGCATCTCCAGCAGCGCGCGGCGCAGCTTTTCTTCGTCGATGCGGTGCTCGTTGATGTCTTCCATGATCCACACCGTGCCTTCGGCGGTGTTGATCGGATCGATGGCGCGGCCGAACACGCGCGCCCAGAACAGCGAGCCATCCTTGCGCCGCAACTGCGCCTCCTGCATGAAGGACAGGCCCTGAGACAGCGGCGGCCCGGCCTTGCGGCCCATGTCGACGAAATCGGCCTCGCTCGGATACACGATCACCGAGGCCACGCCCTCCAGCTCCTGGCGGCTGTAGCCCAGCATTTCGGCGCAGCGGATATTGCATTCCTGGATGATGCCGTCCTTGCTGAACAGGATGCCGACAGCGGCATTCTCCAGGATGGCCTGCTGCTCCAGCAGCGTCTTGCGCAGGGAACGCTGGTCGCGCTCGACCGCGCTGATGTCGTGGAAGACGATGGTGCCGCCGCCGGCCGGCAGCGCCTTGGCCTTGGCCTGCACCGACAGGTATTGTCCGTTGGCGCAGGTCAGGCAGCTGTCCCAGCGCACGCCGAATGTCCCCGACAGCATGGCCGTATCCAGATGATCGGCGCCGGCCGCACGCACGTGGCGCGCAAACAGCTCGGCCGCCGGACGGCCGCACGGATCGGCGCCCAGCAAATCGATCAACTCCCAATTGGCGGCCACCACCACGCCGTCATCGCTGTAGGCGCACGCAGGAACGCCGATCAGCGCCAGCGCGTCCGCCACAAAGTCAGGATTAGTCGAAGCTCGATTCATGTACACCAAAGGCACCCGAAAAAGATGCCACCTCGCCCGTTACTTCCCGGCAGCATAGTTGGCAGATCATAAACCACATTGGACTCATTAGCCATCGCCTGCGCCGAGCAACACCCCTAAAAACGACAATGCCCGGCGAGCCGGGCATTGCTGTCATCGGACCACTTGTCAATTCTATCAGTGAGCGGCAGCACCGGCGGCGCCGATGCCGGTCTCGGAGCGCATCTCCTGCGCCTCGTAGCCGGCGCGGTCGATGCGCGCCCGCGCGCTGCGGTCCAGCATCGAGACCAGCCAGATGGTGACGAAAGCGGCCGGCATCGAGAAGATGGCTGGCGACGCGTAAGGGAACAACGCGTCGGCATGGCCCAGCACATCGACCCACACCGATTTCGACACCACGGTCAGCACTACGGCAGTGATCAGGCCGACGAAGCCGCCGACGGTGGCGCCACGCGTGGTGCAATCCTTCCACAGCACGGACATGAACAGCACCGGGAAGTTGGCCGAGGCGGCGATGGCGAAGGCCAGCGACACCATGAAGGCGATGTTCTGCTTCTCGAACACGATGCCCAACACCACGGCGACGATGCCCAGCGCGACGGTGGTCAGGCGCGACACATACAGCTCCTTGGCGCTGCTGGCCTTGCCCTTCTTGATGACAGTGGCGTACAGGTCGTGCGACACGGCCGAAGCGCCGGACAGCGTCAGCCCCGCCACCACCGCCAGAATCGTCGCGAAGGCCACGGCCGAAATAAAGCCGAGGAAGACATTGCCGCCCACTGCCTTGGCCAGGTGGATAGCCGCCATGTTGTTCCCGCCCAGCAGTTTGCCGGCGGCGTCCTTGAACTCAGGGTTGGTGCTCACCAAAACGATGGCGCCGAAGCCGATGATGAAGGTCAGTACGTAGAAGTAAGCGATCCAGCTGGTGGCCCAGAACACCGATTTGCGCGCTTCCTTCGCGCTTGGCACGGTGAAGAAGCGCATCAGGATGTGCGGCAGGCCGGCGGTGCCGAACATCAGCGCCATGCCGAACGAGATCGCCGACACAGGATCCTTGATGAAGGTGCCCGGGCCCATGATGGCGTCCTTCTTGGCGTGTACTTCGACCGACTTGGCAAACAACGCTTCAGGGCTGAAGTTGAACTGCGCCAGCACCACGACCGCCATGAAGGTGGCGCCGCCGAGCAGCATCACCGCCTTGATGATCTGTACCCAGGTGGTGGCGGTCATGCCGCCGAACAGCACATAGATCATCATCAGCGAACCGACCAGCACCACCGCGATCCAGTACTCAAGACCGAACAGCAGCTTGATCAACTGCCCCGCGCCGACCATCTGCGCGATCAGGTAGAACGCCACCACCACCAGTGTGCCGGAAGCGGAGAAGATGCGGATAGGCGCCTGCTTGAAGCGGTAGGCAGCAACGTCGGCGAAGGTGAAGCGGCCCAGGTTGCGCAGGCGCTCCGCCATCAGGAAAGTGATCACCGGCCAGCCGACCAGGAAGCCGATGGCGTAGATCAGTCCATCGTAACCGTTGAGGAACACGGCGGCGGAAATGCCGAGGAAGGATGCCGCCGACATGTAGTCGCCGGCGATGGCCAGGCCGTTCTGGAAGCCGGTGATGCCGCCGCCGGCGGTGTAGAAGTCGGCCGCCGACTTGGTCTTGGCCGCCGCCCACTTGGTGACGAACAGCGTGAACACCACGAAGGCGCCGAACATGATGATCGCGGTCCAGTTGATGGGCTGCTTGGTCGCCTGTCCCAGATCGGCGCCGGCCGCGAGGGCCGCGCCGCTGGCGCCCAGCAACGTCAGCGCCGCAAACCAGCCCAGGCTGCGCTTGGCCGCGCTCATGATTGCACCCGGTCGTGAATGGCCTGGGTCAGGTCGTCGAACTGCTTGTTGGCGCGGCGTACATAAAGGCCCGTCACCAGCACCGTGAACACGATCACGAACAGGCCTAGCGGCATCCCCCAGGTCATCACGCCGGCGCCGGTCTTCGACGCCAGCAGTTCCTTGTCGAAGGCGATCAACAGGATGTAGCCGTAATAGACCAGCATCATCACCGCCGTCAGCGCCCAGCCGAAGCGTGAGCGTATCCGGACCAGCTTGTGGTAGCTGGGGTCGCGCTTTATTTTTTGAACCAGATCGTCATGCATGGTGTGTCTCCTCTGTTGTTTGTCACAACAATAAACAGCGAGACTTACCGGCCCCTTACGCGCACACTATTTCGCCACACCTTCTTGCAGCACCCGTTGTATCTGCTGCAACGACGCCGGATCTTCGATGGAAGTCAGGTCACCGGGATTGCGGCCCTCGCAGATCGCCTGTATCGAACGGCGCAACAGTTTTCCCGAACGCGTCTTCGGCAACTGCGGCACGAAGTACACGCGCGACGGCCGCGCCACTGCGCCCAGCTGGTGATCGACCACGCCCAGGATTTCGCGTTCCAGCAATGCGCAGGCCTCGTCACCGGCGATGCGCGACGCGTCCTTGACGATGACGAAGGCCACAGCCACCTGGCCCTTGAGCTTGTCCTCCACGCCCACCACCGCCACCTCGGAAACGTTGGCGTGGCTGGAGATGGATTCCTCGATCTCACGCGTGCCGAGGCGATGGCCGGCGACGTTGATCATATCGTCGGTGCGCCCCAGGATGAAGTAATAGCCGTCGGCGTCGCGCACGCCCCAGTCAAAGGTCGAATACAGCTGCTGTCCATCGACGGTGGTCCAGTAGGTGTCGACGAAGCGCTGGTCGTCGCCGTACACGGTCTGCATGCAGCCCGGCGGCAGCGGCCCTTCGATCATCACCACGCCCTTCTCGTTGGCGCCGCACTCCTCGCCGGTCGATTCGTTGACGAGCCTGACCTTGTAGCCGTACATCGCCACGCCAGGGCTGCCCAACCGTGTCGGCAAGTCTTCGACGCCCTTGGCGATGGAGAGTATGGGCCAGCCGGTTTCGGTCTGCCAGTAGTTGTCGATGATGGGCACGCCCAGTTCGCCGGATATCCATTGCGACGTGGTTTCGTCCAGCGGCTCGCCGGCCAGGTACAGCGCACGCAGCGACGACAGATCGTACTTGCGCATGAACTCCGGCGGCTGCTTGCGCAGCACGCGGATCGCCGTCGGCGCGGAGAACATGCGCGTGACCTTGTACTTCTCGACGATGCTCCACCAGATGCCTGCGTCCGGGCAGAGCGGCGTGCCTTCGTACATGATGGTCGCCATGCCCGCGATCAGCGGGCCGTAGACGATGTAGGAGTGGCCGACCACCCAGCCGATATCGGAGGTGGCGAAGAAAGTCTCGCCGGCCTTGCTGCAGAAGTTGTACTTCATCGACGACGCCAGAGCCACGGCGTAGCCGCCAACGTCGCGCTGCACGCCTTTGGGCTTGCCGGTGGTACCGGAGGTGTACAGGATGTAGGACGGCTCGTTCGATTCCATCCACGTCACCGGCACGCGCGCATCAATGTGCGTGGCGCGCAGGCTGGCGTAGTCCTGGTCGCGGCCCGCCACCAGGCTCATGGGCGACAGGCCGCGATCCACCAGCAGCACCTTGGCCGGCTTGGCGGCGGACAGTTCGATCGCCTCATCCAGCAGATGCTTGTACGGGATGGCCTTGCCGCTGCGCGAACCGGCATCGGCGGAGACGATCAGCACCGGCTTGGCGTCGTCGATACGGCTGGCCAGGCTGTTGGCGGCAAAGCCGCCGAACACCACCGAGTGCACCGCGCCGATGCGGGCGCAGGCCAGCATCGCGAACGCCGCTTCGGCGATCATCGGCATGTAGATCAGCACTCGGTCGCCTCGGCCGACGCCCAGCGCCAGCATCACGGCGGCGCAGCGCTCCACCTCGGCCTGGAGCTCGTTGAAGCTGTAGCTGCGTTCCGTATTGGTTTCGGTGGAGATGGCGATCAGCGCGGGCTGGTCGCCCTGCGTGGCGCACCAGCGGTCCACCGCGTTGTGGCACAGGTTCGTCTGTCCGCCGACGAACCACCGGGCGAACGGAGGATGAGAATAATCCAGCACCTGCGTGCATGGGGCGTTCCAGTCGATGAGCGCTGCTTCATCCTGCCAGAATTGTTCAGGCGTGACGATAGAGCGCTGATAGAAATCAGCGTAATTCATGTCTCCTCCGTTGTATGTGGCTTACTTAGAACGTATCGCCGGGAACCCGTACCCAACCTTCCATCAGCACGCGGGCGCTGCGGCTCATGACCGCTTTTGTTACGCTCCACTCGCCGTTCTGCTGCGTCGCCTCCGCGCCTACCCGCAGCGTGCCGGACGGATGGCCGAAGCGCACCGCATCACGGGCGCCACCGCCGGCCGCCAGGTTGACCAGCGTGCCAGGTATCGCCGCCGCCGTGCCGATAGCGACAGCCGCAGTCCCCATCATCGCGTGGTGCAGCTTACCCATGGACATGGCGCGCACCAGCAGGTCCACATCGGTAGCGGCGACCTGCTTGCCGCTGGACGATACGTACGGAGCCGGTTTGGCGACAAAAGCCACCTTGGGCGTGTGCTGGCGCGTGGCCGCGTCGTCGATATGCTTGATTAGGCCCATGCGCAGCGCACCGTGTGCGCGTATCAGTTCGAAGCGTGCCAGCGCTTTAGGATCGCTGTTGATCGCGTCCTGGAGTTCGGTGCCTAGATAGCCGATGTCTTCGGCGTTGACGAAGATGGTCGGAATGCCGGCGTTGATCATGGTCGCCTTCATGGTGCCGACGCCCGGCACTTCGAGGTCGTCGACCAGTTGGCCGGTCGGGAACATCGAACCGCCTGCGCCCTCCTCTTCCGCCGCCGGGTCCATGAACTCCAGTTGCACTTCGGCCGCCGGGAAGGTGACACCGTCGAGTTCAAAGTCACCGGTTTCCTGCACTTCGCCGTTGGTCATCGGTACGTGGGCGATGATGGTCTTGCCGATGTTGGCTTGCCATACGCGCACCACGGCCATGCCGTCTTTCGGAATGCGGGCCGGGTCCACCAGGCCGCCGCTGATGGCGAACGCGCCGACGGCGGCGGACAGGTTGCCGCAGTTGCCGCTCCAGTCGACGAAGGCCTTGTCGATGGAGACCTGGCCGAACAGGTAGTCGACATCGTGGTCAGGCTTGCTGCTCTTGGCCAGGATCACCGACTTGCTGGTGCTGGAGGTGGCGCCGCCCATGCCGTCGATCTGCTTGCCGTACGGGTCGGGGCTGCCGATCACGCGCAGCAGCAAGGCGTCGCGCGCGGCGCCCGGCTGTTGTGCGGCTTCCGGCAAGTCCTGCAAGCGGAAGAACACGCCCTTGCTGGTGCCGCCACGCATATACGTGGCGGGGATCTTGATTTGCGGTTTATGCGCCATGATTAGGCAGCCTTTACGGATTCAAGGAAGTCCTGGGCGAAGCGCTGCAGCACGCCGCCCGCTTCATAGATCGACACTTCTTCCGCCGTATCCAGGCGGCAGATTACCGGCACTTCCACGCGCTCGCCGTTGCGGCGGTTGACCACCAGCGTCAGCGTCGAACGCGGCGTGCGCTCACCGATCACGTCATAGCTTTCGGTGCCATCCAGCGCCAGCGTCAGGCGGTTCACGCCAGGCTGGAACTCCAGCGGCAGCACGCCCATGCCGACCAGATTGGTGCGGTGGATACGTTCGAAGCCCTCGGCCACAATCGCCTCCACACCGGCCAGGCGCACGCCCTTGGCCGCCCAGTCACGCGACGAACCCTGGCCGTAGTCGGCGCCAGCGATCACGATCAGCGACTGCTTGCGCTCCATGTAGGTCTCGATGGCTTCCCACATGCGGGTGACTTTGCCTTCCGGCTCCACGCGCGCCAGCGAGCCGGCTTTGACCTTGCCGTCCGCATCGCGCACCATCTCGTTCTTCAGCGTCGGATTGGCGAAGGTGGCGCGTTGCGCGGTCAGGTGGTCGCCGCGATGGGTGGCGTAGGAATTGAAGTCCTCTTCCGGCAAACCCATTTTCGCCAGATACTCGCCGGCCGCGCTGTTCAACATGATCGCGTTGGACGGTGACAGGTGGTCGGTGGTGATGTTATCGCCCAGGACCGCCAGCGGCAGCATGCCTTTCAGCGGACGCGCACCGGCCAGCGCGCCTTCCCAGTACGGCGGACGGCGGATGTAGGTGGTCTGCGGACGCCAGTCGTACAGCGGCTTCACTTTGACGCCATCGTCTTCCTGCTTGGCGAACATCGGGATGTAGACCTTATTGTACTGCGCCGGCTTGACGCTGGATGCAACCAGCGCATCGATCTCTTCGTCGGTCGGCCAGATATCCTTCAGCGTGACCGGCTGGCCGTTGGCGTCGATGCCCAGCACGTCCTTCTCGATATCGAAGCGGATCGTGCCGGCGATGGCGTAGGCCACCACCAGCGGCGGCGAAGCCAGGAAGGCCTGCTTGGCGTACGGGTGGATGCGGCCGTCGAAGTTGCGGTTACCAGACAACACAGCGGTGGCATACAGGTCGCGGTCGATCACTTCCTTCTGGATCACCGGATCAAGCGCGCCGGACATGCCGTTGCAGGTGGTGCAGGCGTATGCGACCACGCCAAAGCCCAGCTGTTCCAGCTCCGGCATCAGGCCCGCTTCTTCCAGGTACAGCGTCACGGTCTTGGAGCCGGGCGCCAGCGAGCTTTTCACCCATGGCTTGCGGGTCAGGCCGCGCGCGTTGGCGTTACGCGCCAGCAGGCCTGCTGCGACCATGTTGCGTGGGTTGTTGGTGTTGGTGCAGCTGGTGATGGCGGCGATGATGACGGCGCCGTCAGGCATCAAGCCAGGCTCGTTCTCCACCACGCCGCTGATGCCGCGCGCGGCCAGCTCGGAGGTGGGCACGCGGTTGTGCGGGTTCGATGGGCCGGCGATGGTGCGCACGACCGACGACAGGTCGAACTTCAGCACGCGCTCGTATTCTGCGGTCTTCAGGGCTTCGCCCCATAGGCCGGTTTCTTTCGCGTAGGTCTCCACCAGCTTGACCAGTTCATCATCGCGGCCGGTCAGCTTGAGGTACTTGATGGTTTGCTCGTCGATGTAGAACATCGCGGCGGTGGAGCCGTATTCCGGCGCCATGTTGGAAATCGTTGCGCGGTCGCCCAAGGTCAGGTGCGAGGCGCCCTCGCCGAAGAACTCCAGGTAGGACGAAACGACCTTCTGCTTGCGCAGGAATTCGGTCAGCGCCAGCACGGTGTCGGTGGCGGTGATGCCTGCTTGCGGCTTGCCCGTCAGTTCGACGCCGATGATGTCCGGCAGGCGCATCCACGATGCGCGGCCCAGCATCACGCTCTCCGCTTCCAGCCCGCCTACGCCGATGGCGATCACGCCCAGCGCATCGACCATCGGCGTGTGCGAATCGGTGCCGACCAGCGTATCCGGGAAGGCCACGCCGTCCACCGCCTGAATCACCGGCGACATGCGTTCCAGATTGATCTGGTGCAGGATGCCGTTACCCGGCGGGATCACGTCGACGTTCTTGAAGGCCTTCTTGGTCCAGTTTATAAAGTCGAAGCGGTCTTCATTGCGGCGGTCTTCGATGGCGCGGTTCTTGTCGAAGGCATCGGGATCGAAGCCGCCGCATTCGACGGCCAGCGAGTGGTCAACCACCAGCTGGGTCGGCACCACCGGATTGACCAGCGCAGGATCGCCGCCTTGCAGTGCAATCGCGTCGCGCAGGCCGGCCAGGTCGACCAGTGCGGTCTGGCCCAGGATGTCGTGGCAGACCACGCGGGCCGGGAACCATGGGAAGTCCAGGTCGCGCTTGCGCTCGATCAGCTGCGACAGCGAAGCATTCAGCGTCGCCGGATCGCAGCGACGCACCAGGTTTTCCGCCAGTACGCGCGAGGTGTACGGCAGTTTGGCCCAGGCGCCTGGCTGGATCGCGTCGACAGCGGCGCGCGCGTCGAAGTAATCGAGCTTGGTGCCCGGCAGGGATTTACGGAATTGGGTGTTCATTATTTGCGGTCCTTGATCGGGACGAACTTCAGGTCTTCTGGACCGACGTAGTTCGCGCTTGGACGAATGATCTTGTTGTCGATGCGCTGCTCGATGATGTGCGCAGCCCAGCCGGACGTGCGCGAGATGACGAACAGCGGCGTGAACATCGCGGTCGGCACGCCCATCATGTGGTACGACACGGCCGAGAACCAGTCCAGGTTCGGGAACATCTTCTTGATGTCCCACATGACGGTTTCCAGGCGTTCGGCGATGTCGAACATCTTCATCGAGCCGGCTTCCTGCGACAGCTTGCGCGCCACTTCCTTGATGACGACGTTGCGCGGATCGGAGATGGTGTACACCGGATGGCCGAAGCCGATCACGACTTCCTTGTTGGCGACGCGGTTGCGGATGTCCGCTTCGGCTTCGTCGGCGTTTTCGTAGCGCTTCTGGATCTCGAAGGCGAATTCGTTGGCGCCGCCGTGTTTAGGGCCGCGCAGCGCGCCGATTGCGCCGGTGATGGCGGAGTGGATGTCCGAACCCGTGCCGGCGATGACGCGGCTGGTGAAGGTGGAGGCGTTGAACTCGTGTTCCGCGTACAGGATCAGCGAGGTGTGCATCGCCTGCACCCAGCTCTCGGACGGCTTCTCGCCGTGCAGCAGGTGCAGGAAGTGGCCGCCGATGGAGTCGTCGTCGGTTTCGACGTCGATGCGTTTGCCGTTGTGGCTGAAGTGGTACCAGTACAGCAGCATCGAGCCGAAGGACGCCATCAGGCGGTCGGCGATGTCGCGCGCGCCCGGCACGTTGTGGTCGTCCTTTTCCGGCAGCGTGCAGCCGAGCACAGAGACGCCGGTGCGCATCACGTCCATCGGATGCGCCGATGCAGGCAGTGCTTCCAGCGCGGACTTCAGCGCTTGCGGCAGGCCGCGCAGCGAGCGCAGTTTGGCTTTATAGCCTTTCAGCTCGGCGGCGGTAGGCAGTTTGCCGTGCACCAGCAGGTAGGCGATTTCTTCGAACTCGCAGGTGTTGGCGACATCGAGGATGTCGTAGCCGCGGTAGTGCAGGTCGTTGCCGGTTTTGCCGACGGAGCACAGTGCGGTGTTACCAGCGGTGACGCCGGACAGGGCGACGGATTTTTTTGGTTTGAAAGTAGCTTCGGTCATTTTATAGGTCTCCTGATTATTTCTTCTGTGCGGCGAACAGTGCGTCCAGCTTCTGCTCAAAGCTGTGGTAGTTGATGCGTTCATACAGTTCGGCGCGGGTCTGCATGGTGTCGAGTACATTCTGCTGCGTGCCGTCGCGGCGGATCGCGCCGTAGACGTTTTCCGCAGCCTTGTTCATGGCGCGGAAGGCCGACAGCGGATACAGCACCAGGCCCACATCGGCGCTGCGCAGTTCGTCCACGGTGAACAGCGGCGTCGAGCCGAATTCGGTGATGTTGGCCAGCACCGGCACCTTGACGGCGGCGGCGAATTTTTTATACATATCGAGACTGATCATCGCTTCCGGGAAGATCATGTCGGCGCCCGCTTCCACGCAGGCGACGGCGCGCTCGATGGCGGCGTCCAGGCCTTCGACGGCCAGCGCATCGGTGCGGGCCATGATGACGAAGTTCTCATCGGTGCGCGCATCGACGGCGGCGCTGATGCGGTCGACCATCTCCTGCTTGGTGACGATCTCCTTGCCCGGACGGTGGCCGCAGCGCTTGGCGCCGACCTGGTCTTCGATATGCATGGCGGCGGCGCCGAACTTGATCATGGACTTGACGGTGCGCGCCACGTTGAAGGCGGAAGCGCCGAAGCCGGTGTCGACGTCGACCAGCAGCGGCAGGTCGCACACGTCGGTGATGCGGCGCACGTCGGTCAGCACGTCGTCCAGGTTGGAGATGCCCAGGTCCGGCAGGCCGAGCGAACCTGCGGCCACGCCGCCACCCGACAGGTAGATCGCCTTGAAGCCGGCGCGCTTGGCCAGCAAGGCGTGGTTGGCGTTGATCGCGCCGACCACCTGCAATGGGGATTCTTCCTGGACGGCTTTGCGGAACGCGGCGCCTGCGGAGTATTGAGTCATGTCGTTACCTTTCAATGTTGCGATGAAGTTGCGGGAGTTATTGCAAGGGGCGTGCCAGTTAAGCACCCTATACAAATCAATAACTTACGACATCTCGATGTTTCAAATGCATTTCATTTTGAAACATCGAAACAGATGAACTACAATTGAAACATGCGCCATTCCACTCCCCTGCCCTTCGACGTCAACGACAAACCGGTGATCTGGACGGTTTCCGTCTCGCGCCTTTACGATCTGTTCCGCGACATCACGCTGGAATACGACGACCTGGCCACCATCGAACCGATCAACCTCGGCTTCGACGAAGCGGCCCGCCACATCCGCGAGCGCATGGCCACCGAGCGCTGCGACGCCGTCATCGCCGCCGGTTCCAACGCGGCGTATCTGAAGGGGCGCCTGTCGGTGCCGGTGGTGATCGCCAAGTTCAGCGGCTTCGACGTGATGCAGGCGCTGGCGCGGGCGCGGCGCGTGTCGGATCGCATCGGCATCGTCACGTATCAGGAGCGCTTGCCGGAGCTGGCCGAATTCGCCGGTACCTTCGGCTTCGACGTCGAGCAGCGCACCTACGCCACCGAGGAAGATGCACGCGCCCAGATCAACGACCTGAAAGCGGCGGGCATCAAGGCCATCGTCGGCGCCGGTCTGATTACCGACCTGGCAGAGGAAGCGGGATTGACCGGCGTCTTCGTCTACTCGGCCGCCTCGATCCGCCACGCCTTCGACGATGCGCTGGAGATGGCGCGGCTGGCGCAGCTGGAATCGAACCGCAGCCGCACGCGCGGCGCGGTGGTGGCGGACACGCTGCGCGCCAAGCACGGCATCAACGACCTGCGCGGCGATTCGGACGCGATGGAATCGCTGCGCCAGTCAGTGCTGCTGTATGCGAAGTCCCCCGCCACCGTGCTGATACAGGGCGAAACCGGCTGCGGCAAGGAGCTGGTGGCGCAGGCCATTCATCGCGAAAGCCCGCGCACGCTGGGGCAGAACCGCCCCTTCGTCGCCGTCAATTGCGGCGCGATCGCGGAATCGCTGCTGGAGTCCGAACTGTTCGGCCACGAGGAAGGCGCTTTCACCGGCGCCCGGCGCGGCGGCCATGCCGGGTTGTTCGAAGCGGCCAATCGCGGCACGCTGTTCCTGGACGAGATAGGCGAGATGCCGTTGACGCTGCAAACCCGTTTGCTGCGCGTGCTGGAAGAGCGCGAGGTGGTGCGCGTGGGCGGCACGCGGCCTATCGCGGTCAGCGTACGCATCATCAGCGCCACCCACTGCGATCTGGAGCAGCGTGTGCGCGAGGGCCGATTCCGCGCCGACCTGTTCTACCGGCTGGCTGTGCTGCGCCTGTCGCTGCCGCCGCTGCGTGCGCGGCAGGAAGATGTGATGACGCTGGCCGAATGGTCGCTGAAGAACGCGCTGGCGTCGCTGGGTGCGCGGCCGCATCCGAATCTGCACGCCGAGATGGCGGCCTGCGCGCCGCTGTTGCAGGGCTACGACTGGCCCGGCAATGTACGCGAGCTGCGCAACCTGGCCGAGCGCCTGGCGCTGTTCCTCGCCGCCGAACCCTTGCAGGCTTTGACGCCAGCCTTCGTGCTCAGTGTAGCGCCGGAGCTGGCGGCGCGCGCAGCGCCCGTCCCTGGCGCCGCACCGCCAGCGCTGCCTGCCGCCCGTCCACCTGGCGAAAGCATCAGCGCCGTGCTGGCCCGCTTCGGCGGTCGCCGCGACGCCGCCGCCGACTATCTCGGCATCAGCCGCACCACGCTCTGGCGCAAGCTGCGCGCCGAAACCGGCGAATAAGCCTGCGGGGGTAAAGCGGTACTGGGCGGCTACCACTCATCCCTGCCAAAAAACCGTTCATCCAGTAGTCGTCGCCGGCGCCATGCCGCGGCGATAGCATGGCCTCACTTACTTACAACAACGGAGGTCAACATGCAACGCTCGCTCGTCCAACGTATCGCCACCATCGCCGCCAGCCTGGCTCTGATCTACGCCGCCGCACCGGCCGTTGCCGCCTCCGCTCATCCGGCCTTCACGGTGGAAGTCACCGGCAAGGGCGCGCCCGTGATCCTGATCCCCGGCCTGGCCTCGTCCGGCGAGGTGTGGGACGGCACCGTCGCCCGTTACTGCGGCAGCCGCCAGTGCCACGTCGTCACCCTGGCCGGATTCGCCGGCGTGCCCGCCATCGAAGGCCCGCTGCTGCCGGCTGTCGAGCAGCAGCTGAGCGACTACATCGCCGCCAACAAATTCGACCGCCCCATCATCATCGGCCACAGCCTGGGCGGCTTCGTCGGCATGAAGCTGGCCGCCGACCATCCAGACCAGGTGGGCCGCCTGGTCATCGTCGACACGCTGCCAGCGCTGGGCGCAGTGCAAAACCCGGACATCACCGGTGCGCAGCTCAAGGACAAGGCGGAAGGCATGCGTAACAGCATGCGCTCGCAGCCAGTGGATCAGTACCGCGCCGGCCAGGTGTACACGCTGCGCACCATGATCACCAAACAGGAAGATATCGACCGCGCGCTGAGCTGGGGCAAGCGCTCCGACCGCGCCACGGTCATCAACGCGATGGCCGACATGATGGGCGAGGATCTGCGCCAACAGATCAGCCGCATCCAGGCGCCAACGCTGGTGCTGGGCGCCTGGTACGCCTACAAGGACTACGGCACCAAGCCGATGTTCGAGCAGATGTACAAGAGCCAGTACCAGCAGCTGCCCAACGTGAAGGTGGAGCTTGCGGACACCGCCCGCCACTTCATCATGTACGACGATCCGGCTTGGATGTATGATCGCATCGATAACTTTTTAAAATAAGCCATCATGACCAACGACCGTCCACTGCTCGCCCGCCTGAACTGGTACTGGCTGTTCCAGCTGGCCGGCTGGCTGTTCCTGCCGCTGCTGCTGATCGCCATGACGCCGGGCGACAGCCACACCCCGCGCATGCTCGGCATCTCGTTCTGGGGTGTGGTGGCGGGCCTGATCATCTCGGACACCTGGCACCGGCTGCTCAAGCGCCAGATCCGCAACGGCGTGCGGGTGGGCTGGAAGGCCATCATGGTGGCGATCCTGATATTGGGCGTCATCCATACGGCCGTGCAGACGGTCGGCTACATGGTCATCAAGCCATTCGGCGAAGTGCACGGCGTGTACTGGGTGCCGGGCGCGCTGATGTTCTGGTGGGGAGTCTATCTGGTGTGGAACACCTTCTACATGGCGGTGCTGTCGCTGCGCCGCGCCAACCGCTTCGAGCAGGAGGCGCTGCGGCTGGAGATCAGCGCCAAGGACGCCGAGCTGCGCGCCTTGCAGGCGCAGGTCAATCCGCATTTTTTCTTCAACAGCATGAACAGCGTGCGCGCGCTGATTTATGAAGACCAGAATGCCGCCGCGCAGATGATCGATCAACTGGCCAGCGTGATGCGCTATGCGCTGCAATCGGGCCAGAACGATACGGTGCCGCTGGCGGCGGAGATCGAAGCCGTGCAGGCCTACCTGGCGATCGAGAAGATCCGCTTCGAGGAACGCATGCGGGTCAGCGTGGAGATAGGACTGGGCCTGGACCAGGTGCGCATTCCCCCGATGGCCTTGCAGACGCTGGTGGAGAACGCCGTCAAGTACGGCGTCGAGACCAGCCCCACGGGCAGCGAGATCCGCATCCGCGCGCAGCGCATGGACGATGGCAAGATCCATATCGAGATCGCCAACCTCGGCGCGATTCTGCCGTTTGCCAATTCCACCAAGGTTGGCCTGGTCAACACGCGCAAGCGCCTGGCGCTGGCACTGGGTTCCAACGCCAGCCTGGATCTGACTGAAAACAGTGGCTGGGTACGGGCCACGATGACTTTACCGGAGGCCGCGTAATGCGCGCACTGCTGATCGACGACGAACGCCTGGCGCGCGCAGAGCTGCGCCGTTTGCTGGCGGCCCATCCTGAAGTTGAAATCGTCGGCGAAGCCGTCAACGCGGCCGATGGCATCCAGCAGATCACCGCGCTCAAGCCGGACCTGGTGTTCCTCGACGTGCAGATGCCGGGCGGTAGCGGCTTCGACATGCTGGCCGCGCTGGAGGAAGCGCCGGAGGTGATCTTCACCACCGCGTTCGACCAGTACGCGTTGCAGGCGTTCGAAGTAAATGCGCTGGACTATCTGCAGAAGCCTATCCAGGCGGCGCGCATGGCGGCGGCCTTGCAGCGCTGCTCCGTGCGCCACAGCCGCGCGCTGGCGTATGCGGCGGCCGGCGTGCCGGCCGTGGCGCCGACGGCGGCCAAGAAGCTGTTCATCAAGGATGGGGAGCGATGCTGGTTCGTCGGTTTGCAGGACGTGCGCTTGTTCGAATCGGACGGCAACTACACGCGGGTCTACTTCGACCATCACAAGCCGCTGATGCTGCGGTCCCTGAACCAGCTGGAGGACAGGCTGGACCCGCAACGCTTCTTCCGCGCCAGCCGCCGCCACATCGTCAACCTGGACTACGTCGAGCAGGTCACGCCCAACGATGCCGGAGGCCTGGACCTGCTGCTGCGCGACGACCTCGAAGTAGAAGTCTCCCGCCGCCGCGCCGCGCAGTTCAAAAGCCTGGCCAGCCTGTGAGCTTTGAAGCAGATCAGTTAGCTTTCGCTATCCGTTTGACGTGCTATATTGAATGTGCCCAGTATGGCGAATGTGGCACATTATCGAACATCGCAGACTTCAACAAAAACTCACGACGTCAAATGGCGACTGATCTATCAGGCTTATCCAGACGTGTTGATGATCTTAGTTGTCGAGGTGAATGCACATGATTACAAAAAACATTAATATGGCCGATTTCCTGCCCGAAAAACACTATATTCATGTTTCCGAAGGTGAGTCGGTGCGCATAGTACGCGAGATGAATGAGCTTACGGTAGCGCAACTTGCGGCGGCTTCTGGCATCCCGGAAGCGACTCTTCGCGCCATCGAAAAAGATCAATTGGAATTGAAAGTCGATCAGCGCAACGCGTTGGCAGTCGCGCTAAAAGTGCCACCTGCCGTGCTCATGGCGACGGGCGGCAACGAGAATACCGACTCAGCGGCTGGATAGCTCTACGTGCGCAACGCCTCGGCAGGCACCATGCGCATGGCGATCCAGGTGTGGCGGGTGATGGCGATCAGTGCGACGATCAGCGTCAACGCAAGCGCGAACAGCATGGTCCAGTAGCCTATCGGCGCGTGCTCGGTGAACGAAGCCAGGTAGCGGTTGATCGCCAGCCCGGCCAACGGCAAGGCGATGGCGGCGGCGATCAGCGTCAGCGCACCGATCTCACGTACCACCAGCAAGCCGATATCGCCCCGCTGTGCACCATGCAGCTTGCGCAGCACGATCTCCTTCGCGCGCCGCTGTACCGTGTTGGCCGCCAACACATACGTCCCGAACGCCGCAATCACCAGCGCGATGACGGTGGCAATCGCCAGCAGCTTGGCCACCCGCGCATCCTCCGCGTAGTTGACGGCCAGGACATCGCTGGCACGGTAGGTCTTCGATACCGCATCCGGGAAGTAGCTCGGCCACAGGCGCTGCACGGCGCGCTCCACATCCGCCGGCAATCCCTTGGTGCGCACGCTCAGCACACTGCCGGCAGTCCACAATTCATAAGCGGTCGCACGCGGCGCTTCCCGCAGCGAATGGAAGCGCAGTTCCGGCACCACGCCGACGATGCGCTTGGCGATGACCTTGTCGTCGAAGCCGGTGAACAGCACCGTCTCGCCAATAGCCGCCTCGTTGCTGGCGAAACCCAGCTCGCGCACGGCGACGGCGTTCAACAGCACCGGCACCTTATCGTCTTCCTTGTCCAGGCCCGCCTGGAACAACCGCCCTGCCACCGCATTGATGCGATACGTTTCAAAGAAGTTGGCGCTGACCGATTTCATCTCCATCATCGCCACCGCTCCGCCCGGACGTTTCAGCTCGCGCGACCAGGCCCAATCGAGCCGGCCTACAGGATCCTCTGAAATAGCCACGCTCTCCACGCCAGGCTGCGCCGACAAGGCCGTGTACAAGCCGCGCGCCTGCGGCTGGTCCCTCACCCTGCCCGGCATGTCGACGATCACCAGCGGCGTCGGATCGAAGCCGGGCGACGCATGCATCGCAAAGTCGGTCTGCCAAGCCACGGCGATCGTCACGCTGGCGAACGCCATTGCGGTGGCAACCTGCACGACCGTGAGCACGCGGCGCCATTGCATGCTGCCTCGCGACTCCGTGTCGGGACGCCCTGCCAGCACCTGCGTCGGATGCACGCGCAGCGCCACCCAGGCCGGATAAATCGCCGTCACCACACCAAGCAGCGCGCCAATGCCGAAAGCCGCCAGGATGTTCGACAGCGAGAACAGGCTTTCCAGATGGCGGTTGACCAGTTGCGAGAACATCGGCAGCGCCAGCCACGCCAGCAGCAATCCAAGCAGCGTGGCCGCCGTCGACACCATCAGCGACTCGACCAGGAACTGCCGCATCAACTGCCCAACGCCTGCGCCCAGCACCTTGCGCATCGCCACCTCGCGCTGGCGCCGCAGCACGCGCACGGTGGTCAGGTTCAGGTAGTTGATCGCCGCCAGCGCCAGGATCAGCACCGCCACCGCCGCGATCCCGGCCACGACGACCGGGTTGCCCCGTTCATGCGCCTTCGACATCGGGCTGTCCGCGAGTTTGTAATCGAAATAGGCGTCGCGCAGCGGCGACAGAACCAGCTCGATGGCGCGTCGTTTGCCCAGACGCTCGCGCGTCTCCGGCGGGAAGCGCTGCACGCTCGGCGTGGTGTCAACCACCTGCTGTAGTCGATCGCGTATCGCCGTCAGCGAAGCGCCGGGCCGCACGCGTATCAGCAGCTTGCCCATCCAGCCATGTTCGCCAGTGAGCATCTCGTGCCGGATATCCTGGCCCGCCACGACGGAGTTCACGCCGAACAGCACCTCGAACGAGATCGTCGTATTCGACGGCGGCGTGCGCACGACGGCGCCCACCTGCAAGGTATTGCCCTCATTGAGCATGGTGCGGCCCAGCGCATCGCGAGTGCCGAACAGGCGCAGCGCGGCGTCTTCGGTGATGACGAACAGATTGGGCTTGCCCAGCGCCGACAGGTCGCCCTGCACCGCCTTCAAGCCCAGCGTCTGCGGGAAGCCCGGCAGCACCGTCAGGCCGCCCACCCGCAGCACCTTGCTGCCGATCCGCACGGTGAGCGGATCGATCTCCGGCCGCGCAGGAATGTAGCTGGTGGCATCGGCCACGCCAGGCACCTTCAGCGCCGCTTCGCGCAGGAACATCGGCGCCACCTCGTGCAGCGGCTCGCTCGGATCGACGTTGTAGTACTGCTTGACGACGTAGATGCTGTCGACCTCCGGGATGTGCGCGTTGTACTCCATCGAATACCGCACGAATCCAAGCAGCAGCAGGCCCGCCGCCAAACCAACACCCAGGCCAAGCACCACCGCCAATGTGTACGCCGGCTCCTGGATCAGGGTGCGCCAGCCGATACGAAAGTCTCCAAGCTTCATGTGTTTGGTCCGTTGAGGGAAATACCCCAGTGTTGCAACATCCATGCCACGCACTTTCGGATGCCAGGACGGACAAAATCGATACTGGATGTTCGGAAGTGAACGTTATCGCTGTTCACTTCCGAACACTTTACTTCGCCTTGATCGGGAAGGCCGGACGCACAGGGCGTACCGGAGGGTTCTTCGCCAGTTCGGCCTTGATGACCTCAATCGCTTTTTCCAGTTGCGGATCGCGGCCGGCGATGACGTCGGCGGGATTCTGGTCGACTTCGATATCCGGCGCCACGCCTTCGTTCTCCACGCCCCAGCCGCCGTCGCGGGTCCAGAAGGCCAGGTTGGGCGCAGTGATGCCGCCGCCATCCATCAGCCCCGGGAAGCCGAGGATGCCCACCAGGCCACCCCAGGTGCGCTTGCCGATCAGCGGACCCATTTGGTTTTTGCGGAACATCCACGGCAGCAGGTCGCCGCCCGAGCCGGCCGTTTCGTCGATCAGCATCGCGCGCGGTCCCTGGATCGAGGCCGACGGCGTTTTCATGTCGGCGCCGTAGCGCATGGTCCACCAGGCGATTTCCTTCTTCTGCAAGATCTCCAGGTAGTAGTCGGCCACGCTGCCGCCCCCGTTGAAGCGCTCGTCGATGATGACGGCGTCCTTGTCGGCCTGCGGGAAGAAGTAGCGCTTGAAGTAGGTGTGGCCCAGCGTCGCGGTGTTCGGCACGTAGACGTAGGCGACCTTGCCGCCGGTGGCCGCGTTCACCTTGCGGATATTCCCTTCGATCCAGTCGCGGTTGCGCAGCGCATCCTCGGTCGCCACAGGCACCACGGTGATGGTGCGCGATTTGCTGCCGTCCGCGTTCGGACCGACGGTGATGTCGATGGCCTTGTTGGCGGTGTTCTCAAAGGCGCTGTACAAATTCGTCGGCGCCAGCAGCGGACGCCCCTCGACCGCCAGCAGGTATTCGCCAGCCTTGACGTTGAGGCCAGGCTCGGTCAGCGGCGCGCGCAGCGCCGGGTTCCAGTTCAAGCCGCCGTACACTTTCTTGAAGCGATAGTGACCGTCGCTCACTTCGTAGTCCGCGCCGAGCAGGCCGCCCGGCACCGGCTTGGCGTCGGTGAAGAAGTCGCCGCCGCCGCCCCGATGGTGGCCTACGCCCAACTCGCTGCACAGCCATTGGATCAGGCGATTCAAATCGGCGCGGCTGGACAGCTCCGGCAGGAACTGCGCGTACTTGGCGCGCATCTTGTTCCAGTCCGCGCCGTGCATGCCGGGGTCGTAGAAGAAGTCGCGGTTGATGCGCCAGGCTTCGTTGAAGATCTGCTCCCACTCGGCCCGCGGTTCGGCGCGCACTTCGATCGCTTCGACCTTGATCTTGCCTTCGCCCGGCGCCAGCGTCTTGGCGGTGGCGCTGCCCATGGCCCATGCTTCCTTCAGGCGGTACAGGATCTTCTTGCCGTCGGCGGAGACTTCGTATTCGTCGGCTTCGGCCAGCAGCGTTTCGGCCTTGCGGTCCTTCAGGTCGAAGCGCTGGATGGCTTTCTTGCCGTCGTTCTCGCGCAGGAAGAAGATCTGCCCTGCTTCACCTGCGTTCAGATCGGACAGCGCGGCCGCAGGTACGGGCAGATCGACGATGCGGGTTTCGATGCCTTCGAAGTCGATGGAGATCGGCGCCACTGGCGCCACCGTTACCTTGGGATCGTCGCGGCCAGTCTTCGGATCGACCTTGGGCGGCTCCGCCTTGGCAGGTTCCTTGGCCGACGCCTGCGATGGCGGCGTGGCCGACGATGCGCTCTTCTCTTCGTCGCTTTCCTTGATCAGCGGCGACGGCAGGTCGCGCCGCAGCACCGCCATCCAGATCGTGCGGGTGACGCGGTTGTCTTCGTTCTGCTGCGAGAACCAGTTGTTGCTCGGCCCCGAGTTGGTCGAGGCGAAGAAGTACAAGTACTTGCCGCTCTTGTCGAACACCGGATCGGCCACGTCGGACAAGCCGTCCGTGACCGGCCACGATTTGTTCTGCTCCAGCGAGTAGATGTAGGCGCTGCGGGTGTAGGTCATCGAGTTCAGCGCGTAGGCGATCCAGCGCGAATCCGGCGCCCATGTGGCGTGCAGCGTTTTGTTCACGCCGTACAGCGGCTCGCTGGCGATCTTCTTGATCGCGCCGGAGGCCACGTCCAGCACGTACAGCGTCCACGCATTGTCGGTGTAGGCGATCTTCTTGCTGTCGGGCGACCAGACCGGATAGTCGTAGAAGCCCGCGCCGGTGAGCTTGAACTTGCGCGGCTCGCCCTTGCCGTCCTGCGCGCGGATGTGCAGCGCGTACTCGCCCGATTCGTCCGAGAAGTAGGCGACGGAGCGGCCGTCCGGCGACCATGCCGGCGTGCGTTCGTTCGCGGCCGGCGTATGCGTCAGGTTGCGCACATCGCCTTTATCTGCGGGGATGGTGACTATCTCGCCACGGAACTCATACGCCACGCGCGCGCCGGACGGCGAGATGGAGGCGTTGCGGATGTACTTGGCGCCGCTGACCCAGCGCGGACGCGATGCGCCCAGGTCGCTGTTGACGCCGATGGTGAGCTTGCGCGACTGGCCGCTTGCCAGATCCAGCGCATGCAGATAGCCGGCCTGCTCGTAGACGATGCCGCCGCCATTGGCGGCGATGTTCAGCACCGGGAAGTCGGTATGCCGCGTCAATGCGCGCACCGCCTTGGTCTTGACGTCATAAGCATACAGATTGAATTCGCCGTCGCGGTCGGAGCGGAAGTAGACGGTGTCGCCTATCCACACCGGATCGACGTCGTTCGAATGCGTGGCCGGCTGCGGGATCTTCTGCACCGATTTGTCGGTGCGGTTGAACAGCCACAGGATGGAGTGGGTGCCGCCGCGATAGTGCTTCCACTGCATGAAGGCCGGAGAGAACGGATTGTAGGCGATCTGCTTGCCGTCCGGCGACCAGCCGGCGCGGGCGGCGTTGGGCACTTCCAGTTCGGTCTCCACGCCGCCGCTCACCGGCACGGTGAACAGCTTGCGGTAGCGGTTGTTGAAGGCCGCGCGCGGTGAGGTGAACATCACCGCCTTGCCATCGGGCGTGAAGGCCTGCACCACGTCGGCGCCGGGATGGTAGGTCAGCCGCTTCGGTATGCCGCCTTCGACAGGCAGCAGGTACACGTCGGTATTGCCGTCCACCTGCGCGCTGTAGGCGATCGATTTGCCGTCGGGCGAAAACACCGGGTTCGATTTGTCGCCCAGGTCGGAGGTCAGGCGGCGCGGCGACGAACCGTCGCGGTTCGCCAGCCACAAGTCGCCCGCGTAGATGAAGGCCAGGTGCTGCGCCGACAGCGCAGGCTCGGTCAGCATGCGCGTGTCGCTGGTGTTGGGCAGCGCCAGCGCGCCGTGGCTCATGGACAGCAACGCAGCGGCAACGGCTGCGGATAACAGATGCTTCATCGTCTCTCCTTATTTAAGCGCGGGGATGGCTTGCGGCTGATAGGCCTTGATCGGCTGCGCCTTCAGCTTCTTGTCCAGCAGGTCCAGCGCCACTTCCAGCTGGCGGTCCTGGCCTTGATACGTCGCGTGCGGCAGGTTGTCCACTTCCACATCCGGCGCCACGCCCACGCCTTCGATCAGCCACTGGCCGTCGGCGGTGTTGAACTGGCCGTTCTCCGCCACGCGCGCCATGCCGTTGTCGCTCAGGCGGTTGTTATCGCTCAGCCAGACGCCGGCGCCCGCAGTGCGCTTGCCGACCAGCGGCGCCAGGCCCAGCGCCTTGATGCCGGCGGCGAAGGTCTCGCCGTCCGAGTAGGTGTATTCGTCGATCAGCACCACCAGATGGCCACGGAAGGTGTTCTGCATATTCGGCGCGGGCAGCGCGCCCGGCGACGACCAGAAGGCCCAGGCCTTGCGCAGCAGCTTCTCGATCACCCAGCTGTCGATATTGCCGCCGTTGTTGCGGCGTACGTCGATGATCAAGCCTTCGCGGTTGACGTTGGCGTAGAAGTCGCGCGCGAACGAGGCGATGTCGCGCGGGCCCATGGCGCGCAGGTGCAGGTAGCCGATGCGGCCCTTGGACGCGGCCTCCACCTGGCGCGCGCGGCTTTGCTCCCAGTCGCCGTAGCGCAGGCCGGACTGCTTCGCCATGTCGACCGGCGTGACGATCACGGAACGGCTGCCTCCTTCCTTGCGCTTCACCTGCAGCAGCATCTGCTTGTCGGCCTGGTTCAGCATCAGGTCGGCGATGTCGCGCGCTTCCAGCACCGGCTTGCCGTTGACGGCGGTGATGACGTCGCCCTCCTTCACGTCCACGTCCGGTTGCAGCAGCGGGCCGCGTTCGGACGGCAGCTCGGGTTCGCTGCGATAGATATGGTCGACGCGGTAGCCGTCGGCGCTACGCGTCAGCAGCGCGCCCAGGCCGGCCGGGGCGCCTTCCGGCGCGGGACGGCGCAAGTCGCCGGGCGCGATCTGCGAGTGCAGCGCGCCCACTTCGCTGACCATCATGCCCAGCACGTCGTTCAACTCCGCGCGGTCGGTCACGCGCTCCACCAGCGGCGCGTACTTGGCGCGCACGCCGGCCCAGTTCACGCCGCGCATCTTGGCGTCGTACAGGAAGTCGCGGTGCATGCGCCAGGCGTCGTTGAACATCTGCGTCCATTCCAGGCGCGGGTTGGAGGTAAAGGTCCAGTCGTCCACCTTGACCTTGGCCTTGGTGACATCGGCCGGCGCCTTGGCGCCCGCCTCCACCACCAGCATGTCGCCTGGGCCGCTGGCGGCGAAAGTGCGATAGTACAGGTGCTTCTTGTCGAAGGCCAGATCGTACTCGCGCACGCCGCTGGCAAAGACTTCCGGCTGCGGGCCGTTGGCCGCGATCGCCAGCGTCTTCAGGCTGGCCTTGCCGTCGCTGCCGTCGGCGTCGAGGAGGTAGAGGCGCTTCTCGTCGAGTTGCAGGCTGCGGTAGCTGCCGGCCGCCAGCGGCACTTCGTACAGGCGCTCGGCCAGTCCCTCGTAGACGATGGCCGGCAGCGCTTTGCCGGCTTTCTTTTCCGGCACGGCCTTGGCCACGGCTTTTTCCACGGCCTTCTCGGCGGCCTGTTCGACGGCTTTGTCCGCCGCGCCCTCGGCCGGCTTGTCGCCCGGCTTGTTCAGCTCATCGTCCGGCTTGAACGGGAAGCGGTTGCCCGGCTGGAGCGCCAGCGCAAACACGCCGGTGCGTTTGCCGAACACCGGCCCCATATTGCGGTCGCCCCACGGCGAACCGTTCGACAGCTGGAAGTTGCGGGCCGAGAGGAAGTACAGCCATTTGCCGTCCGTCGAAAACGCCGGCGAGACCGAGTTGTAACGGTCGCCGGTGACGAAGGCCAGCTGCCTGGCTTCGAGGTTGTACAGGCCGATCTGGTCGCGCTGCTCGGTGGTGGCGGCGCGCACCAGCGCCAGGTTCTTGCTGTCGCCGGCCCACACGATTTCCACGTGCCGGTCGGAGCCGGCCTTGCTGCCGTCGTCGATGACGGTGTTGGCCTTGGTGGCCAGGTCCAGCATCCACAGGCGGCCTTTCTTGTCGGTGTGGGCCAGCCAGCGGCCGTCCGGCGACGGGTACAGCTGCCAGCGGTGGTTGTTGCCGTCCCTGGTCAGCTGCTCGCCCTTGCCGGAACCGTCGGCGGCGAATTTCCAGATTTCGTTTTCGCCGGTGCTGTCGACGATGGCATAGACCCATTTGTCGTCGTGGCTGAAGACGGCCTCGCGGGCGCGGGCGCCCGGCGGCACGGCGATTTCGACCCGGCGCTGCGAGCCGGTGCCGGCCACGCTGATGCGGCCGCGCGCGGTCAGCACCAGGCGCTCGTCCTTGCCGGAGATTTGGACGTTGGTCAGGTTGTCCAGCGGCGAGCGGATCTGGCGCGCGCGCTGCTGGTCGAAGTCGGACACCAGGCTGATGGCCAGCTGTTCATCCTTGGCGGCGGCCAGGTCCAGCACGTGCAGGTCGGCGCCCAGCTGGTAGACGATGCGGCCGTCGCCCAGCGCGGCGTTGCGCACGTCCCAGTCGGCATGATTGGTCAGCTGGCGTGGATCGCTGCCGTCGGCCGCCATCGACCACAGATTGTCGGAGCCGCCACGGTCGCTGATGAAGTAGACGCGGCCCTGCCACCACATGGGCCGCTTGTTGTTGCCGGCGTCGGCGGGCAGCAGCGGCGCGGCTTCGGCATTGCCGGCAAGGTCGTAGCGCCACAGCTGCGCGTGGGCGCCGCCGCGATAGCGCTTGACGTTGTCGTTGGTCAGCGCCAGGCCGTTGCGGGTGAAGTACAGCGTCTTGCCGGCGTCGTCGAGCACGGCGTCGTTGGCCTCGGCCACGGGGAACACGCGGCGTTGCAGGTCGCCCGGTTTGACGGCCGCGATGACGTTGTTGCGCGATGGTCCCTTGCTGTCGAGCGTCGTCACCAGCACCTCGCCCTGCGCGGTCCAGCCCAGCACGGAGACGGCGCCGTTCTCGAAGGTGATGCGCTTCGGCAGGCCGCCGGCCACCGGCATCACGTAGGCTTCCTGGCCGCCCTCGTACGAGGCCGAGAACGCGACCCACTTGCCGTCGTGCGAAATGGCGGCGTTGGTTTCGGCCGCCGGGTGGGTGGTCAGGCGCTGCGCGGGGCCGCCGTGGGCGCCGGTCTTCCACAGGTCGCCCTCGGCGGTGAAGACCACGGCGTCGCCACGGATGGCGGGATAGCGGTAGTAGGCGTCGGCGGCGGAGGCGGTGCCGGACAGCAGGCCGGCGGACAGGAACATCAGGACGAGGGGACGGCGGCGCAGGGAAGTCGGGATCATGGGCCAGTTTCAATGTTTGTCAAATGGAATGGCAATTCTGGCACAGCTTGACCGCAAAAAGAATAACGCTTCTTTCACGTCCCATGCTTTTAGCGATATGGCGCGGGCCGGACGTAAAAAAACCCGCGCCACTTGCGTGGGCGGGTTCTTCATGAGGCCTGAACGGCTTATTCGACTTCGACGGTTTCCGGTGGAATCGTCGGCGCGGCGTCCGGCGGTTCCGGGAAGTCCAGCTTGACCTGGTCTTTCTCGTCCAGGTCGACCGTCACGCGGCCACCGGTGACCAGGCGGCCGAACAGCAGTTCGTCGGCCAGCGCCTTGCGGATCATGTCCTGGATCAGACGCGCCATCGGGCGCGCGCCCATCAGCGGATCGAAACCTTTCTTCGCCAGGAACTTGCGCAGTTTCTCGCTGAAGATGGCTTCGACCTTCTTCTCGTGCAGCTGCTCTTCCAGCTGCATCAGGAACTTGTCGACCACGCGCAGGATGATTTCCTCGTCCAGCGCGCGGAAGCTGATGGTGGCGTCGATACGGTTGCGGAACTCCGGCGTGAACATGCGCTTGATGTCGGCCATCTCGTCGCCTGCCTGCTTGGAATTCGTGAAGCCGATCGAGGTCTTCTGCAAGCTCTCGGCGCCCGCATTGGTGGTCATGATGATGATCACGTTGCGGAAGTCGGCCTTGCGTCCGTTGTTATCGGTCAGCGTGCCATGGTCCATCACCTGCAGCAGGATATTGAAAATGTCCGGATGGGCTTTTTCAATCTCGTCCAGCAACAGCACCGCGTGCGGTTTCTTGGTGATGGCTTCGGTCAGCAAGCCGCCCTGGTCGAAACCGACGTAGCCCGGCGGCGCACCGATCAGGCGCGACACGGCGTGACGCTCCATGTACTCGGACATGTCGAAGCGGATCAGTTCGATGCCCAGGATGAAGGCCAGCTGCTTGGCCACCTCGGTCTTGCCGACGCCGGTAGGACCGGAGAACAGGAAGGAGCCGATCGGCTTATCGGTCTTGCCCAGGCCGGCGCGCGCCATCTTGATCGCCGAAGCCAGCGCTTCGATCGCAGGATCCTGGCCGAACACCACGTTGCGCAGGTCGCGGTCGATGGTTTGCAGCTTGCTGCGGTCGTCCTGGTTGACGGTCTGCGGCGGGATGCGCGCGATCTTGGCGATGATGTCCTCGATCTCGGTCTTGCCGATGGTTTTCTTCTGCTTCGATTTCGGCAGGATGCGTTGCGCCGCACCGGCTTCGTCGATGACGTCGATGGCCTTGTCCGGCAGGTGGCGGTCGTTGATGAAGCGGGCAGCCAGCTCGGCCGCCGTCGACAGCGCCGACGACGAGTACTTGACGCCGTGGTGCTCTTCGAAGCGCGACTTCAGGCCGCGCAGGATCTGCACGGTCTGCTCGACGGTAGGTTCGTTGACGTCGACCTTCTGGAAGCGGCGGCTCAGTGCGTGGTCTTTCTCAAACACGCCACGGAACTCGGTGTACGTGGTCGCACCGACACACTTCAGCTGGCCGTTGGCCAGGGCCGGTTTCAGCAGGTTGGACGCGTCCAGCGTGCCGCCCGAGGCCGAGCCGGCGCCGATGATGGTGTGGATCTCGTCGATGAACAGGATGCCGTTCGGGTTGTCCTTCAATTGCTTGAGGACGGCCTTCAGGCGCTGCTCGAAATCGCCGCGATACTTGGTGCCGGCCAGCAGCGCGCCCATGTCCAGCGAATACACGACGGCATTCGACAGGATTTCCGGCACGTCGTTCTGGGTGATGCGGTAGGCCAGGCCTTCGGCGATGGCGGTCTTGCCCACGCCTGCCTCGCCCACCAGCAGCGGATTGTTCTTGCGGCGGCGGCACAGGATCTGGATCACGCGGTCGACTTCGTCTTCGCGGCCGATCAACGGATCGATCTTGCCTTCGGCGGCGGCCTTGTTCAGGTTTTGCGTGAACTGATCGAGCGGCGACTCCTTGGTCTGGCCTTCGCCGCCCGGTGCGCCCTCTTCCACGCCTTCCGACGCCTTGGCGGCATCGGCCTGCTGGTCCTTGCGCACGCCGTGCGAGATGAAGTTGACCACGTCCAGGCGGGTCACGCCCTGCTGGTGCAGGTAGTAGACCGCGTGCGAGTCCTTCTCGCCGAAGATCGCCACCAGCACGTTGGCGCCGGTGACTTCCTTCTTGCCGTTGGAGGCCGACTGCACGTGCATGATCGCGCGCTGGATCACGCGCTGGAAGCCGAGCGTAGGCTGGGTGTCCACTTCGCCCGTGCCAGGCACGGTCGGCGTGTTGTCGCCGATGAAGTTGGTCAGCGTCTTGCGCAAGTCTTCAATGTTGACGGCGCAAGCACGCAACACTTCGGCAGCCGAAGGATTGTCAAGCAAGGCCAGCAGCAAGTGCTCCACCGTGATGAATTCGTGCCGTGCCTGCCGAGCTTCGACAAACGCCATGTGCAAACTTACTTCTAATTCCTGCGCAATCATACTTCCTCCATCACGCATTGCAGGGGGTGCCCCGCCTTGCGCGCATGCGTTAAAACGAACTCCACTTTGGTACAGGCTATATCTTTTGAGAACACGCCGCACACTCCCTTGCCGTAGCGATGAACACTGAGCATTATCTGCGTGGCCGTTTCACGGTCTTTGTTGAAATACTCCTGAATGATGGCGACCACGAATTCCATCGGGGTATAGTCATCATTGAGCAACGCCACCTGGTACAGAGGTGGCGGCTTCAGCGTTTGCCGCTCCAAGAGGGTTTCGGTATCATGCTTGGTTGCCATACGCTTATATTCTAATGCTTTCGGGGTTGATGCAATGTGCATTTCACTGTGCACATCCAATTGTTTTCCATCTTACGCGTTTTCTGAACTTGACGCAGATGGCGACCCATCCGCCAAAATCAAGAGTTGCTTTTTCGCCAATTGAGTTAAAAGTAGCAAAATGCATACAAATCTGCTTGACTTTGGAATTTGATCCGCTAACAATGCGTTATCGGCCTTGTGCAGAAATGTACATGTTGATAAGAAGTGAGGCGTGAGGAGGGGGCAAGAAGCTTCTTGCTTTTATGGCTCGTGTGATCCGTTTTAATTTTGAAAGTTCTTTTTATGGCAACAGGTACAGTTAAGTGGTTCAATGATTCCAAAGGTTTTGGCTTCATCACTCCAGATGACGGCGGCGAGGATTTGTTCGCTCACTTCTCCGCAATCAACATGAACGGTTTCAAGACCCTCAAAGAAGGTCAAAAAGTTCAATTCGAAGTCACGCAAGGCCCTAAAGGCAAGCAAGCTTCCAACATCCAATCGGCTTAATTTTTTAAGCAGCAGATGTGAAAAACCTCGCACCGCGGGGTTTTTTTTCGTCCCTACCCTGCCGGCAAGTGTTGTAGAACTCCGACAACCACGTTTCGCCGTGACAATTCAATAGAATCGCCAAAGTTGAAAAATGCATAATCTTATGCATTAAGGTAATGATGCCCATAAGGCATCATCAAAGCCGCCGTTCATCTCTTACCAAGGGTCTTATGAATAGCACGCACATCAAGAACCTCCTGATCTACGCCGCGATCCTGGCCCTGGGCCTGGGCGTCGGCCGGATCGCCACCAAAGTACCGCAGTGGCTGACGCCAGCCTACGTCGAAGGCAACTTCCAATCCTACTATCCCGACGCCTCCACCAAGGTGGTGCTGTACGGCACCAAGACCTGCCCTTACTGCCAGCAGACCCGCGACTATCTGAGCGAGCGCAACATCCCCTACGCCGATGTCGACATCAGCCACGCCGGCAAGGGCCAGCAGGACTACCGCAGCTTCGGCGAGACCGCCGTGCCGGTGATCCTGATCGGCAACCGCCGCATCACCGGCTTCAAGCTGCCTGTCATTAAGGCCGCGCTCGAACAGCTGAAGCCGGCGGCAAGCCGCTGAGCGCCACCCGGTTTGGGGACCGTGTAAATGGACGGCACGGTTGCAGCCATCGTCTACGTCCAGCCATTTTGGAGGAGTCTTGATGAATAAGAAACTGACACTGTTTGTATTCGCGATCGGCATCGGTGCGGCATCGGCATCGGCCTGGGCCAGCAACTGCTACCACACCTGCTTCGTCGAGTATCGGGCCTGCCTCAAATCCGGCCAGCCGACCGACGTATGCCAAGGTAACCTCTACGATTGCCAAGACAGGTGTGAGGGCAGCGTCGACAACTAAGCCTGGCTTGATTGAGGGGCAGTAGCCAACCGCCATGCCCTTCGTTCAAAGCGCCACGGCCAGCTGTTTGAGCAGCAGCCCCGCCACGGCGCAGGCCGCGATCACGTGCGGCACCTTCTGCCGGTAGCGCAGCAAGGCGACCGCCGCCGCCAGCGCGATCACCGCCGCAGCCCAGTCGGGTGCGCTATCGAAACCAGCCGGCCAGATCACATGCCAGGCGAAGAACAGCGCCAGGTTGAGGATGACGCCCACCACGGCCGCCGTGATGCCGGTCAGCGGCGCGGTGAAGTTGAGATCGTCGCGCGTGGCTTCGACCAGCGGACCGCCGGCCAGGATGAACACGAACGATGGCAGGAAGGTGAACCACGTCACCAGCGTGGCCGCCACGGCGCCGGACAGCGGCGCAGCCAGCTCACCGGATGGCGCCAGCCCGTAGCCGCCGACAAAGCCGACAAACGCCACCACCATGATCAGCGGGCCGGGCGTGGTCTCGCCCAGCGCCAGGCCGTCCATCATCTGGAGCGGCGTCAGCCAGCCGTAGTGCGCCACCGCGCCCTGGTACACATAGGGCAGCACCGCATAGGCGCCGCCGAAGGTCAGCAAGGCGGCCTTGGTGAAGAACCAGGCCATCTGCGTGTAGGTGTGCTGCCAGCCCACCGTCCACATCAACAACGCCATCGGGGCCAGCCACAGCAGCACGCCGCTGGCTGCAACCAGCACCAGCCCGCGCCAACGGAAGCGCGCATGCGGCGGCGGCGGCGTCTCGTCGTCGATCACGGCGGCCCCATACGAGGCCTTGGCGGCCCCATGGCCACCGCCTATCTTGAAGGCATGCGGCAGGTAGCGGCCGCCGAGGTAGCCGGCTAGCGCGGCGCCTGCGACGATCAGCGGGAATGGCAGCTTCAAGGCGAACACCGCCACGAAGGCGGCGCCGGCAATGGCCCACAGCCAGCCGTTGCGCAAGGCGCGCGTGCCGATGCGGTGCGCGGCCTGCAACACGATGGCCGTGACGGCCGGCTTGATGCCATAGAAAAGCCCCGCCAGCAGCGGCTGCTGGCCGTAGGCGATGTACAGCCACGACAGCAGCACCAGCAACAGCAGCGACGGCAGCACGAACAGCGCGCCGGCGATGATGCCGCCACGCTTGCGATGCAGCAGCCAGCCGATGTAGGTGGCCAGCTGCTGCGCCTCGGGGCCGGGCAGCAGCATGCAGTAGTTCAGCGCGTGCAGGAAGCGGCGCTCGGAAATCCAGCGCCGGCGCTCGACCAGCTCCTGGTGCATGATGGCGATCTGCCCTGCCGGTCCGCCAAAGCTGATGCAACCCAGCTTGAGCCAGAACCGGAAGGCTTGCCACAGCGTAGGCGCCGCCGGCGCCGAAGAAGACGTCATCGTCGCCGGTCCGCGCGCGGGGATTACATCTGTTCGATCATCACATCGCCGAAGCCGGAGCACGACACCTGGGTCGCGCCCTCCATCAGGCGGGCGAAGTCGTAGGTCACGCGCTTCGAATCGATGGCCTTCTCCATCGCCTTGATGATCAGGTCGGCCGCTTCGATCCAGCCCATGTGGCGCAGCATCATTTCAGCGGACAGGATCAGCGAACCCGGGTTCACGTAATCCTTGCCGGCGTATTTAGGCGCGGTGCCGTGGGTGGCTTCGAACATCGCGACCGAGTCCGACAGGTTGGCGCCCGGCGCGATGCCGATGCCGCCCACCTGGGCCGCCAGCGCGTCCGAGATGTAATCGCCGTTCAGGTTCAAGGTGGCGATCACGCTGTACTCGGCCGGACGCAACAGGATCTGTTGCAGGAAGGCGTCGGCGATCGAATCCTTGATCGTGATGTCACGGCCGGTCTTGGGATTCTTGAACTTGCACCATGGGCCGCCGTCGATCAGCTGCGCGCCGAATTCTTTTTGCGCCAGTTCGTAAGCCCAGTCGCGGAAGCCGCCTTCGGTGTACTTCATGATATTGCCCTTGTGGACAATGGTCACGGACGGCTTGTCGTTGTCGATCGCATACTGGATCGCCTTGCGCACCAGGCGCTGCGTGCCTTCGATCGACACCGGCTTGATGCCCAGGCCCGAGGTTTCCGGGAAGCGGATCTTGGTGACGCCCATTTCCTTGACCAGGAAGTCGATCAGCTTCTTCGCGCCTTCCGAGCCCTGCTGGTATTCGATGCCGGCGTAGATGTCTTCCGAGTTCTCGCGGAAGATCACCATGTCGGTCTTCTCCGGCTCTTTGACCGGCGAAGGCACGCCGGTGAAGTAGCGCACCGGGCGCAGGCAGACGTACAGGTCCAACTGCTGGCGCAGCGCCACGTTCAGCGAGCGGATGCCGCCGCCGACCGGCGTGGTCAGCGGGCCCTTGATCGAGACCACATAGTCCTTCAGCACGGTCAGGGTTTCTTCCGGCAGCCACACGTCCGGGCCGTACACGGTGGTCGACTTTTCGCCGGCAAAGATTTCCATCCAGCGGATCGCGCGCTTGCCGGCGTAGGCCTTGGCAACCGCCGCGTCGATCACCTTGATCATGACCGGGCTGATATCGACACCGGTGCCATCGCCCTCGATGTAGGGAATGATGGGGTTATCTGGTACATTCAGGGAAAAATCGGCGTTGACGGTGATTTTTTGGCCGTCGGCAGGTACTTTGATATGCTGATACATCGTGTTCTCCGAAGTGGGCGCTCGGCAAGCAGCTGGCTGCTCACGGAGCATGAATTTGTTGCCAGTTTAACACATTAATCTTAAGTCTTCTATAAGACATAAGACAGGCGCTACCCATTATGCACCAGTATTTTAGTAGGCGCCACGGTTTTCCATGGCAGGCTGACAAGCCTACACCAAAATCAACTTAAGTGAAGTATGTCCCTCATTCTATTTAATAAACCTTTCCAGGTGCTGTGCCAGTTCTCCCCGCAGGACGGCCGCGCCACGCTGGCCGACCATCTGAAGATTCCGAACATCTACCCTGCCGGCCGCCTCGACGCCGACAGCGAGGGCTTGATGCTGCTCACCGACGACGGCAAGCTGCAGCACACCATCGCCCACCCCGACCACAAGGAAGCCAAGGTCTACCTGGTGCAGGTGGACGGCGTGCCGGACGCCGACAGCCTGGCCCGGCTGCAGGCGCCACTGGACCTGGGCGACTTCGTCACCAAGCCGTGCAAGGCGGTGCGGATCGCCGAACCGGAATGGCTGTGGCCGCGCAATCCGCCCATCCGCAGCCGCGCCGAGCAGCCGACCAGCTGGCTGGCGATCACTCTACAGGAAGGCAAGAACCGCCAGGTGCGGCGCATGACGGCGGCCGTCGGCCTGCCCACGCTGCGGCTGGTGCGCAGCGCCATCGGCGCCATCTCGCTGGCCACGCATCCGCTGATGCCGGGGGAATGGATGGAAGTGTCGGCCAAGGATGTGGCCGGAAAATGATGCGTCGCAGCAAATAAAATTCCGAAAATTTGCGCGTTTTGTGTCAACTGGAAATTTTCGGGCGGCGTTAATGAGCTAGATTCATATGAATCTTCGTTTTTTTTAGCTGGTTAAATCTCTGCCAAAGGAAATCATCATGTCCAAGATCATCGCTGCCCTGGTTGCCTCCCTGTTTGCCGCCTCCGCTTTCGCCGCAGCACCATCGGCATCCGCTTCCGCTTCGGCCGCCGCATCGGCCCCGATGGCATCGGCACCTAGCGCTTCGGCATCGGCCTCCGCTTCCGCACCTAAAGCCAAGAAAGCCAAAGCCAAGAAAGCTGCCGCTTCGGCCGAAGCTTCGGCCTCGATGCCAGCCAAGTAATCGCTGCGACTCCAGCAAGCCGGCCTCGGGCCGGCTTTTTTTTAACCCGCACTGCCACACGGGGCCCGAGCCCATGCGAAAAAACCCGCGCTGACCAGAGGTCAGGCGGGTTCTTGCTTTAAATCCCGGAAGGGAATTAAGCGGACAGTGCTTTCAGAGCAGCTGCCAGGCGGCTCTTATGGCGAGCTGCCTTGTTTTTGTGAATGATCTTCTTGTCGGCGATGCTGTCGATGGTCGACACGGACGATTGGAAGATTGCGGTCGCAGCAGCTTTGTCGCCGCCCTGGATCGCTTTGCGAACTGCTTTGATAGCGGTGCGCAGGGTCGAACGCTGGGACGAGTTGTGAGCGTTTTGCTTGACTGCTTGACGAGCGCGCTTACGCGCTTGTGCGGTATTTGCCATGGAATTTCCTAAAACAGGGTAAAGGTGCGTTTGCAAACATTATTGTTTGCCAAACAGGTGCGTTCAGTGCGTCTGCCGAACCATGTGAGTCAAACTACTGCCTGCCAAACATTAGTGTCTGCGTAACAGAATTCTGTACAGCCTGCGATTATAGCGATGTTTTCCGTCAGGAGCAACTATAATCATGCCCCATGAACTTGCTTAAAACTCTAGCCGCCATCTCCAGCATGACCATGCTGTCCCGCGTATCCGGATTATTGCGTGAAACCTTGTTTGCCCGGGCCTTCGGCGCCGGCGCCTACACGGACGCCTTCATCGTCGCGTTCCGCATCCCCAACCTGCTGCGCCGCCTGTTTGCCGAGGGCGCATTTTCCCAGGCTTTCGTGCCGATATTGTCGGAATATAAAAACCAGCACGGCCAGGAGGCCAGCAAGACGCTGACCGACCATGTGGCCAATACGCTGGTGTGGTCCACGCTGCTCGTCAGCGCGCTCGGCATCGTCGGCGCACCGTTGTTTGTTTACCTCATCGCCACCGGCCTGGACAAGCAGCCCGGCGCCTTCGACGCCGCCGTCTGGATGACCCGGCTGATGTTCCCTTATATTAGCTTCATGGCCTTCGTCGCGCTGGCCGGCGGCGTACTCAACACCTGGCGCCAGTTCAAGATCCCGGCCTTCACGCCGGTGCTGCTGAACCTGTCCTTCATCGCCGCCTCGCTGTTCCTGCAATCGCATTTGGAGCAGCCTATCTACGCCATGGCGATCGCCGTGTTCGTCGGCGGCATCCTGCAGGTGGCGATACAGATCCCGGCGCTGATCAAGATCGGCATGCTGCCGACGCTGTCGTGGAACCCGGCTGCCGGCCTCGGCGATCCGGGCGTGCGCCGCGTGCTGAAGAAGATGGGCCCGGCCGTGTTTGCCGTGTCGGCCGCGCAGATCAGCCTGATGATCAACACCAGCATCGCCTCGCGCCTGGCCGAGGGCAGCATTTCGTGGCTGTCCTACGCCGACCGCCTGATGGAATTCCCGACCGCGCTGTTGGGTGTGGCGCTGGGCACGATCTTGCTGCCCAGCCTGTCGAAGGCGCAGGCCGACGGCGACCCGCAGGAGTATTCCGACTTGCTGGACTGGGGCCTGCGCCTGACCTTCCTGCTGGCACTGCCGGCGGCGGTGGGCATGGCCGCGCTGGCCGAGCCCTTGATCGCCACCCTCTTCCACTACGGTAAATTCACCGACGAGGCGGCCACCCAGTCCGCCCGTCCGTTGATCGCCTACAGCGCCGGCCTGTTGGGCATTATCCTGGTCAAGACGCTGGCGCCGGCATTCTACGCGCGCCAGGACATCCGCACCCCGGTCAAGATCGCCATCGGCGTGCTGGTGGCCACGCAGTTGATGAACTGGATTTTCGTGCCTTATATCCAGGTGGCCGGCCTGGCACTGTCGATCGGCATGGGCGCGTGCATCAACGCGGCCTTCCTGTACACCGGCTTGCGCAAGCGCGGCATTTACAAGCCCAAGCCGGGCTGGCCGCTGTTCTGCGCCAAGCTGGTGGTGGCGTGCGTGCTGATGGGCGCAGCCGCCTGGTACGGCGCGCAGCAGGTGGACTGGCTGGGCCTGCAACACCACACGCTGCTGCGGGTGGGTGCGCTGATGTTGTTGATCGGCGTCTGCGGCGCGGTCTACTTTGCCGCGCTGTTCGCCATGGGCTTCCGCCTGCGCGACATCAAGCGCACGGCGCGCTAGGCGCAAAACGCCGGACGAAAAAAAACCCGCCGAGGCGGGTTTTTTTCAAGTCAGCACAAACTTAGGCTGCTTTTTTAGCTTTGCGACGAGCAACAACACCCAGCAGTGCCAGGCCGCCCAGCAGCATGCCGTAGGCTTCTGGTTCTGGTACAGCCGAAGTCACGGTGATCGAACCGTTGTAGAACGCCGACGAGGCGCTGGTTGGCGTGCCGCCCAGGGTCAGGGTGAATGGCGAGTTAGCGCTGATCTGGAACGAACCCAGGCTAGCGAAAGGGCTGCCCCAGATGAACACTGGTGCTTGGCCATTCAGGCTTGCAGTTTGGATGTTCACGTTGGTTGCGCTGTAGTTCAGTTGAACGTTGTACACGCCAGCGGCCAGGCCGGTGAACGACAGAACATCCGTACCGCCGGACAGCAGGCCATCGCCTGGCAGCGACAGACCCGAGAAGCCCGTAGCAACGCCCAGGGTCACAGGGATGTTCAGCTGATCAGCTGCGAACGAGCTAACCGAAGCGGCGGCCAGCAACGCACCTGCAACGAAAGATTTCAATTTCATGTGATTTTCCTTAATCAAACGAATTGTGGCTGCGCTTTCGCCAACCACCGTGTAGTTAATAGGAGTACTTCGGGAAGAATCATAACATAAGAATATCGATCTGCATTGTAATTTTTCCATTTTTCATTTCTATTAAACAACTTTTTCCACCTTGTGAAAATAACAGTGAAAATGTCGTGTTAACAAGCAAAAATAGTGACAATTCGAGAGAAAAATTTTCAAAAGTGTGGCTTCCAAGCCGCTATTCTTGCGGGATTGGGGGCGGTTCGGGGGTGGCGGGCTCATCAGGAGTCGGGGGCGCCTCCGGTTCCTGCGGAGGGCTCACCGGCGCCTCCACAGGCGGGGTCGGCGCCGCTGGAGATGGTGGTGGCGAAGGTTGCTGTAGTCCAGGTACAGGTGCGGTGACGCGCGGAGCCGGTCCGGTCATTTCAGACGGCGCCGCCCCTGCCAAGGTCATCGAGAACTTCCATTCTGAAATGTGATTTTTTCCTTCAAATCCCGTAAAGCGGGAAGGGAAGTTTCCTACTTTCACCGGCTTGGCGTCGGACAGGCTGTACACCGCCAGTACCCCGACCTTGTCGCCCAGATACTGGATGCCCCACTCCGCCTTGCCGGTCATCGGATCGACAAAAATCTTGCGCAGGTGGCGGCGGGTGCCGGGAAAGCGCGGATCTTTCAGCAACTCCTTCAACGACGGCGGCTGCGGCGGCTGGCCGGACGGCGTGGCGTCGGCATAACTCTTCAAGGCATCGCTGAAGGCGGCGCCGATGTCGAGCAACTCACTCTCCGCCCGGCTGCGCTGTATCACCGAACCCAGCTTCAACGCCGACGCCGTCACCAGCCCGATGATCGCCAGCAGGATAATCAGGCTCAGATAGGTAAAGCCGCCGCTGCGGCCGGGGCGCGAAGCACGCATCACCAGTCGGAATAAGGTTTGCCGCTGCGGTCGGTGCCGGGGGCACCGCTCTTGATATTGTAGACCCCGCCCTTGGCGACATCCTCCGGCGGCACGATGATCCACGTGGTATCGCTCTCGGTGATCGGGTCGACCGGCATCGCGCGCAGATACTTCTTGTCCACCAGTTGCTCCAGCGAGTCCGGATAACGGCCGGTATCGCCATAGTATTGGTCCAGCACCTGCCGCACATTGCGCAGATTATCGGCCAGCACGATCTCCTTGGACTTGTCGACGCTGGGGAAATAGCGCGGCACGGCCAGCGTCAACAGCAAGGCGATGATGCCCAGCACCACCAGCAGCTCGATCAGCGTGAATCCCTTGGTTTTCATCTTCACCATTTTCTATACGGCACACCGTTCAGGCCGGTCTTGTCGCTCAGGCTGTAGACATCGTAGACATCCTCCCCTTCCCTGGGCTGGTCGGCATCGCTGGCGTAGCTGCGCTTGCCCCAGGTCTGCGATTCGTTCAGCGACGCATCCGGATTGAACGGATCGCGCGGCACCCGCCGCAGGAAGTACATCTTGATGCGCTTGGGATTCTGCAAATCCGGCACGCCCTCCACCAGCAGGTCCAGCGTCTTCGGGTAGCCGGAGGACGCCAGCGTCTTGGCGATGCGGCCCTGGTCGTACGCCAGCTTGTACGCGTCCAGCGCGTTACGGATCTGGTGCAGCGCCTCGCGCAGCTCCTGCTCCTGGCGGCGCTGCACCACCACATGCGCGATCGGCACGACGAGCGCGCTGAGCAGGCCGAGTATGGCCAGCGTCACCAGCAGCTCGATCAGCGTGAACCCGCGGACGCGCTTCATCATAGGCTTACTGCTGCACCGGCGGAATAGGTGCAGGCTCAGGTTCGGGCGGCGGCAGCACCGGCTGCGGCTGTTGCCCCTGCGACGGCGGCAACGGCGCCGGCTGCCCCTGCGACAACGGCATCGCCTGCACCGGTGGGCGCAACGGCGCCGTCTGCACGCCCGCTGGCGGCGGCAAGGCGCCCGGCGGCGACGGCATGGCCACGGACGGACGCGCGCTCATGTCCGGACGGCGGCGGAAGCTGGCCTCGGTACCGGCCGAGAACTCCGACGCCGACGCCTCCGGACGCTGCACATTGCGGATCAGGTGCGGCGTGATCGACAGCACGATCTCGGTCTTCTGGTTGTCGTCACGCTTGCTGCCGAACAGGCGGCCGACGATGGGCAGGTCGCCCGCGCCCGGCACGTGGTTGGCGGTGCCACGCTCCTCGTTGTTGATCAGGCCGGCCAGCACCTGGTTTTCGCCATCCTTCAGCTGCAGCATGGTGGTGGCCTGGCGCGTGCCGATCTGGTAGGCGGTGCCGCCGGTCTTGGTGGTCAGCGTGCCGGTCAGGTTGCTGACTTCCAGCTGCACGCGGATCGCCACCTCGTCGTTCAGGTAGATGGTCGGCTCGACGTTCAGCGTCAGGCCCACGTCGACGTAGGTGACGTTGTCGCTGGCGAAGCCGCCTATGCCCGAGGACACGGTGGTGGTAATCACCGGCAGCTTGTCGCCGATGACGATCTTGGCCTTCTCCTTGTTGCGCACGCGGATGCGCGGATTGGCCAGCAGGTTGGAATCCGTGTCGTTCTTGTTGGCGTTGACGCCGAGCGCAATGCCGGTCACGCCGATGGTGCGCTGGTTCAGGTTATTCAAGTCGCGGATGGTGATGCCGGTGCCGCCCGACGTCGACAGCGGCGTCAGGCCGACACCGGTCGGCCACACGATGCCCAGGTCCATCACGCTGCCCTTCTTCACCTCCAGGATCTCCACCTCCAGCATCACTTCCGCTTCCGGCGCGTCCTGCAGCGCCACCAGCTTCTCTGCCAGGCGGATCGCTTCCGGGCTGTCGCGCACGATCAGCAGGTTGAGCTTTTCATCGACCACCACATCGCGCGACTTCAGGATGGTCTTGAGCGTGTTGGCCACCAGCTTGGCCTCCGCGTTCGCCAGGAAGAAGGTCTTGACCGTCATCTCCTGGTATTCCTTCAGCTTGGCCGCCACGTTCGGGTAGATCAGGATGGTGTTCGCATCCATCACCTGCTGCTCCAGCTGATTGGTCAGCAGCAGATAGTAGATCGCCGATTCGACGGTACTGTTCTTCAGCAGCACGGTGGTGCGCTGGTCGGTCTTGACGTCCTTGTCGAACACGAAGTTCAGGCCGGAGCGGCGCGAGATCACTTCGAACACCTGCTTCAGCGGCGCATCGCGGAACTCGATCGAGATCGGCTGCTTGTAGGTCTTCGCCAGGCCAGGTTCCGCTGGCGCCGGCGCCAGCTTTTCCGTCACTTCGCGCAGCATCTGGCGCGCCTTGTCGTTGGCCGGGTTCTCGATCAGCATCGCGTTCAGCTTCTGCTTGGCCAGCTCGTACTCGCCCTTGTTGGCGTGCGCGCCGGCGGTGGCCAGCAGCCTGGCCTGGCGGTCGTCGCGTTCCAGCGCGCGCATGCCGGCACGGGCGCGTTCGTTGAGCGGGTCCAGCGCCTGCACGCGGCGGAACAGCAGCGCCGCCTGATCCAGCTTGCCCTCATCCTGCAGACGCTCGGCCTGGTCGAGGAAGCGCTGCGCTGCGCGGTCGCGCTCCATCAGGAAAGCCTGGCGGTACTGGGCGTTGCCCGGTTCCGCTTTCACGGCCTCCTGATATTTCAGCAGGCCAGCTTCGATCTGGTCCTTGGCGATCAGGTCGCGGCCATCGCGATAAGCCATTTGTCCGGCGCAGCCGCCCAGGGCGACGGCCAACAAGGCAGGCAGCGCGGCGCGGCGGCCCAAATTCTTCAGATGACTAGCCATCAGTCGAGGACTCCAATATTGATCTGTTGTACCTGATTCAAAGGCAGATAGGTTACGGACATCAGCGGCGGCGCGATCTTCTCGACGCGGTAGGTGCCGTCGATGACGGTTTGATTGCGCACCACATAAGTCTTGTCGCCACGCGCAAGATAGACTTCCCAGGCGCCGTCGGCGACGCCCTTGCCGAGCACCGTGAACGGCATGGGCGGCGCCACCGGTGCGGGCGGCGGTTCCTTCGATGGCGGCGGTGGCGGTGGCGGCGGCGGGTTCCAGTTCTGTCCCAGGAAGACGCCCTCGCCCGATGCGAACGTGGCCTCGCCGGATTCGCCCACCAGCATGGCGCGCGGCGTCAGGCGCAGGATCGCCACGTCGGCTTGCGGCTTGCCGTCCTTGCCGGCGCGCGGCGCGGGCGCTGCTGCCGGCGCGGCCGATGCGGCAGTCGATGCGCCGCTGCGCGCCACCGGCTCGGCGATATCGCCCGACGGCGAGTTGTCGCCGAACAGCGCCAGCCAGGCCGTCGCAGCCAGCGCCACGCCCATCACGATTTGGTAGGGCTTCATGGCTCGCCGTCCTTCAGGTACAGGGTAAAGCGCAGGCGCGCTTCCACCGTGGATTCGGCGATGGTCTCGCGGCGGAAGCCGATTTCGTCCAGCGATGCAAACGGCATCTCGCGCAAGCCCTGCATGGCGAACTGCCAGATCGACTGGTATGGCCCCTTCACCGGCAGGATGATCTGGTAGGTGCTGACGCGGCTGGCCTTGTCGTAGCCGGCCTTGTACTCGCCCAGGCTGAGCGTCAGATTGTTCTTGGCCGCCAGGTCGAACAGCACCTTGACCTGCTGCTCGGCGTAGCGGTTCTCGCCCAGCACCTCGTAGAAGCCGGCCAGGTTCTGGTTGGCCGACGGTGGCGGCGGCGCCGTCACCAGCGAGGTAGGCGTCGGCAAAGGCTGCGCCATCAAACGTTCCTGCGTTGCGCGTTGCGGCAGCAGCCAGCCCCACGCTGCGGCGGCGGCCAGGCACAGCGCCAGCGCGATGCAGGCCGGCGCGCCCAGGCGCACCAGCGCCAGCCGCGCACGCAGCACGAAAGTGGCGACGTTCACCTTGATGTCCGCACCGCTCATCGATTTACCCATGCGGCCTCCAACTGGAAGCGCAAGGGCCGGTTGGGATCCTGCTCGTTGATTTCATGACGGGTCAGCGTTACGACGCTGAACAGCTCCTGCTGCTTAAGCTCCGCCACGTAGGCCACCATGTCGTCGCTGGTTTTGGTTTCGGCAGTGATCTTCAGCACCTGCTTGCGCGAGTCGGGTTCCATCGCCACCAGCGCCACGCTGCGCGGCGTGGCTGCGGCCACCGCATCCTGCAGATCGCGCCATGGCAGGTTCAGTTGCAGGATGGCGCCGTTGACGAAGGCCGCCTGTCCTTCCGGTATCGCCACCCGCGCCACCTCCACCGGCCGCGCAGAGATGGCCGCAGCGCGCTCCTGGATGTGACGCAGCTGGTGCTCGCGCAAGCGCTGCTGCTCGACCAGCTTCCAGCCGCCAAAGCCGGCGGCCGCGCACAGCAGCAATCCCGCGCCGCCCAGCGCCAGCAACGCAGGATGCGTGTGGAACAAGCTGCGGCGCAGGCTGCGCGGCGCGAAGTCGATATTCATCTGTCTCATGCCCTGCTCCCGCCACGCGCCAGCAGCGCCATCGTCGACAGCCCGCCGCCGGACGCCTGCTGCGCCAGGTCGAGCACCGCGCACGGGATATGCGCGGGATGGTCGGTCGCCTTGCTCCATGCGGCCGGCGCCGAACCGCATACTTGCAGCAACTCCGGCGCGTCCATGTCGAGCAGCAGCGCTTCACGTTTCAATGTCTGGCCCAGCCAGTACTGGTCGGCGCCCTGCCCTGTCGGCATCGGCAGCGCGCGGATGGCGCGTATGCCTTTGCCGCCCGCTTCGATGGCGGCCAGCGTCAGCAGGTTGTCGTGCACCAGGCCGAACCACGCGCCAGGCTTCACGCCGCGCCGCCAGCGGTTGTACGCCGTGATGAAATGCGGCTCGACGCCGACGATGTGCAGCTTGAACTCCTGCGCCACCAGTTGCAGCACGGCCAGCAAGGCACGCGGCACGGCGGCGGCGAAGAACGGCTGCGCGGCATCCCAGTCGCCCGCGATCTGCCAGGCCGCAGGCGCTTCGCCGTACAGCGACTGGAAGCGGAAGCCGGCCGCCGCTTCGATGTCGGCCAGCCGCGCCGCGCCAGGCGGCGGCACGACGCGCCACATGCGCGTCAGGTCGTCGGCCAGCACGATGCTGACCGGCCAGCCGGCCACGCTTTTGTCGCCCAGTTGCTCGCCCAACAGCGCGCGCAGCGCATTGGCGATGGCGTCAAAGGGATGCTCGCCCGACGGCGCAAACGCATGTTCGGCCAGCACCGTGACCGGCTCGCCGCGCCAGCGGCTGATGCGCAGCAGGCTGACCGCATGGGCGGAAACGCCGATGCGCAGGGATTGTCCAATGGCTCTACGCATGCAAGGTAACTCGTTTGATTTCGGACAGCGTGGTGCCGCCCCGTTTGACCAGCTCCAGCGCGGCCTGCCGCAGGCTGCGCGTGCCGTTCTCGTATGCCGCCTGCTTGATCTGGCGGATCGGCCGTTTGTCGACGATCAGTTCGCGGATCTCGTCGTTCAGCGTCAGGATCTCGGCGATCGAACGGCGGCCCTTGTAGCCGGTGCCGCGGCAATCGCCGCAGCCTTTGCCCTGCATGAAGCGGTAGTCGTAGACATCGGCGCGCGCCAGGCCGACGCTGGCCAGTTCGTGATCGTCCGGCGTGTACTGCGCGGCGCAGTGCGGGCAGTTGATACGCACCAGGCGCTGCGCCCAGATGCCGTTCAAGGCCGACACAAACGCATACGGATCGATGCCCATGTGCGTGAAGCGGCCGAACACGTCGAACACATTGTTGGCGTGGACCGTGGTCAGCACCAGGTGGCCCGTCAGCGCGGACTGCACGGCGATTTCCGCCGTCTCGCGGTCGCGGATCTCGCCGACCATGATCTTGTCCGGGTCGTGGCGCAGGATGGAACGCAGACCCTTGGCGAAGGTCAGGCCCTTCTTCTCGTTGACCGGGATTTGCAGAATGCCCGGCAGCTGGTACTCGACCGGGTCTTCGATGGTGATGATCTTCTCGCGGCCGTTGTGGATCTCGGTCAGCGCCGCGTACAGCGTGGTGGTCTTGCCGGAACCGGTAGGCCCCGTCACCAGCAGCATGCCGTAGGCTTCCTGCGCCAGCACGCGCAGCGTGGCCAGCGACGGCGCGTCGAAGCCCAGCGCTTCCAGCGTCAGCGAGCCATAGGCTTCGATCATGGCGCGCTTGTCGAGAATACGGATCACCGCGTCCTCGCCGTGGATGCTCGGCATGATGGAGACGCGCAGGTCGATCTCGCGCGAGTTGGCTTCGACGCGGAAGCTGCCGTCCTGCGGCACGCGGCGCTCGGCGATGTCCAGCTCCGCCAGCACCTTCAGGCGCGAGATGATCTGTTCGGCGACATCGATGCCGTTGACGGAGGTGGCGTGATCGAGCACGCCATCCACGCGGTACTTGACGGCCAGGCCGCCGGCCGTGCTTTCCAGGTGGATGTCGGAGGCGCCGGCTTTCAGCGCGTCGTACAGCGTCGAGTTGACCAGGCGGACGGCGGGACTGGCCGCTTCCGACACCGAGGCGAACGACAGCACGGCGGCGGTCTTGCCATCACGCCGGCCTTCGCTGGCGCCGGGCAGCAGCGAGTCGGTGGCGCGCGCGGATTCTTCCTGCTTCGACAGGTAGGCCTGGATATCGGCTTGCAGCGCCAGGCGCGTTTGCAGCGGCGCGTGCGGCGTGGCGCGCGCCTGCGTTCCCAGCCAGGTTTGCAGATCGAGGTCGAAGGGATCGGCGATCACGCCGACCACCGTGCCGTCATGCGCGCGCAGCAGCACGCAGTGGCGCGCCAAGGCCTGCGACAACGGCAGCAGATCGAAGGCCGGCGTGTAGGCCAGCATGTCGATGGTCTCCAGCACCGCCATGCCGAACGGCTGCGCCAGCGCCTGCACCACCAGGCGCGCTTCCATGCCGCTCAGGGCGACCAGTTCTTCGACCAGCGTGCGCTTGGACTGCTGGCGCAGGTGGCGCGCGCGCGCGACCAGCGCAGTGTCCAACGCCGGCAATGCGGCAACGAGGTGCGGGGTGGCCTGGGCCGTCATGACATGTCTCCGGCCAGATCGAAAATCGGCATATACAGCAGCACCACGATGGCGCCGACCACCAGGCCGATGGCGGCCATCAGCAGCGGTTCAAAGGTTCGTGTGAAGCGTTCTATCCAGCGGCTGATTTCGCCGTCGTAGAAGGCCGCGGACTGGGTCAGCATCGGCCCCATGTCGCCGGTGCGCTCGCCCACGCGCAGCATGCGCAGCGAGATCGGCGTGGTCAGCTGGCTGGCCTCGAAGGCGGTCGACAGCGGCAGGCCCGATTCGATATCGGCGCGCGCCGCCTGCAGGTTCTGGCGGATGCCGGCCGACACCATGCCCTGCACGGTCTCGATCGCGTGCACGATGGTGATGCCGCCTTCGCTGAGCATGCCCAGCGTCAGGTACAGCCGCGACAGTTCGTAGATGCGCACCCGCTCGCCGATGCCGGGCAAGCGACCCAGCAGGCGGGCGAAGCCGCCGCTGCCCATCAAATGGCGCACGCCCAGCGCCAGCGCGGCCAGCACGGCGGCGATGCCGCCCAGCAGCAGCGTGGTGTGGGCGCCGGCGAACTGGCCCCAGTTCAGCATCTGCTGCGACAGCCACGGCAGGTTGCGGCCGGCGCCCTGGTAGACCTCGGCAAAGCGCGGCACGACGTAGCCGATCAGGAACAGGCTGACGCCGCCGCCGACCAGCAGCAAAATACAGGGATAGATCGCGGCCGACACCAGCTTGCCGCGCACCAGGTCGATGCGCTGCTGGTAGTCGATGAAGCGGGACAGGGAGCGCGGCAGGTCCGACGTCCCCTCGGCCGCCTTGACGATGCCGATGTACAGCGGCGGGAACAGTTCAGGTTGTTCGGCCAGCACGGCGGAAAAGCGCTGGCCTTCGCGCAGGCCGGCCAGCAGGCGCTCCAGCACGCTGCGCGTGACGGGGCTGGTTTCCTTTTCCAGCAGCGCCTCCAGGCCTTCGACGATGCCGAGGCCGGCGGTCAAGAGCGCCAGCAGCTCCTGGCTGAACAGCACCAGCGAGAGGCCCTTGCCGCGCGCCTTGCCGCCGCGCAGGCCGAGGCTGCCGCGCACGGGGGCGATAGCGCTGACGTACAGGCCGCGCGCCTCCACCTGCCGGCGCGCATCGGCCTCGTCCCGGCCGTCGATCACCAGATGCGAGATGGCCATATCGGCCGACAGGGTGCGGACATCGAACTGCATGGACTGCTTTCCTGGACGGCGAGACTTATTGTGAAGTGATGTCGGCGTCTTCGCCGGTACCGCCGGGCTTGCCGTCGCGGCCCAGCGAAGTGATGTCGAACTCGGCCTTGGCGCCCGGCGCCTTGTACACATAAGGGTGGCCCCACGGATCCGGCGGCACGCCCTTCTTCAGGTAGGGGCCGTTCCACTTGGCGCCCGCCGTGGCCGGCGCGACCAGCAAGGCGCCCAGGCCTTCGTCGGTGGTCGGGTAGCGGCCCACGTCGAGGCGGTAGGTGTCCAGTGATTTTTCAAACGCCTCGATCTGCGCCTTGGCGATGGTCACTTCCGACTTGCCCAGCTGGGCGAAGTACTTCGGACCGACATACGCCGCCAGCAAACCGATGATCACGATAACGACCAGCAATTCCAGCAGGGTAAAGCCGCCAGCCTTATGAGCTGCGGTCTGACGGTGATTCTTTGCAACTTCCATCCGAACGACTCCTTAATGCGCAACACGCCTACTGGCAAGAAGTCAGAGGCTACCATGCGGTTTGCATAGCAGACAACCTTTTCTTGCAAGCGTGCCGGGAGAGTGCGACGGTTTCGCTCAGGCGGCCCTGGCCAGCGGCGCCCATGGCTGGTCGAACAGGTGCAGCGCCATGCCGCGCGCGATGGCGTGGGCGCGGTTGGACACGCCCAGCAGGCGGTACAGCCGCTGCAAATGGTTCTTCACGGTCAGGCCGCTGATGCCGAGGATCAGGCCGATTTCCTCGTTGCTCTTGCCCTCGCGCACCCAGTGCAGGATTTCCAGTTCGCGCGCGCTGACCGGCCGCGCCAGCGCGCCGGCGCGGGCCTGGCGCTGCTGCTGGCCGACGCGCTGCAACGTCAGGTGCAGATACGGCAGCAGCAGTTCGAGGAAGTAGGCGTGGCGCGGCCGCGGACGATGCGGCAGGCCGAACAGCACGAAGAAGGTGGCGCCGCCCGGCAGGCGCTCGGTGCCGTGGATCAGCAGATTGTCCAGGCCCAGCTCGCGCAGCTCGTCGAGGAAAGGCGCCAGCGGCTGGCGCGCGCCGCCGTCCTGTCCGGCGCCGGTGGCGTCCAGCATGGCCGGCAGGCGCTGGCCGTCGCGGCAGTGGCGGACCAGCCGCAGCGCCAGGCCGTCGGACTTGTCGCCCAGGCGGGCCAGCAGGCCGGCATCGAGCACCGTGCTGTGCATGCATTCGACGTGCTGCACCTCGTCCTGCGGACCGAACTGCAGGCACACCATGATGCGATGCGGCAGCAGCGCCTGGAACTGGCCCTGGGTCCACAGGCAGAACTGGCGGGCCTGGCGCAGCGGCAGCACCGCTTCGATCGCGTGCAACAGGTATTCCTGCTCCGTCTTGCTGAGGATGATCAATGGCTCCATCGTCAGGCCCGCGCCGCCTCACGGATCGCCCTGCCGCCCTGCTCCCAGGCGACGAAGCGGTAGCCGCTGCCGCGCACGGTTTCGATGTGCTCCTGGTGGCCGCTGGGCTGGAGCGCGCTGCGCAGGCGGCCGACGTGGGCGTCCACGGTGCGCTCGTCGAGGTAGACGGCGTTGCCCCATACCTGGTCGAGCAGGTGGGCGCGGCTGTGGACCCGCTCCGGGTGGTTCATCAGGAAGTTGAGCAGCTTGAATTCGACCCGGCCCATGGCCAGCTCGCGGGCGCCGGCGGTCACGCGCAGCGTGTGCGGATCGAGCCGCAGGCCGGCCATCTGCACGGCGTCGGCCGCTTGCGGCGCGGCCGGCGCCTGCAGGCGGCGCAGCAGCGCGTGCACGCGGGCCACCATCTCGCGCGGGCTGAAGGGCTTGGTCATGTAGTCGTCGGCGCCGCTTTCCAGCGCCATGATCTTGTCCGGCTCGCCGCAACGGGCCGTCACCATGATGATGGGCAGGTCGCGCGTGCCGAGGTGTCCGCGCAGGCGGCGTATCAGCGACAGGCCGGACTGGCCGGGCAGGTTCCAGTCCGTCATCAGCATCGTCGGCAGGCTGTCTTCGAGCATCAGCAGCGCGCTTTCGGCGTCGCGCGCGCGGCTGACGGTGTGCCCCGCCATGCCCAGGTTCAGGGCAATGAGTTCCTGGATCGCAGGCTCGTTTTCAATGACAAGGATATGGGCGGGTCGCATGGCAAATCCGTGTAAAGGAAGCACTATGCAACAAGCAATCTGGCATTACTAATATGATTTCCATCGCGGATTTAGAGTTTCGCGATATATATCCAGCGCCCGCCTACGTTGCCGCCGGTTTAGAAGCGGTGGTCTAAACGCAAAAAACGACACCCGCAGGTGTCGTTTTTTTGCAGCCTTTAAATTCAGGCGGCGAGCTTGCGGCGGCGGGCGACGCCGACCAGCGCCAGGCCGGCGCCCAGCATGGCCCAGCTCGTTGGCTCCGGTACCGCGCTGATGCTGGCGATCGTGCTGTCGGTGATCTCCGACGTCACGACGCCGGCGCCGGCGGTCGGCGCCCAGCTGAACGACATCAGCGTGCCGTCCAGCTGCTTGTAGTTGCCCAGCGCCGTGACGCGGTCGGCGCCGTACAGCGACACCGCGAACTTGCTCTCGATGCCAGACGCCGCCGGGTCGGGCAAGCCGCCGAAGGTGACGTCGAAGCTGACCTTGCCGCCGAAGGAGATGGCCTGGAACAGGTCGTTGTAGCTGGTGGTATTGCCGAATACAAAGCCACCGCCCTGCTGCTGCACGTCACCCTGCAGTTCCACACCGCTCAGGTCGCCGAAGCCGTTCAGATGGCTGATGGTGGCGCTGGCGAACACCACCGGCATATTGCCCGGATTGAACTGCAGGTCGATGAAGCCGGTGTTGACCAGCGACGCGGTGTTGAGTTCCACGTGCAGCGTCTGGGCCGATGCCAGGCCGCAGGCGCTCAGCGCCAGCGCCAGGGCGGCGTTGCGCAGGGTCAGGGAGAAGTTTGGTTTGAACATGGTCATATCCTTAGAAATTGCCGCTGAAAACTTTGGTGGTGTAGCTGATGTTGGCCGTGCCCGTCTTGCTGAAGCTCAGCGCGAAGGAAACGGTGGCGCCCGGCGCCAGCGTGGCGGCGTTGACCGTGATGTAAGGCGCGCCGGCATGGCTGCCGCTGGCGTTGCTCAGCGTGACGCCGGCCGGCAGGCCGTCGAACTCGACCTGGAACGGACCGGTCAGCGCTGCGGCGCCGGTGTTGGTGATCGAGAACGTCGAGCTGTACTTGCCGGTGCCGCGGTTGAACACCAGGCCGGCGGCAGCCGACTTGATGCTGGCGCTGACATCGCTGTACGGCGCGGCCAGGTTCAGGCTGATGACCACGGGATCGTGGTCGGAAGCGCGGTACGGCGCGGCGGTGTACTTGTCTTCCGGCTTGCCGTCGGTGTTGTAGTCGATCACGGTCGGCTCGTCGGCGTTGTTATGCCACTCGGCGGCGTCGGCCACCGAAGCGGTCAGTGCCGGGCTGGCCAGCGCGTGGTCCAGATAGCCCGCTTCGCCGTTGAAGACGAAGGAGTAAGGCATGGCGCCGCTGCCGCGCACGAAGCGCTCCAGCTGGTTGACATAGCCCTTGTCGGTGATGGCCTTGATCGGGTCTTCCATGCCGTAGGAGTTGAAGTCGCCGATCATCAGCACGCGGGCGTCGCCGGCGGCGGCGGCCACTTGCGGCGCGAAGGTGTTGACCAGGCGATTGGCCTGGTTGATGCGGGTAGCGTTCCAGCAGCTCTGGCCGTCGCCCTTGTCGGCGTCGGCGCCGGAACCGCCAGGGCAGCTGCCCTTCGATTTCAGGTGGTTGACGATCAGCGAGAACTTGGCGCCGTTGGCGGCGACAAAGGTCTGCGCCATCGGCGGACGGTTGTTGACGCTGTCGGCGTCGGACAGCGCGCCGCCCACCATGGTCAGCTTGGCCGGCTTGTAAATCATCGCCACGCGGATGGCGTCGGTGCCGGTGGCGGCCGGCTTCGGCACGACCGCGTAGGTCTGGAAGCCGGTGCCCGGCGAGATCGCTTCATTCAGCGCCTTGACCAGGTAGCCCACCGTGTACTCGCCGCTGTTCTGGATTTCCATCAGGCCGAACACGTCGGCGTCGATGGCTTGCAGTTCGCCGACGATCTTGGCGTTCTGGCGCTTGAACTCGTTCAGGTTGTCGGCGCCGCGGCAGTTGGACTTGCTGATGCTGGCGCCCAGCGAGCAACCCTGGCCGGTGCGGCCCTCGACATCTTCGCCGTTGGTGAAGGTGGTGAAGTAGTTCAGCACGTTGGCGCTGGCCACCTTGACGTTGCCGGCCGCCAGCGCTGGCGGCGCGCTGCGCGGATTGTCTTGCGAGAACACCGGCGCCACGGTCGGTTGCAGCTTGAAGCCTGCACCGCCGCCGCCCTTGGCGCCGAAGTCGACCACGCCGGTCAGGTCGGACACGGTGTCGCCGGCGCGCAGCGAGCCGTCGGCACCCAGGTAGGGAATCGTGGCCGGGGTGACGAAGACGCCGTCGTCCAGCACGATCTGGCTTTGCGCGTTGGCGGCGGCCAGCGCCTTGGCTTCGTTCGAGCCTGCGGCGTAGTGGTTGGTCGGCGCTTCCAGGCGGCCGGCGGACAGCGTCACTTCGCCGCGGTCGCCCAGGAACTCCAGCTGCGACACGGTCAGCGCATTGGTGAAGCGCACCAGCATGCCTTCGACCTGGCCCAGGTTGGCGTACGGCAGCTGGATATTGGTCGGCGTGACGGCGACGCCGCTGCCGGTCTTGACGATGGCGGTGATGTTTTGCAGCTCGGTGTAGGCGTGGCCGCCGGCGACCGGCGCGTAGTCGGTCACGGTGCCGGTGATGCGCACCTGGTCGCCCACCTTGACGGTGCCGGTGTTGGCGGCCGTGGTGTAGACGAAGATGCCGTCCGAGGTTTGCGGATTGCCGTCGCCGAGCGCGTCCTGGATGAAGAAACCGGAGCCGACCTTGGCAGTCACCACGCCTTCGGTGGTTTGCACGGTGCCGGCGTAAGGGCTGGTCTCGCCCGCGCCCTGGATTTGCGGAATGCTGTGGGTGACGCCGGCCGGTGCGGCCACGGTGACGCTGATGTTGCAGCTGGCTTGCTGCGACTGGTCGTTATCGAAGCGCACGGCGACCGGGTAGCTGCCCTGCGGCACGCTGGCCGCCACGCTCAGGCTGGCGGTGGCGGTGCCGCCGGCGGCAGTCGCCGCCAGGAAGTTGACCAGGCTGATGCCAGGCACCGGGGTCGAGGTGATCACGGCGTTGTTGACGGTGCCGTCGGCATCGGTGGCGCTCAGGTCGGCACTGCCGGCGGAGCCGACCGCCATCGCCAGGGTGGCCGGGCAGCTGGCGACGATAGGCGGCGCAGTCGGCACGCTGCACAGGTGCACCGGCGTGGAGGTGTTGCGCGGATTCGGCGCGCCGGTGGCGAAGTCGCTGCCGTTGTTGTCGGTGTCGGTGCAGCCGCCGTTGGCGCGCAGCGCGGCCGTGGTGTTGGTCAGGCCGGGGCCGTTCGTGCCCTCGAAGTAGCCGGCATTAAAGCCCAGCAGGTCGACCAGCGTGGCGCCGCTCGGCGCGGCGCCGGCCAGCGCATTGACGTCGTTGACCAGCGCGACCTTGCCGGCCGAGCCGCTCATCGGAATGGTGCCGATGCTGTCCGGCGCCAGCGCGCTGCCGGGGCCGGTGCCGGCCGCTTCCTGCACCAGGTAGTACTGGCCGGGCTGCAACACCGGATTGCCGGTGATCTTGGTCACTTGCCACGACGAGCCGGCGGCGCTGGCGTACTGCACGCTCCAGCCGCTCAGGCTGACCGGCGCATCGCTGCGGTTGAACAGTTCGATGAAGTCGTTCTTGATGGTGGCGCCGGAGTTGCCGCCGCCGCCGTACACCTGGCTGATCACAACCGGCGATGCGCCTAAGGCCGGCGCCGACAGGCCCGCCATCAGGGCGGCGGCGATGATGGTGCGCCGGCCCGGCGTAGCGGCAGCCTGGGCTTGAGGCGTGTGGGTAGTTTTTTTCATGAGTGGGTCCTGGGTGGAAAAAGGTCGGCGCGGCAGTCTTAACAAAATGATTGCAAACATTGCATTTTGCATATTAAGCCGCCGGCTTGACGCCTTGATGACATGCCCTTAGTCCGTTCGGACTAAGGAAAGGTTCGATCGCGTCTCCAGGTTTTTCTCGCATATCCGCGCAACGCGTGCTAGGATTACTTATATGCAATTGAAATTGCATAATGGCAATATAAAGCGAGCATCATGAAGACCCTACATAGCGCTGTCATCATCTACGCCCTGCTGTCGCCGTGGACCGCCCAGGCTGCCGACCTGCTGCCGGCGCCGCCGCCTGAGTCGCCGCAATACGGCAGCTGCGCGCTGACGGCCCAGCAGGTCCAGGACGCCAAGACCGGCAAGAAGCCGGGCCAGCCTCCCGCCGCGCCGCGCAAGCCGCGCAACAAGACCGACATCAACTTGATTTCCGATCCCTGCAATATGGTCGATGCCGAACGCCAGGTCGATGAGGTGCGCAACGACGGCATGTCGTCCACGCAAAGACTGGCGCTGTATGATGATGTGATGGAGTGGAATCGCCGCCGCACCGGCACGGACCAGCCGGAACTGTGGTGGCTGACCGCGCCGCCGTCCGGGCCGCGCTACGGCGACGGCAATGGCATGGGCGCCATCGGCGGGTTCGCGTCGCCGACGGCGCTGCCGCCGCCGTTCGGCCATGCGGAAAGAAATTTATTGCTGGAACAGGGACAGGCCCTGCCCGCCGTGCCGGAACCGGCCGCGTACGGGCTGTGGCTGGCAGGCCTGGCGCTGCTGGCCGCGGCTGCGCGCCGCCGGGCTCAGCGGCGGTAAGGCGCGGCCAGCGGCTCGCCGACGAACACGCCCTGGGCCGGCCAGGCCACGCTTTTCCAGTACGCTTCGATCGCGCTATAGCCGCGCAGGTATTGCGACAGCAGCACGGTCGAGTTGGGGAATTTCTGCCAATGGTTGCATGGCTCGGTGACGGTGCCGTAGCTGGCCGTGGCGCCCGCATCCAGCCAGCGCAGGCTGCTCATCTGCCCACCTACCGACAGCAGGTCGCCACCGACCGAGGTCAGGTGGTCCGCCAGCGCGCCCGGCACAAACTTCAAGGTGTTCAACTTGGGCACATGCGCCAGGCCGGTTTGGTAGACGACGATGTCGCCGACGTCCTCGATGCTGTCGGCCTGCAAGGTCTTGATGGTCAGCTTCTTCGACGGCACGCCGCCCGAACGGGGGAAGAAGCGCGCGCGGCTGCTGCGCGCGACGTCACTGGTGTTGAGGAAGTAGGCGGTGGCGGTCGGCGTGGTGAAGCCGGCCAGCACGCCACGGTCGATCAGCGCCTTCGACGCCTCCAGCGAGTCGGTCGGCAGCAGCATGGAGATGCGCATCTGGTAGTCGGTGTAGGGCTTGCCCGACTGCGCATTGAAATAGATGCTGGGTTTGCTCGGGGCGCAGGTCTTGGCGCACAGGCCGCTGTCCAGGCCCAGCGTGTAGGCCGAGGTCAGCGAATTGCATTCGACCGCATAGGGCGCGGTCCAGACCATCAGCACCGCCTGGATCTCGGGGCCCAGCTTGGCGTCGATCTGCGCCTTCAGCGCCTCGAACTGGGCGGCGTCGAGCTTTTGCGGCCGGTGCGGGATGCGCACGTGCACCATGTTGGCGGCCGGGATGTTGCGCGCCTTGCGGTAGTACTCGCCGAGTTCGACGCTATTGGGCTCGTCGTCGTTGATGACCACCGCCAGCTGGGCGGCGCTGAGGCCGGTCTGACGCAGGGTTTGCGCCTGGGCGGCGCCGGAAAACGCCAGCACGGCGGCCAGGAAAAGGTAGAAATGTCGCAAGTGGTTCGATCGCAAGGATTAAAAAAAACGGAAGCGGCAGCTTCCGTTTGAATTATAGCGCCATTATCAGGCTTTGCGACGCCGCGCCAGCCAGCCCAGCACACCGGCGCCGCCGAACAGCAAGGCCAGCGACGACGGCTCCGGCACCGGGCTGACCGCCACCGAGCCCACGTAATTGCCGGCGGCGTCGTTGCGCACGGTGCCGTCGACCAGCAGGTAGTAGCTGTCGGCAGCCAGGTGCGGAATGCTCAGGGCCCATACTTCGACCACCGCGCCCGGCGCCGACTGCTGCATGCCGCCGAAGGAAAATCCGGCCGAATTGAAGACCTTGAAACTGTCGAACGCGGCGCCGCCCAGGCCCATGTCGACCATGCTCAGGCTGGCGACAAACGCCCCCAGCGACTGGCCCGCGCTGGCCGTGAAATTGTAGCGGTCGTGGAATGTGTTGCCGGCGTTGCCGGCGCCGAACTCATGTTTGAGCACCGCGCTGCCGCTGCTCAGGTCCAGGGTTTGCACGCCCTGGCTGATGTCGGCCGCCTGCGCCCATGGCAGGCCTGCGGCCGCCGCCAATATCATCGCCGCCATGACGGTTTGTGTACGCTTCATAGATCACCTCCCTTGAAAAAGGCGGCCGCGGCTTGCGCTGCCGCCGGTTGCTCCACACTGCCGATTGATCCTAGCATGGCTGAAATGACAGCATTGAACGCGCGTCAACCGCGCGTGGCCGTGCCTGCCAGACGCGCGCACAGGCGCGGCGCGGGCGCCGAGAGGGAAAAACAGGGGGAGGCGGAGCGCGTAGGATGCGGCCTACGCCAAGACGGGAAAACGGCGGCCCTGCTTTGTCAGCAGGGGCCGCCGCGACAGCGCATCAGGCGCGCTGGTAGACGTCTTCAAGGCGGACGATGTCGTCCTCGCCCAGGTAGCTGCCGGACTGGACTTCAATCAGGTGCAGCGGCAGCTTGCCCGGGTTTTCCAGGCGGTGCGTGGTGCCGATCGGGATGTAGGTCGATTCGTTCTCGGTCAGCAGCGTCACCTTGTCGCCGCAGGTAACGCGGGCGGTGCCGCTGACGACGATCCAGTGTTCGGCGCGGTGGTGGTGCATCTGCAGCGACAGCTTGCCGCCCGGATTGACCGTGATGCGCTTGACCTGGAAACGCTCGCCGATGTCGATGCCCTCGTAGCAGCCCCACGGACGGTAGACCTTGGTGTGGTGCAGGTGTTCGGTGCGCTGCTTGGTCTTCAGGTGTTCGACGATGTTCTTGACGCGCTGCACCTGGTCCTTGTGGCAGACCAGCACGGCGTCGTTGGTTTCCACCACGACCACGTCCTTGACGCCGACCACGGCCACGATGCGGCTCTCGGCGCGCACCAGCGAACCGCTGACGTCGTCCAGGTAGACGTCGCCGCGGGTGGCGTTGCCCTGGGCGTCCTGCTGCTGCACTTCCCACAGCGCCGACCACGAGCCGACATCGCTCCAGCCTATGTCGGCCGGCACCACGATGGCGTGGCGGGTGTGCTCCATCACCGCGTAGTCGATCGAATCGGACGGGCAGGCGGTGAACGAAGCTTCGTCCAGGCGGCAGAAGTCGAGGTCGCGGTAATCCTTGTTGACGGCCGACTCGGTGGCGTTGGCGATGGCCGGCGCGTATTCCTGCAATTCCTTCAGGTAGCTGTCGGCGCGGAACAGGAACATGCCGCTGTTCCAGTAGTAATTGCCGGCGGCCAGGAAGCCCTCGGCCGTGGCGCGGTCCGGCTTCTCGACGAAGCGGTCGACGCCAAAACATTGCGCGGCGGCGGCCGGCTGGCCGCTGCGGATGTAGCCGTAGCCGGTTTCCGGCGCGGTCGGCACGATGCCGAAGGTGGCCAGCGCGCCGCCGTCCACCATGGCGGCGGCGTGTTCGATGGCGCCGTAGAAGGCGTCGGTGTTTTCAATCACGTGGTCGGCCGGCAGCACCAGCATGACGGCGTCGGCATCGATGGCGCGCAGGTAATGGGCGGCGGCGGCCACCGCCGGCGCGGTGTTGCGGCCGACCGGCTCCAGCAAAATCCCCAGCGGGCTGACGCCGATCTCGCGCATCTGCTCGGCGACCAGGAAGCGGTGCTCGTTGCCGCACACCACCAGCGGCGCCATCATCTGCGGCCGGCCATGCAGCCGCAGTACAGTGTCCTGCAACATGGTTCGGTCAGAGACCAGCGGCAGCAACTGCTTGGGCAACACCGCGCGCGACAGGGGCCACAAACGGGTGCCGGAACCGCCCGACAGGATCACTGGGTAAATTTTCATGCTCTGATTCTCTTATCTATTAATTCGTTGCTCTGTTCCGTGCGGCGCTTGCTGCGGCGGTCGCGGGCATTGGCCCACGAATCCGGGTCGGACTCGGACACATGCTTCATCTCGCCGGCGCGGTCGACACTATAGTCCTTAAACACGATCATTTCGCTCAAAGAAACATTCGGTAACACCCGCGTGTACTCGAACAGCACGCTGCGCACCACCTTGGAGCCGGAGCAGATATGGCTGCCGTGGCCGATCCAGGTCGGGCCGACGATGTGCACGCCCGCCTCGATGCGGGTGCCGGAACCGATGTAGACCGGCCCCTCGATGGTCGTGCCTTCCCAGTCGATGCTGGTGTTGAGGCCGACCCACAGGCCGTCGTTGATCTGGATGCCGGGCATGTGCAAGTGGGCCACCTCGCCCATCAGCACGCTCTGGCAGGTTTCCCAGTAGTCGGTGACGCTGCCGATGTCGATCCAGTTGAAGCCGCGCGTCTGCGCGTAGAAGGGCAAGCCCTTCTCGGCCAGCAGCGGGAACAGGTCCGAACCGATGTCGAACGGCCGGTCCGACGGGATCAGGTCGATCACTTCCGGTTCGAAGATGTAGATGCCGGTGCTGACGAAGTTGGACTTGGCTTCCTGCTGGCTGGGCTTTTCCTGGAATTCGGTGATGCGGCCGTTGGCGTCGGTCACCACCACGCCATAGCTGGACACCTTATCCCACGGCACTTCCTTGGTGATGACCGAAGCCAGCGCACCCTTGCGGCGGTGCTCGAACAGCGCCGACTTGATGTCGAGGTCGATCAGCGCGTCGCCGCACAGCACGATGGTGGTGTCGTCGAAGAAGCCGCCGAACTCCTGGATCTTCTTCATGCCGCCGGCCGAGCCCAGCGGCTGCGGCACGATGTCGCCGTCGTCGGTGGTGTAGCCTTCGAAGGAATAGCCGATCTGGACGTCGTACTGGTGGCCTTCGCCGAAATACTCCTCTATCTTTTCATGCAGGTAGCTGACGTTGACCATGATCTCGGTCACGCCGTACTTGTGCAGGTGCTCGATCAGGTAGGCCATCACCGGCTTGCCGAGGATGGGAATCATGGGCTTGGGCAGGTCGTACGTCAACGGACGCACCCGGGTGCCTTTGCCTGCGGCCAGTATCATTGCTTTCATGCGGATGCCTTCTTGTCAGGTTGGTGTCGTCTGCCAGCGCCAGGAATCGACGCACATCTGCTCGACGTTACGCAGCGCCTTCCAGCCCAGTTCGCGCTCGGCCAGGCTTGGATCGGCATAACATGCGGCGATATCCCCGGGCCGGCGGCCAACGATGCGATAAGGCACCGGACGTCCGCTGGCCGCTTCAAACGCGCGCACCATTTCCAGCACGCTATTGCCGCGGCCGGTGCCCAGATTGTATGTAAAGATGCCAACATCCGTCGCCAGCTTGGACAGCGTGGCCAGATGGCCCAGCGCCAGGTCGACCACATGGATGTAGTCGCGCAGGCCGGTGCCGTCGGCGGTCGGATAATCGTCGCCGTAGACCGACAGGAATTCGCGCCGGCCTTCCGCCACGTCGGCGATATACGGCAGCAGATTGTTGGGGATGCCGTTCGGCTCCTCGCCCAGCAGGCCGCTCTCGTGCGCGCCCACCGGGTTGAAATAGCGCAGCAGCGCAATGCGCCAGCCCGGATCTGCCTTGTGCAGGTCGCGCAGCATGTCCTCGATCATCAGCTTGCTGCGGCCGTAGGGATTGGTGGCCGACAGCGGGAAGTGTTCCAGGATGGGCACCGAGGCCGGATCGCCGTACACCGTGGCCGACGAACTGAACACCAGCGACTTCACGCCGGCCTCGGCCATCGTCTCGAACAGCACCAGGCTGCCGTTGACGTTGTTGTCGTAGTAGCGCAGCGGCTGCTCCACCGATTCGCCGACCGCCTTCAGGCCGGCGAAGTGGATCACGCTGTCGATCGCGTGGTCGCGGAACAGCTGTTGCAGCGCCGCGCGGTCGCGCACGTCGCCCTCGACAAAGCTGAACGCCTTGCCGGCCACGCGCTCGATGCGTTCGAGCACGCTGCGCTTGGCGTTGTACAGATTGTCGAACACCACCACGCTGTGGCCGGCGTTGAGCAGTTCGACACAGGTGTGCGAACCGATGTAGCCGGCGCCGCCGGTGACCAGGACGTTCATGGCTGCAGCGCCTGGTCCAGCACGGCGACGATGCGCTGTGCGGCCTGGCCGTCCCACAGGTGCGGACGGCGGCCCTGCTTGCCCTGCCCGGCCAGGATCTTGCGCGCCTCGGCGACGATGCGCGCCGGATCGGTGCCGGCCAGCACATTGCTGCCCTCGTCGACCGTGACCGGACGCTCGGTGTTTTCACGCACCGTGACGCAGGCCACGCCCAGCGCCGTGGTTTCTTCCTGCAAGCCGCCGCTGTCGGTCAGCACCAGCGCCGCATCCTTCCACAGATTGAGGAAGGACATATAGCCTTGCGGGCCGATCAGCGTGACGTTCGGACCGAGGTCGATGCCGAATTTTTCCAGGTTGGCGCGGGTGCGCGGGTGCACCGGGAAGATCAGCGGCAGCTCGGCCGCGATCGTGGTCAGCGCGCCGGCGATCTGGCGCATCATGTCCGGATCGTCGACATTGCTCGGACGGTGCAGGGTCAGCACGCCGTAGCGCTGGCCGGCGGCCTGGCGCTCTTGCTTGTAGGCGCTGGTTTCCAGCTCGGCGCCGCCGACGCGTTCCAGCTTCTCGGCCTGGAACAGCACGTTGTCGACCATCACGTGGCCGACATAGTGGATCGCCGCTTCCGCCTTGCCCTCGCGGCGCAGGTGGTCGACCGCGCTCGGCTCGGTGACGAAGAACCAGTCGGTGATGCTGTCGGTGACCAGGCGGTTGATTTCCTCCGGCATCGCCATGTCGCCGCTGCGCAGGCCCGCTTCGACGTGGGCCACCGGGATCACCAGCTTCTTGGCGACGATGGCGCAGGCCAGCGTCGAGTTGACGTCGCCCACCACCAGCACCGCGTCGGGACGCTGCTGCTGGCACAGCTGCTCGAAGGCGACCATGATGCGCGCGGTCTGTTCGGCATGGCTGCCGCCGCCCGCGCCCATGAACACGTCCGGCGCCGGGATGCCCAGCTCTTCGAAGAAAATATCATTCATGTCGCGGTCGTAGTGCTGGCCGGTATGGATGATCTTGAAGGCCAGCCGTGGATGGCCCTGCAGTGCGCGCACGATAGGCGCGATCTTCATGAAATTGGGCCGGGCGCCGGCCACCAGGTAGATCGTTTTCACGATGCCGCCTCCACCGCCGCCGGCCAGTTGCGGTCGACCAGCTCGCGCGTGTTGCGGATGTTGCCGCGGCTGGAGGCGCCGAACACGATGGCCTCGATGTTGGGCTGTTCGCACACCCAGTCGATCGCTTCCTTCGGCGGAATCGCGCCGGAGGCGAACACCGACATGGCGATGGCGCGGAACTTGCGCTCGCGCAGCGCCTTCTGGTAAGCCTCGAAGCCGCCCGACATGCGGAAGCCGATCTTGTTGATGTTCGAGCAGACGATGGGGTTTTCGATGCCCAGTTCGTCCAGCACGTCCAGCAGCTTCGGCAGGTTCATCGTGATGAAGCCCGGCTCGGCGTTGTAGCGGGTGCGCACGTGGTCGGCAAAGATGCGGAACGCTTCCTTGAAGCCCAGGCCCAGCAGCAGGTCGACCACGACGTTCTGCAGGAAGATCACCGGGGTGTTGAGGCCGGCAAACATCTTCATTTCAGCGTCGATCAGCAGCGTGGTGATGCCCTCGATGTCCTTGCGCGCCAGCGACATGCCGCCGCGCAGCGCCGCGTTGAGGAAACCCTCGTCCGGCATGAAGCGCTTGAGCGCGCCCATCATGCCGTCTTCCGTCACCGCATTGGCGTACTTGTGCGCGTACGGCATGCACGGCATGAACTGGAAGTCCTTGTAGCGCTCCGGGTTGCCGCGCATGTGGTCGCACACCTCGGCGATGCGGTCGTGCGTCGTGCACATGAAGGACTTGACGCCTTCATCGTAGGCGTTGTCGAGCACCTCGATGATGGCCTTGACGTCCTGAAAACGCATCGCCTGTGCGCGCGCTTTTTCTTCGGACATGTGGTTCACGCCGAAAAACTGATTATCACCAAATAACAAACGATCCATGTCTTGCTCCAGTCAATACTTTATCCAAGGTCCGCTCAGCGGCCGCCGAAGAAGAAACCCTTCTTCTTTTTCTGCACTTCCGGCAAGGCGTCGCCGGCCAGTACCGACGGGCCCTTCTCGGCGTCGGCGATCATCATCGACATCGTGCGGTCGGTCTGCATCGCCGCCTCGAACGAGTTGACGTTGTCGCCGCTGCGTTTTTCCTCGATGCAGCGGACGAAGTAGTCCAGCTGGGCCGAGTATTCCTCGCCGCGCAGGTAGAAGTCGACCGGCTCGGTCAACTCGGTGGTGTAGCGTACGTTCCAGCCTTCCTGGTAGCCTTCCGGCGCGCCGGTGGCGTCGCGCAGATACACTTGCGCTTCCTGGCGGTCGGCGTAGATGCGGCCGTTCTTGCCCCAGATGGTGACCTTGGTGCTCATCTTGCGGTAGGACTCGTCGCTCCAGTTGACCGACACCTGGGCGCTCTTGCCGCCTTCGAAGTACAGCGTCGAGAACACTTCGTCGTCGGTATCGGCCGAGAAGATGTTGTTGAGCACCGAACCGCCGACGCCGCGCGGCGCGCCGAAGTACCAGTTCAGCAGGTTGATCGGGTGGGCCGCGTAATCGTACAGGCAGCCGCCGCCTTCCGAGCGCTGGGTGCGCCAGGTCGAGCCCTTAGGTTTCAGCACGACCGGGCCATAGGCCTCGGCCAGCATGTGGGTCACTTCGCCGATGACGTTGGCGTCCAGCAGGCGCTTGACTTCCTGGAAGGCGCCGACGAAGCGGCAGTGGTAGCCGACCTGGTTGACCAGGTTGCGCTCATTGGCCAGGCGGGTCACTTCCTCGCCCTCGGCGTTATCCAGCACGAACGGCTTTTCGCAGAACACGTGGATGTTCTTGTCCAGCGCGGCCTTGACCATCTTGCCGTGCATGCTGGACGGGGTGGCGATGATGATCGCGTCCAGCTCGACTTCCTTCAGCATCGCCTCGAAGTCGGTGTAGGTGCGCACACCGGTGTATTTGTTCAGCACGTCGAGCACATAGCCGGTGGAATCGCATACCGCGGCCACCTTGACGCGCTCATGGGCGTTGATCATCGCGAAATGGGACAGGCCCATCTTGCCCAAGCCTACAACTGCCAGCTTTATCATAGTGTTGTCCTTATCCAAAATTTAGCCCTTCAAAATCTGTTGTTTGACCAGGTCGTAAGCGGCCCGGCCTTTTTCCAGCAGCTGGCGGTTGGGCGGCTGCTGCGTGGCCTGTTCCAGATAGGCCAGCGCTTGCGCCGCATCCAGTTCAGGCCAGTGTTTAAATGCGCCCACGTCGAGCAGGTGACGGTCGACGTCGAGCAGTTCGTCCTGGTACACCGAGATGGTGGGGATGCCCAGCACCGCCATCTCGCGCGTCATGGTGCCGCCGGCGCCGATGAACAGGTCGCAGTCGGGGGCGATGTCGGCGATGTCGAGCGCGGTGGTGACCACGCGCACGCCGGCGAAGCGGGCGTCCTGGTAGTGCACGCCCTGCTCTTTGCCGCGCGGCAGCAGGATGACATCGACATGGTCCTTCAGGCCCAGCACCAGGTTATCGAGGAAGTTGCGGCTGCCCTTGTAGTACTGGGCGGTCCACGGCTCCGGCCTGATGTAGACCACGCGGCGCGTGCGCGTGGCGCGCGCGTCGGCGCCGGGCTGCTGCGCCAGGCGCTGGTCCAGCTCCCACAAATACATGCCTTCCTTCACGCCCGGATAGTGCTTCACCTTGCGCGGGTTGGCCCACTGCTTCTTGAGCTTGTCGATGCCGAGGAACTCCGGCACCAGGATGCGGGTCGCGCACAGGAAGGCCGGGATATTGCCCATCGCGTGTTCGTTGTCGTTCATGTAGATCGAGCGCACGCCCAGCAGCTTGGCCACCACCGGCGAATGGAAGGAGCTTTGCGAAATCGCGACATCGACCTTCTTGCTGCGGATGAACTTGCACAACTGCGCCACCCGCACCGGGAAGCCGAACAGCTTGGCCGACAGCTTGCCGCCGTAGTGCTGGCCGACCACCGTGTACTTGAAGCCGTGCAGCTCCAGCAGGTCGATGGTGTTGGCCAGCGGACGGCAGGTGATCACCACCTCGTGTTCCCGCTCCAGGTCGCGGATCATGGCCGCGAACATGTTGATGTGGGGAGAGTTTGTCAGTTCAAACCAGATACGCATAAATACTCTTGAGTGTCATGAATGGGCCGCCGCAGGCGCCGGCAAATAAGTGAAGCGGGTGACGACGTTGGCGGCGGCATCGGCCGGACCTTCGCACACCAGCACCGGCGATGGCTTGCGGTGGTAGAAGCGGTCGGAGTTCCAGCCCAGCGGCGGTTGCTCCTGGCCGCTGACCAGGCGCAGCGCATACCCTGCCGCAGCCAGTTCGATGCGCAGCATGGCGCCGTCGCGCTCGGCGTACCAGACGCCGTCGCGCTCGCTGAGCACGCATTCCGGCGCGAAGTGCCAGTGCCAGGCGCCGCGGTGCGCGCCGGCGCATTCGAAGCGGTCTTCCACCACCAGCGTGGCGCTGGCGCGTTCGAGCGTGACGCGGCGGCGGTGGCGCAGCGGGTCGGCCAGGCGCATGTAGCCGTCGTGGCTGGCTTCCAGCGTGGCGCTGGCGCCGTCGTCGCGCTGCGCGTGCAGCGTGGTGACGATGTCGCGCAGCCACAGGAAACTGCCGCCGTACACCGACTGGTCGTCGCCGTCGATCTGCACCGTGTTGTGCGCCGACGTGCCACGGAAATAGTGGCGCAGCGCCGGCGCGGCGTTGTAGCAATAAGTGCCGGGGTCGACCAGGAATTCGCGGCCCTCGGCGCTGAACAGCACGGCCAGGCTGTCGGCATGGCCGTGGCCGGCGATGCGGTTGTAGCCCAGCGCGCCGACATCGACCAGCGCGCGCAATTCATTGGCCTGGTGCAGGTCGCGGCCCAGCAGCACATAGCCGCCTTCGGCAAACACGGTCGGCAAGGCTTGCGCGCTGGCGCCGGATGGCGCGGCGGCCTTGCGCGTCACCAGCCAGCCGCTGCCGGGCGCAGGCGTCGCGTTCAGCAGCGCCAGCTTGTGCCGCAGCGACGGCGTGCCGAACAGTTGCGCGCCGGCTTGCAGCATCGCCAGGTAGGGATCGGCGTCGGCGTCCAGCGCGAACACCTTGCCGTCGTCGGCATCGCCGAAGGCCGGCACCTGGCCGCGGCTGTCCATCATGGCCGCCAGGAACAGCATGGCTTGCTCCATGCGCGCCATGAAGGCGTCGCTGAAGCGGTCGCCCGCGCCCTGGCCGCACAGCACCGCCGCCAGCATGAATTCCAGCGAGAACTTGTGATAGCACAGCGCCTGTTCCAGGTTGACGCCGTCGGCGGCAAACTGCTTGAGCATTTCCTGCTCCATGATGCGCTGGGCGCGGCGGCGCATCGGCCGCGCCGCTTCCCACAGATCCCAGGTGTGGCCGGCCACGTACAGGCCGGCCGCTTCGCCGATCAAATGGTTGTCGGACGACGAGTGGAAGGAGTAATTGTCGCTGGCGAAGCGCATGTGCTGGTAGATCGAATCCATCCAGCGCGCCAGCAGGCGCTCGCCCGCCGCGCCGTCGAACAGCGCGCTGGCGCGGCCGCCGATCAGGTGCCACACCACGCTCCAGTTGATCAGGCGGATACCGTGCTCGACCGGCGACGACCAGTTGGGGCCGCGCGCATACGGGCAGGCGTCGAGCCAGCTTTCCAGCAGGCGGCCGATCCAGTCCAGGTAGCGGCGTTCGCCGGACACCTGGTAAGCCTGGGCCAGCGGCACCCACCACAGGTGGCGGTTCAGCTCCCACAGATACTTGATGTCGACGCCATGGCCGACGTGGCGGAAGTCGATGTCGAGGCCGAAGCCCTGGCCGATGTCATGGCCGGTCTTCGGATCGCGGTTCCAGTCCGGCGTGCCCGGGGCCAGCGGCACCAGGATGTCGAACACCGGCACGCCGTCGCGCAGCAGGCGCTCGGCCTGCTCCAGCACGGCCGCCTGGTCCAGCGCGGCCGGCGACGCCACCCACGCCTGGCCATAGGCCGGCGCGGCGGCCTGGCGCGGCGGGCGCGCCGCGTCGAACCAGCCGCGGCCCTGCGCGGCGCCGCGCAGCACGCCCAGCACGCGATACGGCACCTCGGCCGGGGTAATGCGGCTCAGCCGGCGCACCAGCCAGCCGACCCGGCTGTATTTTGCTTCCACCATACTCGTCACAATTGTTCCTTGCCGCGTTACAGACGCCACACCTTGATGCCGGCGCCTTCGAGCGCCTCGGCATCGAAGCAAGCCTTGACGTCGATGAAGCAGCCGCCCTTGATCAGTTTTTTCTGCAGGTCTTCCACCGGCAGGCTGACCAGCTGCTGGTGCGATACCGCCGCCACGATGGCGTCGGCGCGCGGCAGCTCTTCCCACGAGAACAGGCGGACGCCGTATTCGTGCATGGCTTCTTCCGGATCGGCATACGGATCGTGGACGAACACTTCGACGCCGTAGGTTTTCAGTTCGTTGATGACGTCGCCCACCTTGGAGTTGCGCAGGTCGGCGCAGTCTTCCTTGAAGGTCAGGCCCAGCACGTTGACGCGCGCGCCCTTGATGTAGCTGCCGGCGGCGATCATGTTCTTGATGGTCTGCTCGGCGATGTACTTGCCCATGCCGTCGTTGATGCGGCGGCCGGCCAGGATCACCTGCGGGTGGTAGCCCAGCATCTCGGCCTTGTGGGTCAGGTAGTAGGGATCGACGCCGATGCAGTGGCCGCCGACCAGGCCGGGGCTGAACTTGAGGAAGTTCCACTTGGTGCCGGCCGCCTTCAGCACTTCCGACGTATCGATGCCGATCTTGTCGAAGATGATGGCCAGTTCGTTCATCAGCGCGATGTTCAGGTCGCGCTGGGTGTTTTCAATCACCTTGCAGGCTTCGGCCGCCTTGATGCTGGAGCAGCGGTGCACGCCAGGCTCGACGATCGATTCATACATCTCGGCCACCTTGGCCAGCGTTTGCGGCGTGTCGCCCGAGACCACCTTGATGATGTTGGTCAGCATGTGCTTGCGGTCGCCCGGGTTGATGCGCTCCGGCGAGTAGCCGACGAAGAAGTCCTGCTTCCATTTCAGGCCGGACGCCTGTTCCAGCACCGGGATGCAGATTTCCTCGGTGGCGCCCGGGTAGACGGTCGATTCGTAGACCACGATGGCGCCCTTCTTCATGCCGGCGCCGACGGTGCGGCTGGCGCCGATCAGCGGCGAGAAGTCGGGGTTGTGGGCCTGGTCGACCGGGGTCGGCACGGCGACGATCAGGATATCGGCTTCCTTCAGGATGGCCGGGTCGGCCGAGTACTCGGCGAACGTCGCGGCCGCCATCTGCTCGTCGGTCAGCTCGCGCGACGGGTCGACGCCGCGCTGGCAGGACTCGACCTTGGACAGGGCGATGTCGAAACCGATGGTGCGCGCACGCTTGCCGAATTCGACTACCAGGGGCAGGCCTACGTAGCCGAGGCCGATAACTGCGATTGTTGTCATATCAAATTCTTTCGATAAAGTTCAAAAATGTCCCGGCAGCATGCGTTGCGACATCGTCCTCCATCATAGAGCCCGACCATGTCACGACGATGACGCCGCTTGTTTCAGTGTGCCGCGCCGCTTGCCAGGTCGCGGTAAATGGCGTCGAGCTTGCCGATCACCACGTCGGTGCTGTAACGGTCCTGCACCGTGCTGCGGGCACGCGCCGCCAGGCTGGCGCGCAGCGGCTCGTCGTCCAGCAGCCGGCCCAGCGCCAGGGCCAGGGCCGGCGCATCGCCGGCCGGCGTCATCAAGCCGTTGTCGCCGTCCTGCACCGCTTGCGGGATGCCGCCCACCGGCGTCACCACGATCGCCTTGGCCGCCGCCATGGCTTCCAGCATGGCCATCGGCAAGCCCTCGTCATACGAGGGCAGCACGAAGATGGCCGCGCGCGCCAGTTCGGCCGCCTTCTGTTCCGGACCGATCCAGCCCAGGATGGTGACGCTGTCGGCCAGGCCGTGTGCGGCCACCGCCCGCGCCAGTTCGTCCAGATCGCCGTCGCCGCCGATCGCCAGACGCGCCTGCGGATGCTGGGCGCGCAGCGCCGCCATCGCGGCCAGCAGGTCGAACACCCCCTTGCGTTGTTCGGCGCGGCCGAGGAACAGGATGCGCCCCGCCTCTTCCCGGCCGGCGTCGATCGGATGGACCTTGACCGAATTGGCCACCACCACCACGTTGGCGCCGGGGGCGTAGCCGCGCAAGTACTCGGCCCAGCTTTCCGACAGCGCGATCACCACCGAGCAGTGGCGCAGCGTATGGCGTATCCACCAGCGCATCAACGTGCCGGCCTCGACGCTGGCAAACACCTTGAACTCGGCGCCGTGCAGGTGGAAGATCGTGCGGCTGCCGGTGGCGCGGGCAATCGCCAGCATCAGCGACTTGCGCACGAAGCTGGCGCGCGAGGCCGAATGGGCATGCACGATGGCCGGCCGGCGCCACAGGCAAATCATCAGCACCCGCCACAGCGAGGCCGCCGCCGTGGCCAGCTTGGCCAGCGCCGAGCCGGCCGAGTGGGTGGCCAGATAATGTACATGGTGGCGTTCGAAGAAGCCTTCTTGCTGCAACACCGTAACGACCGAAGCGATGCCCCCCATGCCGCCGGCAGCGGTGCCTATCATCAAAACTTCAGCCTTCTTCACCGTCACACCTATCCCTTATCCATCACAAAAACAGGCCCGCCAGAGCTGGCGGGCGATATCCGCGCCCTCTGCCGCGTCGCGGCAAAAGACACGATGTTACCGAAGACACAACTATTGTACAGCATGCGGCCTGCCGGCCCCGGAATTCAAGCGTGCAAGGCTTCAGCTTTCGTTGACGACCCAGCGGAACTTGCCGGCCGCCGTGTTGGGCAGCTCGTCGCGCAGCACAACCTCGACCTGGACCGTGGCGTCGACCAGGGTGCGGACATTGTCGATCAGCTGCTGGCGGTCGGCCGCGCCGAACTGCGGCGCCGGCACCACCCGGATTTCCCAGCGCCCGGGCGCCACCTGGGCCACCTGCGACTTGAGCACGTTGTGCACGCCCTTGAAGGCAAAGGTCAGCACCGACGGGCTGACCACGGCGCCGTCGCCGCCGGTGATGCTGTCTTCGTACTTGCCGGTCACGCGCTCGATCATCGGGAAGGCGCGGCCGCAGGCGCAGCGGCCCGGCTTCCAGCGGGTCTGGTCGCTCAGCTTGTAGCGCACCAGCGGCATGGCGTCGTTGTGGAAGGTGGTGCCCACCACCGAGCCCCAGCCGTCGGTCGGACGGCCCTGCTGGTCGACGATCTCGACATACGAGTAGTCCGGATTGATGTGCATCTCGCCGTGCTCGCACTCGGTGGCGAAGGCCACCCGCTCGGCCATGCCGTACATGTCCATCAGGCGCGCGCCCAGGCGGTCGACGATCAGCTCGCGCTGGTGCGGATAGGTCGGCTCGGACGCGGTGAACACGAATGGAATATGCAGCCGGCGGCCGCGCCGCTCCAGATAGCGCGCCAGCGTGTAGGCGGTCGACGGATAGGCCTGCATCATGGCGGGCGCCAGCGCCTGCAGGCGGTCGATGATGGCGTCGGCGTGGGCGTCGGTCAGGTGGCGCGAAGAGACCACCAGCTGCTGCGCCAGGCGGTTCCAGAACCAGAACGGCGGCTGCGACTGGTCGAGCGACGCCACCATGTCGCCGCGCAGCGTGGCGCGGGTCATGCCGTCGTGGTAGCCGCCCCAGGTCCAGTGGCGCTTGACGAAGGCGTGCTCCAGCAGCACCGAACGCAGGCTGCGGTAGATCGTCAGCGGCGTGCCGGTGGTGCCGCTGGTTTTGCCGACGGCCTGCCACGGCCGCTTGTGGCCGCCGTTCGGATACAGCGTGTCCGGCCCGGCCAGCAACTGCTCCTTGCCGATGATGGGAAACGCTTCGCGCAACACCTGGGCCGATTCGGCGATGCTGAAGTCGGGCGAGATGTGGGCGTAGGATGGCAGGCGGCGGATCGCCGTCTGCAGGGTGCCGTGCAGATAACGCAGCTGCAATTGCGCCAGCTGCTCGGCGCTGGCTTTTTCGTTGGGCAGTAATTGTTGTAGCTGGTGGCGGCACAGCGCATTGTCGCGCAGCAGCGAACGCGTACCAAACAGCAGCTCATTCTTCAGGCGTGAAGTCATCTCGTGTCCGTTCTTAATGCGGGATAGAGGTCAGGATGCGCGCATAGGCTGCCGCCACGCGCTCTCCCAGTATGGCGTAGGTGCGCTCGGCGCGCACATAGCGCGGGCCGCGCTCGGCGAAGCTGGCGCGCAGCGCCGGGTCGGCCAGCAGCCGCAGCACCGCGTCGCGGAAGGCGTCCACCTGCATATCGACGCACAGGCCGCAGCCACTTTGCTCGATGACCAGCTTCTGGTCCGGAATATCGTTGGCGACGCTGGCGACGCCGAGCGCCAGGTATTCCACCAGCTTGGTGGGCGACGACACGTCGAACAGACGCCCGCGCGGAATCGGCGACAGGCCGACCTCGGTGCGCACCGCATAGCCCAGCGCGTCGCGCTGGGGCAGCCAGCCGGTCAGCAGCACGTGCTGCTGCAAGCCGCGGTGCTCGATCTGCTGGCGTATCCAGCGCGCCTCGTCGTCGGACGGCGCATCGCCCGCCAGCACCATCAACACCTGCGGCTCATGCTGCTTGAGCTGTTCGACCAGGTCGAGCAGGAAGGCGGAATTGCGCGACTTGCTGAGCGCGCCCAGATAGGTCACCACGCGGCGGCCGTCAAGACGGGGGTCATCGGCCGGCACGATGCGATCGCGGTCGAACAGTTCGGCGTCGACGCCCATGGGCACGGCCGTCATGCGCGCGCGCGCAATGCCCAGGCCCGCCAGCCAGTCGGCCATCGCATCGCTTTGCACGAACACATGGTCGGCGGCCGGCAGCACCATCCGGTAGAACACCAGGCGCGCCAGCGCGGCGCGCACGGCGTGGGCCAGCCAGCGCAGGCCGCGGCCGCCGCCGGCGATTTCATCGCGCCGCACTTCGAAGCCCTCGACCATGGGGAACGACATCCAGTAGACAAAAGGCAGGCCGCGCAGGCGGGCCACCGCCAGGCACAGCAGCGCGACGGCGATCTTGTCGCGCACCTGGATGCAGTCCACCCGCTGGGCCCGCAGCGCCTTGAACAGGCCGCACGCATCCCACCACGGCGACAACAGCGCAGCCCAGCGGCTGCGCAGATTGCCGATCGCATACACGGCGCCGCCGGCCCATCCCTGCTCGGCGCCGGCACGCACGGCCTGGCCGATCAGCTGTGAACGCACGCCGTAACGCGCCAGCTCGACACCGAACAGCGTCAGCACGTCGGCGCGGGTGGGCGGCAGCGGATCGCGGATGACGAACGCGATCGATGCGGGGGCTGGCTTGGAAGGAGTGACTTGCATGTGGTCCGTGACAAAAAATCAATAGCCGAGATTCTAACCGAATATACACACTAAGCCGAACGCTTCAGTGTTGCAATTGTGCGCGCCTTTTTCCGGCTAGCAAAAACACCCATCGAAAGTATCAAATTGTAAATTTTGTTTCCATTATCAGCACACCCGCAACACATGTAGGGACCACACCACAAGTGAAATATAATTGCTGGCAATCAAGAATTTAAGCGAATCTGGGTATATACTTACCGTCGAAATGGCAGAAGAATCTGCTTGCATCAGAAGTGCACAGTCCAATCCAGTTCCCTTATTTCCATCACATAGACTGATAGTGCGATTTCTCTTCGGACCAGCCTGGCTTTCGGTCCTTGGCGCACACCTCCGGAGGTACAGCATGAAACCGAATCAATCCAGCAAACTTTGCGCAGTCGCATTGGCGCTCGCCTCAGTTGCGGCGCCTTCGTACGCCGACTGGGCACAGTCGCCTTATCCGAACTACATGCCGCCGCGGCCGATCAACAACCAGGTCCAGCCGCAAAATCCACCGGCGTTCACCTGGTCCAAATACAACGGCGAACCGTCCAAGTATGTGGTCGAGATCCGCCGGGGCACCGATGTCAACACCGCCGTGGTGGTCGGAAAATATGAGGTGACGCGCAACTTCTACTTGCCATCCGCGCCGCTGGCCATCGACAACTACTTCTGGCGGGTCACGCCGGCCGGCACGCTGACAACCGGCCCCAGCACCGGCGCCGTATCGCCAGTGGCCCCGTCGGATTGGCGCCCTTTCTCGATCGCGTCCAGCTCCGCACCGTTCATCGTGCCTGAAAACGCCGCTCTGATCACCAATATCATGGCACGCGCCCGGCCGCGCCAGTTACCTGTCGGCTTCGTCAAGGAAGCTGCATGGTCGACCGCCCTGCGGGCAGACCGTGGCGCCGCACTGGCTTCGCTGAAGGCCGAGGTCATTGCCAACAGTTCCCCCACCAAGCTGCCCGTGGTCACCGACACCCAATGGCCGCTGGTGTCGGCCGCCATCGTCACCGCCGCCAAGGTCGCGCAGGATAACAATGTGCGCGACGTGATCGGCGCGGCAAGCCGCCAGCTGGAAGCGGCCGCCCTGCTCTACACACTGACCGGCGACGCCGCCTTCCTGAACGAAGCGCTGACGCGGGGCGATCAGCTCGCCAAACTGAATGTGAACGGCGCCACCAGTTACGCCAACCAGGACCAGGCCACCCGCCAGATCACCTTGACCGTGATGAAAGCCTTCGATTACCTGCGTGCCGATATCGACCGCATCGATGCCGGCACCGGCGCCCGCCGGAAAGCCTGGCTCGGCATGGTCAAAGCGCGCATGGTCGATATTCAGGATGATTTGACTCGTGGCAATTTCCGCATGGACCAGGCGCCATTCGACTCGCACGGCTCGACCTTGCTGGCATATGCGTCGCTGATTTCCGTGCTGTCGCTGGGCGAGCCGGAATTGCCCGAGGCCAAAGCGTGGTTCGAGGCGTCGTTCCGCGCCTTTGTCAACTCGGTGTCGGTCTGGGCCGGCCCTGAAGGCGGCTACGCCGACGGCACCGCTTACGGCCAGTACACGATCGACATATCGCTGCAGCTGTGGCAGCCGCTGACGCAGGCGACCGGCGTCAGCCTGTTCAACAAGCCATGGGCCGCGGGCGTCTCCCGCTTCTTCATGCACTTCCAGCCGCCAGGCGCTCCCGGCCACGTGTTCGGCGACGAGCACGACGTGCTGACCCAGCCAACGCTGATGAAGGCCTACGCCTCCCGCTTCGCGACCGCCAACGCGGCATGGTATGTCAAGCGTCTGAGCGGCAGCTCGGAAAATCCCATTACGCTGTTGCAAGCCGAATATCCGCTGCCAGTGACCAAGGCGCCAGCGGAGCAGCCGCCGCCGAATGCCGCGCTGTACCCGAGTATCGGCTGGGTGGCCATGCATAGCGACATGAACGACATGAATCGCACGTCGATCTACTTCAAGTCCAGCCCTTATGGCAGCTACAACCATAGCCACCCCGACCAAAACAGTCTGGTGATCGACTCCGCCGGCAAGCGCTTGCTGACGGAGGCAGGCTATTCCGATTACTTCAATTCGCCGTTGGCGCAGAGCTGGTTCCGCACCACCAAGGCGAAGAATGCGATCACCTACGACAACGGTATCGGCCAGCAGGCCGGCACCGAGAGCTGGCAGAACCTGCTTTACAACGGCAGAATCAATGTCTTCTCGACCACCGCCACGCGCGACACCGTGGAAGGCGACGCCACCGCGTCTTACGGTCCGGCAATGTCTTCCGTCATTCGCAAGGTGTGGTACCTGCGCGATGCCAACATGGTGCTGGTGCTCGACAAGCTGAAGTCGCCGGCGCCGCACAAATATGAGTGGAATCTGCACAGCGCCTACAGCACGGCGTCCGAGCTCGCCAAGCTGAGCTCCTTCGTGCAGGATACCGTCGGACTCACGGCTAAAATCAACAACGAGGGACGGACGCTCTGCATCAGCTCGCTTTCGCCCGACGTCACCCTGGAAACTCGCGTCGGCGCCAAGCCTAAGGTTGGCACGTCGGAAAACCATGCGGCGTTCGTCAAAAAAACGGCCACTGTCAGCGACGAATTCATCGTCCTGCTGTCGGTAGGTTGCCGCGATGTCAAGCCCACCATTACCAGCACGGCGGGCGACCGCACGGTGTCCTTCAAGGACTCGGCGGGCAATGCGATCAGTACGCCGGTGAGCATCGGCAAGCCGTAGTCGCGGACAGTACGACACCAGAAGGGGCGCGCACAGCGCCCCTTTTTTTTGCCCGCGCCCATCGCCATCGCCAGCGGACCAAATGAAAGTCAGCCCAGTTCGCCAAAGGTGTTGCCATATTTAAAAGCTTCTCTGTATACTATCTTGATAGATCAAATATGAGGAGTGTTGGAATGTTGTTCAGAGCTGTCGTCGCCTTATTCGGATCGGACTGGAATCTGAAGCGGCTGTGTGGCGAAACCCGGCAACCACACTTGAGGAAGGTATTGATCAAGCTGTACGGCATGTATCAGTACGAAAACGGGAGTTCGATCGCCTGGGATTCGCAGTTTGCCGGCCCGGCTTGCTTCCCTCACGGCATCAAGAGCATCTTCATTTCGGGGGGTGCAAAGATCGGCCGTAACTGCGTGATCTTCCAGCAAGTGACCATCGGATCGAATACCATGCCTGGCTCCCGCGGCCGGGGCTCGCCGGAAATCGGCGATAACTGCTACATCGGCGCCGGCGCCAAAATAGTCGGCGCCGTCAAGATCGGCAACAATGTCCGCATCGGCGCCAACACCGTAGTCTCGCGCGACGTGCCGGACAATTGCGTGGTCTTGTCCGGCGACCAGAAGATTATTGAGCGGGAAGCGGTCATGGATAACCGATTTTATAGCAATCGCAATGGCTGGCAATATTACGAAGATGGCCGCTGGTATCGCGTCAGCGATCCGAAAGTTCTGGCGGGGCTGACCAGCGACTGATATCGCCCTGGAGGACGCGCAGCGTCTGACTCGTCCTCCGCGTGACGATTTCCCCCGGCGCAGCTTCTGCGACCAAATCCCCCCAGATCCCCTTTGACCGGCATGCGGGCCTTGCCGCCATGCCACGCCGCCGAATCCACTCGAACACCGATGGCCGCTCGAAGAATGATAATATAAAAATAATTATTAGAATTTTTATATTGTCCACTTTACATTAGGAAACACATGCTCAAATCACTCCAGGCGGGCCGGGCTCTCGCCGCGATTTCCGTTGCAGCCTTCCACCTATCGATCAATATGGGGAGCGAGCGCTATGGTGGCAACGCCATTTTCCGGGATGTCACCCGCTTCGGCGGATATGGCGTGGATTTCTTCTTTGTCCTTTCCGGCTTCATCATCTTATTTGCTCACGTCAACGATATCGGCCAACCAGGACGCTGGATCGACTACATCCGAAAACGCTTCATCCGCCTGTTCCCCATTTACTGGATTTACTCCATCCCATTTATCGTTTTACTGCTGCTGGGATTTGGGACTGATGCAACGCTGCCCACCGCGTTCGGCGACTGGGTAACCGACCTGACGCTGGTGCGCTTCACCAACGCGCCGCCCATACTGCCGCCTTCCTGGACGCTCTTCCATGAAGTAGCCTTCTATCTGATTTTCTCCATCCTGATCATCAAGCGGCAATTTGGGATAGCGGCGTTCGCCCTGTTCACCGCCGCGTGCGTGATGCATTTCAACTTCCCCGACCCGGCCGACAGAACGCCTCTGAATGTCTACACGGCAGCCTATAATCTGTTCTTTATCTTTGGCATGGGCGCGTATTGGCTCTACACCAAAGGTGGAACGGGCGTGGGCGAACTGCTCGCCGGCCTGGTTCTCGTCGGCATAGGCGTGGGCGTGGGCGGCTTGCCGCATCAAGTGTCGTCGCTCGTGCTCGGACTGTCGTTCGCGTTCATCCTGGCGGGCGTGACCAAGCTGGAGTTGGCCGGACGGCTGTGGGTACCCGGTGTGCTCAACTATATTGGCAATGCGTCCTACTCGATTTATCTGATTCATGAGGCGCTGGAAGGATTGCTGTTGAAGGTAGTGCTGCGCACGGGTATTTTTGGCAAAGCCGGTGCGGCGACGAGTTACTTCATCGTTCTGGCCGGGACGGTGGCTCTAGGCTGCCTGGCCTACGCGCTGATAGAAAAGCCCCTGCTCGACTTCTTGAGAAAACGGCCTTTTGCCCGCAAAGTCCCCTTCACCGGCGGCGGCAATATCGCCAGATAAAAAAGCAATCCCGGGGGCCGGCCCAGTGCGGTATGGTGGTCCCCGGCAGTGCCTGGCAATATTGACATCGCCATACAGTGCACGCATACTTCAGGCAAATTCAAACATGTCCAGCAACACCCACCTCAGCTTAGGTGGGGCTCGGCAGTTCCGCTGCCGCTGAAGGCTGGCGATATCGATGTGCTTTTCGCCTCCAAGCACGCCGTCGGCACCTGATGCTGCCCATGGCAAAAATTCTCTGTTAAAAAGACTTCATATGCCCGCGATATCCGTCATCATGCCCGCCTACAACGCGGCGCCGTTCATCCTCCAAGCCATTGATAGCGTCTTGCAGCAGAGTTTCACGGACTTTGAGTTAATCGTCATTAACGATGGCTCGACCGACAACACCGGCGCGCTGGTCGCAGCGCTCGACGATCCGCGCATACGCCTGGTACACAACGACGGCAATCGGGGGCTGATCTATACGCGCAATCTCGGGGTGGAGCTGGCCCGGGGCGAGTTCATCGCCTATCTGGACAGCGACGATGCCGCCTTTCCGCAGCGCATGGAGAAGCAGCTGACCTACCTGCAACGCCGTCCAGACCTGGTCGCAGTGGGCGCATGGGCGCAGCCCATGGATGCACAAGGCCACTATCGCAACTTCTTCTGGCGCTACCCCGGCAACAGCGAATTCGTGAAAGCGACCCTGCTGTTCCGCGCGTACATCAATACGTCGACCTTCTTTATCCGCGCCGACGTGATGAAACAATTGAAATTCTCGCCCCACCATGAGCTGGGCGAGGACTACGACCTGTATATGCGCTGCGTAAAGCGCTACAAAGTGGAAAACATTCCCGAGGTATTGATTGCCTTCCGGCTCCACGCCACCAGCATCACCAAAACCAAGGTCGACCTGCTGGCCAAGAATCTGAATGAAATCAGCGTGCGCGCCCTGAACGATCTGGGCCTGGCCCCCACCCCCGAGGAAATCGCCCTGCACCGCTACATCGAATGGCTGGGCAGCAGTGACGATCCGCAGATTTTTGAAAAGACCAATGCGTGGTTGAACAAGATACTCGCGGCGAACGCGCGCAGCGCGCAGTACGACGCCGCCGCGCTACGCCATGCAGTGGCCGAACGCTGGTTCGCCGTCTGTTATGCTAATACGCATTTTGGCTGGCGCGCACTGATGGCATTCCGGCGCGGCCCGCTCGCCGCGGGCGGCATGGTAACGGCGACGCAGTATGCCAAGTTCTTCATCAAATCGTTGGCGCGCACAGTACGTCCCACTTAATTTTTTCCCGGACCCTTCCTTGAAATCGAGCATCTTCAGCTTCCTCTGGCTCGCCAGCGAAAAAATCATCCGCATCTTCACCGGAGTCTTCGTCGGACTCTGGCTGGCGCGCTACCTGGGCCCGGAGCAGTACGGCGTCTATATGTATGCGCTGGCCTGGGTCGGCCTGTTCAACGCGCTGGCATGGTTTGGCGTCGGCGAGAATGTCATCCGCAATCTGGTCCAGGATCCCAATAATGAAAACGAGCTGCTCGGCTCGGCGTTCATGATACGGTTCATCGGCTCGCTGCTGGCTGGCGTGCTGGCGGTGCTGGTCTTGCTGATTTTCCAGAAGCCCGACACCATGTTGCTGGTGCTGGTCATGTTTGCCGCGCTGGCCATTCCGTTTGCCGAAATGCCAGCCGGCATATTCTTGTTTTTCCAAAGCCGCCTGCAAATCGCCAAGCCGGTACTGCTGCAAAACATCGTCCGCATTAGCGCCGCCGTGCTGCGCATCGCCTTTATCATGGGCCAGCTGTCGTTGCCCTGGTTCGGCCTGGCCGTGCTGCTGGAATCGATGGGTATCTTCGCCGTGCTGTTCGGCTACTACTGGCGCATAGGCGGCAGCGTCAAAGGCTGGCAATACAATTGGAAAGGCATCTACGGCATGCTGATCCAGGGCGCGCCGATCGCCGTGGCCGCGCTGGTGGCCTCGCTGAGCGCCCGCACCGATCAGCTGATGCTGGGCTGGTTCACCGATTTTTCCGCAGTCGGCATCTATAGCGCGGCCCTGCGTTTCTCGGAGATCTGGTGGGCCTTTGCGCCTATCCTGATGAACTCGCTATCGCCGAAGTACATCTTCAACATCGAGAGCGACGTGACGTTGCGCGAGAATATAGCCAAGATCATGGCCATCCTGGCGCTAGTGGGCGTGCTGCCCGTGCTCGGCATGCTGGCCCTGGGCAAATACGCGATCCCCCTGCTGCTGGGCCATCAATATGTCACGGCACTGCCGATTTTGTACGTGCATATCTTCATGGCGGTACTGGTCTTCTTCGACGCCCCGACCGCGCAGTTCCTGCTGGCCAAAGATCGCCAAAGCCAGCTGGTATGGCGCTCGGTATTCCTGCTGTCCGTGAATTTGCTGCTCAACTACATTCTGATACCGCTGCAGGGCGCGCTTGGGGCGGCGACGGCCACCTTGCTGTCCTACCTGGTCACGCTGATCTTCTTCTACCGCCTGTTCCCGGCATTCCGCGATCTGGCCCGCCTGCAAAACGCCGCCTTTGGCTATATGTGGTCCCTGCTTCGGCACCGGGGCCGGTTTGCCTGACCCGCGGCCGAGGTGATGTGCCACCACATCTCGGCCGCCAGCCGGGCTACAGCGCGTCGTAGGCGATGCGCCAGGGTTGCTTGAACCCGATCATTTTCAGGATGCGCGCCCATGCGCGCTTCGGCCGGCTGTCCGCCCACTCGGCGGCATAGCGGTAGTGGTGGACGCCGTAAGTTGCCGGGGTCACGTCGCCATACATGAACTGCCGCGCGTTCGGCACGATCTCGCGATCATACGGATTAAACGGGAAGAACGAAATCGACGGCAGCGTATGGTTGCCGGCGCCGCCGTCGCGATCCAGCGCGCGCTGCAATATCAGGGGCGAGGATACGAACACCTTGCGCGGGATGAGTTCGTCAAGAATGATGCGGCGCGCCAGGCCTAGCACCGGATCGCCGGGCAGGCAGGCAATGAAGCCGCTGCTGACCACATTGCGGGTCTCCTGGGCGTTGATGCAACTGGCCAGCCCCAGCAGTTCATCGATCGGCCGTATCAGCTCGATATCCGTGTCCAGATAGATGCCGCCGTGCTTGAACAGAATGTCGAACCGCGCCCAGTCGGAGACGAATGCCCATTTGCGCCGCTTGATCGCGGCGCGGCAATAGTCATTGTCCAGATCGGTGTTGCTCTCATTCCAGACGCGAATTTCGTATCCGGGACAATGCTTGCGCCACGAATCGACGCACTTCTGGTGCAGAGGCCCCATGGGGCCGCCGCCATACCAGCACAGGTGAATAATCTTGGGGATGCTCTCGGCCATAATACTCGCACAGAGAATTGGCACGCGTGTGCCAATGAGTTAATGTCAGGAACGCGTAGCGCGCCGGGGCGCGCTACGGTGGCAGTCAGGCCGGCACGGCGGCCTTATCCTGCTCGGGTTGACGCTTGAAGCGTGTCAATTGCACGATGGTGCCCAGACAGAAGAAGGACAACAACTGCACGGTGGTTTCATCCACCAGATTCCGGTTGTAGATTATCGTCGTCAGCAAGACAGCCAGTATCACCATGCTGGCGTCGACCATGGCCAGCTCCCAGGGCGGCGCCGTTCCCCGCCGCACAAAGCGCAGCGCGGTAACGATGCCGGCGACGATCATCGACAGCAGGCACAGCGTGCCCAGTATGCCGACATCCCACAGCAGCGACGACAACGCGGTCGAATTGACGCGCAGTGGGCGGTAGCGCTTGGCCACCTTGCCCAGGCCGGTGCCATCGGAGGTTGCGCTGGCGCCCGGGCCGTAACCGATCAGGCGTTCCAGCATGGTCGGCACCGGATCGCGATACCAGATATACAGCGACGCAATACGGCTGACCTCACCGGTCTTTTGATTGATCTCGTACGGATTGAAGAAGTAACCGCCACGCTTGCTGATCTTTTCTTCCAAACTACCGCCCGGCGTGCCCTCATCCCCCCAGTACATGGCCTTGTAGGCAAATACGGTAGCGATCAGCAGCACGACGATCACCACGCCGTAACCGACGAAGGCGAAGAAATTCTTGAGGATGCGCTTGCGCATGATGAGGCAGATCGCCATTGGCATCCAGAACAACATCGCCTTGACTTCGCCCAGCAGCATGTCGGCCAGCCCCGCCAGCAGCACCACCAACATCCACCATCCGGAGATGACGCCGCGCGACCAGCACGCCAAGCCATAGGTGATGCCGGCCACAGCAAAGATGACCAACACCGGACTCATGCCATAGCCAAAGGTGCCGACCACGCTATCCCAGCCGTCCAGGCTCATCGTAAAGAAGTGCTGATACATCACCACCGGAACCTGCGCCACGACCACCACCAGCAGCAGTATCCACAACGCCCGCATGCGCTTCTCGCCGAAATCGAAGCAATACATGGCCAACAATATGCCGAACATCGGCAGCGCGAAACGGATCGCGGAAATGATCTGCGACATCGAGCCGTGGCTGATCGCCAGTGAAAAGAAGAAGAACGCCAGATACATCACGGCGCACAAACATACGGTGCCGGCGCCGACGGCGGTGCGCGGCTGCGCGCCGCGGCGCGTGCGCGGGTCGCTCAGTTCAAGCAGGGTGCGGCATAGGAACAGGAAAGCAAAACCACTGCCCATCCAGACCGCCGAACGGAAACGGAAGGCCGAGTTGGCCAAGCCCTGCACCAGCAAGACATAGATGAACATCAGCGGCAGCAGGTGCTTGGTGCCGACCAGCGTGACGAACGGCACCAGCACGATCAGGCCCACGACCATCAAGGTCAGCTGGGGGGACCCAATCGCGACCACCATGCCGACCAGCAGCGCAAGCGCGATCAGCGCCAACGACGTCAGCAGCAATCCAAAGGAAGGCAGCCGGCGCCGGCTGCCGCGCGCCATGAACGGCGATGAAGCAGACGGCGAAGCCGGCAAGGCCGGCACACCGGCCAGTCGTCTACGGAAGATATTCATATGCTTCAGCGCTCCGCTCCTGCGAAGTGGTGGCGATCCGCGGGCGACATGGCCGCCAGCATCTGGCCGACAAAGCGCTGTTGCAGCTGGTAGCCACGTTCATCGTTGTCGTCTATGCTCGACACCCGCATCAGCGTGGCGTCGGCAATCATGCCCTTCAACGAATAGGCCAGCTTGGCTTTCTTCATGTCCCAACCGTTGTTGACGGCCTTGTCGCCGACCACGATCCAGTAACTGATCGGCTCGACCCGGCTGTACATCTTGGCCACCAGGCGCGCCATCGGAATCGGGCCGACGCCGCCGCCGACATCGACCGGCAGGCGCGAGGTCGGGCTGACGGCAAAGCCTTGTCCGCCATAGCAGCCTTCCGGGAAGTGCACCGACAGGCTGTCGCTCTGGTCCTTGCCGTAGGCGATCGACAGCATGATGCGCTCGCCGCTGCGGCTGACGTAGGTACGCGACAGCGTCTGCGCATAGATGCGCTGGATTTCCGCCGCCGCGGTCGGGTTGACGACGTTCGAGATCTGCGCGCGGTCCTCCTCCCAGTCGCCAAAGCTGCTCGGGATCGCCGTCTTCAGATTGATGACCGGGCGGGTGTCGGCCAGCTTGTTGGTGGGCGTCGCCACCTTGGCCAGCACGGCGGTGAGCAGCATCGTGCCGCACATCGCGACGCTGAACTTGACGAGCTTATTCATTTGGACACTTTCAACAAGACCTTCTTGTCGGCGCGCCGCCCCACCAGCCACTGCAGGAAGGTATCGACGCTGAGGATCAGGCACAGCGCGCTGACGAACAGCACCATGCCGGCAAAGCCGTGCAGGAAGCCCTGGCCGGCGGCGTCGCCGAAGTAGTAGGTGATCAGCGTCAGCGTCATCACCCGCAGCACGTTCGAGATGAAGGAAATCGGCACGATCAGCAGCGCCAGCGTGACATTGCGGAAGGTCGACGTGTGGTGCACCACGTTCAGGTAGAACAGGCCCAGCGATTCCAGCGCGAGCAGCGTCTGCAAGCCTGCGCAAGCGTCGGCCACCAGCAACTGGTACTGGCCGATCTGCAGGATCACGCCGCTGCGGGCGATCGGGTAGCCGACCCAGAACAGCAGATGCTCGGTGGCGAACGACACCGCCATCTTCATCGGCATGGTCAGCGCCGACACCACGGCGCCGGGCAGCGGGATCATGAAGCACATGAAGAACAAGGGGAACCACAGCACCAGCAAGGCGCTGCGGCCGAACTTGAGCAGGATGACCGCGCCCAGCACCCACACAAACGAGGTGAACTCGAACGCCAGGATCTGCTGCGAACGGCCGGCCACGTACAGGAACAGCCCGCACAGGAACAGCAGCCAGGCCAGGACCGACGTGGAATTGTCGCGGGCCACGGCCAGCACCTCGGCGCGCTTCTTGTAGATCAGCCACAGCGACAGCCCCAGAATGATGGGACCGTGCGCCGAGTCTTCATAGGTCCAGACCTCGGTGGCGAAGGTGTAGAACGACGGCAGGAATAACGCCAGGAAGCCGATCGCGATCGGCAGCCATTCGCCGAGCACCGCGCTAAGCGGTGTTTCGGATTTCGGCAAGGCGGTCTGGGCCATGGAACTCATTCAAAATCGACCATGACCGAGCCGATGACCTCGGCACCGCTGTGGCGCATCTGCGCGCTCATGGCGTGGATGTCCTCGACGCGGGTGTGGTTGCGGCGCGCCACCAGCAACACGCCGCCGACGCGGGCGGCCAGCGCCAGCGAATCGGAACCCAGCGCGAAGGCGGCGCCATCGTACAGCACGACGTCGAACTGCGTTTCCAGCTTGGCGTTGAGCTCGCCGAACGAGGCGCGGCTCAGCAGCTCCTGCGGATTGGGCGGCATGGTGCCGGCGCCCAGCACCGACAGGTCAACGAAGGACTCGACCTTTTCGATGGCGCTCTGGTCGGCGCGGCCGGCCAGCGTGTCGGACAAGCCCTGGCGTCCCTGGAGATCGAAGATCTCATGCTGGCGCGGGTTGCGGAGGTTGGCGTCGACCAGCAGCGTGCGCTCGCCGAGCTGGGAAAACACCACCGCCAGGTTGGCGGTGAACAGGCTGGCGCCGTCGCCGGAGTTGATGCCGACCACCACCAGCGACTTGCGGCCGCGGGCGAACCAGCGCAGCATCAGCTGGCTGCGCACGGCGCGCAGGACTTCGACCTGGGCGCTGAACGGTTGATAGGCGGCCACCAGCAATTCCGAGTACTTGCCGCGCCCCGGTTGCAGATACGGATAGTCGAACTGGCGCGCCAGCACTTGCTGGATGTCGGCCTCGGTCACCAGGCCCAGACGCTGGGCCGCTTCGCCGAAACGGATGCCCAGCTCCTTCTGCATGCGCAGCACGCGTTCGGCGCTTTCCGGCGTGATCTTACCCGATTCGAGCAACAGGCCGCCAATGCTGGAGTTGCTGCTGGAAGCGCTGCTAGGCGGCGCCATAGGATTAATCGCTTGATTCATTGTAATTCCTACCGGATGTTAATTGAGACGCAAGTTGCGGGGAATGAGTGCTTTGATGCCGGTTCTGCGCGCATCCTTGCTGTTGCTGTTCCAGGACACGGTGCCCAGCACCGGCAGCCCCAGCATGTCGCTCAGGTCGTCGCTGGAGCGCACGCGGCGGTCCAGCATTTCGGCCAGCATCGAGAAGCCCACGCCCAGCAGCAGGCCCAGGAAGATCGACAGCACGGTATTCAACAAGACCTTGGGACCGGTCGGCGCCAGCGGCGCAACGGCGGGATTGAGCACCGACACGTCAGATTGTTCAGCCTGGCCTTCGATGCGGGTTTGCGAGAAGCGCTGCGAGGTCACGTCGAAGGCGCGCTGGGCGCTTTCGACATCCTTGGCCAGCACATTCATCTCGTCGCGGGTGCGGTTCAGTTCCAGCACTTTGGCCTTCTGCTCGGCCAGCGCCGCGCGCACCGCCGCTTCGCGCTGCTGCAGGATGCCGGCGTTGTTGCCGACCGTGTTGGAGGTGACGCGCATGTTTTCACGCAGATCGGCACGCAGCTTGTCCACTTCGGCGCGCGCGCTCTCGTATTGCGGGTGGTTCTTGCCCAGGCGCTGGGCGGTTTCGGCCAGCTTGGCCTCGGCGCTGGCCAGCGAGTATTTCAGATTCAGCACCAGCGAGTTGGCCGCCACATCCGGCGACTCGTCGGACTTGGCGCTTTGCGCCATGCGTTGACGCGAGTTGGCTTCCATCGATTGCCCTTGCGCGGCCACCAGCTGCGCCGACAGGTCGTTCAGGCGGTTCGATTCGACGTCCAGGCGGTTGTCGACGCTGACGATGCCGTGTTCCTGCTGGTACTTGGACAGGCGGCTCTGCGCCGCTTCCACGTTATCCCGCAGCACTTTGGTCTGCTCGGCGAAATACGAGGCCGCCTTTTTCAGCGGCTCCACGCGCAGCTGGATGCTGGCCTTCTGGTATTCATCGGCGAAGGCGTTGGCGATGGCGGCCACGAACTGCGGATCGCTGCCCTTGAAGCTCAGGTCCAGCACGCTACTTTCATGCGATGGCACCACGTCGAGCTTGGTGATCAGCAGGTCGGCCAGCCAGTCGCGCACCTCGCCCCTGCCCCCGGTCGATTCGTTGAACTGCGCCACCACGGCCGGGCTTTCCGCCAGCTTCAGGCGGTCCACCACCCGCAGGCCCACATTCTTGCTGGTGATGATGTCGATCTGCGTGGCCATATAGCCGGGCATCAGCTGGCCGGGCATGGTCAAGCCGGTCACCGGATCGACACCCTTGTAGTTCAGCAGCAGCGTCGCCGTGCCTTTATAGGTCTTGGGCAGCAGCAGGCTGACCACCAGGGTGGCGCTGACCGTGATCAGCAGCGTGATCAGCACGATCCACTTGCGGGCGCGAAGGATCAGGAAAAACTGGGAAAAATTCATGGCAAAACTCTCGTTAGACGCAATTCAAGCCGGCTGGACCGGCGGCTCAGTACTACCGCTCTTAAAACAAGCTTTCCTTGACATACACGACGTCGTCGTTCTGCAGCAAGTCGTCCTGTTTGACATCGACGACGTTGACCTTGCCGCTGGCGTCGCGCCGCTTGATGACCAGGCCGCGCTCGGTGCCGCGCGCCGACAGGCCGCCGCCTGCCGACAGGGCCTGCACCACGGTCATCGAACGCTCCAGGCGGAACATGCCGGGACGCTGCACTTCGCCGTAGATGTAGAAGCGCGGCGAACGTTCAACGTAGATGACATCGCCGCCGGTCAGCAGCACGTCTTCCACCAGGTCGCCGCTGCGCACCATCTGGATCACGTCCAGCACGGTCTTGGTGGTCTTGCCGTCGCGTTTGCGGATCAGGTTGATGGTGTCGCCGCCATCGGCGGCAATGCCGCCGGCCAGCGCCAGCAGGTCCATCACGCTGCGGCGGCCATCCAGCGGGTAGCGGCCCGGACGGTTAACCTGGCCCAGCACCGACACTTGCTGGCTCTGGATCTGGGTGACGATGATGTTGACTTGCGCCTTGCGCACGAAGCCGCCGTTCTCCAGCAAGCCGGCGATCTTCTTTTCCGCCGCGGCGACCGGCAGGCCGGCCACCGGCACCGCGCCGATCAGCGGGAAGGTGATGACACCGGCTTCGCTGATGCGGGTTTCCAGCGCCAGATCCGGTACGCCGTACACGGAGATCTTGATGACGTCGCTTGGTCCCAGGGGCAGGTCTTCCGAACGGGCGTTGAATGCCAGGCAGATGAGGAACGCCGCCATCATCCAATTTACAAGTCGCTTCATAATCTCAAATCCTTTAGGTGATAACCGGTTGCACGCGTTGCGGCAAATTATTTCAAGCCGGCGACGCCGCGCTCGGTGGAATCGGAGCTGGACGGGGCCGCGGCGGCCGGGGCCGACGCCGCCGGGGCCGATGCCGCCGGCGCCGATGCGGCGCCCTCGGCTTTCTTGTCGGCGCCTTCAGCCTTGTTCAGGTAATCGATCTTGGCCGTGGCGCGCAAACGCTTCACTTCGGCTTCCGAGGCGTCCTTGGCTTTCTTGTTCATCAGGAACTGCTCGATCTGCGGCGCGCTGTTGGCCAGGTTGACCGGCACATCCTTGATCTCGGCGATCTGGATCAGCAGGCTGCGCTCGCCTTCGCGGATGATGAACAGCTGGCCTTTCGGCAGCGCCTGCAGCTTGGCCGACAATTCCGGCGGCAGGTCGGAGGTCATGCGCGACAGCTGGGTGCGGGCGTACTTGAGCTGGTGTGCATCCAGGTAGGCGGCCACTTCTTCGAGCGATTTCGACGCGTCCATGGCGGCTTTCAGGCCGTCATCGACGTCGCGCGAGGACAGCACCAGCTCCTTCATGTCCAGCTGCTTGCGCTGCGAGAAGAAAGCCGGATGGGCGTTGAAGTAGGCTTCGACTTCTTCCTTGCTTGGTTTGTTGATCGGGCCGATATGCTTTTGCAGATAGGCCTGGGCGACGATCAGCGCCTTGGCGCGCTCGACGGCCTGCACCACTTTCGGGTCGCGGTCGGTCTTGTCCTTGACGGCTTCGTTGAGCAACAGCTGGCGGTCGATCAGGCTTTCCAGCAGTTGTTTGCTGGCCTGCTCCTGCTGGGCTGCCTGCACGCCCGAGCGCTGCAGTTCTTCATTCAGCTGCAGCACGGTGATTTCCTCGCCGTTGACACTGACCAGCGCCTGGCCGGGCTTTTTGTCCTTGCCGCCGCATGCGCTCAGGCCAAGGGCCAGGATAGCAATCAGGCCGGCGCCAACAAGCTGCTGCACCGGCAGAGGTTTATGCTTCATTACACTGGTCAGGGAAGATGGTTTCAAAATTATTCCTTATATTCGATCGACGGGTGTGGCGATCATGCCACCCACAAAAAAAGTGCACCACCATTGCGTTCAGACAAACCGCCCATACATAGCCAAGCCAGTATGGGTGCCCCCCTGAGAATTGTCAATTAAGCCAAAGTTAAATCAATCCGGAGCATACAATAGTTTGCCTATATGTCCACACACTGTATCTTAAAGCAACTTTCCCTCAGCGTCACCAGCGATTTGTTTAGTGTGCGTTGTCGCGCTTCAGCACCACTTTGACCGTCTTGACGATGATCCACAGATCCAGCCACAGCGACCAGCTGCGCAGATAGTCCAGATCGTAGCGGATGCGGGCCTCCATCTTGTCCAGGGTTTCGGTCTCGCCGCGGAAACCGTTCACCTGGGCCCAGCCGGTAATGCCCGGCTTGGCCTTGTGGCGCAGCATATAGCCCTTGATCAGCTTGCGATATTGCTCGTTGTGCGCCACCGCGTGCGGGCGGGGGCCGACGATACTCATCCGCCCCTGCAGCACGTTGAGGAACTGCGGCAATTCGTCGAGGGAGCTGCGCCGCAGGAAGGCGCCGACCTTGGTGACGCGCTGGTCGTTCTTGGTGGCCTGCACCACCTTGGCGCCGTCCTCGGCCACCGTCATCGAGCGGAACTTGTAGACGATGATTTCCTCGCCATACAGGCCATAGCGGCGCTGGCGGAAGATCACCGGTCCCGGCGAGGTCAGCTTGATGGACAGCGCGATCGCCAGCATGATAGGCAGCAGGCAAATCTGGATAGCCAGGCCCAGCACGATATCGCTGCTGCGCTTGATCATGCTGTTGAATCCGGTAAACGGCGTCTCGCAGATGGCGATCACCGGCATGCCGCCGACGTTGTCGAAGCGGGCCTGCATCAGGTCGAACACGTAGATATCGGGCAGGAAGTAGACCGAGGCCGTGGTGTCCTGCAATTCATCGAGCAGCTTGCGGATGCGCGGCTGCGCCGAGATCGGCTGGCTGATGAAAATCATCTTGGTGTGACGTTCGCGCACGTAGCTGGCGATATCGGCCATCTGCCCCAGCATCGGATGGGCCATGTCGGTCGGCCAGCGATCGCGGGTGCGGTCGTCGAAGAAACCGTCCACGCTCATGAACAGGTTGGGGTTGCGCTCTATCGTGCGGGCGAACTTGAGGCCGACGTCGTTGGCGCCGATGATGATGACCGAGCGCACTTCGCTGGCCTTGGCCGGATCCGAGCCCATCTTGCGCACCGCCAGGTGGCTGAACAAGAGCACGAACGGCGTGGCGCCAAACCACGAGAGCATGACGGTCTCGTTATAGTAATGGGCCAGGCCGCTGGAGACGCCCAGGAAAACCAGAATCGCCACCGTGATCGCCCAGCCTGCGACGATGCCCATCGAGTAGGCCAGCATGCGGCCGCTGCGCCAGGTGCGATACGGATCGACGTGCTGGTACACGGCGTTGGAGATGAAGAAGGCCAGCACCATCAGCACCAGCGAATAGCCGGTGAACGGCTGCGAGTACAGCATCGAAAACAGATACAGCGTCCCCATGATGATCATGGGGTCCAACACGCGCTGGAAAAACGAAATCAGGGGTATATCATTAACCGTCATGTTATTCTTCAAAACTGGGCAGTGAGATTCACAGACATGCCGTTGGCGGTGTAATTACCAGACCCGAACAACGGGCTGCTGGTGCGCTTTTCATGGTAGGCGTTGACGCCGACCTGTACAAACTGACGCGGAACATACGTCAACCCCGCCGACGACACGCGCGATGTATCACTGACATCGCCAGGGAAAACCAGCCCGCCGGTCTTGTTGAAATCGCGGTTTTCGCGACGGTAGTTGGCGGTGGCCTGCATTTTGCTGGAGATATCGTAAGTGCCCGACAGGCTGGCACCCCGATTCAGGCTGCTGTTGACCAGCGAACTTTCCACCGCCGAGTAGTCGCGCCATGCGCTCAGCGTCAACTTGGCGCGCGGCGCCGGGGTCCAGTAGTAATAGGCGCGGCCGTTCGGGCCGCTGGCGTCGCGGCCGGTGAAGAAAGTATGCTCGCGCTTGGCCCAGCCGGCCAGCACCTGGATCTGCGACACACCACTCAGCACCCAATAAATATCGGCTTTCAGCTCATCCTGGGTGAAGCTGTCGTCGATCAGCGTGCCCTGGGACAGCCGATGGTTGGGGTAGATACCCTTGTAGCGACGCGCCAACAAACCGATACGGCTGCCGCCGGCGGTCAGGTAATCCACGCCCACATCGCCCGCCTCTTCCGTGCGATTGTTGTAAGCCTGGCTGGTGAGGGCGTAGTTGTACTTATCGCGCGTGTAACCGGCGTGCACCCGCCACGTCGGATGAAAACGCCAGTACGCATCGGCATAATCGCGCCGCTGCGTGCGCAGATTGCGTTCGGTGCTGTGAGAATCGGCAAACGACGTCAGCGTCTGGTTATAGCTCGCCCCGACATGCCCTTCCAGATGATTGCCCAGATGCCACTGCCAGGCGGCGGCGAATTCCTTGCCGTTGTAGTTCAGCTGTTCGTTGCGGTCGAAGGTCACGCGCGACACCTTGAACTGGCCGGTAATGATCTGGCGACCGATCGGGCGGTCAAACGAGAACCCTGCTTGCGCCTGCTTGCTGTTGTCGGAACTGTTGGCAACCGAGCCGGTATTGTCCAGCCGGAACAAGTTCTCGTCATGACTGTAGTTCAGCGCAACAAAAGGATGGATGGTGTCGCTGATGGCGGCATGCGCGGAACTCGCGCCCACTGCAGCAATTAACACCACCAAGGCCTTGCGGCGGAACGGGAGGGGGAAGGAACTAAGGACAGGACGCAATGGATTACCTATTTTAAAATGGGCCGGCATCAGCGAGTTAGTATTATCAAGAGACAAATTAAAGTGGAATATTACCAGTAACTCCACTGCCCAGTGAACATTATCCATGCTCCCAGCAGCCCGTTTGTTACCGCGTGCGCAAGAATTGGTTGCCACAAGTTCTGGCTGCGGATGTAGAGCCAGCTATACGCGGCGCCCGCGACCACGCCGGCGAACCACAAGTTGTGTTCCGAACCGAACAATAGCACTGAAACAACAAAACCTCGCACACCGACGGCGCGCGGCGACAACGCCAGGAAAGCCGGCGCGTCTATCCAGCGCATCAGGAAGGAGCGCCAGAACAGTTCTTCCATGACCGGCACCACCAGCGCCGCGCCGGCGATGCGGCAGGCCACCAGCAACCAGTCCACCTGGCCGTTGGTGCGCGGATCGAAGCCGGCCGAGGTGCCGATCTGCATCCAGCCCGCATCCAGCGTGACCCACAGCACCAGCACCACCACGCCGACCACCACCGCCCAGGCGGCGTCGCGCGCGCCCAGGCCGCCGGACAGCAGCTCGACATATTGGCGCCGATACCACAGCAGGATCGCCAGTACCGTGCCGACCTTGACCGGGTACAGCCAGCGCAACTGCTCCGCCCCCAGGCCCGCGCGTTCAAGCAGCATCGCCACCACGCTGAAGGCCATGTAGGCGGCAAACGGCACTACGCGCGGCAGCGCCTCGCGGTCAAACACCGCGGCATCCGGCGATGATTCCGCCCCCTGCCCCATAGGACAAACCAGGGCAAAAAAGATTCCGCTCGATGGCTACCGTCATACCCGACCCCGTTGAGATAAGAGCTGGGCACGTGCCCAAAACAGTGCACATACTACAACATTTGCACCATGCTTAGAAGCGGGCACGGTACAAAAACTCACAAATTTACGCGCCCTTGCCCGACTCGATCGCTTCCCAGCGCTCCAGCGCCGCCAGCAGTTCGCCCTCGATCGCTTCCAGCCTGGTGTTCACGCGCTTGGATTCGGCCGCGTTCTTCTTGTAGAAATCGGGGTCGGACAGCTGCAAGGTCAGCGCCGTCTGTTCATCCTCCAGCGCGGCTATCTGCTTGGGCAACTCTTCCAGCTCGCGCTGCTCCTTGAAGCTCAGTTTTCGCCCCTTGGCGGCCGGCGCCGCAGCGGCGGCGGCCGGCTCCGGCTTGGCGGCGGCCTTGGCGGCCGGCTTGGCCGACGCGGCGACGGTATCGCGCACGCGCTCCCAGTCGCTGTAGCCGCCGACGAATTCGCGCCACTGCCCGCCCCCTTCGGCGACGACGACCTGGGTGACCACGTTGTCGAGGAAGGTACGGTCGTGGCTGACCAGGAAGACGGTGCCCGGGTAATCTTCCAGCAGCTCTTCCAGCAGCTCCAGGGTTTCAATATCGAGGTCGTTGGTGGGTTCGTCCAGCACCAGGCAGTTGGCCGGCTTGGCGAACAGGCGCGCCAGCAGCAGACGGTTGCGCTCGCCGCCGGACAGGGATTTGACCGGCGAACGGGCGCGTTCCGGCGCGAACAGGAAATCGTTCAGGTAGCTCATCACGTGCTTGCGGGCGCCGTTGACCTCGACCCAGTCGCTGCCCGGGGCGATGGTTTCCATCAGATTGGCTTCCTCGTTGAGCTGGGTGCGCATCTGGTCGAAGTACGCCACCTGCAGCTTGGTGCCCAGTTTGGCGCTGCCGCTGTCCGGCTCCAGCTCGCCCAGGATCATTTTCAGCAGCGTGGTCTTGCCGGCGCCGTTGGCGCCGATCAGGCCGACCTTGTCGCCGCGCAGGATGGTGCCGGTGAAGTTGCTGACGATGGTGCGGTCGCCGAATTTCTTGCTGATGTTTTCCAGTTCCGCCACGATCTTGCCGGAACGCTCGCCCGACGCCACTTCCAGCTTGACTTGGCCTTGCTGTTCGCGGCGCGCTGCGCGCTGCAGGCGCAGCGCTTCCAGACGGCGCACCCGGCCTTCATCGCGCACGCGGCGGGCCTTGACGCCCTTGCGTATCCAGATTTCCTCCTGCGCCAGCACCTTGTCGAACTTGGCGTTTTCCACTTCCTCGTTTTCCAGCAATTCCGCCTTGCGCGCCTGGTAGGTGGTGAAGTTGCCCGGGAACGACAGCAGACGGCCGCGATCCAGCTCGATGATGCGGGTGGCGACGTTGTCCAGGAAGGAGCGGTCGTGGGTAATGAACAGCACGCTGCCCTTGAAGTCGCGCAGCAAGCCTTCCAGCCACATGATGGACGTGAAGTCCAGGTGGTTGGTCGGCTCATCGAGCAGCAGCACATCGGGCGCAGAGACCAGCGCGCGCGCCAGCGCCACGCGCTTCTGCATACCGCCCGACAGCGTCTTCATCAGCATGTCGCCGGTCAGGTTCAGGCGGTCCAGCACGGTTTCGACCTTGTTCGGCAAGCTCCAGGCGTCGGCCGCATCCAGCAGTACCTGGACGTCGTGCATGCGCTCCATGACGGCGTCGTCGTTGCCCTGGCCGAACTGGCCGGTCAGCGCATCGTATTCCTTCAGCAAGTCCTGCAGGTCGCCCATGCCGGAGGCGACGGCGTCGAACACGGTCATCTCGGGATCGAACACCGGCTCCTGCTCCACGTAGGCGATCTTGATGTTCTGCTGCATGACCAGCAGCCCGTCGTCGAGCTTGAAGCGGCCCGAAATGATTTTCAGCAGCGACGATTTGCCGGTGCCGTTACGGCCGATAAGCCCGACGCGCTCTCCCGTTTCCAGAGAAAATTCCGCGTGGTCGAGTAGCGCGACGTGGCCAAACGCCAATTGCGCCGATGAAAGGGAGATGACTGCCATAGTGAGTATGCTGGTGCCGGCGGCGCTGCGGGGGCAGCACCCTGCCGTTGGATGGATAAAGCCGATATTGTACCGGCTGTTGCGGCTCCCGCAGCACATTCGGCCGTGCAGGAGGGTGGTGTCGCCAACAGGAATCGAACCTGTATCTGATTCTTAGGAGGAACCTGTTCTATCCGTTGAACTATGGCGACACGCTGAAGCAGCGCCATTGTACAGGCTAACACCGGCGCCGCACAGAGGGCGCATCAACGCTTGCGCTGGTCGACGATCAGGCGGAATTTGCCGGCGGCGGTGCGCGGGATGGATTCCAGCAGGCGCAGCCCGACCGCCACGTGCTCGCCCATACGCTGCTTGGCGCGCGCCACCACGGGCGCGACGTCGTCCAGCGTGTAGCCGGGATTGAGCACGACATTGATGCAGATGTCGTCGAGGTCCTGCTGGACGATCTGCCCTTCCTTCAAGCCGGGCAGAAAATCGAAGATAAAGTCCAGCATGACATGCTCGCGCCCGTCCGAGGTGACGATCTTGTCGGTCTCGCGGCCGACGATTTTCTCCACGGTGCGGAACTCCGAGCCGCAGCCGCAACGCGTCTCGTGCGCCTGCGGCACCACCGCGTCGCCGGTGGCGTAGCGTATCAAGGGCATGGCCGAATTGCCGAAGCCGGTGCCGACCACCAGCGAGGTGCCGTTGGCCTGAGGCATCAATTCGACGAAGCCGCTGTCTTCCATGATGTGATATTTGCCTTCCGAGCAGGTGCCGATCGCGCCGACCCGCTCCGCCTGGCCGTACCAGTCGAACACGGCCACGCCGAACGCCGACACGATATCGCGCCGCGCACTGTCGGACAGCGTTTCGGACGAGGTCACGATGCCGCGCAGCTTGCGGCCGAGATAGCGGCGGCCGTTCAGCAGCATCCAGCGGGCCACGCAGGCGATCGACGATGGATAGGCCTGGATGACCACGGGATCGAATTCGGTTATCGCGTGCACATAGCGTTCGATGGTGTCGTCGCGCAGGTGGAACGACGAGCACATCAGCATATTCTCGCCCACGTTGTAGCGCCAGAACGGCCCGGTCCAGCGCTGCAGCGGAACGATGTGGTCGCCGCGCAGCCATACCCGGCGGTCACCCGGCGCCCAGCCGGCCCAGCGCAACTGGCGCTCGACCAGCGCCCGCTCGTAGGCTATCGAACCCGGCGTGCGGATGATGGTCATCGGCGATCCGGTGCTGCCGCTGGTGGCGGTGGTGACGCGCAAGCGCACATTCCTGGCGCGCAAAGCCGTGCCGCCCGCGATGACCTCGTGCTTGTGCAGCACCGGCCAGGTGCCGAATTCCTCCGCCACCGCACCCGTCAGGGCATGGCCGCGCTGGCGATAAAACGGGACATGGGCCAGCGCATGCTGGGTCAGCAAGGTCAATTCCTGCAACTGCCAGCGGCGTATCTCGTCCCGCCCCTGGCGCTCGAACGCCGCCACCTGCCTGCGGTAGCGCTGTACGCCGGCCATTTCCCACACTGCGACTCGGGCCAGGCTGCGCATGCCGAGCGCCGCCTCCTGAATGGGACGCCGTACCGTGCTAAGAAGTCTTGAATGTCTCATGCGTCCGCTTGCTATCGTCAGGAGTTAATTGAACACCAGGAGGACACCCGACGAAAGCGATGACCATGTCATCGCTTTGTAACACAATGTATCCCATTGAATCTCATTGTAACTTAAGCAAGTGACTAGAGCATTACATATTGGAAAGCTAAGTGCTCAGATGGAAATAAATCTTACGTGTTTGAAGGTTCAGGCAGATACGGGGAAGCTGGCGGCAAACAGAACGTTTGCCGCCGAAGGTAATAGTGAAACGAAAGGGAAAATCAGGCTTTGCGGCGTCGCAAAGCGACCAGCAGTCCCAGGCCCGCGCCCATCATCAGCATGCTGGACGGCTCGGGAACCGCGGAAATGGTATACACCTCGATACGGCCGAAGGTGATATTCGGTCGCACATAGGTGGTGCCGTCGAGCAGGCTGGTGTTGAATTCCTGGTCCACCGGATCGATGTAGGAATACATGCTCGACAGGCCGTGAGACAGGTCGCCGAACACCATCAGGTCGTTGCCGATGCCGAAGGTCGGACCGGTATTCAAGTCATTGAAGGTCTGGGTCGCGCCCACGCTGCCCAGCGCATAGGTGACAGGCGTCTGCAAGCGCTTGAGGCCGGAGGTCAGGTTGAAAATGAACGCGGTGCGATCCGCTTGCTCGGGGGTTTGATGGTAGCCGCCTTTGCTTGCCCAGCTTTGCGGATTGTAGCCACCCACCAGCCAGGTTTGCCCTTTTTCGTTAGTGGCCTCCAGCACCGTGAAGGTCCGCCCCTTGCCATCGGCAGCCTTATGGAAGTTCACTGCGGTATCGTTGCCGGACTTGGTATAGATGTTATTCAGCGCCACGCTTCCCTCACCCAGCCACGCAGCCAGCTGAGCCTGGTCCGCCGTGGAGAGCAAAGAACTGGCGGATGCCGTAGAGGCCGACGCCAGCGCCAAGGTCGCCACGAATGCGGCAGCGCTATTTTTAAGATAATTGCCCATATTTTCCTCAGCAAAGTAATTGACAAATTTGTTTTTATAGTTTGATTATCAAATATAGCACAATGCCGAATTGATTTTATTTTTTTATATCGTAAAATCCTTAAGAGGCGCGCACGTTACAACGGCACCACCGCCGTCACCTCGATCTCCACCCGCGCCCGGTCCTCGACCAGCCCGGCCACCTGCACCGCCGTCATCGCCGGGAAATGCTTGCCGATGATGTCGCGGTAGGCCGCGCCGACCTCCTTGTAGGCGCCCACGTACTCCTTCTTGTCCAGCACATACCAGGTCATGCGCACGATGTGCTCGGGCCGCGCGCCCGCCTCGGCCAGCACCTCGACCGCGTTCTGCAGCGCCTGGCGCACCTGGCCGGCGAAGTCGTCGGTGTGGAACACGCCCTGCCCATCCCACCCTATCATGCCGCTGACGCACACCGTGCGTCCGCTGGCGGCCACGCCGTTCGAATAGCCACGCGGCCGGACCCAGCCCGGCGGTTGAAGAAATTCCATCATTGTTCCTTAGTGTTTGCCGCGCGCAACAGTTCGCGCGCGATGATCAATTGCTGTACTTCGGTGGCGCCCTCGTAGATGCGCAGCGCGCGGATCTCGCGGTACAGCCGTTCGACCGGCTGCTCGCTGACCACGCCCAGGCCGCCGAACATCTGCAGCGCGGCATCGATCACCTGCTGCGCCGTTTCGGTGGCCGTCATCTTGGCCATCGCCGCCTCCTTGGTGACGTTGCGGCCCTGGTCGCGCTGCCAGGCGGCGCGATAGGTCAGCAGCGCGGCGGCGTCGATGCCGGTCGCCATCTGCGCCAGCTTCGCCTGCGTCATCTGGAAATCCGACAGCGCCTGGCCGAACATCTTGCGCTGCGTGGCGTGCGCCAGCGCCTCGTCCAGCGCGCGCCGCGCAAAGCCCAGCGCCGCCGCCGCCACCGAGGTGCGGAACACGTCCAGCGTCGACATCGCCACCTTGAAGCCCTGTCCCGCCTCGCCGATGCGCTGCGCGGCCGGGATGCGGCAATCGCTGAACGTCAGGCGCGCCAGCGGATGCGGCGCGATCACCTGGATGCGTTCCGCGATATCGAAGCCCGGCGTGCCGGCATCGACGATGAAGGCGCTGATGCCGCGCGCGCCTGGCTGTTCGCCGGTGCGGGCAAACACCACGTAGAAATCGGCGATGCCGCCGTTGGAGATCCAGGTCTTCTCGCCATTGAGCACATAGTGGTCGCCATCGCGCACCGCCGCGCACTGCATGGCGGCCACATCGGAACCTGCCTGCGGCTCGGACAGCGCGAAGGCCGCGATGGCGTCGCCACGCGCCACGCGCGGCAGATAAGCCTCGCGCTGGGCATCAGTGCCGCGCAGGCTGATGGCGCCCGAGCCCAGCCCCTGCATGGCGAAGGCGAAATCGGCCAGGCCGTTATGCCGCGCCAGCGTTTCGCGGATCAGGCAGATGGCGCGGGTATCGATGCCCTCGCCCACAGCGCCATACGCAGCGCCGGCGATCGCATGTTTGAGCCAGCCGCCGTCGCCCAGCTGGCGCACCAGATGGCGGCAGGCCGCATCGACGTCGGCCTCATGCTGCTGCGCGATGTGCTGCGCGGCCCAGGCATCGAGCTCGCGCTCCAGCACCGCGTGGCGCACCTCGAAGAACGGCCACTCCAGATAAGTCTTGTCGCCCATTAGTCGCCTTCGAATTCAGGTTTTTGCTTCGCCACGAAAGCATGGTAGGCGCGATGGAAGTCATTGGTCGCCATGCAGATCGCCTGCGCCTGCGCTTCCGCCTCGATGGCTTCATCGACACCCATATTCCACTCCTGTTGCAGCATCTTCTTGGTCATGCCGTGGGCGAAGGTCGGGCCGTCGGCCAGGCTGCGGGCGAAGGCCAGCGCCGCGTCCAGCAGCGCTTCCGGTTCTTGCAAGCTGTTGAAGAAGCCCCAGCGCTCGGCCTCCGCGCCGGACATCGAACGGCCGGTGTACAGCAGCTCGGCGGCGCGCCCCTGGCCGATCACGCGCGGCAGCAAGGCGCAGGCGCCCATGTCGCAGCCGGCCAACCCCACCCGTGTGAACAGGAAGGCGGTCTTGCTGCGGGCCGTGCCGAGGCGGATGTCGGAAGCCAGCGCCAGGATCGCGCCGGCGCCGGCGCAGATGCCGTCCACCGCCGCGACGACAGGCTGCGGGCAGGCGCGGATGGCTTTCACCAGGTCGCCCGTCATGCGCGTGAACGCCAGCAGGCCGGGCATATCCAGCTTGGTCAACGGGCCGATGATGTCGTGCACGTCGCCACCGGAGCAGAAGTTCTCGCCCGCGCCAGTGATGACGATGGCCTTGACGTCGTCCGCATAGGCCAGCGCGCGGAACAGGTCGCGCAGCTCGGCGTAGGAATCGAAGGTCAGCGGGTTTTTGCGCTCGGGGCGATTCAGCGTCAGCGTAGCGACGCCGGCGCTGACTTCAAACAGAAAGTGGCTGGCCTGGTAATCGGCCAGCGCGGCGCGGTTGCCAGGCAGTTGCTGCGCTTCGCCGGGAAGATATCGCATGGTGTGGTTCCTTATTTTTCGTCCGAGGCGTTCAGGTGCTGCTTCATTTGCGACAGCAGGTCGATCAGCTGGCTCTTGTCGGCGCCGGACATGTCCTGCAGCAGCTCGGCGATCCAGCCCTCGTGCACGGCGGCCATGGTGGCGAAGGCCTTGCGGCCGGCCGCCGTCAGCTTGACGCTGTAGGCGCGGCCGTCCTTCGGATCGGGCACGCGCACCACCAGCTTCTCCTGCTCCAGCTGGTCGGTGATGCCGGTGATGTTACCGCCCGTGACCATCATCCGCTTCGACAGCTCGCCCATGCGCAGGCCTTGCGGGTAGCGCTCCAGCTGCGCCATCAAATCGAAGCGCGGCAGCGTGATGCCGAAGCTGGCGCGCAGCCGGCTGCGGATTTCGTTCTCGATCCTGACGGTGCAGGACAGCATGCGCAGCCACAGCTTGAGCGATTGATGGTGGTCCTGCGTCAGGCGGCTGGCCAGGTCGAGCACCGGCGCGCCTTCGTCCTCATCCCCGATGGGATTCGGTTGATTCTCGTTGTCTGAAAATGGTGGCATAGCTTCCTCGTGCTTCACATTACTTCGCCGCCGGCGACGGCGACGGATTGTCCATTCATGGCGCCCGCTTCTGGCAGGCAAAGCCAGGCCACGGCGCTGGCCACTTCCTCGCTCTGCACCAGCCGCTTCTGCGGATTGGCGGCGGCCAGTTCGGCGCGGGCCTCGTCTTCGCTGCGGCCGGTCTTGGCGGCGATATTGGCGACCGCCTCGCGCACGATATCGGTTTCGGTGTAGCCGGGGCAGACGGCGTTGACCGTCACGCCCTTGGCCGCGACTTCCAGCGCCAGCGCGCGCGTCAGGCCGATCACGCCGTGCTTGGCGGCGACGTAGGCCGACACGTAACGATAACCGATCAGCCCCGCCGTGGAAGCAACATTGACGATACGGCCCCACTTCGCGTCCAGCATGCCGGGCAGCGCAGCCTGGGTGCAGTGGAAGGTGCCGGTCAGGTTCACGTCCAGCATGCGCTGCCACAGCGCGGCGTCGGTCTTGCCGAAAGGCGCGGGGGCGGCCTGGCCGGCGTTGTTGACCAGGATGTCGATGCGGCCGAAGCGCTCCACCGCGCCGGCAAAACCGCTGCGCACCGAGGCTTCATCGGTCACATCCAGCACCTGCATGGCCACCGCGCCGCCCAGGGGCGCGGAGATGGCGCTCAGCGCTTCGACGGCGGCCAGCAGCGCCTGCGCATCGCGGCCCGCCAGCGTAACGCGTGCGCCGCGCAGCAGCAAGGCCTGCGCGCAGGCTGCGCCGATGCCGCGCGCGCCGCCCGTCACCAGCGCGTGCTTGCCGGCCAGCGGTAGTTGGACTGTCTCGCTCATACGTTCATCCTTCCAGCAGCTTGGCAGCGACCTGCTGCGGCGTGAGGCCGGTATTGGCCGCCGCCAGTTGGCGCTCGCGCTCCAGGTTGCGCTCCAGTTGCTGCTTGGCCGGCAGGTACTGCTTCGGCCAGGCGACGGCGGAATAGCCTATCCGTGCAGCTTCCGCCAGCGTCCACGCCGGATTGGCCAGGTGCGGACGGCCGACCGCGCACAGGTCGGCGCGGCCGGCGGCGATGATGCCATTGGCGTGATCAGCTTCGAAAATCGAACCGACCGCAATCGCGCCGATGCCAGCCTCGTTGCGGATGCGGTCCGCGAACGGCGTCTGGAACATGCGGCCATAGATAGGCTTTTCCAGCTTGCTGACCTGCCCCGACGAGCAATCGATCATGTCGGCGCCGGCCGCTTTGAACAGGCGCGCAATCTGCACCGCATCGTCAGGCGTGATGCCGCCTTCGACCCAGTCGTGCGCCGAGATACGTACGCTCATCGGCTTGTGCTGCGGCCAGGCCGCGCGCATCGCGGCGAACACGCGCAGTGGATAGCGGCAGCGGTTTTCCAGGCTGCCGCCGTATTCGTCGCCGCGCTCGTTGGTCAACGGCGAGATGAAGGAGGACAGCAGATAGCCGTGCGCGCAGTGCAGCTCGACCCAATCGAAACCCGCCGCGTCGGCCGCCTGCGTGGCGCGCACGAAGTCGGTTTCGATGCGGTCCATGTCCGCCACGGTCATGGCGCGGGCGGTTTGCGAAACGCCGGCCAGGTACTGCTGCGGCGAAGCCGAGACCAGCGGCCAGTTGTCCTTGTCGAGCGGCTGGTCGATGCCGTCCCACATGGCGCGGGTAGAACCCTTGGCGCCGGCGTGGCCAAGCTGTAGAGCGATCTTCGCGTCGCTGTGCTGGTGGACGAAATCGACGATGCGCTTCCAGGCCTGCGTGTGTTCCGGCGCGTACATGCCGGGACAGGCCGGCGTGATGCGCGCATCGGCCGACACGCATGTCATTTCGGCGAACACCATCGCCGCGCCGCCCATCGCCCGCGCGCCCAGGTGGGCCAGGTGATAGTCGCCAACAACGCCGTCCACCGCGCTGTACTGCGCCATCGGCGAGACGACGATACGGTTTTTCAATACGACGTCGCGCACCTTGAAGGGGGTGAACATCGGCGGCGCGCCCTTCGCTGGCGCCAGGCCTGCCTGTTCGCCGGCGCGGGTGGCGAACCAGCGCTCATAGTCCGCCACGTAGCCTGCGTCGCGCAGGCGCAGGTTCTCGTGCGACAGACGCTGGCTGCGGGTCAGCATCGAATAGGCGAACTGCGGCGCTTCCATCGCCGTGTAGCGCTCGACGTTCTCGAACCACTCCATCGAATTGCGCGCCGCGCTTTGCAGCTTGATGACCTCCACCGCGCGCACCGACTGATATGCCGCCAACGCCGTCGCCGCATCCTCATGCTCGCCGAAACAGCGCGCCAGTTCGATCGCATCCTCCAGTGCCAGCTTGGTGCCGGAGCCGATCGAGTAATGCGCCGAATGCGCGGCGTCGCCCATCAGCACCACCGGCACCTCGCCGTTCCAGTGCACCCACTTGTCGCAGACGATGCGCGGGAACGTGATCCACATGGCGGAGCCGCGCAGGTGCGCCGAATTGGACATCAGGCCATGACCGTCCAGCAGGTCGGCAAACAGCTTCTCGCAATACGCGACCGATTCCTCCTGGCTCATCTCCTCCAGCCCCGCCGCGCGCCATACCGATTCCGGCGTCTCGACGATAAAGGTCGAAGTGTCGCCGTCGTACTGGTAGATGTGCGCCTGGAACCAGCCGTGCTCCGTCTGTTTGAAGGAGAAGGTGAAGGCGTCGAACTTCTTGCGCGTGCCCAGCCACACAAAGCGGCATTGGCGCGCTTCGATTTGCGGCAGGTAGCTGGCGGCGTAGCGGGTGCGGATGCGGCTGTTCAAGCCGTCGGAGGCGATCACCAGATCCGCGCCATGGCGGGCGGCGATTTCCTGGTCGTCCAGCACCTCGGTCTCGAACACCAGCGACACGCCCAGTTCTTCGCAGCGCTGTTGCAGGATATTGAGCACGCGCTTGCGGCCGATGCCGCAGAAACCGTGGCCGCCGGACGTGACCTTCTCGCCCTTGAAGTAGACGTCGATATCGTCCCAGTGGTTGAACGATTCTTGAATGGCGCGCGCGGTCGTCTCGTCGGCGTTCATCAGATTGCCCAGTGTCTGGTCGGAGAACACCACGCCCCAGCCGAAGGTATCGTAGGGACGGTTGCGCTCCACCACCGTGATCTGGTGGGACGGATTCTGCTTCTTCATCAACAGGCTGAAATACAGGCCGGCGGGGCCGCCGCCTATGCAAACAATATTCATGTGACTCTCTTTATTCGGTACGCAGCTTGAAGCGCTGCAGTTTTCCCGTTTCGGTGCGCGGCAGCGCCGTCAGGAAGCGGATCGCGCGCGGATACTTGTACGGCGCGATCTGACCCTTGACGAACTCCTGCAACTGCGACGTCAGCTCCTGCGACGCCTCGTGGCCCGGTTTGAGCACCACATGGGCCTCGACGATCTGCCCGCGCTCTTCGTCGGCCCGGCCGATCACGCCGCATTCGGCAACGGCAGGATGCCGCAGCAGCGCATCCTCCACCTCCGGCCCGGCGATGTTGTAGCCGGCCGAGATGATCATGTCGTCGGTGCGCGAGCGATAGTAGAAATAACCGTCGGCGTCCATCTCGTAGGCGTCGCCGGTCAGGTTCCAGCCGTTGAGCACATAGTCGCGCTGGCGTTCATCCGCCAGGTAGCGGCAGCCGGTCGGCCCCTTCACGGCCAGCCGGCCGATCACGCCCGGCCCGACCGGATTGCCGTCGTGGTCGAGGATGCAGGCCTGGTAGCCCGGCACCGGCTTGCCGGTGGCGCCCGGCCGTATCTGGTCGCCCGCCGCCGAGATGAAAATGTGCAGCAGCTCGGTCGCGCCTATGCCGTCTATCATCGACAGCCCGGTGGCCTGGCGCCAGCTTTCACGCGTGGCCAGCGGCAGCGCTTCGCCGGCGGAGACTGTTTTCTTCAGACTGCCGATGTCGTACTTGCCAACCAGCGGCGCCATCTGGCGGTAAAAGGTCGGCGCCGTGAAGCACACCGTCGCCCGGTATTGTTCGACCGCCTGGAGCAGGGTTTCCGGCGTCAGCTTTTCCAGCAGCACGGCGGTCGCGCCCACCCGCAATGGGAACAGCAACAAGCCGCCAAGGCCGAAGGTAAAGGCCAGCGGCGGCGTGCCGATGAAAGTGTCGCTGCGCTGCGATGCCAGCACCGAGCGCGGGAAGCAGTCGCAGATCGCCATCACGTCGCGATGGAAGTGCATCGTCCCTTTCGGGATGCCGGTGGTGCCGGAGGTGAAGCTGATCAGGCAGACGTCGTCGGCCGCCGTATCCACCGCATCGTAGCTGGACGGCTGCGCTTCCATCAACGCTTCAAGCGAGCCGTCGGCGCCGGCGCCGCCGAACCACAGCGTCCTGCCGCGCACGGCGGCCGGCAGATTCACCGCCTCCATTTCAGCGCGCAGGCCGTCGGCGCACAGCACGGCATTGATCTCGGCCTTGCCGGCGATGGCGCCCAGTTCGCGCGCGCGCAGCAGCGGCATGGTCGGCACCGCGATGCAGCCGGCCTTGAGCACCGCCAGGATGCAAGCCGCCATCATCGGATTATTCGCGCCGCGCAGCAGCACGCGGTTGCCCGCCTCCAGTCCCATCGGGCCGCGCAGCACATGGGCGATGCGGTCGATCTGTTCCAGCAGCTGCGCGTAGGTCCAGCTCAGCTTCTCGCCGCGTATCGCGATGCGTTCGGCCGCGCCGACGGCCAGTGCGCCGTCGAACAGCTCCGCCACGCAGTTCAGGCGCGGCGGGTAGTGAAGCTCGGGCAGGTCGAAACGCAGCTCGGGCCACAGCGCCTGCGGCGGCAGATGCTCGCGCGCGAAGTGGTCGGTGTATGCGCTGGAAGTGCTGGCAGAACTGGCTGTCGGTCTGGTCATGGTCGCCCTGTAGTTGTAGGTCGTTCGGTGTCCGCTGCTCACGCAACAGATACTTTAAACCTAAACTATCGTGACATCAAGTGCTATCGCTCAGGCGCCGCCGCCCTGCCGCACCAGGCCGGATTGGTGGATCACGGCGCGCACCACGTCGGCCAGCACCGATTGCACGGTATCGCTGGACAGGGTGCCGGGGTCGAGACTCTTCAGCGTGGCGGCGGCGCCGTCCAGGCCCAGCGTGACGCAGCCCGCATGCAGGCGCTCGATGCGCGCGTGCGCTTCCTGCTGCAGGCCCTTGGCCAACAAGGCGTCGATGTCGCCGCTGGCGGCGGTCAGCTGGTTCTGGAATCCGCTGAGGTAGACCAGCAGGCGCTCGGCGTTGATGCCCAGCCGGCGCAAGGTGGTGGCGGGTTCCTCGGCGTGATGGTCGTAGCCGCTGGCCGCCTGGTCGAGGAAGTTCACCAGGTGCACCCGCACCTGCTCCGCCTGGAAGGGCTTGACGATGTAGCCCGCCGCGCCGGCCTGGGTCGCCTCCTGCACCGTGTCCTTGTCGTTGGCTGAAGTGACCAGCACGAAGGGCATGGTGTTGATTTCGGCGTGGCCCTTCACGCGCTGCAGCAGCTCCATGCCGGACAGGCGCGGCATGCGCAGGTCGCAGAAGCAGATCGCAGGACGCAAACCGTCTTCCAGCTGCTGCCAGGCGTCGGCGCCATCTTCCGCTTCAACGATGTCGAACTTGCCGCAGCTGTCGATCAGGTGCATCAACACCATGCGCGAGACGACATCGTCGTCGACTACCAGAACTTTCATGAGACTCCCTGTGCCCTTAACAACTACTTTTGCGTTACCTTAGTACGGCACTTTCCAACGATATTACATGAAAAACTCGCCTTATATGTCCTGGACATACAAGGTGATGACGAATAGCCGCAGCTTACAAAGCGCTAGCCGCTCCGGCGCGCAGCAGCAGTTCGCGCAGCTGCGGCATGGCCTCGACGATGCGCGGCCAGTTGTCGTGGTCCGCATCCAGCTCCAGCTCTCCGCAGAGCGCTTGCAGTTCCTGCTCCTCCAGATAGCCGGCGCTGCCCTTCATGCCGTGCAGCAGACGGCTGGCGGTGTCGGCGTCGCGCAGCTCGACGGCGCGCTCCAGATCCGCCAGCCGCAGCGGTGCGTCCTGCTTGAAGGCGCTGCGCAGCCGCAGCTTCAAATCGCTGCCGCCGCTGTGCTGCGCCAGCCGGGCCGGCTCGTCGGACGCAGGCGCCACGCCGAACAGCGTGTCGAGTTCCGGCGTGCCGATCGCGGGATTGTGGCGCGGCTCCATCAGCGGCAGCTTGAAGCCGCGCTGCAGCTGGCGCTCGATCGCGCGGCTCAGTTGGAAGTGCAGCTTGTCTTCATCGATAGGCTTGGTCAGGAAGTCGTCCATGCCGGAGGCCAGGTAGCGGCTGCGGTCTTCCTCGCTGGCGTTGGCGGTCAGCGCGATGATCATCAGCTCCTGGTCGCGCACCGGCGCGGCCTCGGCGCCGCCCGACCGTATCAGTCGGGTGGCGCTGGCGCCGTCCATTTCCGGCATGCGTCCGTCCATCAGGATCAAGTCGTAGCGCGTCAGCGAGCAGGCCTTGACGGCCAGCGCGCCGTTGGCGGCGATATCGACCTTGTGGCCCAAATCCTCCAGCATCATGCGGATGATGATCTGGTTGGTCGGGAAGTCTTCCGCGCACAGCACCTTCAGCTGGTGGCTGTGCGGCTCGCGCGGCACGTGCGGCACCATCGGCGGCGGCACGCCGTTCGCCAGCGGCAGCTCGAACGAGAAGATGCTGCCCTCCCCCGGCGCACTGACGGCGTTGATGCTGCCGCCCATCAGTTCAACCAGTTGGCGGCAGATCGCCAGTCCCAGTCCGGTGCCGCCGTAGCGGCGCGTGGTGGAGGCGTCGGCCTGCTCGAACTGCTGGAACAGGCGCGGAATGGCGTCGGCCTCGATGCCGATGCCGGTGTCGCTGACGCTGAAGCGGATGCGGTTCAAGGCGCCCTTGAAGCCGGCGCGGGCGCGCTCGTCGTCCTCCTGCGGCACGCGTTCGACGCGCATCCGCACCGCGCCTTTTTCGGTGAACTTGAAGGCGTTGCCGACCAGGTTGACCAGCACCTGCCGCAGGCGCGTCGGATCGCCGACGACGAACTGCGGCAGCCCCTCGCCGAACTCCAGGCTGAAGCCCACGCTGTGCGCCGCCGCCTGCTCTTCGAACAGGCTGACCACGTTTTCCACCGCCGACGACAGCGAGAAGTCGATATTCTCGATGGTCAGCTTGCCCGCCTCGATCTTCGAAAAGTCCAGCAGGTCGTTGATGATCGACAGCAGCGACTGCGCATTGGCCTGGCCGCGCAGGATCTGCTCGCGGGTGCTGACGGCCAGCCGGCTGTCGCGCAGCGCGAAGCCCAGCATGCCGATCACGCCGGCCAGCGGGGTGCGCATCTCGTGGCTCATATTGGCCAGGAATTCGGATTTCTGGCGGGTGGCGTCTTCCGCCTTCTGCTTGGCCAGGCGCAGGCGCTCGTCGTTCTCCTGCAAGGCGCGGTTGGCCAGCGCCAGTTCCTCGGTGTGCAGCCGCACCTGGCGCTCCTGCTGCATCAGCTGCTCCTGCGTCTGGCGCAGGGTTTGCAGCGCCTCTTCCAGCTGCTGATAGGCGCGCGCGTTTTCCAGGCCGGCGGCAGCGTGCGAAGCCAGCGTCTGCAGCATGTCCATGTGCACCTGCTGATAGGCGTCCTTCTCCAGGCTCTGCACGCACAGCAGGCCGACCACCTTGTCGCTGATGATCAGCGGCGCATACATCATCGAGCGCGCCACGGCGGCCGGCACGCCGTCCTCGCGTATGCAGGGCACCAGCGTATCCAGGCCCGATTCGTCCATGTAGTCGCGATACTCGGACTCGAAGTCGTTGATGAACACCGGCTTGCGCTCCGTCAGGCACCATACGGCCAGCTGGTTGGGCTGGTCCAGCGGGCGCTGATAGGGCAAGGTGCGTACGCCGGCCTCGATGGCGAACGGGAAGTCGATCACGCCGTCCTCTTCGCGCACGAAGCCGATGCCGAAGATCTGCGCGTTCATCAGGTGGTGCACGTGGCGGTACAGCGTGCGCATGGTGGTTTCCATGTCCAGCGTGGCGCTCATCTCTCGGCCCAACTCACTCAGTACCGAGATGTTGCGGTGCGCCTGTTCGACGTTTTCCTTCTGGCGTTCGACTTCTTCCTTCTGCCGCTCGGTGTCGACGCGGCGCTGCTCGGCCTCGGCGCGCTGCGCTTCCGCCTCCAGGCGGCGCTGCTCCAGTTCCTGCTTCTGCTGTTGCAGCAGCTGGTTCTTGTGCTCCACCTCCGCCGTACGCGCGCTGACCAGTTCCTCCAGCCGCTGCTGCTGGTGGTGCAAGCTGCGCACGCGCGCATGGTAGGCGGCGTAGGCGGCGCCCGCCAGGGCCACGCCGAACAGCCCGCGGAACCACCAGGTCTTCCAGAACGGCGGCAGGATGGTGATGTCCAGCGTGGCGGCGTTGTCGTTCCAGATGCCGTCCTTGTTGGCGGCCTTGACGCGGAAGGTGTACTTGCCGGGATCGAGATTGGTGTAGGTGGCGAAGCGCTTGGTGGAATCCGTCACCACCCAGTCCTCGTCGAAGCCCTGCAATTGATAAGCGAAGCGGTTGCGCTGCGGCGCCGCGTAGTGCAGCGCCGCGAACTCCAGCGAGAAGACGGAATCGCCCTCCAGCAGCGTGAGCGCGTTGGTGTGTTCGATCGCCACCTTCAGCACATCGGGATGCTCGCCCTGCCCCGGCTTGAGCGACTTGTTAAAGATCTGGAAATCGGTGATGGCCACGGTCGGCGCCACGCTGTTCTCGCGCACCTCCGGCGGCGAGAACGCGGTGATGCCATTGAAGCCGCCGAAGTACAGCGTGCCGTCCGGCGTGCGCAGCGCAGCGCCGTCGAAGTAGGCGCCCTCGATGGTGCCGTCGGCGCCGCTGTAGTTGCGCACCAGGCCAGTCTCGGTGTTGAGGCGCGACAGGCCGCTGTTGGTGCTCAGCCAGAGATTGCCGGCGTCGTCCGGCAGGATCGAGGCGATGGCGTCGTCGGCAATGCCGTCCTTGCGCAGGTAGCGGCGGAAGCGGATGCCGCCGTCGGCCGCCACTTCCATCTTGTTCAGGCCCGCCGCCGTGCCGACCCAGATGATGCCGCGTCCATCCTCGTACAGATAGTGCACCTCGTCGTGACTGAGACTGAAGGGATCGGCCGGGTCGCGCCGGAAGTGACGGAACTTGCCGGTCTTGCGGTCCAGCAGATCGAGGCCGTTGAAGGTGCCTACCCACAGCTGGCCCTTGCGGTCCTCCAGTATCGGCCGCACCACGTTGTCGGCCAGGCTGCTCACGTCGGAAGGATCGTGGCGGAAGGTGCGCACCTCCATGCTCTGCGGGTCCAGCCGGTGCAGGCCGCCGCGCGAGGCGATCCACAGGATGCCGCTGCGGTCGCCGACGATGTTGCGGATGGTGTCGCTGGCCGGGTCGCCGCGCACGAAGGACAGCGCCTTGATCGCGCCGCTCTCCACGTTCAGGTGGTTGACGCCGGCCCGGCCGCCTATCCACATATTGCCGTTCTTCTCGCGCCACAGCGCGGTCACCTGGTCGTCGCTCAAGCTGTTGGCGCGCAGCGGATCGTGGCGCCACACCTTGCCCTCGCCGATGACCGGGTCGTACAGATTGAGGCCGCCGCTGCTGCCCAGCCACAGCTGGCCGCGCGCCTCGGCGACGATGGCGCGCACCTTGTTGTCGGACAGCGTGTTCGGAATATCGGCCTGGCGCACGATGCGGGCGAAGCCGCCGCTGCCCAGGTCCACGCGGCTGGCGCCGTCGTTCCAGGTGCCGACCCAGAAGGTGCCGACACGGTCGCGGAACAGCGCCGAAATCTGGTTGTCCGCCACACTGTGGCTGTCGCTGAATTGATGTAGATACTGCACCAGGCGGTTCTCGGCCGGCAGCCAGCGCAGCAGGCCGTCGGCCTGGGTGCCGACCCAGACGTTGGTCTCGGCGTCGACGTACAGCGTGGTGATGCTCATGCCCGGCTTCATGCCCTCGCGCGGGCCGAGGCGGCGGCGCTGCGGCTCCTTGCCCAGCAAGCGCCATTGTTCCAGCCCGCCCAAGGTGCCGACCCACAGCGTCTGCGCGCTGTCGACCTGCAGCGCCAGCACCGCGTTGTACTTGCTGTCGCCGCTGGCGTCTATCGTGAAGTGCTGGAAGCGCGATTCGCCCGGCGCCAGCATATCGAGGCCGGTGGCGGTGGCCACCCACAAACGGCCGGCGGCGTCGCGCGCCAGCGCGTTGACCTGGTCGTTGGCCAGGCTGCCGGCATCGGCCGGATCGTGGTGCCAGCTGGTGAAGCGCTTGCTGACCGGGTCGAAGTGATGCAGGCCGTCGGCGCTGGCCAGCCACAGGCCGCCCAGGCCATCGTCGGCGATGGCGCGCACGTGGCGGTTGCCGTTGCCGCGCTGCGCCGATTCGTGCGGCAGGAAGTGGGTGAAGGTCTTGGTGGCGGCTTCGTAGCGATCCAGGCCGCCGTCGGTGCCCACCCACAGCTGGCCGGAGCGGTCCAGGTGCAGCACGCGCACCCAGTTGTCGGCCAGGCTGCGCGGGTCGGAGACTGCGCTCTTGTAAGTGACGGTGCGGTAGCCGTCGAAGCGGGTCAGGCCGGCCTGGGTGCCCAGCCAGATGAAGCCCTGCTTGTCCTGGGCGATGGCCAGCACCGATTCCTGCGCCAGGCCATGTTCGACGCTGAGCTGCTCGAAACGCAGCGTGCGCGGCGGCGCCCCCGCCCATGCGGCGGCCGTGCCCATGCCCCACAACAGCAGGACGGGCAGCAGCAGACGGCTACATAGGCGTAGAAAAAACAACAAGGAAAGCCCCGTTTTCAGGATTCGAAGAAGGCCAGCACATCGTCCTTGCGCGCTTGCGTGTCGCGCTGTCCGAGGCGGATCAACTCGCAAGTATACGTTGATTCGAACAACAGGTACGACGCGAGTGCCGCGCCGCGTGTTTCGGTGGCCCCTATCCCCGACAGCATGGTGCGTATCGGCGCCGGCAAACTGGCGATGTGGCGGCTGGCGATGTCGTCGAGCCGTTCGGACGGCGCGATCACCAGCAGCTTGACCGGCTTGAGCGGCGTCTGCTCCAGCAGCTCCGGCGGCAGCATGGACAGCGTCTTGTTGACCCGCTCCAGCCGCTCGATGTCGACCGCCAGGCTGTCGAGGAAGATCGACGACATCGCATGGCCGGCGATCTGCGCCAGGCTAGGATAGCGGGCGGCGCTTTTTTCGGCGGCGCTGCGGGCCGGTTCGGTCAGGCGTCCGGCGCCCACCACCAGCACCTTGCTGGCGCCGAGGTGGATGGCCGGCGAGATCGGCGCCAGCTGGCGCATCGAGCCGTCGCCGCAGTATTCGCGGTGGCCGCCCATGTACAGTGGCGTGGCCGGGAAGATGAAGGGTATCGCCGACGACGCCAGCAGATGCTCGACGCCGATCTGGTCCTGCAGCGCCACGCGCTGCATGCGTATCCACGGCGCGATGTCGGCGGCGGTCTGGTAGAAGGTCAGGTGGTTGCCGGCGGTGTAGGACGAGGCGGTGACGGCCAGCGCATGCAGCAGGCCTTCGGACAGCACCGAGTCCAGGCGCGGCAGGTCGAGCATGCGGTGCAGCAGGCCGACCAGCGGGGTGTTGTCGAGCAGGGACGCGGGCGGCGCGGCGCGCCATTTGCGCAGCAGCCAGCCGAACGACAGCAGCGACAGCCAGCGCGCGCCGGAGCGGATCACGCCCAGCGAATCGGCGCGGTAGACCTGGCTGACTTCAATGTTCTGCCAGACGTCGAGCAGCTTCTGCACGCCCTCGCCGAAGTTGTCGGCGCGGCAGGCCAGCGCGGTGGCGTTGATGGCGCCGGCCGAGGTGCCGCAGATGATGTCGAACGGGTTGCGGGCCGGCGGCCAGCCCGCTTCCCACAGTATCTCCGAGATCGCCTGCAGCACGCCGACCTGGTAAGCGGCGCGGGCGCCGCCGCCCGTCAGGATCAACCCTGTTTTCTTTTGAATTCCCATGCGACAAGATTAGCAGGGTCTGCCGGGTTTGGGCAGCGTTTGGCGGCAGTTTGGCGCCATTATTCGCCTAATACGACACCTTCGCGACGGGGATCCGCGCCGCCGAACCACTCCGGCTTGCCGTTGACGGTGCGGCGCTGGATGCCCTGCAGGCCGGAGTTGAGCTCGAACTCGCGCACCTGGTGGCCGCGCGCCTTCAGCTGCTCGATGACCGCCGGCGTCACGCGCCCCGCTTCCAGCTCGGTCGGGCCGTTGCGGCTGCCGAAGTTGGGCAGGCTGATGGCCTGCTGCACATCGAGCTTCCAGTCCAGCGTACCGACCAGCACCTTGGCCACGTAGTTGATGATGGTCGAACCGCCCGGCGAGCCGGTGGCCAGCACCAGCTTATGCGTGCCCTTGTCGAACACCAGCGTCGGCGACATGGCGCTGCGCGGGCGTTTTCCGGCCTGCACGCGGTTGGCGATCGGGCCGTTCTCGTCCTGCGAATCGAAGGAGAAGTCGGTCAGTTGATTATTCAGCATGAAGCCGTCGACCATCTGGCGCGCGCCGAAGGCGTCTTCCACCGAGGTGGTCATCGACAGGCCGCCGCCGAAGGCGTCCACCGCCACCAGGTGCGAGGTGGATGGTTTGTCGATGGCGGTGTCGGCGCCCCAGGCCACCTGCATCGTGGCCGGCACGCCGTAGTTGGCGCGGCCCATGGACTTCTCGCCGATCAGCGATGCGCGCTGCTTCAGGTAGCCCTTGTCCAGCAAGGCCTCCACGCCTTTTCCGGGCAGCGGTACGAAATCGGTATCGGCGGTGTAGCGGTTGCGGTCCGCGTAGGCCAGGCGGCCCGCCTCGGTGAACAGGTGGATGCCTTCGGCCGTCAGCTGGCCGTTGACCGGCTTGTAGGGAGCGATGTCCTTCACTTCCAGGATGCCCAGCATCTGCGCGATGGCGATGCCGCCCGAGGATGGCGGCGGTGCGCCGCACACGGTCCATGCCTTGTAGTCGCTGCACACCGGCGTGCGTTCCTTGGCCTGGTAGCCGGCGATGTCGGCGGCGGTCAGCTTGCCCGGGTTGGTCGGATGCGCGGCCACCTTGGCGGCGATGTCGCGGGCGATGCGGCCTTTGTAGAAGGCGTCGGCGCCGCCGTCGGCGATCTCGCGCAGCGTGCGCGCCAGTTCCGGGTTCTTCAGCAGGTAGCCGACCGGACGCGGTTTGCCATCCTCGCCGAAGAAGTAGGCCTTGGCGACCGGATCGCGCGCCAGGTAGCGGTCGTACGACAGCAGCGCGTTCAGGCGCGGGCTGACATTGAAGCCGTCTTCGGCCAGCTTGATGGCCGGTGCGAACAGGGTTTTCCATGGCAGCTTGCCGTGTTCCTTGTGCGCCAGCTCCAGCATGCGCAGCACGCCGGGCGCGCCGACCGAACGGCCGCCGATCACACCGACTTCACGCGAGACGGCCTTGCCGTCCTTGTCCTGGAACAGGTGTTCGTCCGCTGCGGCGGGCGCGGTTTCGCGGCCGTCGTAGGATTGCACGCGCTTGCCGTCGGAGTACAGCAGGAAGGAGCCGCCGCCGATGCCGGACGATTGCGGCTCGACCAGCGTCAGCACCAGCTGGGTGGCGATGGCGGCGTCGATGGCGCTGCCGCCCTGCTTGAGCATCTGGTAGCCGGCCTGGGTGGCAAGCGGATTGGCTGCCGCCACCATGAATTTTTGCGCGGACTTGCCGGCCTTCTCGGCGTAGCCGGTGGCGATTTCAGGCGCGACTTCGGCGCCGGTGCGTTGTGCGTAAGCCGGCGCGTGCAGCGCGGCCAGCAGAGGAAGGGACAGCGCGAAGCTGAGCGCCAAGGGCTTCAAACGGGACATGGACTCTCCAAAATAAGAGGCGCGCGGCCAGGGCCGCGCGCCCGATCACTCTGGCATCCTACACGAAATCGAGTAAATCGTTTTCGCGCTGCTTACTTCGGCTGCATGCGGATGGCGCCGTCCAGACGGATGGTTTCGCCGTTCATCATGGTGTTTTCGATAATAGCCTTGGCCAGGTGGGCGTACTCGTCAGGACGACCGAGGCGCGGTGGGAACGGCACCATATTGCCCAGCGCGGTGCGGACTTCTTCCGGCATGCCCATCAGCATAGGCGTTTCGAAGATGCCCGGGGCGATGGTCATCACGCGGATGGCGCTGCGCGACAGGTCGCGCGCCATCGGCAGCGTCAGGCCGGCGACGGCGGCCTTGGAGGCGGCGTAGGCGGCCTGGCCGATCTGGCCGTCGAAGGCTGCGACCGAGGCGGTGTTGATGATCACGCCGCGCTCGCCGCTGTCGGTGGCGGTGGTCTTGCCCATGGCGTCAGCCGCCAGGCGGGCCATGTTGAAGGTGCCGACCAGGTTGATGTTGACGGTGCGCTGGAAAATGTCCAGCGGGTGCGGGCCGTCCTTGCCGACGGTCTTGATGGCTGGCGCGACGCCGGCGCAGTTGATCAGGCCGCGCAGCGTGCCCATGGCGACGGCCGCGTCGACCACGGCCTTGCCGTCGGCTTCCGAGGTGACGTCGCATTTGACGAATACGGCTTTGAGCTCGGCGGCCAGCGCTTCGCCCGGCTCCACTTGCACGTCGGCCAGCACGACTTTGCCGCCATTGGCGCTGATCATGCGGGCGGTAGCTGCGCCCAGGCCCGAAGCGCCGCCGGTTACGATGAATACATTGTCCTGAATTTGCATGTGTGTCCCTATCTCGTTTTTATTTGACGTTTACGTTAACGTCACCTCGCAATTGTAGCGAATTTTTTATCGGAGATGAGGAATTCAATGGTGATTGCCGCAAGAACCATCAGCAAGGGCATGATCGGCTCCCTGTAGCGGTAGATGACGAAGAAAATCATGTGCACGGCGGTGTAACACAGGATGGCCAGCCACAGCAGGCGGGCACTAGTGGTTCGCAGGCGCCGATGGGCAAGGCCTGCCAGCGCCAGGCCGCAGATCGACAGATATTCGGCGAGCCAGGCCCATCTCGTCAACGCCTCCCCTTTGGACGGTGGCCCCTCCCCCTCGTGTACCGGGGGCATCCAGAACAGCGCGGCTTTTTTTAAGGTCAGCGTGAGGAACCGGGATGGATTCTGCCTGATCCAGGTCAGCGCTTCATCTTTCAATGCGTTGTTTGCCGACACCTCCCCTTGCTTGCGCAGCTGGTGCCAGGTGGCGCCTCTTGGCGTGTCGGCGATGGAGATGAACATGCCGTTGGCGGAGGGATTGTTCGCCAGGTAGAGATTGAAGCCTCCGTTGGTGTTTAAAACGGGGGCGCCCAGGACTTGATAGTTTCGTATCAGCCAGGGCGCAATGACCAGCATGGCAACCAATCCGGCCAGGCCCAGCCTTGCCAGCTTCCGGGGCAAAGGCAAGGGTGAAATCATCAGCGCGATCGCCAGAACCGGGCCAAGCGCCAGGCCGGAATTTCCTGTGATGGCGAGCAGGCCAAACACTGCCCCCACCGCGATCGCGATCCGCGCCGATGGATGGCATGTGCATCGCAAGGAAAGCAGGACGACCGCGAGCATCAGCGGCGTCATGAGGTTTTCCTTGGAAAGGTAGGCGGCATAAATCCATGACGGCAGATAGATCGCGTAGAGGCCCACGCTGAGCAGCCGCCCAAGCTTGCCGGCGCCGGCTTCCTTCGCGATGAGATAGACCAGCCATGCGCTGACGGTGCACAGCAATGCGTTGGCGAACAGCGCTGCCAGCAAATGGTGTCCAAAGATGGCAAAGACCGGGGCCAAGACAAACAGCGGATAACCGGCGTTCAAGTATGCGGAGTTGCCCCCTTCAAGCAAGCCCTTGCCTGCCAACAGGTTCACGGCCATGTGCTCATATCCGGCATAGTCGCTCACGGGCTGGAATTGAAAGGCGAACGCGGTCGTGGCCCGGACGAAAAATGCGAACACCAAAATCAACGCCAGGCACTGCTTTTCAGTGAGATTCATATCACCGCTCCGAGGATAAAAAAGTGTGCGACCAGCATCACGATGCCCATGACGATGACGGTGCTGCGACTGCCACGGTCCCTGATCGCATAGATCACCGGGTCGTCGTGCATTTCGCCGCGCGAGGTCTTGATCCAAAGTCGGGCCAGCCAATAAATCAGTCCGATGGCTACCAGCCACAACAAGCCGGGCGTTGCGTAGCGGGATTGGGTATCGGGGGAATTGATGAACAGCCCGAAAACAACCACTGCGGACATCGCGGCCGCCACACCCAGCGGACATAGCACGGCCAGATCCGTCACGCGGTAATCGCGGCCGCGCGCGGCGGCCTTTCCGCTCTGTTCCAGCGAGATCAATTCGGCACAGCGTTTCACCAATGCCAGGCTCAGGAACATGAACACCGAAAACGCCAACAGCCACGCACTGGTGACAACCGCGATGGCCACCGAGCCGGCAAGGATGCGCAGGGTGTAGAGAAGCGACAGCATGATCACGTCGATCAGCACGTACTCCTTGAACATCCAGCTGTAGGTGCTGGTCAGAATGACGTACAAGAGCAGCATCAGGGAGAAGGCCTGGGAGACGGCCAGCGCCAGCACGAAAGCCAGCATCAGCAAGCCGCCGGCAACAGCAAGCCCGACAAGAATCGGTATCCTGGCGCTGGCGAATGGGCGGTCCTTTTTCCGGGGATGAGCGCGGTCGCTTTCCAGGTCCCACAAGTCGTTGACCAGATAGGTCGCCGATGCGGCAAACGAGAAGGACAGGAAGGCCAGCGCCATGGTCGCAAGCTTCCCAGGATCCATGAACGAAAAGGCAGTCACCAAGGGCACCAGCAACAGCAGGTTCTTCAGCCACTGGTGTACCCGCAGCGCCCTCGCCCAGGTGGACCAGCGGATTGCTTCTTTGGGAAACTCTTGCTCAATCGTGCTGCGTTGCCGGATGGCCTTGGCCAGGCCGGCAGAGGCCCCGACCAAAATCACCGCTTGCGCTGCGCTCCATATCGGCATGTCTGCGCGGCTGTCGCCGGCGTACACGAACGCTGTTCCAACTTTTTCTTGTATGGCCTCAAGCTTGGTCTTGCCCTTGAGATTGCGGCCGGTGCCGGAAGCCAGCACTTCATCAAACAAGGCCAAGTGATCGGATACGCACTGGGCGATGGACTTATGCGCAGCCGTGGCGAGGATGATCTGGCGGCCCTTGCTTTTTTCATTGCGGAGATAAGCGAGGAACGCCTCGCGGTAAGGCAAGTGGGCCGCCGAGAAGGTTGTGCGGGAGCAGACCGCCTCCTTGAAAGCTGCACGACCTTTCAAAAGCCAGAACGGCAGGCGCAGTAAATTGAGCGGCGATTGTTTGATGAGCTGGATGACCAACTCCAGCAGCGTATCCGCCGGCGTCAATGTCCCATCGAGATCGACAACCAGGGGCCAACCGGCCGCCGGATGGTTTTGCACGTCACTCACGTGGATTTTCATCACATTGCTTGATCGAAAGGGACGGGGGAGCACGACAGACAGCCCAACCACTATGGCATTGGCGGAGGAGACTGACGTCGATTCGATCAAACAAAGGCTGCAAACCCGTCAGCACCTCAGCATTGCAGCAGGATGCCGTTGCGGCTGCAGACCTTGCCCGACGGGGTGACTGCGGTGCCTGGGCCAAGGTTGTTGATGAGGGTGCCGTTGGCGTCGTAGCAGCCGCTGGGGCCGCAGCCGTTCAGATACTGCGGGGCACGGGGTGGATTGAGCAAGGTTTGCAGCGACGGTGACGGCGGCGTGGCCGGCATCGCCACCTGCGGCGCCTGCTTTACGATAGGCATGCGCTGTATCGTCAACGGCACCGGGCGACGCGGCATCGGCACGCGTGCAGGCGCGGTGCGGCAAGGTTCGACAGCCAGGCGCTTGCCGTCCGCGCTAAGCGTGCACACCGGCAACCGGGCGTAATCCCGCAGCTCGGCGGAGGTGACATCCCGGCTGATGCCCGGTGCCGCCACAGGCGACTGGGCCGCAGACCGGGCAGCCAACTGAGCCGCAACCAGCGCAGCCAGCAGCAGTGCGCTGCGCGGCATCATGGCGGCGGCACCACGGTCGCCGTCAGCACGCGCCATGGCACCAGGCAGGCGCCGACGTTCGGGAAGTAGCCGCGCGGATGGTCGCAGTAGTACAGCCTTCTGGGCAAGGACGACGCATCGGCCGGCGGCAGGTACAGCGGCGCACCGGCATAGTAGCCAGGCGGATAGTAATAGCGGTCGTAATAGGGATCGAAGTAGCCGTAGCGCGGCCAATACACCGGTGCGCCGACGATAAAGCCGCCACGCACGTGGCCATGACCATGATGATAGCCATGGCCATGACCGTGGCCACCTCCATGGCCGCGTCCCTGAGCCCACGCATCGGGACTGGCGAGCGCCCCCAGCAGGAAGGCCAGCGTCAGCGCCGGTTTCAACATGTTCATGGCATCACCTCACGTAGTGCTACACCTTTCATTAATAGCAGGTGTAGCACCGGAGGGAAGCGAATGAAACAATTCGTAACGCTTACTTGCCTGGCGGAGGCGTTTCGGCCGGGGCGGCCGGCGCCGGCTGTGCACCTTCGGTCAGCGGTGCAGCAGCGGCAGGTGGAGGCGGCACATCGGCCGGTGCCATCATGCCAGCCGCAGGCGCCATCATCATGGTCGGCGCCGGTGCGGTGATCGCGCTGACCGGGGCCTGAGGCGTCACCGCCAGCCAGCCCGAGGCAGGCAGCAGCGGCACCAGCAGCAAGGCCACGATGTTAATGATCTTGATCAGCGGGTTGACCGCCGGACCCGCCGTATCCTTGTACGGATCGCCCACGGTGTCGCCGGTCACGGCCGCCTTGTGCGCGTCCGAACCCTTGCCGCCGAAGTGGCCGTCTTCGATGTATTTCTTGGCATTGTCCCAAGCGCCGCCGCCGGTGGTCATCGAGATCGCCACGAACAGGCCAGTGACGATGGTCCCCATCAGCATGCCGCCCAGCGCGGCCGCACCCAGCAGCATGCCGACCACGATCGGCACCACCACCGGCAGCAGCGAAGGAATGATCATTTCCTTGATCGCCGACGCGGTCAGCATGTCGACCGCCTTGTCGTACTCCGGCTTGCCGCTGCCATCCATGATGCCCTTGATGTCGCGGAACTGGCGGCGCACCTCCACCACCACGGCGCCGGCGGCGCGGCCCACGGCCTCCATCGCCATCGCACCGAACAGGTAGGGTATCAGGCCGCCGATGATCAGGCCCACGATCACCATCGGATTCGACAGGTCGAAGGTGATGCTCTTGCCGGTCGATTCCAGTGCGTGCGTGTAGTCGGCGAACAGCACCAGCGCAGCCAGGCCGGCCGAGCCGATCGCATAGCCCTTGGTGACGGCCTTGGTGGTATTGCCCACCGCATCGAGCGGGTCGGTAATCGCGCGCACCGATTCCGGCATGCCCGACATCTCGGCGATGCCGCCGGCGTTGTCGGTGATCGGTCCGTAGGCGTCCAGCGCCACGATGATGCCGGCCATCGACAGCATCGCGGTGGCCGCGATCGCCACGCCGTACAACTGGCCCAGCTGGTACGACACCAGGATCGCCGCGCACACCGCCAGCACCGGATAGGCGGTGGACTTCATCGACACACCCAGGCCGGCGATGATGTTGGTGCCGTGGCCGGTGGTCGACGCTTCGGCGATATGCTTGACCGGCGCGAAATCGGTGCCGGTGTAGTACTCGGTGATGTAGACCATCAGCCCGGTCAGCACGATGCCGACCACGGTGCAGCCCATCATCTTCATGCGCATGGCTTCATCAGGCCAGATCTGCCACGTCACCACGGCGAAGCCGATCAGCGACAGGCCGGCCGCCCACCACAGGCCGGTGTACAGCGCCGACATGATCTTCTTGCCCGGCTTGGCCTTGACCATCGAGCAGCCGATGATGGAAGCAATGATGGACACCGCGCCCAGCAGCAGCGGATAAATGATGGCCGAAGTCGGCGCCGAGGTAATCAGCAAGGCGCCCAGCAGCATGGTGGCGATCAGCGTCACCACATAGGTTTCGAACAGGTCGGCCGCCATGCCGGCGCAATCGCCGACGTTGTCGCCGACGTTATCGGCGATCACCGCCGGGTTGCGCGGGTCGTCCTCGGGGATGCCCGCCTCCACCTTGCCCACCAGGTCGGCGCCGACGTCCGCGCCCTTGGTGAAGATCCCCCCGCCCAGCCGGGCGAAGATCGAAATCAGCGATGCGCCGAAGGCCAGGCCGATCAGCGGCTTGATCACATCGTGCGGATTGAGCGGCGGATTCGGCGCACCCGGCGCCATCGCGACCAGGAACAGATAGAACAGCACCACGCCCAGCAGGCCCAGGCCGACCACCAGCATGCCGGTGATCGCGCCGCCCTTGAACGCGACGTCGAGCGCCTCGTTCATGCCCTTGGTGGCCGCCTGCGCGGTGCGCACATTGGCGCGCACGGAGACGTTCATGCCGATGAAGCCGCAGGCGCCGGACAGCACCGCGCCGATCAGGAAGCCGATCGCGGTGTGCATATCGAGTAAGACAGCGATGAGGATGAGCAGCACCACGCCGACGATGCCGATGGTGCGGTACTGGCGCGCCAGGTAGGCGGCGGCGCCCTGCTGGATGGCCAGTGCGATTTCCTGCATGCGGGCGTTACCCGCGTCCTGTCGCAAAATCCAGCTTCGAGACCATAAACCATAAATCACGGCGATCACGCCGCACGCAACTGCGAACCAAAGACTAGCTGCCATAGTGTCCCCTTATTTTTATTGATCGAGCCTACAAACCCACACTTCAGAAAACCAACGCCCGCCGGGTAGGCAAGCGCAGCCAACTAAACCTGCGAACTGCAAAACTTCATAAAACGGGATGGCATCCAGCCGATTTTGGGCGCAAAAAAAAGCGGACACTCGGTCCGCTCTACTTTAACGCTTATTTCGCCAGCGCGGCAAACGCGCTGTCGCGAATTTGCTCGACGGGGCCGACGCCTTCGATGCGGCGGTATTTCGGCGCACCAGGCTGACCCGATTGTGCCCAGGTATTGTAGTAACCCAGCAGCACTTCGGTCTGGTTGTGATAAACGTCCAGGCGCTTCTTGACGGTCGCTGCCTTGTCGTCGTCACGCTGCACCAGGTCTTCACCGGTGACATCGTCCTTGCCTTCGACTTTAGGCGGATTGAACTTGACGTGGTAGACGCGGCCCGAACCCGGGTGGCAACGGCGGCCATCCATGCGTTCGATGATCGATTCGTCCGGCACGGCGATTTCCAGCACGTAGTCGACCTTGACGCCGCTGTCCTTCATCGCGTCGGCCTGGGCCACGGTGCGTGGGAAGCCGTCGAACAGGTAACCGTTGGCGCAATCCGGCTGGGTCAGGCGGTCCTTGACCAGGCCGATGATGATGTCATCCGATACCAAACCACCCTCATCCATCACCTTCTTGGCGGCCAGGCCTAATTCCGAACCCGCCTTGATCGCCGCGCGCAGCATGTCGCCGGTGGAGATTTGCGGGATGTTATATTTTTCTTTGATGAAATTAGCCTGGGTGCCCTTGCCTGCACCTGGTGCTCCTAAAAGAATAAGACGCATGAAAAATTCCTAAAACAGATATGGATGTGGGTTAGTTGGTATTGGATCGTACGAAACTTACCACAAAACTTCGTCTCAACGCCAATTTGTGACGGTTTGAACCGTTCTTAGCTGGCGAAACCGGGGTACGGCCCGATATTCCGTATGAATATCGCACCGTTGTCTTCGTTATATCAGTTGTAACTGACTGCTGGCTGACGCATTCTTTGACACAAATCAATAGAACTGCCGAACGCGGGCCAGGTCTTCCGGCGTATCCACCCCGGCCGCAGGGGCCGAGTCGGTCACATGGACCGCGATGGGATAGCCGTGCCACAGCACGCGCAACTGTTCCAGTGCCTCAATGGCTTCCAGCGGCGACACTTCCAGCGCCGGGTAGGCTTGCAGGAAGTCGTTGCGGTAGGCGTACAGTCCGATGTGACGGAGCGGCACGTAACCGGCAGGCAGCGCGTCCTTGGACTGCGCAAAGGCGTCGCGATGCCAGGGTATGGTCGCGCGCGAAAAATAGAGGGCCCGGCCGGTCTTGTCCAGCACCACCTTGACCACATTCGGATTGAAGGCGTCGGCGGCGTCGTGCAGCGGGTGGGCGCAGGTGGACATCGGCACCTCGGCGCTGATGCGCGAGGCGGCCGCCTGCAACAGTTCGGGATCGATCAGCGGCTCGTCGCCCTGCAGATTGACGACGACGGCGTCGGCCGGCAGGTTCAGCGCGCGCGCCACTTCGGCGATGCGGTCGGTGCCGGACGGATGGTCGGCGCGGGTCATGCACACTTCCACGCCATGTTGTACGCAGGCGGCGCGGATGTCTTCATGGTCGGTGGCGACGATGACGCGGGCGGCGCCGGCCAGCTGGGCGCGCTCGGCCACGCGCACCACCATGGGCTTGCCGCCAAGGTCGGCCAGGGGCTTGTTCGGCAGCCGGGTCGAGGCCAGGCGGGCCGGGATGATGGCGATGAAGGACACTGCTTATTCCGCCTTGTCCTGCAGCGTGCGCGCCTCGTCGGCCCACATGATGGGGATGCCGTCGCGGATAGGATAGGCCAGGCGATCGCCCTTGCAAATCATTTCCTGGGCTTTCTTATCGTACTCCAGGGGGCCTTTGCAGACCGGGCATACCAGGATATCAAGCAAACGAGCGTCCACGACATTTCTCCACAATTTGGTCGGCCAGCGCGCCATCGATGCGCGCCGTCACCGGGACGACCCATAGTCGCGGGTCGTCTCTGAGTTCTTCAATTTGCGCACATTTTACTGCATCCTTCTCGGTCATCAAGATCAGGTCCGCATCGAGCGCGGCAAACGGGCGGTCCTGGAAGTCGTGATGATCGGGCAAAGGCAGCTCGGCGATGCCCAGGCCGGCGGCCTTGAGCATGCCGAAAAAGCGCGACGGGTTGCCGATGCCGGCCGCCGCAGCCAGGCGCAGGTCGGTGCCGGCCAGGCTGGCGAGCGTGCGGCGCTGCGTGCGGTCGATCAGCTGTTCGGCGTACTGGCCTTCCAGCGTCATCTGGATAGCCCGGCCGCCGACGTTGCGCACCAGCTCCTCGGTCAGCAGCGGCGCGTTGATGACGGTGAAGTCGCGCCGGCGCGAGACCGGCTCCCGCAGCGGGCCGGCCGGCAGCAGCCAGCCATTGCCGGCGCCGCGGCCGTCGAACAGGATGATTTCCACGTCGCGCTGCAAGGCGTAGTGTTGAAGGCCGTCGTCGGTCAGCAGGATGTCCACATCGGGATGCGCGGCCAGCAGCGCGCGGCCGGTGGCGGCGCGGTCGCGCCCCACCATCACCGGGCAGCCGGTTCTTTGCTTGATTAAAAGCGGCTCGTCGCCGACCTGCTCCGGCGTGGAGGCGGCAGTCACCTCGCGTCCGTGCACGCCGTCGCTGCCATGTCCGCGCGAGATCACGCCCGGCTTCATGCCGGCCGCTTGCAGCGCCTGCACCAGCCAGATGGTCAGCGGCGTCTTGCCGGTGCCGCCGATGTAGATATTGCCCACCACGACCACCGGCACCGGCAGCCGAGAAGACTTCAGCACGCCGGCGCGGAACAGCGCCGCCCGCAGGCCGCTGAGCGCGCGGAACAGCAGCGACACCGGCCACAGGGCGCAGGCGAGCGGCCCGCGCCGCAGCCAGTTACGCGTCAGCGTGGTTTCCAGCGCCGACGATTTGGAGGGAGAAGATGTGGTCACGCGGATGGCAATTACTTCGTCGCGGTGCTGGTCTGCGCGGCGAAGGTCAGCTTGTCGTAGCCCGCGATGCGCGCCGCTTCCATCACGTTGATCACCATCTGGTGCATCGCGAACTGGTCGGCGTTGACGATCACCACCGGCGACTTGCCGGCCATGCCGCCCTTGTCGGCCGCCGCCTTCATGGCCTGCGCAAAACCGGCGACATCGTGGAACGACACCGGCTCGCCATTGACCGTGTAGTTGCCCTTGGCATCGACCGTCACGTTCAGCTCGAACGGCTTGTCGGCCGCCTTCTGCGCGTCGGCGGTCGGCAGCGTGATCTGCAACTCGGTGAACTTGCTGTAGGTGGTCGTCACCATCAGGAAGATCAGGATCACCAGCAGCACGTCGATGAACGGGATCAGGTTGATGTGCGGATCTTCGCGGCTTTGTCCCTTGCGGAAATTCATGGCCCGTCCTTACTTGCGCTTGCAGTGGACCAGGTCGACGAACTTCACCGCCTGCTGCTCCATCTCGATGACGAAGCTGTTGACCAGCGCGCGGAAGTGGCGGTAGAACACCATGGTCGGCATCGCGATGGCGATACCAAAGCCGGTGTTGTACAGCGCCACCGAAATGCCATGCGCCAGCTGGGTGGGATTGGCGCCGGTGCCGGTCTGCGAACCGAAAATCTCGATCATGCCGACCACGGTACCGAACAGGCCCATCAGGGTAGCCAGCTCGGCGATCGTGCCCAGCGTGGTCAGGAAGCGTTCCAGCATGTGGGCCACGCCACTGCCGGCCTCTTCGATGGATTCCTTCATCACCTCGCGCGGCGAGTCGATATTGCGCAGCGCGGCCGACAGCACCACGCCCAGCGGCGAACTCTTCTCCAGCTTGTCGATCACGTCGGGCGTGATATTGCCGCTGCGGTAGACCTGCACCACTTCGTCCAGCAATTTTTTAGGCAGGATCTTGCTGCGGCGCAGATACAGCAAGCGCTCGATGATCAGCGCGGTCGCGACGATCGATGCAACCAGCAACAACCAGATAGGCCAACCAGCGGCTTGTAATATGGCGAGCAAAAGGAACTCCTGTCTAGATAAACACCCGAAGGCGCAATGTATCTTGTTGGGCCGTCCACGGCAAGTGGTGGATGGCAGCCGGAGCGCTACCGCACAGCAGTCATCGTATGACCATGTGGAGTTCTGCACATTTTCTGTGGACAATTGTGTGTGCAATGCCCACCTGCCCTACTCAAGCCTTTGATTTTAAAGAAGATAATTTCAAAGCTCAAAAATGACGCAGTTTGAACAGCCGGGCCCGCTTTTTGCCCAGCAAAAGTTGTGCCCAGTTATGCCCATATTCTGTTGATAAGATTGTGAGCAAGGCATACGATGACCATCCAAGTCATTGATTTCAATAGACATTGTTTCCCTGCGTAAAAATCTGGCATATGACCTTATCCACGCCATAAGCCTTGTCGTTACGATAATTCCAGCCACCAAAAGTGGCCAAGTCGCGGGCCATGTGGAGTTCTGCACAAAAAATGTGGATAAGATTGTTAGCAAGGGTATCCACTGTATACAAAGTCGTTGATTTATAAGGATATTTTTTCCATGCGTAAAAAAAGCGCAGGGAAAACCGGCCAAAATCGCCCTCGCCTGGCACTCGTATGGGTGTGGACTTCTGCACACTTAATGTGGATAAGATTGTTAGCAACGCCTCCCACATGGTGAAAGATCGTTGATTTATAAGGGATTTTTTGCCGTGAGTAAAAACCGTGCAGACCGGCTCATTTGACCACTTTTCCCAGTGAAAACAGGGTTTTCCACCGGCACTGCCGAGTTCGCTACCGATAAGATCCGTCTATCGTGGGAAAGCAGGCACTTCTGCACATTTTGTGTGGATAAGATTGTTAGCAAGGCCGTCCGACCTTATCAAAGTCATTGATTTATATCGTTTTTATTGCCCTGCGCAAAAATGAAGCAGGCGGTTTTTTATCCCCAGCCCCGGCGGCCGAGGGTGCGGACGACCTCGGCACCCTCATTCACCGCAAAGCGGCGCCTGGGGGCAAGTCCAAAGTTTTGCACATCTTCTGTGGATAAAAGTGTGCGTAATACCCTAGATCAACACTTAAGTCATTGATTTGTCACAATATACTTTCTCTGCGTAAATTTTAAGCATGATAAAATCAACAAGAAGAAAATAGCTATCGCTCACAAAAGTTTCACACATCTTTTGTGGATAACTTTGTGCGTAACTGCCGGTGGCTAAGGCAAAGTACTTGATCCATAAGGGTTTTTCCTCGTTGCACGCAAATACGGCAGAAATGTTTACCCTTTAAAATCATATACCTACCTATAATACTTACCGCTTTAGATGCTCTGTGACCGCTGTGTTACCGAAATAGCAGAGTGTGGATAGTTTCCATTTTTGAAATTTATGAACTTCGACGAACCCAACGAACCAGCCCCCGCCGCAGCCCCCGTCATCACCGTCAGCGCGCTCAACCAGGCGGTGGCGCGGCTGCTGGAGCGCAGCTTCCCGCTCACGTGGATCTCCGGCGAAATCTCCAACTTCACGCGGGCCAGCTCCGGCCACTGGTATTTCACGCTGAAGGACGACGCGGCCCAGGTGCGCGCCGTGATGTTCCGTGGCCGCGCCCAATACGCCGGCTTCGTGCCGCGCGAGGGCGACCGGGTCGAAGTGCGGGCGCTGGTCACGCTGTACGGTGCGCGCGGCGACTACCAGATCAATGTGGAGGCGATACGCCGGGCCGGCGTGGGCTCGCTGTTCGAAGCCTTCCAGCGCCTGAAAGAAAAGCTCGACGCGGCCGGCCTGTTCCACCCGGAGCGCAAGCGCGCCTTGCCGCTGTTCCCGCGCACGGTGGGCATCGTCACCAGCCCGCAGGCGGCGGCGCTGCGCGACGTGCTCACCGCGCTCAGGCGCCGCGCGCCGCATGTGCACATCGTGCTGTATCCGACGCCGGTGCAGGGCCAGGGCGCGGGCGAGAAGATCGCTGCGGCCATCGATACCGCCTCGCTGCGCAACGACTGCGATGTGCTGATCGTCTGCCGGGGCGGCGGCAGCATCGAAGACCTGTGGTCGTTCAACGACGAGGACGTGGCCTATGCGGTGGCCAACTGCCGCATGCCGGTGATCTCCGGCGTCGGCCACGAGACCGACTTCACCATCTGCGACTTCGCCGCCGACCTGCGTGCCGCCACACCGACCGCCGCCGCCGAACTGGCCGTGACGCCGCGCGCGGACTGGATGGCATCCCTGCGCGCCGACGTCATCGACCTGCGGCGCGCGATGCGGCGCAGCGTCGGCGAAGCGTCGCAGACATTGGATAACTACACGCGCCGCCTGCTCAGCCCCGGCGCGCAGATCAAGCAGCAGCGCCTCAAGTTGCTGGCGCTGTCGACCGCGATGACGCATGCGAACCGCGCCCCGCTGTCACAGGCGCGCTTTCAATTGGACCGCTTGAGCGGCCGCCTCGGCGCGCGCAAGCCGGATGTGACGGCGGCGCGTTCAAGGCTGTCGGACTTCCAGCACCGCGCGGCGATGAGCGTGTCCACGCAACTGGCGCAGCGGCGCGATGCGCTGGCGGCGCTGTCCTCGCAACTGGAGCTGCTCAATCCCCAGCGCACGCTGGAGCGCGGCTATGCCATCGTCACCGACGACCAGGGCGCCATCGTCCGTGCACCGGCGCAGCTGAAGCCGCGCAGCACGCTGAACCTGCGCCTGGCCGAAGGCAGCGCGCAAGTAGCAGTGGAATCGGTACAGCCGCTCATTCGCAGCCAGGACTGAGCACAGGCTGCGCGCCCCGTTCAGATAAACGGTCGTAAGGGACATATCCCATCCAGTACCAGGGCAGGCAGGTCCGGCCGAACAGACTCTCGACCGCCGGCAGGAACATGCGATCCGCGTTGGAGCTATTGCTCAACATGACGACGCCGCTCTGCGTGCGCAGGAAGCCAAGCGCGAAGTTATTGGTGCCGTCGTCATTGCCCTCCTTGAAGAAGGCGGGCCCCAGCGGCGAGTTGTACAACACCCAGCCCAGGCCCGCCGCCAGGCCGATGTCGCGATAAGCGGCCGTCTCCCCCGGCCAGTGCGACGGAAACTGCCGCGGCGAGACGATCGCCAGCTGCGGCGAGAACATCTCCTCAAGCGCCTTTGCCGACAAGCCCTCCCCGCGCAGCACGCCGGCCATGAAGCTGGCGTAGTCGTCGAGCGTGGTGTCCATCGATCCCGCCGCCCGCGCGCGGCTGCGGTGCTGATGGGCGATGACCGTGCCGTCGCCGCCGTAGTGCACGGTCTCGCGTCCGGAAAAATCGTCACGCCAGACCATGCTGGTATTGCGCATGCCGAAGCGTTCGAACACGCGCTGCTGCATCAGCGCTTGCAGCGGCCTGCCGGTGCGCTCCTCCACCACAAGTTGCAGGATCTGCAAACCCTCGCCCGAATACACATAGCGGGTGCCTGGCGGGTACTTGAAATCGAGCTTGCGGTTGTCGTTGATGAAGCGCCAGTTCAGCAGGCCGCTGGTGTGCGACAGCAGCATGCGCGGCGTGAGCAGGCGCCAGCGCGGATCGTCGCCCAGGTCGGCGTAGCCCGGATAGTCAGGCAGCGGCTTGCTCAACAAAGATGGCAACGGCGCGTCGAGCGCCAGCACCTGTTCGTCGACCAGTTGCATCACCATGTAGGCAAAGGCCGCCTTCGTCAATGAAGCGCCATACATGATGGTGTCGGTGCGCAGCGGCCGCGCCGCGGCGACATCGGCGTGGCCGTAGGCCTGGCGATACACCACCTGGCCATGGTCGATGACGGCCAGCGCCAGGCCTGGCACCAGGGCGGCGTCCATCAGGCGGCGCATGTCGGCGTCCACGTCCGGCCCACGCTGCGGCACGGCGGCGCAACCCGCGCACAGCGCGGCAAGAACAATCAACGCACGAATCTTCATGCGTCGATTGTAAGTCGGCGGCGCTTGTGCAGAGGTTGTATTTATGATACTTTTGCGCGCTTACTCCAGCACCTGCCTGACATGAAAATTTCGCGTACCTGGCCACACCTGATCGTCGCTGCGCTGCTGCCGGTCACCGCCCACTCGGCAAACGTCGACGTGGACATCAAACTGGTTTCCGCCGATGCGCTGGAGGTGAGCTTCGCGCTGCCGGAGCATTGCACCGCCCTCGCCTTCCTCAAGGATGGGCGAGGCGGCCAGGAGATCCGCGCCGCATGGCAGAAGCAAAACGATTGCGCCACCGCCGAAGGCGACCTGCTGAAAAGCGCCGGCGCCTGCACCGCGCGCTTCCGCGTGCCGGCGACGATGCAGAAGATCAGCGGCTATCCGGGTTCCTTCCCCGCCCCGGGCGGCATGTACGTCCACAGCTCCAACTACGCGCTGGCCGACAGCTGCGGGCCGGTGCGCTACCGCTTCCAGGCCGCCGATGTCGTCATGAACGGCCGCCGCTACCACGACACCGCCACGCCGCCCGCGACCAGCGGCGGCGACACGTCGGCGATGCTGATGCTGGCGCCGCAAACCAGCACCACGCTGGACTACTTCGATCCGCGCCTGTCGGCGGCGACCGTCGCGCAGATACGCGAAGTGGCCGACGGCACGATCGCCTTCCTGAGCAAGGAGCTGCCGCTGGCGGTGTTCACCCGCCCGGTGATCGCCGCCATCAGCGCCAGCGAACCTGGCGGCCCCAATGTCGGCGGCGACGCGAGCAACATCCTGCGCCTTGCCCTGTTCAACTGGCCGCAGGCGGCGGGACCGGAAGATCAAGCCAAGCTGACGCTGTTGGTCTCGCACGAATTCAGCCACCGCTTCCAGCTGCGCGACGCGGTCGATGTCTATCCCGATGCGCGCCTGATCAATGAGGGTGGCGGCGAGTTCCTGCGCTGGCTGACATCGGTGCGGCAGGGTTGGCTCAGCCATCAGCAGGCGGCGGCACAACTGGACACGGCGCTGGCCGAGTGTGTGCTCTACACCGAGGGCAAAAGCTGGCGCGCGCTGACGCCGCGCCAGATCGGCAGCCAGCGGCTCGAATATTTGTGCGGCCTGCCGGCCTATGTCTACGCCCTGGCCGCGCGCCAGGGGCCTGGCACCGCGCTGGCACGCTTCGACCGCTTCTACCATCTGCTGCGCCAGGGCCAGGTGCCCGACTTCGCGCAGGCGCTGGAATGCGGCGACACGGCGGCCTGCAAGCCGCAAGTGCTGCCGGCGCTGTTGTCTTCCGGTCCGACGATGGAACAGCAATGGAACGAGGTACTGCCCAAGACCGGCCTGGCGGCGCTGCGTCCGCCCAGCCAGGCCTTGCGCGACCGGATGGTGCTGCGCGCCGTCGTCAAGCTGATGGTCGACGACTGCGCCGGCCGCAGCGGCACCACCGAGACGCCGGAAGGCATCATCCTCGACGGCATGAAGGTCTGCAAATCCATCCACCAGGACAGCTACGCGACCAGCATCGAAGGCCATCCGGTATTCGGCGACGCCGCCACCGGGCCTGCCATGAAAGCAGCCTGCCTGGCGCGGCATGAGGTGACGCTGGGCCTGAAGGATGGCGGCAAGCTCGTCGCCCCCTGCCAGACGCCGTACGAGATGCGCGAAGCCTTCTACGCTGTCGATATCGAGAAGACGCTGGCCCAGCTGTTGAGCGAACAAGGCAAGCCATGAAAAGAGTCGGTGTCGGCAGGCAGCTTACGGTGTGCGCCGCGATGTCGTGCCTGGCGCTGATCGTCATCGTCTTTCTGCACAAGCCGCCCTATGCCGCTTCGCTGCTGGCGGGCCTGCCGCTGCATTTCCAGATGGGCATAGGGCTAGGATTCGGCTGCTGTTACTGGGCCGCTTCGCAGATCGGCTACCGGTTCGCGGCCAATTCGGAGTCGGCCAGAAGCACCATCGAAAGCTACAGCCGCTTGAATCTCGATGGCTGGAATCCGCTCTGGATATCGCTGGCGGCCGGCTTCGGCGAGGAGCTGCTGTTTCGGGGTGCGCTTCAACCGCTGATTGGCATCTGGATCACATCCGCGCTCTTCGTGCTCGCCCACACCAAGGCTTACCGCTTCAATGGGCTGAACAAACGCGTTGCCATCCAGGCTGCCGGAATCTTTACGGTCAGCGTCATTTTCGGCTTCGTCGCCGAGTACATCGGGCTGGTCGCCGCGATGCTGATCCACGCGCTGACGGACGTCGTTGGCCTGTACACGATCAAAACAGCCGCTCGGCGCGGCTGAATTGAAAGTGAAAGAACTCGCGCCTTACGGCTTGAACGTTCTCGCCTCCAGTGCGACGCTGATGCTGGCCGCATCCGCATCCATCGCGCTATGCGCCAACATCACCTTGTAGCGGCCCTTGGCGACACGCCAGCTGCGCGAGCGGCTGTCGTACATCGCCAGCAGTCGCGGATCGACCGTCACGCTGACTTCGCGGCTTTCGCCCGGCGCCAGCTCCACTTTGTGCCAGCCGGCCAGGCGCTTGGGCGCTTCCCACTTCACACCCTGCGGCGCCACGTACAACTGCGGCACGTCCTTGCCCTTGACCGCACCGGTGTTGGTCACCTTGAAACGCAGTTGCAGCTTGCCGTCCTTCTGGCTTGCTGCCAGGCCCGAATACGCGAACTGCGTGTACGACAAGCCGTGACCGAACGGGAACAGCGGCTTCAATCCCTTCAGATCGAACCACTTGTAGCCGACCGCCGCGCCTTCGTGATAATCGACGGTGAAGCGCTTGCCCTCGTTCTTCGGATCGCCATCCAGCACCGGCCGTGGCAGCTGCGCTTCCGACGCCGGGAAGGTCGCCGGCAAACGCCCGGACGGATTGACCTCGCCGAACAGCACGCGGGCGATGGCCTCGCCGCCGCTGCTGCCCGCGTACCACGCCTGTAGCACGGCGGCGCTCTGCCCCAGCCACGGCATCAGCACCGGGCCGGAAGTCTCCAGCACCACCACCGTCCGGGGATTGGCCTTGGCGACGGCGGCGATCAAACCATCCTGATTGTCCGGCAGCGACAGCGAGACCGCATCGAGCGCCTCGCCCACCCACTGCTGCGCGAACAGCAGCACCACGTCGGCATCGGCCGCCGCGCGGGCGGCAGCGTCGGCATCGCGGCCATCGTGATAGACCACGCTGGCGCCCGGGGCGCGCGCCTGGATCGCCTTCAACGGCGAGGAAGCGTGATACACCACCGGACCAGGCCAGGTGGTCGGCGCGATGCCCGTCACGGCGCTGCCGCCAACCGGATACACCACGGACGAGCCGCCACCGGCCAGCACACCCACATCCGCATGCGCGCCGATGACGACGATCTTCTTCACGCCGGCTTTCAACGGCAGCACCCCACCCGCATTCTTCAGCAGCACCATGCCCTGCTCGGCGTCGGTGCGGCTGACCAGGCCATGCGCCGCGTAGTCGATAGCGCCGCCCTCGGCCACCGGATGATCGACCACGCCTTTTTCAAACATCGTGCGCAGGATGCGGAACACCATATTGTCCAAGCGCGCCTGCGGCACGTGGCCGTTGGCGACCGCCTCCTCCAGCGCGGGACCGAAGTACTGGCTCTTGTCGAACTCCCATGCCGACTCCTGATCCAGCCCGTTGTTGGCGGATGCCACGGTGCTGTGCACAGCGCCCCAGTCGGACATCACGTAACCCTTGTATCCCCAGTCCTGCTTCAGCACCTCGTTGAGCAGATAGCCGCTCTCGCAGGCATAGGCGCCGTTCACGCGGTTGTAGGAACACATGACGGAGCCGGGATCTGCCTGCTCCAGCACCAGCTGGAAGGCCAGCAAATCGGACATGCGGTTGGCGGCATCGTCGATGCGGCTATCGAGAATGAAACGGCCGGTCTCCTGGTTGTTGACGGCGAAGTGCTTCATCGTCGCGATCACATGGTTGGACTGGATGCCCCGCACCTGCTGCGCCACCATGACGCCCGCCAGCAAGGGATCCTCGCCGGCGTACTCGAAATTGCGGCCGTTGCGCGGTTCGCGCAGCAGGTTCACGCCGCCGGCCAGCATGACGTTGAAGCCGGACGCTCGCGCCTCTGCGCCTATCATCGCACCGCCTTTGTAAGCCAGTTCGCGGTCCCAGGTGGCGGCAGTAGCAAGGCCGGACGGCAGCGAGGTGCGCTCCCGCGGCGTCTTGCCGGGCTGGCTGGCCACACCGAGGCCGGCGTCGGTTTCGAACAGCGCCGGCAGCCCCAGTCGCGGCACGCCGGCGATATAGCCCGCCGATAAAGGCAGCGCGGCCGGGTTGCGTTTCTTGTCGCCGAAGTCGGAGCCGAACCAGCCCATGACCCAGCCCAGTTTTTCCTGCTGCGTCATGGCTTGCAGCGCGAGCCGGGCGCGTTGGTCGGCGCTCAGCGATGTGTCCATCCACGGACGCGCGGCCGCTTCCTGCGCACGGGCCGGCAAGGCGGTGGAAGCAACCAGCACGGTGGCGGCGGCCAGCGCGGCAGCCACCGCCAGCGCGATCGCCAGCGGACGAAGAGTCGATGCAGAATTCAAAGTGTCTCCTTATATCGCATGCGAACGGCGGCGTCCGCAGACGCCGCCGTGTACCGCATTAGTAGTTGATGCCGGCCCGCACGCCGACGGTGCGCGGTTCGATATAGCCGGCCTGCATCTGGCCGCCCGTCGCCGCGCCGCCCCAGGTTTTGGCCCAGGTATCGGTCACGTTGCGCACATAGCCTTCCACATACCACTTCTCTTCAGGGCTGGTCAGCTTGAGCGAGACATCACCCTTGGCATAGCCCTTCTGCGACAGGCCGATATGCGGATCGTCGAAGTTCAGCAGGTCGAAGTAGATCTTGCTCTGGTAGCGCATGCCGCCCCAGGCCACCAGCTTGTAGCCGCTGTCGAGCGCGAAGTCCTGCGACATGTTCAAGCCGAAGGTGTACTTCGGCGCGTTCGGCAGCGTGTTGCCTTCCAGGTTGCGTGCGCGGCGGCCGCGCAGGCGCGCCTCCGGCCCGCTATACACCTCGGGGCATTTCGACACCGAGTTGAACTCCACCCGCTCGGCGCACAGATAGCTGTCGTTGTAGGAATCGTAGTCGTGGATGGTCGGCTTGATGTAGCTGGCGAAACCGCCCACCTTCGCGCCGCTCCACGGCTTGTAGTCCCACTCGATTTCCACGCCAGGGATGTTGACCTTGGCCACGTTGACCGTCTGCCAGCCGTGCTGGATGTCGCAAGCCGGATCGTTGGTGCATGGGGTCTTAGGTATCACTTGGGCAAAGAAGTTATCGCCGGTGATCTGCATGTCCTTGTAGCGCTGGACGAAAGCCACCACCGACAGGCCCAGACGGTTCTGCAGCAGCTTGGCCTTGTAGCCCAGCTCGAAGTTGATGACAGTCTCCGGGCCGTACGGCGTGTACGAAATATTCGGCGACGGTCCGTTCACGCACTTCAAGCCGCCGCACAGATCGTGCTTGTCGCCGAAGCCGCCGGATTTATAGCCGGTCGATACCGAACCGTAGGCCATCTCCTGCGCGTTGATCTGCTTGTTCAATCCCAGGCGCCAGGTGAGTTTGCGCCAGCTGTCGGCGTGGTCGTTCGGGGTCGGATCGCCGAAGCCGAGCAAGGCTTGCGGGCCGTTGTTCGGGCCCATCGCCGTGGTCAGGTCGTTGCCGTTGTGCGGACGCCAGCCCGGCGAACCAGGTTCGCCCGGCTTGTACAGCCCCAGGTAGTAGGCGTTGGGGAAGCCGCCGCCCCAGCTGCCGCCGCCGTAATTCAGGCCGCCAACGTCGGTCTTGCTGTCGCGGCTGAAGCGGGCGCCGACCGTGCCGGTCCACGTCGGCACGAAGGTCCAATCGGCCTGCGCGAAGGCGGCCTTGGCGTCGATCTCGCGGTCCGGCTGCGCGTAGTACTGCGCGATCGGCGCGCCGTAAGGACCGTAGACCAGGTTCTCCTGCGAGAAGTTGATCTGGTTTTTCTCGTGCATCCAGAACAGGCCCGCCACGTATTTTAAGGCGCCGAAGCTCTGCTTCAATTGCAGCTCATTGACGGTGGACTTGTAGCGCGAGTCATGGGTGCGGGTGGCGCTGTCCTTGTACGGCCAGGTGCCCCAGTTGCCGCCCGATTGCAGCGGCAGGCTTACTTCGATCTGGAACGGCAGCGGGTGGAAGCCGTTGTCGTCGTCGTGCACCTGGCTGCGCTGCTGGTCGGCCCAGGCGAAGCCGTAGTCCAGCGTGGTGTTGCCGTTGACGTTCCAGGTGGCTTGCGAGCGCACGGTGTTGATCGTCATGTCGGTCTTGCCGGGTACGTTGATCAGCACATCCCACTGGCCGCGCGTGCAGGCGTAGCGGGTGCCCGCACCCTGGTCGCAATCGCGCACGTTGACGTAGCCGGCGCCGTTGTTCTGGAATTTTTCCGCCGTCAGCAGCCACTCCACATCGCGGCCGAACTTCATGCGCGCGGCCAGGCGGCCGGCCCATTCGTCCTGGTTGTTGTAGGCATGGGCCGCATCGACCTTGCTGTTGTAGCGCTGGTCGACCAACGGCGTCCCAGGCGGGAACACGCTGCCGAAGCCCTTGTCGCTATAGCCGGTAAAGTCCTGCAGCTGGTTCAGGCGGCTGTCCTTCTTGACCTTCATGAAGGTGGCGCGCAAGGCCAGCGTGTCGTTGACGGCGATATTCTGGATCATGTTCAGCTGCTTCATGTGCAGGCTGCCCATCTCGTACGAGCTGCTGCCGTAGGTGCTGCCGAATTCCGGCTTGGCGGGAATGATGTTGATGCTGCCGGCGGTGGAGTTACGGCCGAACAGCGTGCCCTGTGGACCGCGCAGCACTTCCACCTGTTCCAGGTCGAACATCAGCGCCTGTGCGCCCTGCGGACGCGGCGAGTACAGGCCCGCCACGTGCAGGCCGGCCGACGGATCGCCGATTTCGGTGAAGTTGGTGGCGCTGATGCCGCGGATGGTGATCTGCACCGCCGAGTCGTTAGCCTCGGTCATCTGCACGTTGGGCAGTTCGCCGGAGATGCCCTTGAGGGTGGTGATGCCCTGGCGGGTCAGCTTGTCCTGCGTGAAGGCCGTTACGGCCAGCGGGGTTTTCAGCAGCGAGGTGGCGTAGCGGGTGGCGGTCACCTTCACTTCCGGGATGCCGTCCTTGTCGACGTCGGTGCCGACCACTTTAGGTGCGGCCTCGGCGCCGTCCTCCGCCGCTGCCCAGGCGTGGGATGCCGCCAGGTTGAAGGCGCTGGCTATGGCCAGGCTCATGATGGTTTTCTTGGTCATCGCGTGCAAAATATGTCTCCTGTTTTTATGGGTGTAAAAAAACCGGCCCCTGCATCGAGGCCGGCAACTTCGCGGCGGGCGAAGCGATGAACCTGTACTACTGCGGGATCAACTTGAAGGATTGGGCAGGCGTGCCATTGCAGTCATAGATTTGCAGCTGCACGCCGTTGGAGGTGGAGGCGGCCGGCACGTCCAGGCACTTGCCGCTGCCGCGGCCGACGAACTTGTAGTAGCCGTCGCCCTGGTCCACCGCCTGCCATTGCTGGTTGCTGCCGCCGCCGTAGGTCCACAGCTGGACCTGCGAACCGTTGGCCGTGCCCCAGCCGGCGACATCCCAGGCCAGCCCCGGCGCCTGCTGGGTGCTGACGCGGTAGTTGCCGCTGTCGGTAGGCGTGAACTTCCACTGCTGGTTGGCGGCGCCGCGGCTGTCGCAAGCCCATTGGTGGACCACGGCGCCGTTACTGGTCGAGAAGTCGGCGTCGTCGACGCAGGAGCCGCTGTTCTTGTTGACCACGCTGTACCACTTGTTCGGGTCGATCCCGACCACCGGATCGGTGTGGAACTGCACGTCGAAATCGCCGCTGACGAAGCCGGCGCCGCTGCGCCAGAGTTCGGTGCCCGCTTCCACGTCCAGCAGGTACCAGTTGTTGTCGACCGCCTTGCGGCCGACCGAGTCGCGGAAGAACGGCACCAGGTCGAAGTTGACGGCGTTGACCGGCGAGGTGGCGACGTAGGAGACGATGTTCCAGCGCGGCCAGCTGGACGGGTTGTTCCACGCGGTCCACACATCCCAATTCATGCCGTTGATGTTGACGTTGGCGGTCTTGCTGCCGGCCGGCTGCACCGAGCCGCTGTGGTTAATCCAGATCATGATCTCGGCGCCGTCGGGCTGGCCGCTGGGCGGCGCCTCGCGGCCGGACGAGAACCAGATGTCGTAGGCGATGTCCCAGTCGCCGCCGGCGCCGGGCGTGACGCGCCAGCGCGTCGGCGCGTAGGTGATGGCCTTGGCCTGCAATGGCAGGCCGCTGTCCTTGGTGCACGAGGCCCAGTGGCAGCCCTTGTAGATGGCGGGATAGGCGGCCGGCGTGCTGTCCGGCGACGACGGCGCGCTGCTCACGCTCCACTCGCCGTTGTCCTGGTTGACGTTGACGCATTGCGAGCCGCTGGCCTTGTCGTTCCAGAAGTTGGTGATGACGGTGTAGGTCCCGCCCTTCACCGGGTAGGACGCGTAGCGATCGCAGGTGGATGCGGCCAGGCCGGGTGCGCTGTAGGCCAGCAGGATGGCGGCGGCCAATGCCAGTTTGGGTGCTGTGGTTGTTGTCATTGCTTAGTCTCCGTATTGGTTTTGTAAGAGATCTCCCTGCGTGCAGTGCCAAGCGACAACATTGCACGTAGGTAAAGCATAGTCAGATTGAAACCCGTCCGCCCGTTCAAACTTGCGCAACGGCCCGGCCAAAATTGCTCAGCATCCACGTCCCTTCAGTCTCTTTTCAGCCACAGCAGATGTAACGGCAGTGGTCTTGCATGAAATGTATGCTTTATGATGGAAACGTTTCACTTGTCTTTTTATATTAGCATCTTTTATTATTTGTCAACAAGTAGTACGGAGCACGTCATGCATATGCCATCCCCCACGTCCCGGCCGCTGGAGTATCGGCTCAATCACGTCCTGGACTACATCGATGCGCATCTGGGCCAGAACCTCAATCTCGACTGCCTGGCCGCACTCGCCCATTTATCGCGCTACCATTTCCTGCGCCGCTTCCAGCAGTGGAGCGCCGAGGCGCCGCATGCCTACGTGCGCCGGCGCCGGCTGGAGACCGGCGCCTCGCAGCTGCTGTACTCGTCCGATTCCATCGCCGCCGTCGCGCAGAACTGCGGCTTCGACACCGCCGACGGCTTCGCCCGCGCCTTCCGCCAGTATTTCGGCCTGTCGCCGTCGCGCTGGCGCGACGAGCAGCGCGTCATGGCGGCCGCCAGCAGCGCGGGGCCGGTGGCGGGCCAGCATGGGCCGGTGCGGGTGATACAGCTGCCGACCGCGCGGGTGGCCTACACCCGGCATTTCGGTCCCTACGATGTGGACAGCGCCGCGCAATGGCGGCAGCTCGATATCTGGTGCTGCCAGCACGGCCTGCCGCCGTCGGCGCGCTTCGGCATGGGCCTGGACGATCCCGACATCACGGCGCCGGAGAAGTGCCGCTACGACGTCTGCATGGAACTGCCGGAGAGTTTCGTGGCGCCGGCCGGCATGCCGGTCAAGACCATCGCCGGCGGCATGCATGCGGTGCTGAGGTTTATCGGACCGCGCGTGCAAAGCAAGGATGCCTGGCACCGGCTGCTGCGCGACGGCGTGCTGTACGGCCGCTACAAGGTGGCGGCGCGGCCCTGCTTCGAGCGCTATCCGGCGGACCAGCGCCTGGCCTGCATCGAGGCCCAGGATTGCGAGTTGTGCCTGCCGCTGGAACCGCAGATGGCGCTGTGATCAGCCGGCCGACAGCATGGCCGACATGCCGATCAACGTCGGATATTGTTCGGTGATGACGAAGGTGGGGATGTGCGACAGGTAGTCCGAGAAGCGGCCCTTGTGCTCGAAGCGCGCGCGGAAGCCCGAGCGCTCGAAGAACTCGCTCATCTGCGGCACGATGCGGCCGCCGATGTAGATGCCGCCCTTGGCGCCCAAGGTCAGCGCGACGTTGCCGGCCACGGTGCCCAGCATGTCGCAGAAGGCGTCCAGCGTCTCCTCGCACACGGGGCACAGGCGGTGCAGGCCGCGCTCCATGATCTGCGAGGTGCTCAGGTTCTGCGGCTCGATGCGCGCGCGTTCGGCCAGCGCGCGGTACACCAGCACGATGCCGATGCCCGACACCAGCCGCTCGCTCGACACATGCTCGTGATAGCGCCGCGCATAGCGCAGGATATCGATCTCGCGTTCGTTCATCGGCGCGAAGGTGCTGTGCCCTCCCTCGCTGTCGATGGCGATCCAGCGGTCGCCGGCCGGCACCAGGCCGGACACGCCCAGCCCAGCGTCCGCGCCCACCAGGCCGATGGTGGCGCCGCTGCGCGCCACGCCGCCGCCGATCTGGCGCTTGTGGTCCGGCGCCAGATAGGGCAAGGCGCTGGCCAGCGCGGTGAAGTCGTTCACCACCACCAGCGATTTCAAACTGAATTGCGAACACACCGCCTCGATCGAGAACGACCAGTGGTGGTTGGTCATCGTCACCCAGTCGCCGTCGATGGGGTTGGCGATGGCGATGCCGGCGAAGCGCGCCTGGTAGCCGCCGGCCGTCACCGTGGACGGCTGCGACAGGTAGGCCACCAGCGCCGCGCCCAGCGTCGGATAGGCCGCGCACTCCGTCACCCAGATCGCTTCGATCTGGTTGGGGGCGGTCTCCAGGCCGAAACTGGCGCTGGTGCCGCCGATGTCGGCCAGCAGGCGCGGGCCGTGTGCGAGGTGCGAAAAAGATTCGCGTTTCATTGTCTCTTCCTTGTTATTACCGGCGGCTTGATTATATGTCACGACGCTTATGAAAACGTTTTCAAGCACTGTTTTCATTAAATAACGTATCCCGATGAAAGTCAATGCGGGATCACGGGCTGATTTGGCGGAAAGCCGCAAAATTTATGGTAATCTTCCGGCGAAAAGGTTTTCAGATAAAAATAGGACACACCTTGGCAGACACCCCCTACTCCTCCGGCCCATCGACCCTGATGGATGTTGCACGCCAGGCGGGAGTGTCGCCCAGTACCGTCTCGCGCATCCTCAACGGCACCGCCAAGGTGTCGGAAGACAAGCGCCTGGCCGTGCTGGCCGCCATCGACAAGATGAAGTTCGCGCCCAACCAGATGGCGCAGGGCCTGAAAAAAGGCCGCTCGATGACCATCGGCATCGTGGTGCAGGACATCTCCTCCCCCTTCTTCGACGAAACGCTGCGCGGCGTCGACGATGGCTTGAAAGGCACCGGCTACGCCTCGGTGATCGTCAGCGGCCACTGGAACGCGGAAGAGGAAGCGGACCGCATCCGCCTGCTGCTGGCGCGCAAGGTCGACGGCATCATCCTGCTGTCGGGCCGCATGTCGGACCAGACGGTGCTGGGCTTTTCCAGCCAGCGCCCCATCGTCTCCACCGGCCGCGCATTGCAAACCCGCAGCGCCCTGGGCTTCAAGCTGGACAACGAATCGGGCGCCTACATGGCGGTGCACCACCTGATCGAGCTGGGCCACCGCCGCATCGCCTTCATCTCCGGCCCGGCCAACAACATCGACGCCGCCGAGCGCCTGGCCGGCTACACGCGCGCGCTGAACGAGGCGCACATCGAGCTGGACGACAATCTGATCGTCGAGGGCAATTACCACGAAGCCAGCGGCATGCTGGCCATGAACCGGCTGTTCGACACGCACCAGCAATTCACCGCAGTGTTCGCCGCCAACGACCTGAGCGCCTACGGCGCGCGGCTGGCGCTGTACCGCAAGGGCATCCGCGTGCCGGACGACATCTCGCTGGTCGGCTTCGACGATTTGCCCGGTTCCTCCTATACCACGCCGCCTCTGACCACCATACGCCAGCCCTTATATGACATCGGCCGCATCGCCACCCAGGCGCTGCTGCGCATCATCAACGGCGAGGAAGCACGGGGCGAAGTGCCGCCGCTGGAGCTGATCGTGCGCGAAACCACGCGGCGCGTGCGCTGAGCGTAGTAGCCACACGGAAAAGCTGCCTTTTCAGCACCGAAGGCCCATCCGCTTTACAATGGCGGACGTTTCGGCAAAAATCACCCTCGATCTTTTTAACATCGTCAAACCAACAAAAGGAAGAACAATGGAACATACTCTGCCACCACTGCCATATGCAATCGACGCCCTGGCGCCGCACATCTCGCAAGAAACGCTGGAATACCACTACGGTAAGCACCACCAGACCTACGTTACCAACCTGAACAACCTGATCAAAGGTACCGAGTTCGAAAACCTGTCCCTGGAAGAGATCGTCAAGAAATCGTCCGGCGGCATCTTCAACAACTCCGCCCAGGTATGGAACCACACCTTCTACTGGAACGGCCTGACCCCGAACGGCAAAGGCGCACCAGACGGCGCGCTGGCTGACGCGATCAACGCCAAGTGGGGTTCGTTCGACAAGTTCAAGGAAGAGTTCACCAAGTCGTGCGTAGGCAACTTCGGTTCGAGCTGGACCTGGCTGGTGAAAAAAGCCGACGGTTCCCTGGACATCGTCAACACCTCCAACGCCGCCACCCCGCTGACCACCGACGCCAAAGCGCTGCTGACCTGCGACCTGTGGGAGCACGCCTACTACATCGACTACCGCAACGTACGTCCTAAGTATGTAGAGACCTTCTTCAAGCTGGCAAACTGGGACTTCGCAGCCGCGAACTTCGCATGATGCAAACCCGGGGTCAAGTCTCGCTTGACCCCGGGTGTTAAAGCTGCCTACACTCCAGATCGCGTCATCGCGTTTTTTTTCACGACTATATGTTAACGTTAACTTGTTTCATCACAGTGGAGATGGAGAATGAGGAAAAGCTTGATTTACCGGGCTGGGGCGCTGGGCGTTCTATGCGGCGCAGCACTGCTGGCCGGTTGCGGCGGTAGCGGCAACGCGGAGGCGCAATCCGCGCCACGCACGGCGGCGCTGCGCATGGGGGCCAACGCCCCCGCCGACGAATACGACACGCTGCGCCTGAAGTGGCTGACGCAGATCACCGGCGGCAGCGCCATCAACACCGCCGACGCCGACATGGCCGCGCAGATCGCCACGCTGACCGCCACCGCGCAATCGAACTGGAACTCGATGACGCCCGCCGCCGGCCGCACCGCGCTATGGAGCGACCTTGCCGACTGGAGCGCCTCCTCCACCATCACCGCCAGCTATGGGCGCCTGCGCATCATGGCCACCGCCTACGCCACCAGCGGCTCCACACTGCAAGGCAATGCCAGCCTGGCCGCCGACATCGTCGCCGCGCTGGACTGGATGGCCGCCAACCGCTACGGCACCGCCAACACCGCATCAGGCAACTGGTGGGACTGGGAGATCGGCTCGCCGCAAGCACTCAACGACCTGATGGTGCTGATGTACGACCAACTCAGCCCCGCGCAGATCTCCACCTACACCGCCGCCATCGACAAGTTCGTCCCCGATCCCACCAAACGCACCGGCAGCACACTGGTCGAAACGGGCGCCAACCGTTTGGACAAAGCCTCCGTCGTCGCGGTGCGCGGCGCGGTCGGCAAGTCCAGCGCCAAGCTGGCGCAAGGCCGCGACGCCATCAGCCAGACCTTCCCCTACGTGACCAGCGGCGACGGCTTCTACGCCGACGGCTCCTTCATCCAGCACACCAACGTCGCCTACACCGGCAGCTACGGCCTGGTGATGATAGGCGACATGGCGCGGCTGTTCTACCTGCTCAACGGCTCCACCTGGGCCGTCACCGACACCAACGCCGGCAACGTCTACACCTGGGCCACGCAAGCCTACAAGCCCTTCGTCTACCAGGGCGCGATGATGGACTCGGTGCGCGGCCGCGCCATCTCACGCGAACCCACCGCGCTCTCGCCCAATAGCGACCACGATGCCGGCCGCTCGCTGACGGCCACGCTGGCGCGTCTCGCGCAAGGCCTGCCGGCGGCGCAGTCGGCGACGCTGAAGAGCACCATCAAGCACTGGATGCAGCGCGACACCAGCTACGCCAACTACTACGCGGGCCTGGGCCTGTACGACATCGCCAACCTCAAGGCCATCGCCGCCGACACCAGCGTGACGCCGGAGCCGGAACAAATCCAGACCCATATATTCGCGAGCATGGACCGCGCGCTGCACAGCTACGCGGGCTATAGCTTCAACCTGAGCATGTTCTCGAACCGTATCTCCTCCTTCGAATACGGCAACGGCGAAAACCTCACCGGCTGGTTCACCGGCGTTGGCGCCACCTGGCTGTATAACAACGAGCTGACTCAGTTCGACGGCAACTACTGGCCCACGGTGAACATGCGTCGCCTGCCCGGCATCACCACCGACGGCTCGGGCTCCGGCACGCCGGCCAACTTCGGTAGCTTCCCCAACACGCAAACCTGGGTGGGCGGATCGGAAGTCGACAACCTGCACGCGTCGGCCGGCATGCAGTTCTCGCTGTCCAAAGTCACGGGCAGCACGCTGGCGGGCAAGAAGTCGTGGTTCATGTTCGGGAATAAGATCATCGCACTGGGCTCCGGCATTTCGAACACCGACGGCCGCACGGTCGAAACCATCGTCGAGAACCGCAAGCTGAACGCGGCAGGCAGCAATGCGCTGACCATTAACGGCTCGGCGATGCCGACCACGATGGGCTGGTCCGCCACCACCAGCGGCGTGCAGTGGGCGCATCTGGCGGGATCTGTCAGCGGCAGCGATATCGGCTACTACTTCCCCACCGCCGCCAGCGTCAACGGCCTGCGCGAGACACGCACCGGCAGCTGGCAGGCGATCAATACCGGACAGTCCAGCACCCAGGTCAGCAACCGCTTCCTCAGCCTCGCGCTGTCGCACGGGGCCGGGCCGACCAATGCGTCGTACGCCTACGTGCTGCTGCCCAACCTGACAGCAACGCAGACGGCCAGCTACGCCGCCGCCCCCACCGTGACGGTGCTGGAGAATTCAACGGAAGCCCATGCGGTCAAGGACAGCGCCTACGGCGTGGTCGGCGTCAACTTCTGGAATGACGCGAGCAAGACGGTGTCCGATGGCGCGGCGGCCTACATCACCAGCAACCGCAAGGCCTCCGTCACGGCGATCGAAGCGCAGAACGAGCTGCATATCGGCGTCTCCGATCCTACGCAGAAGAACACCGGCTCCATCAACCTGGAGATCCAGCGCGCCGCATGGCAGGTTATTTCGGCGGACGCCAACGTCACCGTGACGCAAATGAGCCCTACCATCAAACTCGCCATCAACGTCAATGGCGCGGCAGGGAAAAGCTTCGCTGTGAAGCTGGCGCTGGCGCAGAGCCAGACGCTGACAGCGGCGGCTGACGCCTACGTCATCAACGGCGCATCCGCCGGCAACAACTACGGCTCCGCCAATGTGCTGGTGACGAAGAACGACGGCGTCGGCTACTTCCGGCAATCGTATCTGCGTTTCGACCTGTCGTCGATCACGGGCACCGTGTCGAATGCCCGCGTGATGATGACGCCGACCAGCCTTGGCGCGGTGGCCGGTATGGCGAATCAGGTCCAGCTGGTGCCGGCCAATACGTGGGGTGAGAGTACGCTCAACTGGAGCAACCAGCCCGCCGCCGCCACCCTGCTGGGCAGCTGGACGCTGGGTGCCGCCGGCACGCCGGTGTGGCTGGATATCACCGCGCAGGTCAACAGCGCACTGGCCGGGGACAAGCTGCTGTCGTTGCTGGTGTCGTCGCCGACCAACTATGGCGCGGACGGTTGGGTCAACTACGGATCGCGTGAAAACACCAACGCGGCCTATCGGCCCGCGCTGGTGATCACAACCCACTAGTCCAAACTGATATTGGCTTCGCTCTCCGCATCGAACAAATGGATGCGGGAGCAATCCACCACCAGCGCCAACGCCTGGCCGGCGCGGATGTCCACGTTGCCGGCCAGGCGAGCGACGATGTTCTGCGCCCCCACCTGCACGGTGACGATGGTTTCGGCGCCGAGCGGCTCCACCACCTCCGCCACGCCGCGCAACACCGCACCATTGTCCGCCACCGCGCCGGGCTGCAGCAGGCTGAGTATCTCCGGCCGCAGTCCCAGGCTGACAGGCTGCCCTTCGTGGCTGGACACGCGCTGCGCCATGTCGGTCGGCAGCGTCAAGGCAAACCCCTCCCCACCGACCACGCCGCCGAGCACATGACCGTCGAGGAAGCTCATCGCCGGCGAACCGATAAAGCTGCCGACGAATTTATTGGCCGGACGCTCATACAACGCCATCGGACTGGCGACCTGCTGGATCTCGCCGCCCTTCATCACCACGATGCGGTCGCCCATCGTCATCGCCTCGACCTGGTCGTGCGTGACGTAGACGGTGGTGACGCCCAGCTTGCGGTGCAGCCGCGCGATCGACGCCCGCATCTCCACGCGCAGCTTGGCGTCGAGGTTGGACAGCGGCTCGTCCATCAGGAATGCCTGCGGCTTGCGCACGATGGCGCGGCCCAGCGCCACGCGCTGCCGCTGGCCGCCCGACAGCTCTTTCGGTCGACGCTCCAGCAGCGGCTCCAGGTGCAGCATCTTCGCCGCCTCGTCGACGCGCTCGTTGATTTGCGCCTTCGGCACGCCATCCAGCTTGAGCGCGAAGCCCATGTTCTGCCGCACCGTCATGTGCGGATACAGCGCATAGCTCTGGAAGACCATCGCGATATCGCGCTCCTTGGGCTGCAAGTCGTTGACGACGCGGCCGCCGATTTGCAGGTTGCCGTCCGAGATATCCTCCAGCCCCGCGATCATGCGCAGCGTGGTCGATTTTCCGCAACCCGACGGGCCGACAAAGACCACGAACTCTCCATCCTCGATGTGCAGGTTGAAGTCCTTCACGGCATGGAAGCCGTTGTCATAGAATTTACGTACATGCTGCAAACTGATTGCTGCCATGATGTTTTCCTTGTGTGCTGGTCAGACGCCGCCCATGGCGGGATCGCTGACGCCATGGGCGCCTGTTTCCAGCCGTCCGGCGTAGCGCCGTACAAAATCGCCGCAGGTGGCGCTGAAGTCGTACCAATAGTGCTGGTTAGCGATCTCCTGCCGCCACAGATAGGAACCGCCATTCGCCTGCAAGATGATGGTCTTGGGCGGCAGCATGCGGTAAGCGTTCAACTCCAGCGTAACGCTGCACGGCGTAGCGCCGTCGTTGCGCAGCGCCAGCCACAGATTGCCTTCGCGGCTGTCCGCCTCCGCCGACAGGCCCGTGGTGGTGGTGGTCAGGTTGCCGGCCAGGCGGCGGTGGAAGCCGTTCGGTCCCAGTATCCACAGGTCGTAGCGGCCCTGGTCCTTGGCGTCCGGCTGCCAGACATCGTCCAGCTGCTTGCCCGCTTCGACGGTGTAGCGGCGCGGCAGGCGATCCAGATGCAGCTGGTCGTAGACGTGGAACACCGCACCGGCGCTGCCGCTGTTGACGAAGCTCAGCGCCACCACATCGCGCCCGACCACGCCACCGGCGGCCAGCCGCACTTCGGCGCGCACATTCAGCTTGTACGGCAGCGCGCGCGAAGGCCGCGTGCCGCCCGCCTGCACCGGCAGCGACTGCGCGTCAGCGGCGGGTACTTCGATGCCGCGCTGGCGGCGCTGCTCGGCGCGCAAGTCGTCCGCCCATTCCTTGCTGCGCGGGTCCAGCACCGGCGGGCGGGCATCGGGCGAGGCGAAATCGAAACAGCTGGTCAAGTCGCCGCAGACGGCGCGGCGCCATGGGGCGATATTGGTGTCGCGCACACCGAAGCGGCGCTCCAGGAACTGTAGTACGGAGGTATGATCGAACACCTGCGAGTTGACCCAACCGCCTTTGCTCCACGGCGAAATTACCAGCATCGGCACGCGTGGACCCAGGCCGTAGATGCGGCCGTCGGTGTGGCATTCGTCGTTGAACGGCAGCGTGGACTTGCCGGCCCGCGTGCCGTCGCGGTTCAACGCAGGCGCGGCCGGCGGTGGAACGTGGTCGAAGAAGGCGTCGTTTTCGTCGTACATGTGGAGGAACACGGTCTTGCTCCAGACTTCGGGATTCGAAGTCAGCGCCTCCAGCACCTGCTGCGTGTACCAGCCGCCCTGGATCGGCGTCGATGGTCCCGGATGTTCGCAATACATGCGCGGTGCGACGATCCACGATACCTGCGGCAGACGGCCCGCCTGCACATCGTCTTTCAGGCCTTGTACTGAAACGCCCTTGAGCGTGGAGCTCAAGCCCTTCTCCAGCAGCACACCACGGCCATCCGTGTACTGCTGGCGGTACTGGCGAAACAGCACCAGCGGGTTGTTGTCGTAGTTGTCGGCCATGTCCTGATAGACCTTCCAGCTGACGCCCGCCTCCTCCAGCCGCTCCGCGTACGTGACCCAGGTGAAGCCATCCTCCGCCGGCCCCAGGCCGTCCTTGGTGTTGTCGATAGCCGGGCCGCCGCACAGCGACGCCGGATCGTTGGTGCCGCTGAACAGGAACAGCCGATTCGGATTGGTGCCGCCCTGAAGCGAGCAATGATAGGCGTCACACACGGTGAAGGCCTGCGCCAGCGCGAACTGGAACGGCAGCTCCTGCTCGCCGTAGTAAGCCATCGAGGCATCCGTCTTGGCGCGCGGCCAGAAGCGCATGCGGCCGCCGTCCCAGGCTTCCTGCGCGTCCGGCCAGGTGTGCGGCAGGTCCAGCGCGCACTGGGCGTTGCCGGCCTGCTGGTCCAGGCGGTACGGCAGCACGGTGCGGCGGCCGTTGAACTGCTGCCAGATGTTGCGGTTGCCCTGCACCGGTATCGTGAAGCGGTCGCCGAAGCCGCGCACACCGTTCATCGTGCCGAAATAGTGGTCGAAGGAGCGGTTCTCCTGCATCAATATCACCACGTGCTGCACGTCCTCGATGCTGCCCTTGACGCTGTGCGCCGGCACCGCCAGCGCCTCGCGGATCGACAGCGGCAGGCTGGCATACACGCTGCCTGCTATCGCGGACCGCAGGAACCCGCGGCGACCAGTTTTCAGCTTCATCTATTCTCTCTCCTGTTACGGACGCTGCGCCGACAAACGGGCGATATGCGTACCGGTACCGTGCAGTTCCAGCACGATCAACTCGTTCTCGCCTTCACGCAGCAAAGGCGCCGGCACATACAGTGCCGTCTGCGGACCGCACTCCCAGTAGCGGCCCAGATTGAAACCGTTAAGCCAGGCCACGCCCTTGCGCCATCCCGCCATGTCGAGGAAGGTGTCGCCCGGTGCAGCCACGTTGAAACGCGCCCGATGGAAAGCGGGACGGCCATCGGCCACCACGCCGGACCGGAACGGCAGGCCGCCGACATCCTCCAGCGGCAGCGGATACATCTGCCAGTGATACAGCTTGTTGATGCCCAGCCTTACCCAACCCAGTATGCCCTTGCGGTCCTGTAGATCGGGGCCGTAATTGACGCGCCCCTGATTCTCGACCAACAGCTCCAGCGTAGTCAAGCCGCCAGCGGGAATATCCACTTCCAAATGCAGGGGGCCATTACGTTCGATGACGCCAACCGGCTGGCCGTTGACGAAGACTTGCGCACGGTCGTGCAGGCGCTCCAGCGACAGCACCACCTTGCCCGGGGGATGAGCAGTCTCGGTGCGGTACAGGATGAAACCATAGTTTTGTCCCAGCGCTTCCATCGCACGCGGGACGATGTCGCGATAGGCCTCGCTCAACAACGGCAAGGCGTCCCACAGGCCGGCGCTGGCGTCGAACGCCACCGCGTCGATGGCTATGCGCGGCGCGGGCGCGGGCAGCTGCATCGGCGGCAGCGCCACATGCTTTTCCAGCACGGCGCGGAAAGCGTGAAACTTGGCGGTCGGCTGGCCGGTTTCGTCGAGCGGCGCGTCGTAGTCGTAGCTGTTGACGGTGGGTTGATAGTCACGCGTCAGCAGGTCTGTATTAGCGCCATTCATGAAGCCGAAGTTGGTCCCGCCATGGAACATGTAGACGTTGACGTGCGCGCCGCAAGCCATGATGCGGTCCAGCGCATCGGCGGCATCGGCGGCGTCGCGGGTGTGGTGCGGCTCGCCCCAGTGGTCGAACCAGCCGTTCCAGAACTCCATGCACATCAGCGGGCCATCCGGCTGGTACTCGCGCAGCTTGGCGAATTCCTCCTCGGCGCGCGAGCCGAAGTTGGCGCTCTTCCAGACCTGCGCCAAGGTGCCGTGCGTGAGCATATGATCGGTTGCGCCGTCCGATGTGAACAACAGGGTTTCCACCCCGCTGTCCAACATCAGACGGCGTAGCCACGTCAGGTAAAGCTGATCGCTGCCGTAACTGCCGTATTCATTTTCAACCTGCATGGCCAGTATCGGGCCGCCGCGCTGGATCTGGAGAGGGAGCAGGCGCGGTAAAAGGTCGTCGTAAAAACGGCGTACAGCTTCCAGGTAAGGCTGGTAGCAGCAGCGCACTTCCATGTAAGGATCGGTCAGCAGCCAGGCGGGCAAGCCGCCGAACTCCCATTCGGCACAGATGAATGGGCCGGGCCGGACGATCACATACAAACCCAACGACTCGGCCAGGCGGATGAACGCCGCCAGATCGAGTCCACCTTCGTAGCGGAACTGCCCTGCGGCGGGCTCGTGCAGATTCCAGGCTACATAGGTCTCTACCGTGTTCAAGCCCATGGCTTTGAGCTTGAGCAGGCGGTCCTCCCACAACTCGGGGAGGACGCGAAAATAGTGCAAGGCGCCGGAGAGCACCCTGAACGGCTGGCCGTTCAGGTGGAACTGGTCTCCGACGATATCGAAACTGCCTATCGTTTGAATCATGTTCTGCTAATGAGTGAATTAGAATTTATAACGCAGGCCAAGGTAGAACTGACGCCCGGAGCTATAGAACGCGCTGCTGTTCTCGAACGGGATCGTGGCACTGGCGGCGTTGTAGACGCGCAGCTTGGGATTGTTCAGGTTCAGGCCTTCGAAGGTCAGCGTCAGCTTGTCGTTGACGATGTAGTTGACCGATGCGGCCAGCGTGCCGGTGCCCGCGCTATAACTCTGCGACAGTCCGAACAAGCCGTTGCGCGAAGCCGAGCGGTAGGAATACACCAGGCGCGCGCTGAACTGGTCGTTCTCGAAGTAGGCGCCGGCGGTGTAGGCGTTCTTCGATGAGCCCAGCATCGGCAGGCCGTTGGCCTCCTTGGCGTCGACATAGCTGTAGTTGGCCTGCATGCCGAAGCTGCCCCACACCGGCTGCTCGTAACCGAGCTCGATGCCTTTCGAAACACCCTTCGTCGACACCGGCGAGTTCACCACCGTCGGCACCAGCGCAGGACCGCCCAGCGATGCGGGAATGGCGGTGTTCAGCAGCACCTGGGTGCTGGTTCCGGAGCCGATCAGCGATTCGAAGTCGATGTAGAACAGCTGCGCCGACAGCAGCGAGCGCGGTTTGAAGTACCACTCCACGCCGGCGTTGTAGTTCTTCGCCACCACCGGCGCCAGTTTCGGATTGCCGCCGGTTGCGGTGGACGGTACAGGATTGGCCACGTTGTAGGCGAAGCCGCTGAACGTCGCGCCAAGGGCGCTGTAGTCGGGACGGGACATGACCTTGGCCGCGCTCAGGCGCACCACCACGTCCTCGCGCACGTCCAGAGCCAGGTTCGCGCTCGGCAGCTTGTTGGTGTAGCTGCTGTCGGTGGTCATGGTGTAGAAGTTACCGAAGCGCGAACCGGTGGTCAGCGTCGCGCCGGCCGGCACGAAGGCTGCGCAGGCGCTGGCCTGGGCCGGGCTGCCGTAGGTGATGCCGTTGGTGGCCGACGGCACGCCGCATGGCACGCCGGTGTTGGTGGTCACGCTGACCTTGGTGCGCACCAGGCGCAGGCCGACATCGCCGCGCCAGTGCTCCCCCTCGAAGCGCGCCATCAGGTAGCCGGAATCCACCTTCTCCTTGACCTTGAACACGCCCGATACCGGCAGGTTGTACGAAGGGTTGGTCGGCAGGTTGGCGTTGGACCACGACACCACCTGGTCGGAAGTCAGCAGCGGCAGGCCGCCGGTACCGAGGCCGCCGAGGTTATTGCCAAAGTCGCCGGGATAGACAGTGCCGCCATAGCCTGGCAGCGTGGTGATGGCGGTGGCGCCGTTGTTGGTTGCGTTGACCGCAGGGCCGCCCTTGAGCGGCCGCGTGCCCGCGCGCTCATGATCCGAGTGGCGCACGCCAGCCTTGATGGCGGAGAGCCAGCTGTCTTCGAAGCGGTACTCGCCATCGACGTTGCCGTAGCTTTCCTTGTCGGCGCTGTGCTGCAACGCATAGGAGTCATCGGCACCGCTGTTGCCCGGGCTGGCCGTGAGGTTGGCAGCGTTGACGCCGTTCGGCAGCGACAGCTGCAACGGCGATCCGGCGCCGCTGTAGGAATAGCCGGTCGAGGTGTTCGGCAGGAAGGCGTAGTTGGCGTACAGGTAGGCGTCGCTGTCTGCCTTGGTCTTGCCGACCTGGCCGGTGAAGCGCAGGTTTTCCGAGGCGCGGTATTTGAAGTCGCCGTTGAGGAAGTTAGTCTGCGACGCGGCGCTCGGATTCGAATAGGTTTCGATCTGGGCGCCGGTGGCGTTGCCCGTATTGTCGAAGCGGGCGTTGGTCAGCACGCCGTTGGACAGCGTGACGTTGGTCGGCACGACGCCGCCAGCGATGCTGTTACCGGGACGGACAACGAAGTTGTTCATCAGGTACTCGGCCTTCAGCTTGGAATGGAAGCCGTTCAGGTTCAGCGTCAGATCGTTGTTGACCTTGAACTCCGCATCGACCACGGCGCCGCTGCGGTGGCGCTCCTGCTGGAACAGCTGCTGCGTGATGCCGGACGCGTAGTAGGCGCCGGCCAGCTGGCCGCCATTGGCCTTGCCTGCGGCGCTGGTCGGGCTGATGACGCCCCAGGTCATCTGCTGGCTGTCGCGGCGAATCTGGCGCTTCTGGTCGAACACCTGAAGCATCACGCCTGCATTGCCGGCTTCGTTCTTCCAGTTGAACAGCGCATTCAATTGCGGATTGGTCTTGCCGGACAAATCGGAGTACACGCCTTGCAGGCCGATTTCGGCGGTGAACGGCTTCTTGAACTCCAGCGGACGCCGGGTGAGGATGTCGATCGCGCCGGAGACGCCGCCTTCCAGCTGGTCAGCCTGCGCGCTCTTGTGCACGATCACCTGCGAGACGATTTCCGACGGCAGCAGCAGGAAGCTGACGGAACGCGAAGCGCCGCCGTTGGACAGCATGTCGGAAGGATCCCAGTCGGCGGTCGCCACCGAGTGTCCGTTGATGGTGGTCAGCGCCAGGCTTGGGCTGGTGCCGCGCATGCTGACACGATCGTTCTCGTCGTAGCCGTTGCCGCCGCCGCTGCCGGCTGTGGTGACCACGCCGGGCAGCTTTTGCAGCGCGTCGGCCACGTTCTTGTCCGGCATTTTGCCGACATCTTCGGCGCTGATTACTTCGGTCACGCCGTCGGCGTTACGCTTCTTCTCCAGCGATTTCTGCTTGGACGCGCGGATACCCGTCACCTCAATCTGTTGAACCGGAGCGTCGGCCGCCGGTGTCGTTGCCAGTTCAGCTGCATGCGATGTCGCCGTCCCCACGATGGTCAATGCCACCGCCAGCGCCATCGGATGGAAACGCAATTGCGCCTTGCTGCTGTTGTAGCTGTCATTCATCTCCGACTCCCTTTTGTTAAGTACATCAATACTTTTATAATTGGTCAAGACATGCCTGACCTGGAATGTGAAAACAACACCGGTCCCTTGCGAGACGTCTCCTAATCTCTGTCCATCCTGTCCCCTTCTGTTCTTCGAATTAGTCGATCTACCAGTAGCCGGCCGTGCCGCGTGCCACGCGGCTCAGTGCTTCCAGATAGAAGAAATCGCCCCACAAATTGGCTTCGTCGACGCCGTGGCCGTGCGGCTTGCTGTACACGCCGTGCAGCAGCAGCGCGTTGCTGTCGCCGGGTTTCGCTGCGCACAGCCGCACCAGGCCATCGAGGATGTGCAGCGCGGCGGCGCGGTAGTGGCGACGCTGCTCGCCCTCCTCCAGCTGGTCCGACAGCTCCAGCAGGCCGCAGACGGCGATGGCGCTGGCCGAGCTGTCCCACGGTTCGCCGCTGTGCTCATCGAAAGCCAGATCCCAGTAGGCGATGCCGTCGGCGGGCAGGCGGCGCAGGAAGTAGTCGGCCTGGCGCATCGCCACTTGCAGCAGTCCCAGATGCGGCGCGTAGCGGTGATTCAGCGCGAAACCGTAGATGCCCCAGGCCTGGCCACGCGCCCAGCACGAATCGTCAGACCAGCCTTGCGCGGTGCTGCCGCGCAGCGGCGCTCCGGTCTGAGGATCGAAATGAAAGGTGTGAAAACTGGAGTCGTCGCTGCGCACCAGGTAGTCGCGCGAACGCAGCGCGTGCGTCATCGCGGCCGCCTTGTAGCTTGAACGGCGCTCGTTGCCGCCAGCCCAATGCAGCAACGGTAGATTCATCAGGCAGTCGATAATGATGCGGCCGCGCTGTTGCGGGTCGCTCAAGTCGCCCCAGGCCTGGATGATGCCGGCCTTGGGCAGGTAGCGCTGCATCAGGTGGTCGGCGGCATCCAGCGCGATCTTGCGCGCGCTCTCGTCGCCGGTGATGCGGTAGGCGGCCACGCACGACGGCATGTAGAGGAAGCCAAGGTCGTGATGATCGATGTTGATGCGCTTGGCCAGCCGTTCGCCGTAGCCGGGCAGTTGCGCCAGGGCGGCGTCGCGGAATTCTGCCTTGCCGCTCAGCTCATGGGCCATCCACAGCATGCCGGTCCAGAAGCCGGTGGTCCAGCCGGTGTTGGCGCCGTCGGCATAGTGTTCGAAGCGGCGCGGCTCGTAGTGGTTGGCGCGGCTGGTATCGTCCGGGAACAGCGTGGCGTAGCGCGGCAGATTGGCCGACAGCTGCGCCAGCGCGGTTTGCAGCGCGGCCTCCAGATCCATGGCCTGCGGCTTGTCGATAGTGGTCGGCGATGGAGAAGTTGCGATCATGGTTTCCTTGTTCAATTGATGGTTGCCGATGGCGATACGTTTGGCGGAATCGCGCCACGGTGGGCCAGCTTGGCGGCGGCGGCCTGGTTGGCCAGCGTGGCGGCGCGTTCGGCGTCCGCGCCGCGCATGCGGTGCAGCAGATAGGCGCCATTCCAGGCGTCGCCGGCCCCGGTGGTGTCGACCACAGTGGCTTCCGCCGGGGCGATGCATAACGGGCCGTTGGGCAGCATCAGCAGGCTGCCTTCGGCGCCGCACTTGATCGCCAGTTCGAGGCCGGGATGGGCCGCCAGCACAGGGGCGGCGGCGAACAGCTCGAAATCGGTCGGATGGCTGGGCAGCAGGATGTCGACCAGCGGAAGCAAGCCATCGAAAGCCCGCTTGGCCGCACCGAGGCCGCCGCGTTCGGCCCACAGGCGCGGCCGGTAGTTCGGGTCGTACGCCACTTTGACGCCGTATGCGCGGGCGATACGTGCTGCCGCCAGCGTGGCCAGCATCGCGCTCTCGGAAATCGCCTGCGTGATCCCGGACAGCAGGATGCAGCTTGCGGATGCGATGTATGCCGCATCCAGGTCGGGCGCCGCGATGCGCGATGCAGCGGAGTCTTTGCGGCGATAGGTGAATTCGCGCTCGCCGCCGTCCAGCAGCGAGATGAAGTAGACGCCGTTGTCGCCGGCCGCCAGCGGCGCCTGTTCAGTGTCGATGCCCAGCTGGCGCCACTGGCGCAGCAAGGACGGGCCGAACGGATCGTCACCGACGCGGGTGATGAAGCCGGTGCGGCCGCCCTGCCGGGCCGCCGACGCCAGCGCGTTCAGCACATCGCCGCCGAAGCCACGGGTAAGCTGCGCGGCCTCGCCCAGCGGTTCGCCGGCATGCAGCTCCACCATGCACTCGCCCAGCGCGACCAGATCGAAACGGCGTCCGCTCATCGCGCCATCCAGCCGCCGTCGACCACCAGCGTATGGCCGTGCACATAATCTGCCGCCGGCGATGCCAGGAACACGGCTGCGCCGCCGAGGTCCGACGGACGCCCCCAGCGGCCGGCAGGAATGCGCTCCATGATCTGCCGGCTGCGCTGTTCATCCTGCCGCAACGCTGCGGTATTGGCCGTCTCGATATAGCCCGGCGCAATGCAGTTAACGTTAACACATTTGGACGACAATTCGTTGGCGAACGCTTTCGTCAATCCCACCACGGCGTGTTTGCTGGCAGTGTACGAAGGCACGCGGATGCCGCCCTGGAAGCTCAATAGCGATGCGATGTTGATGATCTTGCCGCCGCCCCGCTGCACCATGCCGCGCGCGGCCGCCTGCGACAAGCGCCACACCGCATCCAGGTTGACCGCCAGGACATCGCTCCAATCCTGCTCTCCAAACTCCGTCAGATCGGCGCGGCGGATGATGCCGGCGTTGTTGACCAGGATATCGACCGGCCCCAGTTCTGCGGCCACCGCGTCGAGCAGCGCCTGTACGTCGGCCTGTGCGCCAAGGTCGCACTGCACTTCGTGATAGCGGCGGCCCGAGGCTGCAACCAGCGCATGCGTTTCATCGGCCGCAGCGGAGTGCACGGTGATCGCGACATCGGCACCTGCCTGCGCCAGCGCCACGGCGATCGCCTGGCCTATGCCACTTGCACCGCCTGTCACCAGCGCGGTCTTGCCGGCGAGGGAAAAGAGTTCGGCTGCCATGCTTACACCATGCCGACCAGTTTTTGCGTCCACGCCAGCGCGGGATCGGCCTTCACGCCCTGCTTGCGGCTGTCGCCCGCGAGGAACCACAGGTAGTAGCTCTGCGTACCCGGTGCACCGGCGTAGGTGTGATAGCCATGCGGCATGGAGATCAGGCTGTTGTCACGCACGACATGGGTGTCGTCGAACTCGCCCTCGCTGCCGTAGTGGCGCAGGAAGCCGAAGCCTTCCGGTGCGGAGATGCGGAAGTAGTACATCTCTTCATGGAAGACTTCCGCGCCATCGACCTTCTCGTGCTTGTGCGGCGGGTAGGTGCTCCAGTTGCCCGATGGGGTCAGCGTCTCGCCGACGATCAGGCTTGCGGCTGGGCGGCCATCCGGCGCGGTCAGGATTTCTCGGAAGTGGCGCGTGTAGTTCAGCGTGCCCCAGGTGCCGGTCTTCACTTGCGCAGGCACGATCTCGTAGGGCTCGATGTCCAGCGACGACGGGGCGGACGGCATGGCGGCGTCGAACATGGTCAGCGCCTCGACCTTGTAGCTGGCGCCGCGGGGCAGATAGACGCTGTGCGGATTGCCGGCGAAGACGTTGGCGCGGCCGCCCACGGACGCGAACACCTTGCCGTTGACGGTGATGCGCGCGCTGCCGCCGATGGCGACCAGCAGGCATTCGCGGTCGTCCTCGATGCTGCCGACGTAGGTGTCGCCGGCGGCCAGCACCAGGCGCGAAAATTCCAGCAGCTTGCAGCTGTGGCCTTGCAGCGCCGAGAGGCCCGTTTCCTGCGTCAGTTGGTGGAAATGCTTGTTCATGTTTGCTCCTGTTTCGTTAAGGGTGATGCGGTCAACGTTTGGCGGGGCCGGCGCCCGGCAGCTTCTTGGCGCGGCTGCGGTCCAGCGCCTTCTGCATATAGCCGATGGCGCGCTGGATGCCGGCCTGGTCGAGTTTCTTGCGGTAGTTGTCGAAGTTCTCCAGCGGCTCGCGGCCGAGGATGAAGCGGGTCGTCATTTCGGCGACGTAGATTTTCAGGTCGCTCATGATGGCGTTGAACTTGCGCGCGTCGGCTGCGCCCACTTCCACGGCGGGCATCAGCAGCTCGTCCGATGCGTCGGACCAGATGCGCACGGCCTCCGCCTGTTCCGGCAGCGAGTAGAACTGCTTCAGGTAGCGCACGTCCTGCACCAGCGGGCCGCTCTGCGGGCGGGCGTGGGCGAAGATCGCCTCCGCCACCGACAGCTTGGGATTCCTCAGTATCAGGTCGGTGTAGCGCGGTTCGCCGTCCACCATGCGATAGCTCAGGCCTTCCTTGCCAAAGCTAAGCGCCAGGCCGCCCTCGCGGCTGTAGCCGTAGTCGAGATACCTGACGGTTTCGATCACGTGGCGGTTCTGTGTGCTGATGGCCGCGCCCACGCCGGGATATATCTGCCCTGCTTCAGGCCAGGTCAGATAGCGCTTGCCGTCGGCGGCCGTCGGATACGCCACAGGCGTCAGATGGAAGCCGGGGAAGCGCGCCTGGTTCATCGCGGTGAAGCGCGCCAGGCCGCTGCCGTTGTAGCCAGCATAGGCGCCGACCTGGTTGTTGGTCATCTTGGCGTCGAACTGGCGTTCGGTCTGCGACAGGTAATCGGGGTCGAGCAGGCCTTCGCTATACCACTGGCGCATGGTGGCGAGGAAGTCGCGGTAGGCCGGATCGGCCGCGCTGTAATGGACCTTGCCATCCTTCTGGTAGAACTCCGGCGCCAGGCCAAAGCCGCCCAGAAAAACCCACAGCGGCGGCGGCAGGCCGGGCACCTGCTTCTCGCCAGGGATGGTCAGGGCGGAGAACGGAATCTCGTCGGCGCGGCCGTTACCATTAGGGTCGCGCGTCTTGAAGGCTTTCAGCACCTGGTACCAGTCGGCGATGGTCTCGGGCTTGGCCAGGTTGAGGCGCTCCAGCCAGTCGGCGCGAATCTGCGGGCCCCAGATGCTGCGCACCTGAGGATCGATGCGCAGCATGGGGAAGGCGTAGATCACGCCGTCGTCGGTGGAGATCTGACGGAACACTTCCGAATTGGCGTCCAACAGCGCCTGAAGATTAGGGGCGTAGCGGCGGATCAGGTCATTGAGCGGGATGATGACGCCATCGCTCAGCGCCTTGGCCGAGCCGCCTGGATAGGAGAACCAGTCGGCCTCGATCACGTCCGGATATTTGCCGGAGACGGCCAGCAGGTTGAAGCGCTCACGCTCCGCACCCAGCGGCGGATGGTTGAAGTCGACCACGATGCCGGTGCGCGCGGCCAGCACCTGATAGGCGCTCTGCTCCGCATAGCTGTTGATGGAAACGGCGGCCTTGCCGTTGAAGTTGGCGAACCAGCTCAGATGCAGCGGCTGCGTGACGATCGGCAGCGTTGGCTCGGCGGCAGAAGCTGTTATCGTTACCATACACAGGGCAAAAAACAGACGCATGATGTTCATTCCTTGATGCCTCCAACCAGCACGCCTTTGACGAAGTAACGCTGCAGGAAGGGGTACAGCGCCAGCACCGGCAGCGTGGCCACCACCACGGTGGCGTATTTGATCGTGGTGCTCAGCGCCTCGCGGCCGGCGGCCTGGCCGGTCATCATCGAATCCGTGCTGCCGGAAACCAGGATCTCGCGCAGCACCAGCTGGATCGGGAACATGTGGCGGTCGGACAGGTAGATCATCGAATAGAAGTAGCCGTTCCAATGGCTGACGGCATAGAACAGTCCCACCACAGCCAGCGTCGGCATGCAGAGCGGGACGTAGACCTGCATCAGTATCGTGAAGTCGCCGGCGCCGTCCATGCGCGCGGCCTCCTCGTAGTCCTTGGGCACGGCGTTGAAGGCGGAGCGCAGCAGGATCAGGTTCCAGGCGCTGACGGCGAACGGCAGCACGATGGCCCAGCGGCTGTCCAGCAGGCCCAGGTCGCGCACCAGCAGGTACTGCGGCACCAGGCCGCCGCTGAAGAACATGGTGAAGATAATCAGCAGCATGACCGGCTTTTCCAGCATCAGCCGCTTGCGCGACAAGGCGTAGGCGCCAAAGCTGGTCAACACGAGGTTGAGCGCCGTGCCGCCGACCACGATCAGCATGGTGTTAAAGAAGCCGCTGCGCACCATCGGGTTGTCCCACACGCGGTGGAAAGCTTCCAGCGACAGGCCACGCGGCAGCAGCATCAGGCCGCGGTAGGACATCAGCTCCAGCGGATCGCTGAGCGAGGCGATCACCACGTAGTAGAACGGATAGAAGGTGACGAAGCACAGCGCCAACAGCAGCGCCACGTTGAGCGTGTCGAAGATGGCGCCGGCCCAGCCGTTGCGCGGCTTCAGGCGGCGCAGCATCGGCAGCACGCCTGGTCCGGCCGTTGGTTTGATCGTCTGCATAGCGTTACTCATGTCTGCCCTTCCCTTACCAAATGCTGTTGCCGGACCAGCGGCGGCTCAGCGCATTCGCGGCCACCAGCAGCACCAGTGCGATGGCGGAATTGAACAGGCCAACGGCGGCGGCGTAGCTGTAGTTGGCATCGAGGATGCCGTGGCGGTAGACGTAGGTGGAGATCACGTCGGCCGTCTCGTAGGTGCTTGGGTTGTAGAGCAGGATGATCTTCTCGAAGCCCACGCTCATCAACTGCCCCAGGCGCAGGATCAGCAGCGTCATCGTGATCGGCAGCAGGCCAGGCAGCGTAATGTGCAGCAGTTGCTGCCAGCGGTTGGCGCCGTCGATGCGGGCCGCTTCGTACAGCGATGGGTTGATGCCCGCCAGCGAAGCGAGGTAGATGATCGAACCCCAGCCTATGCTCTGCCAGATCTCCGAACCGACGTAGATGCGGCGGAACCAGTCCGGGTTGTTCATCACCGCATCAGGCGTGGCGCCCAGCGCCACCAGCATATTGGTCAGCACGCCGTCACGGGCCAGGAAGTCCAGCACCATGCCCGACACCACCACCACCGAGATGAAGTGCGGCAGGTAGGTCACGGTCTGCACGAACTGCTTGAAGCGCAGACTGGTCAACTCGTTCATCAGCAGCGCCAGCACGATGGGCGCCGGGAAGCCGAGCAGCACGTCGTACACGTTCAGCATCAGCGTGTTGAGCATAAGGCGGTTGAAATACAGGCCGTTGAAGAACTGCTTGAACCAGTCCAGCCCCACCCACTCGCTGCCGGCCATGCCGGATGCGGGGTTGAAGTCCTTGAAGGCGATTAGCGCACCGTAGACGGGCACATAGTGGAACACCACAAAGTAGGCCAGCACTGGCAGCAGCATGGCGTATGCCCACTTGTTGTTGACCAGGTCGCGGCGCAGGCGCTGCATATACGATGGTGCTGCTTTGGATGCGGGCATGTCGGCGTCCCTTTCAGTGCTTGGCGGCGGCGCGTTTGCCGCGAGGCGGCTTGCCGACTACAGGCGCGGGGCCGGTCGATTCGCGCACCACCAGCTGGCTCGGGAACTCGGCGCGCTTCTGTGCGTCGGCGCCGGTGATACGGCGCAGCAGCTCCTGCACCGCCGCTTCGCTGATCGCGGTGAGCGGCTGGCGCAGCGTGCTCAGTTTCGGATGCACGTGGCTGGCGGCGGGAATATCATCGAAGCCGATCACCGACACGTCCTGCGGCACGCGCAGGCCGTGGGCGCGCACAGCATCCATCGCGCCGAAGGCCATTTCGTCGTTGGCGGCGAAGATGGCGGTCGGTGGTTCGGCCAGCGCCAGCAGCTTGCCGGTGGCCTGGAAACCAGAGAGTTGACCGAAATCGCCCGCTGCGACCAGCTGTTTGTCGACGGCGATGCCGGCCACCTTGAGCGCGTCCGCATAGCCGCGCTGGCGTTCCTGGCTTTGACCGGTGTGGGCGGAGCCGCCGATGAAGGCGATGCGGCGGTGGCCCAGTTGCAGCAGGTGGTTGACGGCTTCGCGGCCGCCCATGCGGTTATCGCCGCGCACCACCGGCAGCGTGGTCTCGGTGCGGCAGTAGTTGATGAGCACCATGGGCAGGCTGCTCTGCTCCAGCATGTCGATGTAGCCGTCCTTGAGGCGCGGCAGGATGAACAGCAGGCCGTCGCACAGGCCGCGCATGATCTGGTTGATGCCGGTGCGCGTGGACGAACCCAGTTCCTCGATGGAGTTGTAGATGATGAGGTCCATATTGTGGGCGCGGACGGCGACGCTGACAGCGCCGATGATTTCGTTAATCACCGTCGACTGCAAGTCGTTCACCAGCACGCCGATCACATTGGTGCGGCTGCCGCGCATCATCCTGGCCGAGATATTCGGCGAGTATCCCAGTTCGCTGGCGGCGGCCAGCACCCGGGCGCGGGTCTTCTCGGCGACATAGCCCTCCCCGCTCAGCGCTCGCGACACCGTCATCACCGACACTCCGGCTTTCTCCGCAACGTTCTGCAGTGTTACAGGCGCGGCGTCCGCACTCCCCAATTTAGCCTCTGGCACGCATCTCTCCTTGAATCCAATAAGATAACGTTACCATAAATTCTGATAAAAAGGGAAATTTCGACTGTCGGCGTGGCTGGGAAGCCACGCCGGTCATTTACAGGATTTGCAGGGTTTTGACGATCTTCTGGTCGCTCTTCTCGCCGGCGCCGGAGGCGGTGTTTCGGCTCTCCTTGCGGACGGCGACCAGTCGGGTGCCTGCCAGCGCATAGACGCTGGACTCTTCGTTCTTCGCTTCGAAGGTGACGACGATGAAGGCGCGGCCGTAGAAATTCTGCGTGATGCGGCTGGCCAACGGCGTGCCGTCCGCTGCGATCCACACGTGCAACCGCCCCTCGAACTCCTTGACGTATTTTCGATCACGGTCGCTCACGGCATCGATACTCTGCGCGAAGGTCAGCACGCGTGCAGGCTTGCCCTGGTAGACGTCGGCCTTTTCGGTCAGGAGGCTGCTCTTCTCCAGCATGTGCGACAGGCTGCTTGCGGCGGAGATCATGGGCCGCAGGTCGGTCGGACTGAACTCGCGGGCGGCGTTCAGCGTCGGCGTCTTGGCATTGGGATTGCGGGCGACCGCCGTGGCTTCGGTATCCAGCTTGGCCAGCATATCGCGGCTGTAGCTGAGCTGCATGCCGCGCGGCCCGTCCTCGATGGCGACTGCCGCCTGGCCGCTGGTCTCGTCAGCGTCCTTGCCCTCGCCATTGCGGCGCCATACGTTCGAATCCAGCGATACCTTCAACGGCGCCGGTTCCTGCAGACGCTCCAGGGCAGCCTTCAGATCGGCCAGGCCGTCGGCACGGGCGGCGGTACCGGCCAAGGCCAGCGCGGGTATCAACATCAGGTGTGAGAAACGCATTCAATCCTCTTTTTTAGCTTGTTCCAGACGGCCCGCATTCATGATAACGGTTCTGCCGCAGCGCGCGGCGATGGACAGGTCATGCGTCACCATCACCAGTGTCGAACCCCGTTCGCGATTCAGCGCGAACATCAGTTCTATCACCGCTGCGCCAGTGGCCGCGTCGAGCGCGCCGGTCGGTTCATCGGCCAGCAGCAGCGGCGGCTCGCAGACGAAGGCGCGCGCAAGCGCCACCCGCTGCTGCTCACCGCCGGACATATACTTAGGATAGTGCCGCAAGCGAGCCGACAACCCTACCCGCTCCAGCATCGCCGCAGCCTTCTCCTTCGCCTCGTCGTCGCCGCGCAGTTCCAGCGGCAGCATCACGTTCTCCAGCGCCGTCAGGTGCGGCAGCAGATGGAAGGACTGGAACACAAAGCCCACGTTCTGCTGGCGGAATACGGCGCGGCCGTCTTCGCTGAGCTGGAAGATATCCGTGTTCTCCAACACGACGGTGCCGCTGGTCGGCAGATCCAGTCCCGCCAGTATGCCCAGCAGCGTGGACTTGCCCGAGCCGGAAGCGCCCACTATGGCGAGCGTTTCCCCGCTCTGCACCGTCAGGTCGATATCGTGCAGGATGGTCAATTCGCCGGTGGCGTCGGCCACCCGCTTGCCCAGGTTCCTGACCGCGATGGCGGGCCGCAGCAGGCTGGCGGCGAGATTCATATTCGTCATAACTACTCCTAATTTTCCCGAAGACTGAGTAATGGCGGCTGGTTCAGCACATTGCGCAAACCCGCCCATCCGCCGAACAGGGCGCACAGCGCGCCAGCCACCAGGCCGGCGGTCCACAACAACGGCGACCAATGCCATTCCAGATGAAAGCTGAAGCGCGCCAGCGCCCAGCTGGCGGCAGTGGCGCCGCCGGCCGCCAGCAAGCCCGCCAGGGCGCCGGTCAGCAGATGCTCTATCCACTGCGCCTGCGACAACTGCCCGCGCGTGGCGCCCAAGGCGCGCAACAAGGCTGCCTGGCGCTTGCGCGCATCCAGCGATCCGGCCATCGCGGCGTACAGTACCAGCAATCCGGACGCCAGCGTGAACGCGAACAAAAATTCCACGGCCGCGCTGACCTGCGCCAGCGTTTCCTGCATCCGCTGAAGGAAGGCGCTGATATCGAACACGCTCAGGTTCGGATAGTCGCGCGCCAGCAGGTAGGAGAAGCGCCGGTCGTCCTGGGGCACATGCACCGTGGTCGCCAGCGTCATGGGCATGCCGGCCATCAGCTTGGGCGACACCTCGAATGCGGCGCCGACCTGGTGAGCGCGCCAATCCACTTTGCGCAGGCTGGTGACTTTGACGTCCAGCGTCTCGCCGGCCACGTCGAAGGTCACGTGGTCGCCCAGCTTGATGCCGAGGATTTCGGCGATGCCCTTGTCCACCGAGGTTTCCGCCGCGCTGCCGTCGTACCAGCGGCCGGCCGTAAGGGTATTGGGCGCCCGCAGCTCGCTGGCCTGCTCGATTTCGATTTCACGCTCGACCATCTCCTTGGCGCGCGGATCGTCCGATTTGGCGGGCTTGCCGTTGATGGCGATCAGCCGTCCCCGGCTCAGGACATGCATCTCCGGCCGGCCGTAGCTTCTCAGGCGCGCGGCCAGTTCCTGCTGCTGGTCCGGCTGGATGTTGATGATGTAGTGGTTCGGCGCTCCTTCCGGCGTGGCTTGCCGCCATGTCGCCAGCAGGTCGCCGCGCACCACCGTCAACAGCAGCAAGGCGGTCAGGCCCAGCGCCAGCGCGACGATCTGCGTTACGTTGGCGGCGGGACGGCGGCGCATGTCGGTGATGGCGAAGCGCCATGCGGGATGGTCGAACAGGCCGCGCATCCGTTGCAGCGAGCCGATGCCAAGCCAGGCCACCAGGCCGAATACCGCCCCGCACAGCGCAAAGGCGGCAGCCGCGATCAGGCCGAGCATGACATCGCCGGTCTGCCACACCAGCAGCGCGGCGAACATGGCGGCGCCCAGCACGTAGCTGGCGATCGTGCGCGCCTGCGGTGCTTCCTGTTCGCGGCGCAGCAGGCGCACCTGGGACACATTGCGCAGCTGGAGCAGCGGCGGCAGCGCAAAGCCAAGCAGCAGCACCATCCCCGCCGCCAGCCCCTGCACCGCCGGCTGCCAGCCTGGTGGCGGCAGGTCGGCGGCCACCAGCTTGCCCAGCCACTCCAGCAGCACGAAATGGCTGCCGTAACCGAGCAACACCCCGCCCACGCTGCCGGCCGCGCCGAGCATCAGGAACTCCAGCAGATACATGCGCATCTGCTGCGATTGCGTCTGGCCCAGGCAGCGCATCACGGCGCAGGCGTCGAGGTGGCGCTGCATGAAGCGGCGCGCCGCCATCGCCACCGCTATCCCCGCCAGCAGCGCGGACAACAGGCTGACCAGCGACAGGAACTGGTGCACCTGCTCCTGCATGGACTGGCTGTCCTTGCCCATGGAGGCGATCGAGCTGATTTCGATGCCCAGCTTGGGCGCTGCCGCGACGCGGGCCTTGATCCATTGTTCGAACGCCTCCATCTGCGCCGGCTCGCCCGCCAACAGCAGGCGGTGGGTGGCGATGGCGTGCTGCTGCAGCAGATTGGTGGACATCAGGTCGGCGGCGGACATCATGGCGCGCGGCGCCAGTGTGATGAAGGATGCGGCGGCATCGGGCTCCGACGCGATCACCTCCGCTACCGCCAGGCTGCGGTCGCCGATGCGCACAGTGGCGCCGATGTGCAGGTTCAGCGCCGCCATCAACGTCCGGTCCACCCACACCGTGCCTGGCTTTGGAGCGCCGGTGGCGATGGCGTCCGGCTGGCCGTCGCGGCGCAGTTTCATTTTGCCGCGCAAAGGATAGGCATCGCTGACGCTCTTCAGCGCGACCAGCATGGACAGGCCGTCATCATCTTTACCGGCGACGGCCATGTTCAACATGGCAACCGTGTCGGCGCTGCGCAGGCCGCGCCGCTGCGCCTCGGCGTATATGTCGGCGGGTAGCGGCTGGTCTGAGGCCAGCACCAGGTCTGCCGCCAGCACCTGGCCTGCGTTGCGCGCAATGCTGGCGCCCATGCGCGCGGTGAAGAAGTTCACCGACGACAGCGCAGCCACCGACAGCATCAGCGCCGCCAGCAGGAAGCGCAACTCGCCCGCGCGCCAGTCGCGCAGCATCATGGAAAACGATAGTCTGAACATCTACACTGGCTCCAATCCCAAAGATAGCAGCATGCCTAAACCTGGGCCGGCAAGCTGCGAAAATGCGACGAATCGACACATGCCGCGATGGTTTGCAAAAATGAACGCCTGGGACGCATGCGGCGGGATTCCGCCGACATGCCTATAATCGCGGACGCCCTCTCAATCCTGGAGCATTCGACATGACCTATCTCGCATCGCCGCAACGCTATGAAGCCATGCAGTACCGCACCTGCGGCCGCAGCGGCCTGAAACTGCCACTGATGTCCCTCGGACTGTGGCACAACTTCGGCGACACCAACACCCTCGCCTCGCAGCGCGACATGCTGCGCACCGCCTTCGACCTGGGCATCACCCACTTCGACCTGGCCAATAACTACGGGCCGCCCTACGGCGCCGCCGAAACCAACTTCGGCCACCTGTACAAGGAAGACTTCAAGCCCTACCGCGATGAGCTGATCATCTCCACCAAGGCCGGCTGGGACATGTGGCCCGGCCCCTACGGCCAGGGCGGCGGTTCGCGCAAGTATGTGCTGGCCAGCCTGGATCAAAGCCTGCAACGCATGGGCCTCGACTACGTCGACATCTTCTACTCGCACCGCTTCGACCCGGACACGCCGCTGGAGGAAACCATGGGCGTGCTGGCGCATGCGGTCCAGCAGGGCAAGGCCCTGTATGTGGGTGTGTCGTCCTATTCCGCCGAAAAGACCGCCGAGGCGGCGCGCCTGCTGGCCGAATGGAAGGTGCCATGCCTGATCCATCAACCGTCCTACAATATGCTGAACCGCTGGATCGAGGAAGACCTGCTCGACACGCTGGCCAGCCAGGGCATGGGCTGCATCACCTTTACCGCGCTGGCGCAGGGCATCCTGAGCGACAAATACCTGAACGGCATTCCCGAGGATTCGCGCGTCAACCGTCCGGGCGGCGGCTCGCTGCAAAAGGCCCACCTGAGCGACGAGAACCTCGAACGCGTGCGCGGCCTGAACGAAATCGCCAAGGCGCGTGGCCAGACACTGGCGCAAATGGCGCTGGCCTGGGTGCTGCGCGATCCGCGCATCACGTCCACGCTGATCGGCGCCAGCAGCAGCGCGCAGATCCGCGAGAACGTGGCGGCATTGCAGAACCTGAGCTTCAGCGCCAAGGAACTGGCGGACATCGATGCGCTGGCCAAGGAAGGCGACATCAATCTGTGGGCAGGATCCTCCAGTCACAAGTAAGCCTATTTGCCGGCCAGTTGCGCAACCGTGGAAGCCTGCTCGCGCAACTGGTATTTACGGACAATGCCGTCCTTGTCGAACAGGATGGCCAGTTCGTGCAAGCTGCGCGTGGCCTCCGCCACCGAGACCACGTTGCCGACCACTGGCAGCCAATGCAGCAGTTCCGGTATGGCGTGCTTGTCGTCATAGATCCAGACTTCGTAGCCGTTGTCGAACCTGGTGGCGCTGCCCTTCTTGCCTTGGGTACGCACCACATCCGCCTTGGTGGTGCCGATGACCGCAGCGGTGGCGGCGGAAATATGCGGCTCGCCTTCCATATACTCGAATTCCAGCAGCGTGTCGTCCGGCCAGCTGGCGTCACTGATCTGCAGCCAGTAGCTGCGGTCTGTCAAATACGTGTCGTAGAACATGCGGTACACCGCCGGTATGCGGTTCAGGTACAGCTGGTCCGAGAAGAACTGCTTGCGGCGCTCGCCGTCGATCATCGTGATGCCGAAGATGGCGCGCGGGGCCACGTCCAGCCATCCGCCACCGAGCTGCGTGCAGACGTCAAAGGTGGCGTTGATCAACAGGTAGGCCGGCGGCTTGGCGCCGTTGAGCAGATCGACTTCCCGGTTGATCTGGCATTCCAGCCGCAGATCGCCGAGCCGGCGCTGGTTGGCCGCCAGCCCCGGTGTGCGGACATCGACGCGCCAGGCCAGGCTGCCGCTCTTGCGGTTGGTGCGCACCACGGCTTTCGCCGCTGCCGCCGCCTCATCGCGTGGCAGGGCAAAGCCGTAGTCTGCATCCAGCGCCAGCGGCGCGCTGCCCTCGCCGCTGCGCAGTTGCACAACCAGGGGCCGCTTCGGTTCCGGCGCCAGCGGGAACAGCTTGTAACGCAAGCTGCCCTGCGGCGCCAGCGCGCGATTTTTTTCGAAGGTGTCCAGCCCTTTCAACAGCCGGCGGTACGGCACCTCGTCCGCATCGACCATGCCGCTTACTTCCACCTGCTGCACCGGTTCCGGCGCCTGCTGCGCCATGGCGCCTCCGGCGGCCAAGGCCGCACATAACATCGCACTCCATCTCATCGTCTGCTCCCTGGCAGTTCGGTTGATGCTGGATTGTAGGCGAGACAAGCTTTGGCTCACCTTAAGATGGCTGCGGTTATACTCCCCGCATGCAAAAACTGAAACTGAACCTGGGCCAGCCGACGCTGGTGCGGCGCGTGATGCTGTCCCTGCTGGCGGCGTTCTGCCTGGTGTGGCTGGTGCTGATGGGGCGCGAGCTTTCCGTCGCCATCGATCACGAAGACTTCGACCGCCGCGTGCGCGCCCTCGGCGACAATGTGCAGGTGACGCTGGATGGCGTGCAGAGCGAAGAGGCGGCACGCGCCGCGCTGGCCGCCACTTCCAACCTGATCAACCAGAGCTACCGCGACCAGGGCGTGCCAGGCATCCTGGCGCTACAGCTGTCGCGCGCGGACGGCACGCGCATCTACCTGTCGCCCGAGACGAAAGGCACGCCGCTGCCGAATCCGGGCCTGGATATCGGCAGCGCGGAGATCGCCGGCCAGCCGTTCCGCATCCACCAGCGCCGCGTGGGCGCATGGACTGTGACGGTGGCGGCGCAGAAGATCTCCAACTGGTGGATATTGCGCCGCATGGGCACGGAACTTGGCGTCAACATGCTGATCGCGCTGCCGCTGGTGGTGCTGCCGCTATGGTTCGCGGTGCGGCGCGGATTGAAACCCTTGCAGGAACTGTCGGCCCACATCGTCGGCAAGGGCGGCCACGACCTGACGCCGCTGAACATTGTGCCCAAGTACCAGGAGCTCAAACCCTTGGCGACAGCACTGGACAATCTGCTGGACCAGCTGCGCCGCCGCGTGGCGCGCGAGACCAGCTTCGTACACGACGCCGCCCACGAGCTGCGCACGCCGATGGCGGTGATCTCGGTGCAGGCCCACGTGCTGGTGAAGGCGCAGGACCAGGCGCAGCGCGACGAGGCCGAGCAGCGCATGGACCATGCCATCGCCCGCGCCTCCCACCTGGTGCAGCAGCTGATGGAGATGGCACAGCTGGAGCGCGGGAACGAACAAGGCCTGACGCTGCAAACGCTGGATGCGGCGCAGATGGCGCGGCAAGCCATGGTCGACCTGGCGCCGGCGGCGATGGAGCGCGACATCGAACTGTCGCTGGAGGCGCCGGACGCGCTGCCGCATGCGCTGGACCACCACGCCTTCCTCTCCATCCTGCACAACCTGCTGCACAACGCGGTGCGCTACATCGACGACGGCGGACAGGTGACGGTGGAACTGGCCCGCGTCGATGGTGCGTTGCGCCTGGCCGTCAGCGACAACGGCCCCGGCATCCCCGCCGCCGAACAGGCACTGGTGTTCGAGCGCTTCTACCGCTGCGCGGGCCAGAACGTCTCCGGCTCGGGACTGGGATTGTCCATCGTGCAGCGCGCGGCTCAGGGCCTGCGCGGCGCCGCGCGCCTGGAAGCCGTGCAGCCGCGCGGCTGCCGCTTCGTGGTCGACATCCCGGCCGCGTGACCGCAGGCGAACAAAGACGTTAATATTGCCGGTACTATGCAATATCAACCAACAATCCGGGCACACCATGGACCGTTTTAACGCGATGCGGATTTTCACCCGCATCGTCGAGCTGGAGAGCTTCAGCAAGGCGGCGGACGATTTGCAGATTCCGGCGGCCACCGCCACCTACACCATCAAGCAGCTGGAGGCGCGGCTGGGCGTGCGCCTGCTGCAAAGGACCACGCGCCACGTCAGCGCCACGCTGGACGGCCAGGCCTACTACCATCGCTGCGTGCGCATCCTGGCCGATGTCGAGGAAACCGAAGCGGGCTTCGGCAACAGCGGCGTGGCGCCACGCGGCAAGCTGCGGGTGGATTTGCAGGGCACCCTGGCGCAGCATTACGTGCTGCCACGGCTGGCCGAATTCTTCGACCGCTATCCGGACCTGGAGCTGGAGATCGGCATGGGCGACCGCCTGGTCGACCTGGTGCGCGACGGCATAGACTGCGTGCTGCGCGTGGGCGAGCTGCGGGACTCCAGCATGGTGGCGCGGCGCGTGGCTTCACTGCAGCAGGTCACTTGCGCCAGCGCGGGATATCTCGACAAATACGGCACGCCCGCCACGCTGGACGACCTGGCCGGCCACCGCGCAGTCAATTTCTACTCCATCAGCAGCGGCAAGATGTTCCCGTTCGACTTCGTGGTCGACGGCAAGGAGCGCAGCATCACGCTGCCCGGCATCGTCACGGTCAGCAATGCGGAAGCCTACGTGGCCTGCTGCGCAAGCCATCTGGGCCTGGTGCAGCTGCCGCGCTATCACGTCGCCGGCCTGCTGGAAAGCGGCGCCCTGCGCGAAGTGCTGGGCGCGTGGCGGCCCAAGCCGATGCCGGTATCGGTGCTGTATCCGCATGCGCGCCAGCTGTCGCCGCGCGTGCGCGTGTTCGTCGACTGGCTTACGGACGCGATGTCGGCGGCGAGCTAGTACGCGACCAGTCGCGCCGCTCTCCCCGCTCGTCCGACGCTGCGTCCCCGGCCTCCGCCACCTCGCGGAATTCGCCGTCCACCACCGGGATCGTTTCAATGTGATCGAAGCCGATGTCCGCATCCGACGGCAGCGTTTCGACATCGACACCGGCGCGTTCGCCCGTGCCTTCCGCATCGGTGTCGCTATCGAGGCCCACGTCCGGCTCACCGGCGACGTCGCTGCCGCTGTCGGAGTTGTCGCTGGGGCCCAGCGCGCGCGTGCCGTGGCCACGTCCCAGTGTGCGGTCGGTACCTACCGGAATATTGTCCGGGTCCAGGGTGCTGTCAGCCATGATCTGCTCCTTCCAGTGAAAAACCCGATTTGACCACTGCCGCCGCCGCCCTTCCGTGCGGATGCGCGCATAAAGGCTATCGTGCCGATAGGAATTTTTTACTTTACAAATGTAATATTCATCTCTATAGTTACTCCATACCGCAGCCAACCAAGGAGTAACGCCATGAGCACCACGACCAAAAATCTGATCCGCGCCGCAGCCACCGCAGCATTCGCCATCGCCGCCACGGCCACCACCGTCACCAGCGCCTTCGCGCAGACCACCGCGCCGGCAGCAGCTACTGCAACCGCAGCAACCACCAACGCCGCGCAAACCGCCGTCGCCAACGGCGCGCTGGCGTCGACCACCAAAGCCCAACCGGCCGGCCTGACCCGCGCCCAGGTGCAGGCGGAGTTCCTCGAAGCGCGCAAGAACGGCACGCTGATCGAGAACGAAGCCGACATGGACGTCGCCCAGACCAAGAAGCACTTCACCAAGTAATACCCAAGTAAACGGAAGCCCAGTCCATGCAAACGCCACGCGCCCTCCAGACTACCGCCCTCGCCGCATGCGTGCTGGCGGTGCTGGCCGGCTGCGCCGACATGGGCAAGGTCAAGCCGCAGGCGGTCGCGCTGAAACCGGCCGAACTCAATGCCGGCAAAGCCATCGCCGCCGCCAGTGCCAACGTCGCGTGGCCCGGGCAGCAATGGTGGGAAGCGCTGCATGACGCGCAGCTGAACAAGCTGGTGGCCGCCGCGCTGGCCGACAACCCGTCGCTGCGCGCCACCCAGGCCCGCGTGCGCCAGGCCGAAGCACTGGCCGGCGTCGCCAGGGCCGGCACGCTGCCGCAGGTGAATGCCTCCGCCAGCGCCGACCGCGAACTGTATTCCGCGCACAGCACCGTGCCCGCTCCATTGGCCGGCAACTACGCGTGGAAGAACACCGCCACCCTGTCCGGCTCCTACGACCTGGATCTGTGGGGCCGCAACCGCGATGCGCTGGCCGCCGCGCTGGACGAGGTGCACATGGCGTCGGCGGAATCGCAGATGGCGCGGCTGACGCTGGAATCGGCCATCGTGCGCAGCTACATCCAGCTGTCGCTGGAATACGCGCTGCAGGACAGCGTGGCGCAAAACCTGGCGCAGCGCCAGCGCATCCTGGAGATCACGCGCAAGCGCCAGGCGGCAGGGCTGGCCAGCGAGATCGAAGTCGCGAGCATAGAAACCACGCTGCCGGCGGGACGGCGCGAGCATGAGCAGATCGGAGAATCGATCGCCCTGCTGCGCAACCAGCTGGCGGCACTGATCGGCAAAGGACCGGGCGACGGAGATGCGATCGCCCGGCCGATGCTGGCCCTCGACGCCGGCCATGGCGACGCGGTGCCCGCCTCGCTGCCGGCGGAGCTGGTCGGCCACCGGCCCGACATCGCGGCGCAGCGCTGGCGCGTGGAAGCGGCCGGCGCCCGCATCGCCGGCGCCAAGGCCGATTTTTACCCGAACATCAACCTGGCGGCCTTTGTCGGCTTCCAGTCGCTGGGCTTCACGCACTTCCTGGACGCTAACTCCGCCATGCGCGGCGTGACGCCGGCCATCAGCCTGCCGATCTTCGAAGGCGGACGACTGCGCAGTCAATTGGGCAACCAGACCGCGCTCTATGATGGTGCGGTCGAGCAGTACAACGCGGCCGTGGTGCAGGCGATGGCCGACGTGGCCAACGCGGTGGTCCGCATCGATTCGGTGAAGCAGCAGGACAAGCTGGCGCAGCGCGCACTGGCCTCGGCCCGGCGCCAGCAGGAACTGGCGGAACGCGCCTACCGCGCCGGCATGACCGACGCGCTGAACGTGATCAACGCCCAGTTGGTGTTATTGAACGAAGAACAGCAGATGGCGCAAGTGGCTAGCAAACAACTAGATAACTACACATTGTTGATGACCGCGCTCGGTGGCGGCATAAAACTGGAATTGCCGTGATGCTTAGATAGTACAATCAAAGCCTTTGAAAAACGTATGAGGAGCAGGCAATGAGCAGTTTTGAAGCGACTAAAAAACGCCTGAAAAACATCCATGCCCGAATGCCGGACTTCCCCGAGGATTTGATGCGCGTGCTGCGCATGACCTACCACATCCAGAAACGGATGAAAGACCTGAGCAACGCGGCACTGCGCAAATACGACCTGGTCGACGCCAGCTACATGGTGTTGGCCGTGCTGTACGGCTCGGACGATGAGACATCCACCGCCTCCACGCTGGGCGAGGCCTGCATGGAGAAGCCGGCCAACCTGACGCGCGTCTGCAATGACCTGGAATCCCAGGGCTTGATCACGCGCGGCAACCGCCCCGGCGACCGCCGCTGCGTGATGATCTCGCTGACGGACGCCGGCCGCGAGCTGGCCGCCAAGGTGCTGCCGGAAGTATGGTCGGCCACCACCCACGCCTACGACGGCTACAGCGCGGAAGAAGTTAAAGTACTTGAAGGGCTGCTGAAAAGGCAGCTGGATAATTTAGAAGCACTCACATAGCCTGAATCGACGCCATGAACCCTCCCCAAGCCGCCACTCCCACCCCGGACACCAGCGCGGCCAGGGGAGCCATGCGCTGGCTGGCGGCGGAAGCCAAAGGCTGGTTCAACACCGAGGGCGAGCGCTGGGTCTTCGTCGCCAAGACCATGCTGGCCTCCTTCTCGGCGCTGTGGCTGGCCTTCCGCCTCGGCCTCGACGCTCCCTACACCGCCCTCGCCACCACCGTGATCCTGGCCCTGCCCAGCAGCGGCATGGTGCTGGAAAAAGCCTTCTACCGTTTTCTCGGCACGCTGGTCGGCTGCGCGGCCTCGCTGCTGCTGGTCGCGCTGTTCCCGCAATCGCCGCCGCTGCTGTTCATCGGCGTGGCGGTCTGGATCGCCCTGTGCACCGGCGGCGCCGCCATGCACCGCAACCAGCAATCGTACAGCTTCGTCCTGGCCGGCTACACCGCCTGCATGATCGCGGTGCCGGCCATCGACTCGCCGGACCGCGTGTTCACGCTGGCCGTCACCCGCGTCACCGAGGTCGGGCTGGGCATCATCTGCGCCGCCGTGGTGCACGACGTGGTCTTCCCGCGCCGCCATTCGCGCACCGTGATGCGCACCGTGCAGGCGCGCTACGCCAGCTTCGTCACCTTCTGCACGCAGGTGCTGGAGCAGCGCCTGACGCCAGCCGAGACGGAACTGAGCCACCTGAAGTTCGCCGCCGACATCGCCGCGCTGGAATCGGGCCGCGCCGCCGCCTTTTTTGAGGCCGACCATGCGCGCTCGCACACGCGCCAGCTGCACGCCTTCAACGCCGCCTTCATGACGGTGCTGACCACCTTCTACACGCTGCACCGGCTGATCCACCGCCTGCGCGGCGCCGCGCCACGGCATGCGCAGCCGGTGCTGGAGCTGGTGGAGCCGATGCATGCGCATCTGGCGCTGGCCCTGCGCGACGAGCTGACGCCGCAGCACATGGCCAGCATGCGCACCGTGCTGGCCGCCGACATCGCCGCCGCCCGCAGCCGGCTGGCCGAGGCGGAAGCCGCCACACCGGTCACGCGTGCGCAGCAGATCGACTTCGACACGGCGGTGGAGCTGCTGGAGCGCTACGCCCGCGACATGGAAGCCTTTACCGGCCTGTATCACGGCCTGGCGCAGGAGAAGCGCCAGCAGGTCAGCGATCCCGGCTCCTACACGCCGAAGACGCCGCCGGCCATCGTCGCCGCCAGCGGCTTCCGCGCCGGCGTCACGCTGCTGCTGACGGCGTCGGCCTGGTACTGGCTGGCCTGGCCCTTCGTCGGCAACGCCATCCTGATGGCGACCATCTTTTGCGCGTTGGCCTCGTCGTCGCCAAGGCCGACGGCGCTGGTGCAGCAGGTGCTGATCGGTTTTTTGCTCGCCACGCCGCTGGCCTTCGTCAGCGAATTCTTCCTGGTCGCGCGCGCCAACGACTTCCCGACGCTGGTCGTGGCGGCGCTGCCGATCTTCGTCTTCGGCAGCTACCTGATGACCAGCCCGCGCTGGGCCGGCGTCGGCATCGGCATCTGCATGTTCTGCGCGACGCTGCTGGTGCCGACCAATCTGATGCACTACGACGTCGAGAGCTTCATGAGCAGCGAGCTGTCGCTGACCATGGGCGTGGCGGTGGCCTACCTGATGTTCAAGGTGGTGCTGCCCGAGCACACCATGGGCCAGAAGGACCACGTGGCCGCCGCCCTGTGGCGCGAGGCGCAAGGCGCTTGCACCGCGTCGATGTACCGCCTGAAGCGGCGCTTCGACAACCGCGTGCGCGACCTGCTCAGCCAACTGAACGCCGCCTCCGGCCCTGCCCCGGGAGAAGCAGCGCGCGCCGTGGTGCGCCAGGGCCTGACCTTGCTGGAGCTGGGCCACGCCGTGATCGAACTGCGCCAGCTGATCGCCGGCTCGCAGCCAGGCCCGGTGCCGACTGCGCTGAAACTGGTGGTGCGCGAACTGGCCGCCTACCTGCGGGCGCCGTCGGGCGCCAGCGGCGGCACGGCGCTGCAATCGATACTCGACGCCGGCGCCAGCGTGCGCGCCGCCCTGCCCTCGGCCACGCCGGAGCGCAGGCTGCGCCTGCAAACGGCGCTGACCGACCTGCATTCCATTTACACGTCCCTGCTGGACCAGATAGCTACAGGAGAAACCGACCATGCCGCGTGAGATAGACTTTTTCGGCGTACTGCTGCCCGGCGTGCTGCCGCTGTTCCTCGTCAGCCTGGTGCTGCAGGTGGCGCTCGACAGCGCCTTGAGCCACCTCGGCGCCTACCGCCGCAGCTGGCATCCGGCGCTGGTGCGTCTGTGCCTGTTCGCCTGCATCTTCAGCGCACTGCTGGTGACGCTCTACAAATAGTCACAAATAATATAAATAATTTATCTCAATCAGAAAGCCTGCCGTGAGTGCATCCAAAATCTTCCGTTTTTTCCTGACCATGCTGCTGTTGGCCGCCGCCCTGTGGATGGGGCGTTCGGCCTGGGACCACTACATGGAGTCCGCCTGGACCCGCGACGGCCGCGTCAAGGCCGATGTCGTCACCATCAGCGCCGATGTCGCCGGCACCGTCACCGAGGTGAAGGTGCATGACAACCAGTTGGTCAAGCAGGGCGACGTGCTGTTCCTGGTCGACGCGGCGCGCTACCAGAGCGCGCTGGCGCAGGCCAACGCCGTGCTGGCGTCGCAGCAGGTGGAGAAAGGCCGCCGCAGCAAGGAGGCCAGCCGCCGCGCTGGACTGGACAGTTCCATCGTCTCGGCGGAGAACAAGGAGACGGCGGAATTCGCGGTCGGCACGGCGACGGCGCAGTACCAGGCCGCGCTGGCGGCGCGCAACCTGGCGCAGCTCAATCTGGAACGCACCGTGGTGCGCGCGCCCGTCACCGGCTACGTCACCAACCTGAACGTGCATGCGGGCGACTTCGCCGCCGTCGGCGCGGCCAAGCTGGCGATGATTAACAGCGCCTCGTTCTACGTGGTCGGCTACTTCGAAGAGACCAAGCTGCCGCTGCTGAAGGTGAACGACGCCGTCGAGGTGCACCTGATGAGCGGCGCGGCCCAGCTGAAGGGCCATATCGAAAGCATCGCCCACGGCATCACCGATCGCGACGCCAACACCGGCCGCGAACTGCTGGCCGACGTCAACCCCACCTTCAACTGGGTGAGGCTGGCGCAGCGCGTGCCGGTACGCATCCACATCGACGAGCAGCCCAAGGGCCTGGACCTGGTGGCCGGCACGACCTGCACGGTGGTGATCCATGGATAACGGCGCCGATCGTTTCAGCACCATCCGCCTGTTCCTGGACGCGGCGCAGCTGGGCAGCTTTTCCGCCGCCGGCCGCAAGCAAGGCATGTCGCCGGCGGCGGCCAGCGCCTGCATCCAGCGGCTGGAGGCGTCGTTGCAGGTCAAGTTGTTCGAGCGCACCACGCGCCAGTTGCGGTTGACCGAGGAAGGCCAGATGTACCGTCACTTCAGCGAGCAGGCGATGGCCTTGATGGCGGAGGCGGAAGCCGGCCTGCATGCGGGTGGCGACGGCGTGCGCGGAATGGTGAAGATTTCGGCGCCGTCGGACCTGGGCCGCAATGTGCTGATGCCGATGCTGGACGAGTTCCGCGCGCTGCACCCGGAGCTGCAATACGCGCTGACGCTGAGCGACACCACCGCCAACATGGTGCAGGACGATATCGACCTGGCGATCCGCTACGGCCAGCTGGCCGACAGCGAGATGGTGCGGCGCGTGTTGGCGCCGAGCCGGCGCGTGGTGTGCGCGTCGCCGGCGCTGATCGCGCAGACGGGCGGCCCCGCCACGCCGGACGAACTGGCGCAGTTGCCGACACTGGTGCTGGTGACGGCGCTGGGGCCGATGCAGGAGTGGCGCTATTGCAGCAACGACGAAGCGGACGAGAAGCGCGCTGTGCGCGTGCGCCGCACGCAGCAAAGCAACGACGGCGAGGTGATACGCAAGTGGGCCATCGCGGGCCAGGGCTATGCGTACAAGTCCATCCTCGATATCGCGGGCGATCTGCGCAGCGGCAGGCTGGTGACGGTGCTGGACGAGTACTTCACCGAGAGCGCGCCGCTCAACCTGCTGTATCACCGCAACCGCTATCAGCCGCCGCGCATTACGCTGCTTATTGAGTTTTTGCTGGAGCGCTTTGCAGACCTGGCATGACGCCCATTTGCTGCAACAGGGTGAGGTTGTCTTCCAGGTGCCAGTTCTCGGCGATGCGGCCGTCGGCCACGCGGTACAGGTCGAAGGCCTGGAAGTCGATCGCCTGGCCCTTGCCGGCGGTTGCGCCGAACTGGCCGGTGAAGTGGCCGCTGAAATGCAGATGCACGGCCACGCGGTCGCCGTTGACGACCATGTCGGTGATTTCGGCTTTCAGGTCGGGCACGGCGGCGCGGAAGCCTTTCGACGCTTGCAGCGGTCCGTTGACGCCTTGCTCGCGGCCGGCCGGCAAGGTGCGGTCCATGAAGTCAGGGGCCAGCGCCTGTGCGGCCAGTGCCGGATCGCCGGTATTCCAGAAGGCGGCGTAGCGGCGGGCGGCCTGGATGGTGAGGTCGGTGGTGTTGTCGGCGTGGGCAAGGTTGACGGCGCCGGCCAGCAGCAAGGCGGCGAGCAGGAGGGAGCGTTTCATGGGCAGTCCTTTCGTTGATTGGATGCCCAAATTGTGCGCCGCCCGCCGCCGCGCGGGAATTGGCCTGGCCGTTGAAGCAGCTGCTTGCTGCGGTTGAAAATGCCGTGCAGCGGGAAGCTAGCGCGCCCCGGCGGCGTCGATAATCGCGCCGCTGACGTAGGACGATTGAGGGCTGAGCAGCCACAATATCGTCTCCGCGATCTCCTCCGGCTGGCCGCCGCGCAGCATCGGCACGTTGGACTCCAGCCGCGACACGCGCCCCGGATCGCCGCCGCTGGCGTGGATATCGGTATAAATCATTCCCGGCCGGACGCAGTTCACCCGTATGCCCTCGGCCGCAACCTCCTTCGATAGCCCCAGCGTCATCACATCGATAGCCCCCTTGGACGATGCGTAATCGATGTAGACATTCGGCGCCCCATGCTTCGCCGCGCCGGACGACAGGTTGACGATGCCGCCGCCCTGCCCGCCGCTGGCGGTCGACATGCGCTTGACCGCCTCCTTGCTGCACAAGAAGTAGCTGATCACGTTGGTGGTGAACACCCGCTGCAGGCGCTCCACCGACATCTCCGTCAAGCGGCACTGCTGCTCCAGCACGCCGACGTTGTTGACCAGCGCCGTCAACGGCCCCAGTTCCTCGTCGACGGTCTCGAACAGGCGCTGCACGTCCGCCTCCACGCTGACATCGGCCTGCACGGCGATGGCCTCGCCGCCCTCGGCGACGATCTGCGCGCGCAGCTTGCCGGCCGACTCTGCGTCGTTCAGGTAGTTGATGCAGACGGCGTAACCGCGCCGGCTGGCCATCAGCGCGGTCGCCGCGCCTATGCCCCGGCTGCTGCCGGTTATGAGTATCACTTGTTTCATAAGCTACCTTATCAAAGAAAAAGCCCGCTGCTGCGGGCTTGGGCCATGCTTATTTTTCCGGGCTGACGTGGGTCAGCGCGTAGCTCACATGCTCCCACCAGTGCTCGCGCGAATGCACGGTGCGCAGGCACTTCTTGTCGATTTCGCCCTTAAAGACGGGGTCGAAGCACTGCTTGGTCATCAGCGCGTTGCGCTGGTTCTCGGCATTGCTCAACGCGATCAGCAGCCAGACGATGAAGCCCAGCGCCAGCACCGCCAGGCTCCAGGCGACGTGGTTGATGTAGGCCCATTCGAACAGGGTTTCGATGACAGGCGAAGACTCCTTGTAGATCTTCATGACCTCGCCCTCGGCCGCTTTTTGTTCATCGCTGATTTCTTTCATGGGGCTATCCTTACTTCTTTCCGGCGCGTTCCTGGGCCGACTTGGCTACCAGGCTGTCCGCCACTGCAAACACGGCTGCGTGCACCTCGGGGGTGGACGTCAGGCCGTGGCCCGCCACCGACGGCGATGTCGTGTAGTGACCGTCGATCACCAGCGTCGGAGCACTGTCGAGTTTATACTGATTTGCCACCTGCACGCCACGCTTCATCTTCGATTGGACACCAAACGAGTTGAAAAATTCCAGGTATTTGGCCTTGTCGACGCCGTTCTTGACGACGAAGTCGAGGATGGCCTGGTCGGTATTGAGGCGGTTATGTTCGACGTGGACGGCGTGGAACAGCTTTTCGTGCATGCCGTTGCCCAGCGCGTTCATCGCCTCCAGCGTGAAGAAGGCCTTGGCTTGCGCATCCTCGCCCAGGTGCATGCGGCGGAACACGATCTTGTCGCCCTGCTTCTTGACCCATTCCGCCAGCGGCGCTTCCAGCTGGTTGCAGTACGGGCAGTGGTACATGAACACTTCCAGCACTTCGACCTTCTTGCCGGTGTCGGGACGGTTGGGCAGGTCCAGCGTGTTGTAGTCCACGCCGTTCTTGAAATCGGCGGCTTGGGCGCCGGCGGCGGCCATGAAGGCCGCGGTGACGACCAGCGGGCGCAGGAAGCTCAGGAAACGCATGACAGTCCTTCATCGTAGGTAAGTGGCAAACGCCGCGAGATTACCACCTTTTCCACGATGTGCAAATTATGGCCGCATTAAACGCCTCAAGGCCGGTGCTGGCGCGCCGCCTCCAGCCGCTCGCACAGCACGGCGATGCCGTCGGCGATGCGCGGCGTGGCGCGCACCAGGGTTTCGCTGTCGATCATGAACAGGTTGCCGCGCTGGACCGCCTGCATGCCCTTGTACGGCTTCCAGATATTGATGCCGGCTTCGGCGTCGTGCTTCTCGCCGCCGACGATGGCTTCCGGATTTTCCTGCAACACGGCCTCGGTGCTGACCGTGGGCGCCGGCACCTTGAGCGCGGCGAACACGTTCTGGCCGCCGCACACGCGGAGCGCGTCGCTGACGATATGCTCGCCACTGAGCGTGAACAGGGGCTTTTCCCAGATCTGGTAGAACACCCGCACCGTGGACCGCTGCGCGTAGGTGGCCGACAGTTTGGCGATGCGCTGGCGGTAGTCCTGCGCGGCCTTTTGCGCGGCCGGCCCGGTGTCCATCAGCTGGCCCAGGCGGGTCAGGCTGGTGGCCACGGCTTCCAGCTTTTGCGGGTCGCTGTAGAAGATGGGGATGCCCAGGCTTTTCAGCTGTTCCAGCTGGCCGGCGGTGTTCCCGCTCTTCCACACCACCAGCAGGTCCGGACGCAGCGCCAGCACGTGCTCCATGTCGATGGTGGAATTGCTGCCCACCAGCGGGATGCGCTTGGCCGCTTCCGGGTAGTCGCTGTAGTTCATGACGCCGACCACGCGTTCGCCGCCGCCGGCCGCAAACAGCAGCTCGGTGATATGCGGCGCCATCGAGATGATGCGCTGCGCCGGTTTGGCGACGGTGACGCTGTTGCCGGCGTCGTCCCTCACCGTGACGGCGGCGTGAGCGCACAGCGGCGCGCAGGCCAGCGCCAGCACAGGCAAGGCGCGGCGAACGTTAGTGGTCAGGGCGCGCATCAGAACTCGTAGCGGGCCGACAGTTTCAGCTGGCGGCCGTCGGCGGTGTAGATGCCGTACTGGCAGCCGAACGCTTGCGAGAAGTAGCGCTTGTCGGCCAGGTTCTGGCCCGACACCGCAAACTCCCACTGGCCCAGCTTGCGGGCGTAGCGCGCGTCCAGCGTGGTGTAGGACGGGATCTGCGCCGGGCACTTGTTATCGAAGTCGCCGCCGTAGCGCTGGCTGTCCGCCCACTGCACGCCGACATCGGCGGTGTGGCCGCTGGCCAGGGTCCAGCTCAGGCGCGCGGTCAGCGTGTTCTTCGGCACCAGCACCATCTGCTTGCCGTTGTTGACGCCTTCGGTGAACTTGGCGTCCACGTGCTGGTAATGCGCGTTGACGCTCCAGTTGGCGTTGATGCGCTGCTCGGCATCGAGTTCGAAGCCTTCGCGGCGGGTCGGCGCCAGGTTGGTGTTGGCGCCGTAGCCGAAGTTCAGCGTCGGATCGTAGAAGATCTCGTTGGTCAGGTTGTGGCGGAACACGCGGCCGGTGATCTTCTGGCCGGTGGCGCCGTAGCTGACGCCCAGTTCCAGGTCGTGCGACTGCTGCGGCACCAGCAGCACCTTGTTGGTGTCGACGGTGTAGCCGTTTTCGTCGGCGTTGGCGACGCGGTAGCTCTGGCCGGCCTTGCCGTAGACGGTCAGCTTCGCGACCGGCATGTAGCTGGCCTGCAGCTCCCAGGCGTTCAGGCCTTGCGACAGTTTGTAGGTGTTCAGGCCGAAGGTGTTCAGCGGATCGTTGAAGTCCTTGTTGAAGATTTCGCGGCGCACGCCGGCCGATACGCGGCCTTCATGGGCGGCGTCGAAACGCAGCTCGTCGCGCACATACACCGCTTTCGAGTGCTGGGTAGCGTCGGCAGCCGAGAAGTGGCCGCTGTCGGTGCTGACGCGATTCCATACGGTCCAGTCGAAGCCGGCCACCATTTCGTTCAGCAGGCCGTTGATCTCGCCCAGGCGGCGTACGCGCGGCGAGAACTGGGTTTGTTTGCTGTCCATGGTGTAGGTCGACGCACCTTTGGGACCGGCGTAGGTCGACTCCACCGTCTTCTTGCGGTAGGACAGATCGGCCGCCAGCTCATAGCCGCCGATGCGGCGCTGGCCGAAGGCGGTGAAGCGGTCGCTATCGAGCTTGGCGTAGTTGTCGGGCGTCTTGGTCTGACGCGGATTGGCGTTGTACTCCGCCTCGCTCAAGGAACCCGAAAGGCGCATGTCCTGGCGCGCGCCTTCGTAGCGGAAGCCCGCGCGGCCGGCGTTGTCGAACCATTGCGCGCCGCCGCTGAAGTGGGTCTGCTTGAATTCGTTGTTGTCGCGGTAGTTGTCGGTGCGCTGGGTGTCCAGCGTGGCGTCGGCGGCGAAGCCGTCCCAGGCCTGGAAGCCGGACAGGCGCACTTCGCCGGCGCGGAACTGGCCGCCCTCGACGAACACGCTGCCGCGGCGGCTGTTCTTGACCGGACGCTTGGTGACGATGTTGATCACGCCGCCGGTGGCGCCGTCGCCGTACAACACGCTGGCGCCGCCACGCGTGATTTCGATGTGGTCCACGGTGTCGATCGGGATGGTCGACAGGATGGCGTAGCTCAGTTCATTTTCCGACAGGCGCACGCCGTCCAGCACGATCACCATGTTCTGGCTGCTGTTGGTGCCGAAGCCGCGCAGGTCCAGGCCGAAGTCCGGGCTGCCGTCCAGGCTTTGGCGGCCGTAGACGCCGCCCACTTTGCGGATCGCGGCGTTGACGTCGCTGGCGCCGGCGCGCTGGATGTCTTCAGCGGTGATGATGGTGGCGCCGATCGGAGCCAGCGCCGGGTCGGCGTCGAAGCGCGAGCCGGTGATGACGATCGGTGCGAGCACCTGGGCGACCTGCGCGCCGGCGGCGGCATCTTGCGCCAGGGCGGTGACGGGAACGGCGGCGGTGAAGCACAGGGAAACGGCGGCGGCCAGCAGGCGCGGTTGGAAAGCGGTGGAGTGCATGTCAGATCATTTTCAAAAGAGACATCCGCCTGCGTCCCCGCAAGCCGGAAGTGTACGGAAGCCGCGCGGATCGCATCACGCGCGCTTCCCCCAGGTCTGGCCGGTATCCGGGCTGGCAAGGCGGTCGAACAGCCTTGCGTTACCGTTGCGGGGGCAGCACACCTTGGCCGTCACGCTGCGAGCGTGGGCGGCCTGTGTTTCCCGTTTAACTGCACATGTGAACACATGGGCAAGCACCAGAACCCCGGCATTATACGCCCCTGCCCCGTATCATTAACTTTTTAGATATGACCTATCTACATTTCGCGCATTGATTGCAACAGCTTCCGTCCTTATAGTGGGTTCAACCTCAAACCGGAGCTTTACCATGAATGCATTGCCTAGCTATTTCCTTTCCCACGGCGGCGGCCCCTGGCCGTTCATGATGGACCAGGTGGGCCATCTGTACGGCCAGCTGGACGCGTCGCTGCGCGACATCCCGCGCCAGCTCGGCGTGACGCCGAAGGCGGTGCTGGTGATTACGGCGCATTGGGAGGGCCGCGATTTCACGGTGTCGTCGTCGGCGCGGCCGCCGATGATCTACGACTACGGCGGCTTCCCGCCGCACACGTATGAGGTGCAGTACAAGGCGCCGGGTGCGCCGGAGCTGGCGGCGCAGGTCAAGCAGCTGCTCGATGCGGGCGGTATCCCGGCGCAGCTCGATCCGCAGCGCGGCTTCGACCACGGCACCTTCAGCGCCATGTATCCGGTATATCCAAACGCGGACGTGCCCATCGTGCAGCTGTCGCTCAAGCACGGCCTCGATCCGTCGACGCACCTGGAGGCGGGCCGTTTGCTGGCGCCCTTGCGCGAGCAGGGTGTGCTGATCGTCGGCAGCGGACTGAGTTACCACAACCTGCGCGCCTTCAACGCCCAGGGCGCGGCGGCCTCGCACGCCTTTGACGACTGGCTGCGCGCAACCATGGCGCTGCCGCCGCAGCAACGCGCGGCGCAGTTGATGGAGTGGGAAAAGGCGCCGTCTGCGCGCATGGCGCATCCACGCGAGGAGCATCTGCTGCCGCTGATGGTGGTGCTGGGCGCGGCGGAGAACGAGACGGCCAGCGTCCCCTATCACGAGGACGCGTTCATGGGATCGCTGGCGGTGAGCAGCTTCCGCTTCGGTTAAATCCGGGGTCAGGTGCCGCGCTTGCCGTTGGCGTAGGCTTCGGCCTTGGCGGCGGCGATGGCGGCTTTCTCGGCCGCTTTCACCGCCATCTCGGCGTCGTGCACGTCCAGCCGCTCCTTGCGGTTGTTCGGCGTCTCCAGCGAGATGCGGCCCAGGATGCCGCTGCGGTAGTCGCCCAGGAAGGTGTGCGAGGCTTTCTCGAAATCGAGGTCGCCGCCCTTCTGGCGGAAACCGCGCTTGGCCGCCACGCCCTCCACCACCGCGATGCCGTCGAACGTCTCGATCTCCTTGAAGCCGTAGCGCGCCACCAGCAGCTGCGGGTAGTACTTCAGCATCTCGTCGGCCAGGAACACCGCCACTTCCTCTTCGATCAGCGCGTTCGAGCCGATCGCGTGGCTGGCGGCCAGCATCAAACCGTCGCTAGGCAGCGCGATCTTCGGCCACAACATGCCCGGCGTGTCGACCAGGATGGTGTTCTTGTCCAGGTACAGCTTCTGCTGCTGCTTGGTCACGGCCGGCTCGTCGCCCACCTTGGCCACCTTGCGCTTGAGCAGCGCGTTCATCAGCGTCGACTTGCCGACGTTGGGGATGCCCATGATCATGATGCGCAGCGGCTTGGTCGGCACGCCGCGGTGCGGCGCCAGCTGCTTGGCCAGCTCCGGCACGCGGGCCACGTCGGCCGGCTTCTTGGTGGTCATCGCGAACGCGGTCACGCCTTCCTGCGCGTTGTAATAGGCCACCCAGGCCGCCGTGGCGGCCGGATCGGCCAGGTCGACCTTGTTAAGGATCTTCAGGCACGGACGCTGGCGGAACTTGCGCAGCTCCTCCACCATCGGGTTGGTGCTGGCCTCGGGCAGGCGCGCGTCGACCACCTCGATCACCAGATCGGTGTTCTCCATCTGCTCGGCCGCCTTCTTCTTGGCGGCGTTCATGTGCCCTGGGTACCATTGTATCGACATGCTCTGACCTTCAAATTCGTTCTGACAATCCGCTATTTTACCTGCTGGCCCGACTGGACTTCGGATATCATGAGGCGCTTTTCCCTTTTTCTGACCATATAAACAATATTATTTCTCCACCGGAGTGCTGAAGATGAGCATAGCTGCACCGTCCAACCCCAAGGAAATCACCGTTCGCGGCATCATCCTGGGCATACTGATCACGCTGGTCTTCACGGCGGCTCAGGTCTACCTGGGGCTGAAAGTCGGCCTGACGTTCGCCACCTCGATCCCCGCCGCGGTGATCTCGATGGCGCTGCTCAGCGCCTTCAAGGATGCCACCATCCAGGAAAACAACATCGTCCAGACCATCGCCTCGGCCGCCGGCACGCTGGCCTCGGTGATCTTCGTGCTGCCAGGCCTGCTGATGATAGGCTGGTGGGCCAAGGTGCCGTTCTGGCCGACCTTCGGCGCCTGCGCCATCGGCGGCGTGCTGGGCGTGATGTACACCATGCCGCTGCGCCGCGCGCTGGTGTCGCAGTCCGACCTGCCCTACCCGGAAGGCGTGGCCGCCGCTGAAGTGCTCAAGGTCGGCATGGCCTCGCGCGCCGGCGCCGCCGAAGGCAAGGCCGGCCTGTGGGCCGTGATCTGGGGCAGCGTCGCCTCGGCCGTGTTCGCCGCCGGCGCCGCCGTCAAGCTGATGGCCGGCGAAGTGGCGATCTATTTCCGCACCGGCACCGGCGCCACCGGCATCGGCGCCTCCAGCTCGCTGGCCCTGATCGGCGCCGGCCACCTGATGGGCATCACGGTCGGCATCGCCATGCTGGCCGGCCTGGTCATCGCCTGGGGCATCATGGTGCCTTTGATGACCTCGCTGAGCCCGGCCGCTGCCGGCGTCGAAGCGTCCGCCCACGCGCTGGGCATCTGGTCCAAGGAAGTGCGCATGATGGGCGCCGGCGTGATCGGCATGGCCGCGATCATCACGCTGGCCGGCCTGGCCAAGCCCATCTTCGGCGGCCTGAAGTCGGCGATGGAATCGGCCCGCAAGGCCAAGCTCAATGGCGGCGTGTTGGACCGCACCGAGCAGGACTTGCCTATCTTCGTGGTCGGCCTGGTCACGCTGCTGTCGATGGTGCCGGCCGGCTGGCTGCTGGCCAGCTTCCTGCAAGGCGGCCCGCTGGGCTCGCTTGCCTTGCCGCTGGTGGCGGTCGGCATCGGCTACATCCTGGTGGCCGGCATCTTCGCCGCCGCCGTGTGCGGCTACATGGCCGGCCTGATCGGCTCGTCGAATTCGCCGGTGTCCGGCATCGCCATCCTGACCATCCTCGGCGCCGCGCTCAGCGTGGGCATGGTCGGCCGCAGCATCATGGGCCCGGAAGTGGCGCAGGCGCTGATCGCCTACGCGCTGTTCGTCACCACCGTGGTGCTGGCCGTGGCCGTGATCGGCAACGACAACCTGCAGGACTTGAAGACCGGCCAGCTGGTCGACGCGACGCCGTGGAAACAGCAGGTCGGCCTGCTGATCGGCGTGGTCGCCGGTTCCTGCGTGGTGCCGCCGGTGCTGGAGCTGCTCAATCACGCCAACGGCTTCGTCGGCGCGCCCAACCTCAACTCGATCTCGGACCAGCCGCTGGCCGCGCCGCAGGCGCTGCTGATCTCGACCCTGGCCAAGGGCGTCATCGGCGGCCAGCTGCGCTGGGATCTGCTGGGCTATGGCGCGATCGTCGGCCTGGTGCTGGTGCTGATCAACTTCGGCCTGAAGAAATCCAGCAATGGCAAGTACTCGCTGCCGCCGCTGGGCGTGGGCCTGGCGATCTACCTGCCGAGCGCGGTGATCACGCCGGTGTGCATCGGCGCCGTGGCCGGCTACCTGTTCGACCGCGCCATGGAGCACAAGGTCGGCGGCGACACCGCCAAGCGCCTGGGCGTGCTGGTGATGTCGGGCTTCATCGTCGGCGAGAGCTTGTTCAACGTCGCGCTGGCCGGCCTGATCGTCGTCTCCGGCAAGGGCGAACCGCTGGCCATCGCCAACTCGCTGAGCGAGGCGCAGACCATGGTGGTGGCGCTGATCTTCGGCATCGCCATGGTGTGGGGCTTGTACCGCTGGTCGGCCAAGAGCGGCCGCAACGTCGCCGCCTGATAGACAAAAATGCAATAGGCCTCTATGATGCGAAAAATGCAACCATAGAGGCCCATATGCCCCCGTCCCCGCTGTCCCGTTTCCTGCCGCCGCTGCTGGCCGCCCTGCTGCCCTGCACCGCCCTCGCCGCCGTCCCCGATGCGGCGGCTTTCTTCAAGACGCCCCATATAGACCATGTCGAACTGTCGCCCAAGGGCGGCTATGTCGCCACGGTCACGGCGCTGCCCGGCGGCACTGCGGGCCTGGTGGTCTACGATACCGCCGACCCCAGCAAGTTCAGCATCGTCATCAAGACCTCGGTCAACGAAAACATCACTTCCGTCCACTGGGTCAACGAACAGCGTATCGGCTTCACCGTCAAGAACCTGCGCAAGGAATTCGAGGGCAACCTGGATGAGATGGCCGCGGACCGCGACGGCAGCAACCTGATCCACCTGATCTCCGGCAGCTGGCAGCACCAGCAGGAAGTGACCGGCAGCATCATCAAGAGCCGCAAGCTGTCGGCGGACTACGCCTACTACGGCGCCACCCACGACGGCTCGGACGATATCCTGGTCGAGCACTACACCTGGAACGGCGTCGACAAGGCGCCCGCTCACTCGCGGCTGCAGCGGCTCAATACCCGCAACTATCAGCTGAGCAGCACCTTCGAAGGCAAGCAGCCGGATGCGGTGCGCGGCTGGCTGACCGATGCCCGCGACGTGCCGCGCGTGGCGACCTCGGTGCTGCAGGGGCGCTGCATCACCTCCTACCGCAAGGACCGCGACACCAGCTGGGCCGAACTGTCCAACAACAACTGCCTGCAGGACGAACGCTTCGCGCCGCTGTTCCTCGATGGCGACGAAACCCTGTACGTGCAGGCCAGCTACAAGGGCTACGGCGCGCTGTTCCGCTACGACCTGAGAAAAATGAAGCTGGCCAGCGAACCCTTCATCTCGGTGCCGGGCTTTGATTTCTCCGGCTCGCCGGAAATCGACGGCCCGAGCGGCAAGCTGCTGGGCATCCACATGCAGACCGACGCCGGCACCACCTACTGGCTCGATCCCGTACTCAAGGCCGACCAGGCCAGGATCGACGCCGCCTTGCCGGCCACCACCAACACCATCCGCTGCCCGCAAAGCTGCCTGAGCTCGCCGGTGCTGCTGGTGGTCTCGTCGTCGGACCGGCAGCCGGACCAGTACATCCTGTACACCCGCGCCAGCGGCAAGCTGGCGGGGCTGGGCGGCCAGCATCCCGACATCGATCCGCAGCAGATGGGCATGCGCGACCTGCACCGCTACAAGGCGCGCGACGGCCGCGAGATCCCCGCCTACGTCACCCTGCCGCCCGGCAAGGCCGACGGCCCGCGGCCGGCCATCGTGCTGACCCACGGCGGCCCCTACGTGCGGGGCGGCTACTGGGACTGGGACGCCGAGGCGCAATTCCTGGCCTCGCGCGGCTACGTGGTGATCCAGCCCGACTATCGCGGCAGCACCGGCTACGGCTACGACCACTTCAAGGCCGGCTGGAAGCAATGGGGCGCCGGCATGCAGGACGACCTGGCCGACGCGGCGCTGTGGGCGACAAAACAGGGCTGGGCCGATCCCAAGCGCATCGCCATCATGGGCGCCAGCTACGGCGGCTACGCCACGCTGATGGGCTTGATCAAGCATCCCGAGATCTACCGCTGCGGCGTCGAATGGGCGGGCGTGACCGACATCAACCTGATGTTCACCTCGGCGCAATCGGACGTGTCGGAGGAAAGCCTGAACTACAGCATGCGCACGCTGGTCGGCGACCCGCAACAGGATGCGGCGCTGTTCCGCACCAACTCGCCCCTGCTGCGCGCCGCAGAACTGAAGCAACCGCTGCTGATGGCGCACGGCTTCGAAGACCGCCGCGTACCGCTGGAGCACGCCGACCGCTTCCGCAGCGCGGTCAAGCAGCACAACGACGGCGTCAGCTACATCGTCTACAACAACGAAGGCCACGGCTGGCGCCACGAGGACAATCGCATCGACTTCTGGAAAAAGACCGAGGCCTTCCTGGAGCGCAACCTGCGGCAGGCCAAGTAAGGCGGGCGCCCGGGGCCGGGCATGGTGACAATTAGCGATAATTTAACATTGGAATTTCAATATCATGTCGGGACTGCCTTCTTCCACCGTCCCGAGGAATTCCATGAAAAAATCCGTTTTGTGGTTGCATGCGCTGGCCGCGCTGGCGCTGTCGTCCCATGCCCTGGCCCAGCAGCAAATCCCCGACTTCACGGCGAACAACGCCGACGCGCGCGACCCCGGCACTCTGGGGCCGCCCGCCCCCTCCTACGGCTACCCCGGTGCGCCGGACATCTACTCCGACGAGCGCAATATGCGCTTCCGTCAAGGCTTGCCGTCTTTCCAGGCCGAGCTGACCACCGTGCCGACCTTCCAGTCCATCGGCATCTATTGGGCGCCGCCGGGCGCCACCAGCGACAAGCGCTCCCGCGTCCAGTACCGCAAGCACGGCGACCAGGAATGGAAACACGGCCTGCCGCTGTGGTTCGATCCGCGCAACAAGGAATACCGTGGCAGCCTGGTGATGCTCGACGCCGGCGCCAGCTACGACATCGCGCTGTCGCTGGCCGACCAGCCGGACCTGACCGCCACCACCACCCAGGCCACCTGGAGCGAGCAGTTCCCGGTCGGCCGCACCATCACGCTGGCGCCGGGCGTGCAGAAACTGCCGGGCGAGAGCACCTCCCGGCCTTACCAGGTCAACGTGTCGGGCACGCCGGACGCCTATGTGCGCTATGTATCGGCGCCGTTCGACGCCGACCCCAGCCAGCGCAGCACCATCGACATGGGCGCGGCGGATGCGCATCTGACGTCCGGCAACAGCTGCGTCGTGATCAACGCTTCCTACGTCATCGTCAGCAAGCTGCAGTTGAAGAACTGCCAGCGCCAGGGCATCGCCATCATGGCCCCCTCGCACGATGTCATCATCGAGGACAACGACATCAGCGGCTTCGGCTCGGCGCCGGCCACCACCGAAAGCCCGGCGACCGCAGGCAATGTGCCGACCAACAAGATCGTCCCCGGCAACTACCTTGAGGCGGGCATCTATTGCGAGAATTCGAGGAGCGATCCCGACCAGCGCGTGCGGCGCGTCGTCATACAGCGCAACCGCATCCACGACCCGCGCTACGGCTCCATCCACTGGGGCTATGCCCATCCCAACTCGGCGCAGGCCGTCACGTTCAGCCATTGCGGCAGCAACCACGTGATCCGCTACAACACGGTCTCCGCCACGCCCGGCCACTACTTCGGCGACGGCATCGGCGGCGGCTCCAACTTCTCGTTCGAAGGTTTCCCGAACGCCGACTCCGACATCTACGGCAACGACATCTCCGGCGTCTACGACGACGCCATCGAATCGGAAGGCGCCAACCGCAACGTGCGCATCTGGGGCAACTACCTGCACCATGTGGTCAGCGGCGTCGGGCTGGCCACGGTGTCGCAGGGGCCGGTGTACGCCTTCCGCAATATTCTGGGCGACACGGCCGGCATGACCAATCCCAACGGCGCCATCCAGGATGACGAGGGCCACGGCGTATTCTTCAAGCTGGGCAGCCTGGAGCCCATCGTCAACGGTGGGCGGGCCTACTTCTTCCACAACACAAATCTGCAACCGCCGCCGCTGGCCGGCATGCTCTATGGCCTGGGCGCGAACGGATTCATCGCCAAGAGCGGCGGCGACACCTGCAACATCGTCAGCCGCAACAACCTGATGACGAGCAGCAAAATCTGGCAAAGCGCCGTGAGGGTGAATGAAGTGTGCGGCAAGAACGACATCGACTACGACGCCTATCGCGGCGGCATTTCATTCGACGGCACGAGCTCCACCTCGGAGGCGCATCCGGCGCCCGGCAGCGGCAAGACCAACAGCGCCAAAGCCATCGTGTTCAGCGCCGGCAGCCAGGTCTGGCCGGGCATCGCCCTGGTCGAATACGGCGACTACCCCAGCGCGCAGTACAAGACGGGCAAGGTGTTCCTGACCACCCAGGCGCCCGCCAACGCCGGCAACTACCAGCTGCAAGCGGGATCGCTGGGCTATGGCGATGGCGTCTACCTGCCCAACTTCAACGAGCCGGCCGCGGGCACGCGCATCGACGCCGGCGCACACCAGCGCGACACGCCGCCGATGGAATTCGGCATCGACGCTTACCGCCCAAGGCAGTAGGCGAAGGTCACAGGTCGGCCAGCGTCCGCACGTGCGCCACCACGCTGCGGCCCAGCGCCGACAGGTTGTAGCCGCCCTCGAGGCAGCTGACGATGCGGCCCTTGGCGTACAGCCGGGCCACTTCCATCACCTGCTGCGTCATCCACGCATAGTCCGCCTCGACCAGGCCCATGCCGCCGACGTCGTCCTCGCGGTGGGCGTCGAAGCCGGCCGAGATGAAGATCATCTCCGGCTTGAACGCGTGCAGCGCCGGCAGCCATTGCTCCAGCACGATCTGGCGCACCGCGTCGCCGCGCGTGTGGGCCGGCACCGGCACGTTGACCATGTGCGCGCTGATCGGCTCCGGCTCGGTGTACGGATAGAACGGATGCTGGTAGAAGCTGACCATCAGCGCGCGCGGCTCGTCGAGCAGCGCCTCCTCGGTGCCGTTGCCGTGGTGGACATCGAAATCCACCACCGCCACCCGCGCCAGCCCGCGCGCGTCCAGCGCATGCTTGGCCGCCACCGCGACGTTGTTGAACAGGCAGAAGCCCATCGGCTCGATCGGCCGCGCATGGTGGCCGGGCGGACGCACCGAGCAGAAGGCGTTGTCGATCTCGCCGTCGATGACGGCGTCGGTCGCGGCCACGGCGGCGCCGGCGGCGCGCTGCGCGGCCAGCCAGCTGTAATGGTTGAGCGAGGTGTCGCCGTCGATCGGGTAGCACTCGCCCGGCTCGGGCACGTTGTCGCGCACGATGGCGATGGCGTTCTTGCTGTGGTTGCGTTCCAGGTCGGCAAGCGCCACCAGCGGCGCCTCGCGGTGCTCCAGCAGGTCGCTGATATGCGAGCCGATCAGCTGGTCGGCAATCGCTTGCAGGCGCGCGGGGGATTCGGGATGCCAGTCGCCCATGTCGTGGCGGGCGCAATCGGGGTGGCTGTATATGGCTGTAGTCATGGCACGGGTATCTGCTGCTGTAGCCGCTAATCTACCATAGATAGCGGCGCCGCCGGATCGCCGCCTGTAGCGGGATGGACAAAAAAACAATTGCCGCATATCATTGCTGTTTACTTAACAATGAAAGTCATGCATGGCAGGTTCTCCCCTCTTTCGCGCGCTCGCACTGGCCGGCGCAGCACTCCTGAGCCACGGCGCCCATGCCGCCGACGCCGCGCCACCGCCGGTCGCCAGCTTCTTCGCCGCGCCGCAGCTCAGCCAGGCGACGCTGTCGCCCAAGGGCGGCTATGTCGCCCTCACCACCATGCTGCCCGACGGCATACAGGCGCTGGTCGTGCGCGACAGCACCAACCTGTCCAAGGTGACGCTGCTGGCGCGCTCCACCGCCGACCGCGCCCTCATCACCAGCGTCCACTGGATCAACGAAAACCGCGTCGGCTTCACGGTCAAGAACTTCGACAAGGAATTCGAGGGCAACCGCGATGAGTTCGCCATCGACCGCAACGGCGAGAACCGCGTGCACTTGATCTCCGGCAGCTGGGAGCACCAGCAAAAGCGGGTCGGCAGCAATATGGTCAACCGCACGCTGACCGCCGCCTACAGCTTCCACGGCGTGACCCACGACGGCTCGGACGACATCCTGGTCGAGAAGAGCACCTGGAACAACCTCGACCGCGCGCCCGAGCAAACCCGCCTGATGCGCCTGAACACCCGCACCCAGGCGCTGCGCAGCGCCTTCGACGGCAACCAGCCGGAAGCGGTCAAGTCCTGGCTCACCGACGGCAACGACGTGCCGCGCATCGTCACCGCGCAGGTCAAGGGCCGCTGCATCACCTCGCACCGCTACCCCGACGACACCAGCTGGAGCGAGATCGGCAACAGCGCCTGCTACCAGGACCAGCGCTTCACCCCGCTGTTCTTCGACGGCAGCGACACGCTGTACGTCTACGCCCACTACAAGGACAACGGCGCGCTGTTCCGCTACAACCTGAAGACGCTGAAGATGGACGCGGAACCCTTCGTCGAAACGCCAGGCTATGACTTTACCGGCAGCGCCGAGATCGACCGCGTCAGCCGCAAGCTGCTGGGCCTGCACGTGTACACCGACGCCGGCACCACCGTCTGGCTGGATCCGGTGCTCAAGGCCGAACAGGCCAAGATCGACGCGGCGCTGCCCAACACCATCAACACCGTGCGCTGCGCGCAGGACTGCGCCGCCAGCCCGGTGCTGCTGATCACCGCGAACTCCGACCGCCAGCCGCGGCGCTTCCTGCTGTACACCCGCGCCAGCGGCGCCATCACCGGCCTGGGCGGCGTGCACCCCGACATCGTGCCGGCCCAGATGGGCGCGCGCAGCTTCCACCGCTACACGGCGCGCGACGGCCGTTCGATCCCCGCCTACGTGACGCTGCCGCCCGGTAAGCCGAGCGGCCCGCAAGCGGCCGTGGTGCTGGTGCACGGCGGCCCGATGGCGCGCGGCAGTTCGTGGGAATGGGAAGCCGAAGCGGCCTTCCTGGCCACGCGCGGCTACGTCGTGATCCAGCCGGAATTCCGCGGCGGCACCGGCTTCGGCACGGCCCACTTCCAGGCCGGCTGGAAGCAATGGGGCGGCACCATGCAGGACGACCTGGCCGACGCCGCGCGCTGGGCCGCCAAGCAGGGCTGGGCCGATCCCAAGCGCGTCGCCATCATGGGCGCCAGCTACGGCGGCTACGCCACGCTGATGGGCCTGATCAAGGACCCGGACGTGTTCCGCTGCGGCGTCGAATGGGCCGGCGTCACCGACATCAAGCTGCGTTTCACCTCCACCGAATCGGACGCGTCGCGCGAGACCCTGGGCTACAGCCTGCGCCTGCTGGTCGGCGACCCCGACAACCCGGCCGACGCCGCGATGATGGACCGCAATTCGCCGCTGCTGCGCGCGGCCGAGCTCAAGCAACCGCTGCTGATGGCGCATGGCTTGAAGGACCTGCGCGTGCCGATCGAGCACGCGCAGAAATTCAGCGCCGCCGTCAAGGCCGGCAACCCCAACGTGACCTCCATCATCTACGACAATGAAGGCCACGGCTGGCGCCATCCGGAAAACAGCATCGCCTTCTGGACCCAGGTCGAGGCCTTCCTCGACCGCAACCTGAAACAGGCGCCGTAAGCCGCAACACCCGCATGGTATCGCCTGGGCAGTTTCTCGCATAGAATCTGTACAGCGCACAACTCCCATCGATACCATGTACACAAAATTGCATGCCGTGGCCCGGCAGGTCGGCGACATCATCGTCGGCAAGGAGCTGCAGATCCGCCAGGCGCTGACCTGCTTGCTGGCCGGCGGCCACCTGCTGGTCGAGGACGTGCCGGGCGTGGGCAAGACCACGCTGGCGCATGCGCTGTCGATCTCGCTGGGGCTGCGCTTCAACCGCATCCAGTTCACCAGCGACCTGCTGCCGGCCGACGTCAACGGCATCTCCATCTACGAGCGCGAGCAGAACGGCTTCGTGTTCCACCCCGGCCCCATCTTCACGCAAGTGCTGCTGGCCGACGAGATCAACCGCGCCACGCCCAAGACCCAGTCCGGCCTGCTCGAAGCGATGGAAGAGCGCCAGGTCAGCGCCGACGGCGTCACCCGTCCGCTGCCGCAACCGTTCTTCGTCATCGCCACGCAAAACCCCACCCACCAGATCGGCACCTTCCCGCTGCCGGAATCGCAGCTGGACCGCTTCCTGATGTGCCTGTCGCTGGGCTATCCCGACGCCGCCGCCGAACGCGCGCTGCTGATGGGCGAAGACCGCCGCGTGCTGCTCAAGGCGCTCACGCCGGCCATGGTCCCGGCCGAACTGGCCGAGGCGCAGCAGGCGCTCAAGCGCATCCACGCCGCGCCGGCGCTGATCGACTACGTGCAGGCGCTGGCCGCCGCCTCGCGCCAGAACGGCCTGTTCGCCGAGGGCATGAGCCCGCGCGCCGCCATCGCCCTGCTGCAGGCCGCGCGCGCCTGGGCCGCGCTGGAGGGCCGCGACCACGTGCTGCCGGAAGACGTGCAGGCGGTGCTGGTGCCGGTGTGCGCGCACCGGCTGCGGCCGCTGAAGGCCGCGCACGGCGTCGCGCTGGCCAGCCGCGACCTGGTGCTGCAACTGCAAACATCGGTGCCCGTCTAGGCTGCCATGGCCGGCCCGCCGCCCCCGCTGTCCCGGCTGTACCGGCGCGCCCGCGACCAGTGGCTGTTCCAGCTGGGCCCCAGCGAGCCGGGCGTGGTCACGCTGACCATGCGCCGCGTCTTCATCGTGCCGACCCGGCCCGGCCTGGCCTTCGCCGGCCTGCTGCTGTTGATGCTGATCGGCGCCCTCAACTACAACCTCGGCCTCGGCTTCGCGCTGACCTTCTTCGCCGGCGCCTGCGCCGTGGCCGATATGTACCAGACCGCCAACAACCTGGCCCGCCTTGAATTGACGCCGGGCCGCGCCGCGCCGGTGTTCGCCGGCGAGGAGGCGCAGTTCGAACTGCACCTGCACAACCGCGGCAAGCTGGCGCGCTACGCCGTCTGGCTCGGCTTCCAGGCCGACGGCGAACCGCGCCAGGTCACGGACGTCGCGGCCGGCGGCGCCAGCACCGTGCGGCTGTCGGCCGCCACGTCCGAGCGCGGCTGGCTGGACGCGCCGCGCATCCGCCTCGTCACGCGCTTCCCGCTCGGCCTGTTCCGCGCCTGGAGCTACTGGCGGCCGGCGCTCAAGGTGCTGGTCTATCCGGCGCCCGAACTGCCGGCGCAGCCGCTGCCGTCCAGCGGCGCCGCCAGCGAGGACGGCCACGGCACCGTGGGGCTGGACAATTTCGCCGGCATCCGCAGCTACCAGCCTGGCGACCCCATGCGCCACCTGGCCTGGCGCCAGATCGCCCGCCACGATCCGGCGCTGGGCGGGCAGCTGGTGACCAAGCATTTCGACGGCGGCGCCGTGGCCGAGCTGTGCCTGGACTTCGCCGCGCTGCCGGCGCAGCTGGACCTGGAACTGAAGCTGTCGCGCATGGCGCGCTGGGTGCTGGAGGCCGAGCAGCGCGCCCTGCCCTACACCTTCCGCCTGGCGCAGCACGAATACGGCCCGGCGCTGGGCGACGCCCACCAGGCGGCCTGCCTGCGCGCACTGGCGCTGTTCGGACTGGAGGGCGGCACATGATCCCCCGCCTGACACGCGACAAGTCCGACACCCTGCTGCTGCTGGCCGCCGCCTTGATGGTGCTGGCGCCGCACTTCGAGCACCTGCCGCTGTGGATCAGCGCCGTGGTGTGCGGCACGCTGCTGTGGCGCGCCGCCATCACCTGGCGCGGCAAGCGCATGCCGCCGCTGTGGCTGCTGCTGCCGGTCTCGGTCGCCGCCATGGCCGGCGTCTACCGCAGCTTCCACACGCTGCTGGGCCGCGACGCCGGGGTCGCCATGCTGGCGCTGCTGCTGGCCTTCAAGCTGCTGGAGATGCGCGCCAAACGCGACCTGTTCGTGGTGATCTTCCTCAGCTTCTTCGTGCTGCTGACGAATTTCTTCTACTCGCAAAGCATGCCCACCGCGCTGTGGATGGGCGCCACGCTGATCGTGCTGCTGACGGCCCAGCAATCGTTCCAGTACACCGGCGCCGTGCCGCCGCTGGCGCGCCGCCTGCGCACCGCCGCCACCACCGCGCTGCTGGCCGCGCCGCTGGCGCTATTGATGTTTGTCGGCTTCCCGCGCATCCAGGGCCCGCTGTGGGGCCTGCCCGGCGACGCCCACAGCGGCCACACCGGCATCTCCGACAGCATGGCGCCCGGCACCCTGTCGTCGCTGGCGCAGTCCGACGCCGTGGCCTTCCGCGTGCGCTTCTTCGGCCCCATGCCGGCCCAGGGCCAGCTGTACTGGCGCAGCATCGTGCTGGGCGACTACGACGGCCGCACCTGGACCCGCGTGCCGCGCCGGCGCGGCCTGCAACGGCTGGACATCGGCATCGCCACGCGCGGCCAGCCGCTGCGCCACGAGATCACCATGGAACCCACCAACAGCCGCTGGCTGGCGGCGCTGGAACTGAGCGGCCCGACGCTGGCCCTGCCCGGCTACCGCGTGCGCGATTCCGACGAGCTGGAGTTCTTCACCAGCGATCCCGTCACCCAGCGCGTGCGCTACGAAGCCAGCGCCTGGACCGACTTCCGCGTGCAAGCCGACGAACAGCCGCAACGCATGGCGCGCTGGACCGAGCTGCCGGCAGGCTTCAACCCGCGCACGCTGGCGCTGGCGAAAGCGCTGCACGCGCCCGCCGCCCCGCCCGCCGCGCGCGAGGCCGCCGTGCTGGCGCTACAGCTGCTGCAACGCTTCCACGACAACGGCTACGTCTACACGCTGCAGCCGCCATTGCTGGGCCGCGACGCCGTCGACGATTTCCTGTTCGGCAGCAAGGCCGGCTTTTGCGAGCACTACGCCGGCGCCTTCGTCGTGCTGATGCGCGCCATGGGCGTGCCGGCGCGCGTCGTCACCGGCTACCAGGGCGGCGAGCTGAACCCGGTGGACGGCTACCTGACCGTACGCCAGTCCGACGCCCACGCCTGGGCCGAATTCTGGGCGCCCGGCGCCGGCTGGCGCCGCATCGACCCCACCGCCGCCGTCGCCCCCGAACGCATCGCCCACAGCCTGGCGCAGGCGCTGCCGCAAGCCTCGACTTTCGGCCTCGGCCCCCTGTTAAATTTGCAAAACGACCCCAATTCGTGGCTGGGCAAGCTCAGATTCAACTACGCCGCGTTGAATAATGCTTGGAATCAATGGGTCCTGGATTACAATCCAGAGAGGCAGCGGAGTTTCCTTGAAGAACTAAGCTCGGCCTTCGCCAACTGGCGCAGCGCACTCGGTGCGGCGCTGGTGTGCGGCCTGCTGTACGTGATGTACTGGCGGCGGCAGCGGCGGCCGTTGGCGCCGCTGGACGCGCTGTACCAGGCCTTTTGCCGGCAGCAGGCGCGCCGGGGTTACGCGCGCCGCCCGGACGAAGGGCCGTCGAGCTACGCCGCCCGCCTGCGCACCATGCAGGCCAGCCCGGACAGGCTGGCCGCGATGGAGAAATTTTTAACACTGTACGGCGCGCTGAAGTACGGCGCCGCCGGTTCCGAACCACGCTCGGCGTCGCTGACGACGCTGAAAACATTGCTACGCATATGCCGATGAAGACTTTGATGACCGCCCTGCTGCTGGGCACCGCCACCTTGAGCCAGGCCGCCCCGGTCGACCCCTACGGCTACAAGCTGCCGCCCAGCATGCAGCCGAAGAAAAAGGCTGACGCTGTCGCCAAGAAAAAAGGCCCGCCGCCGGTCGACTACGTCGGCGAGTTCGTCAACTTCGGCGAGTGGAAGGAAGTGCGCAGCTTCCTCGACGAGGTCGCCACCCGCGACGGCTTCGAGCGCGCCGAACTGAACACGCTGATGAACCAGGTGCGCTACGTCGATTCGGCGGTGCAGCTGGTCAAGCCCGCGCCGCCGGGCAAGCCGAAGAACTGGCAAGCCTACAGCCGCCTGATCGTCGATCCGGTACGCATCGACAACGGCGTCAAATTCTGGAACGAGAACCGCGACGCGCTGGAACGGGCCGAGGCGCTGTATGGCATTCCGGCGGAAATCCTGGTCGGCATCATCGGCGTGGAAACCGTGTACGGCCGCAACACCGGCCGCTTCCGCGTGGTCGACGCGTTGACCACGCTGGCCTTCTCCTATCCGGAAGCGCCGCAGCGCACCGAGCGCATGGCCTTCTTCCGCGGCGAGCTGGAGGCGGCGCTGCTGTTCGCGCGCCAGAACGGCATCGATCCGCTGTCGCTGCGCGGCTCCTTCGCCGGCGCCATCGGCATGCCGCAGTTCATGCCCAGCAGCGTGATGAAATACGCGGTCGACTTCGACGGCAGCGGCAAGATCGACCTGCTCAACTCCAGCGGCGACGCCATCGGCAGCGTGGCGGCCTTCCTGGCCGCGCACGGCTGGCAGCGCGACCTGGGCGGCCCGCTGGTGTACGCGGCCGCCGTCTCGCCCAACCGCGCGTGGGAAGCCATGACCAACCAGGGCCTGAGCGCCAAGTACCGCGCGCCGGAATTGACGGCGGCCGGCGTCACCACCACCGTGCCGGTGCCGGAGCAACAGAACTACGGCCTGGTGGATTTGCAGAACGGCGCCGAGCCGACCGAGTACTGGCTGGCCAATAATAATTTCTTCGCGATCACGCAATACAACCGCAGCTATTTCTATGCGATGTCGGTGGTGGAGTTGGGACGCGCAGTGCGCCTGGCACGCGGAGGTTTGTAAGGAAGCGTAAAGAACCTTGCTCCACAGACTTGCCGACTGTATTGTTTAGTTGACACTTGGCAAGTATTTGTACAAACTTGCGGTATCTGTGGTGCAAACATAAACTGATCTACAACAAAATTAACTTAAAATTAACTTTGTGTGTTCATTAAGTGTGTGCACAAGCAGCTTAGCATATCAGTGGGTGTATAATTCTCACACAATGTTGCAACCGGACAACAATACCCCACAAGCAATGAGGTTTTTTTATTGCTTATGAGTATTACATGGCATGTTGTTGTACAATTGTGTATATATTATGAAACTTGTTATCCCGGAATCCCGTCCGTGTGTGAATTCGTTCCTTGGTAAGGATGAACATTAACGCAGCAAAGCGAGCTCCGAGTGTTGTACTTTGCAGGACAACTTTACAGAAGGAAAAGACGAAATCATGACAAACCAAGTCGGCATAGATATGAACAACGATGCGGATGGCGATGATCTGCTGCAATACAATCCCAACCGCCTGCTCGATACCCTGATCGAGAACCTGCGTCTGAAAAACGATGCAGCCCTGTCGCGCGCGTTGGAAGTGGCACCGCCGGTCATCAGCAAAATCCGCCACCACCGCTTGCCGGTTGGCGCTTCGCTGCTGATCCGCATGCACGAAGTAAGCGACCTGAGCATCCGCGACCTGCGTTACTTGATGGGCGATCGCCGCAACAAGTTCCGCATCAGCGACAAGCAGTTCAAGCCTAAAGAAGGCGAACCAGGCGGCCAAGGCTGATTCCAGCCGTCGTCCTGCAGCGACTCCCTCCCCCTTATCCAGGGGCGAGGGATGCAATACCTTACGCCGGGAATACCCCGGTCGATAAGTAGCGGTCGCCGCGATCGCAAACGATGAACACGATGGTTGCGTTCTCCACCGTTTGCGAAATGCGCAGCGCGATCTCGCAAGCGCCCGCCGCTGAAATACCACAGAAGATGCCTTCCTCGGCGGCCATGCGGCGCGCCATGCGTTCGGCCGCCGCCTGCGACACCGACTCCACCTGATCCACGCGCGCACGCTCGTATATCTTCGGCAGATAGGCTTCCGGCCATTTGCGGATGCCGGGTATCGACGAGCCCTCTTCCGGCTCGGCGCCGATGATCTGCACGCCAGGATTCTGTTCCTTCAGATAGCGCGACACGCCCATGATGGTGCCGGTGGTGCCCATGGCGCTGACGAAGTGCGTCACGCGGCCATTGGTGTCGCGCCAGATCTCCGGTCCCGTGCCCTCGTAGTGCGCGCGGGCGTTGTCAAAGTTGCCGAACTGGTCGAGGATGATGCCCTTGCCATCCTTCTGCAATTGCTCGGCCATGTCGCGCGCGTATTCCATGCCGCCGGTCTTGGGCGTGAGCATGATCTGCGCGCCGTAGGCGGCCATGCTCTGGCGACGTTCCACACTCAGGTTCTCCGGCATCAGCAACAGCATCTTGTAGCCGCGCAACGCGGCCGCCATCGCCAGCGCGATGCCGGTGTTGCCGCTGGTGGCTTCGATCAGCGTATCGCCCGGCTTGATGTCGCCCCGTTCCTCGGCGCGCTTGAGCATGGACATGGCGGCGCGGTCCTTGACGGAACCGGCCGGATTATTGCCTTCGAGCTTGCCGAGTATGACGTTGTTACGGGCCAGCGCCTCGGCGCCGGGCAAGCGCGTCAGCTGCACCAGCGGCGTGTTGCCTATCGTATCTTCCAGAGTCTTGTAAGCCATCGTGTTCTATCTTCAGTTATTTCGCCAAAACATGCATTTTAATCCGAGTTGGGATCCCGCGTACGGGAGATGCCCGGGCGAAGTGCTTGGACGGCGCGCCGCCATGGGATAGACTTGCAACATTCTCACTCCCACCTTCATTTTCCCGGAATCGTCATGGCTACAACCTCTATGGAACTGCTCCCCGAAGACACCCCGGACGAGCCGACTCCGCTGTCCAACACCAGCCTGGCGAACCGCGACCACCAGCTGTTCCCCGTGCTGAGCGAGATCGACATCAAGCACATGCGCCGCTTCGGCCACGTGCGCCACTTCCAGGACGGCGACATGATCTTCGAAGCCGGCAAGACCAGCTTCGGCCTGATGCTGGTGCTACAGGGCGGCATCGAAGTCAGCCGCTACGACGGCCTGGGCAATACATCCCGCATCACCACCCACACGCCGGGACAATTCAGCGGCGAAGTGGCGCAGCTGTCGGGCCGTCCTTCGCTGGGCAACGGCAAGGCCGTGGGCGCGGTGGAAGTGCTGGTGGTGCCGTCCGAATCGCTGCGCGCGCTGCTGGTTGCGCACGCCGAGCTGGGCGAGCGCATCGTGCGCGCGCTGATCCTGCGCCGCGTCGGCCTGATCGAACAGAATTCCGGCGGCCCGGTGATCGTCGGCCCGCGCGGCCACGGCCGCATCCACACGCTGCAAAGCTTCCTGTCGGCCAACGGCCATCCACACAGCGTGCTCGATCCCGAGCTGGACCAGCAAGCCGCCGACCTGATGGCGCACTACCAGCCTAAACCGGAAGAGCTGCCGCTGGTGGTCTGCCCGGACGGCGTGGTGAAAAAGAACCCGACGGTGGTCGACATCGGCCGCTGCCTCGGCATGCTGCCCGAGATCGACGGCGAAAAAATCTGGGACGTGATCGTGGTCGGCGCCGGCCCCGCCGGCCTGGCGACGGCGGTGTACGCCGCGTCGGAAGGCTTGTCGGTGCTGGCGCTGGAAACGCGCGCCTACGGCGGCCAGGCCGCCGCCAGCGCGCGCATCGAGAACTACCTGGGCTTCCCCACCGGCGTCTCCGGCCGCGCACTGGCCGGCCGCGCCTACGTGCAGGCGCAGAAGTTCGGCGTCGAAGTCGCCATCCCGGCGCCGGCCGGCCGCCTGATCTGCGACACCTATCCGCTGCAAGTGGAAATGTGCGGCAGCCTGCAACGGCTGAAGGCGCGCACCGTGGTGCTGTCGTGCGGCGCGCGCTACCGCCGGCCGTCGCTGGCCAACCTGCGCCAGTTCGAAGGCAAGGGCGTGTACTACTGGGCCTCGCCCATCGAGGCCAAGCTGTGCAAGACCGAAGAGATCGTGCTGGTCGGCGGCGGCAACTCGGCCGGCCAGGCGGCGGTGTTCCTGTCGGCCCACGCGGCCAAGGTGCATATGCTGATCCGCAAGGACAGCCTGGCGTCGACCATGTCGAGCTACCTGATCGAACGCATCGAAGCCACGCCCAACATCGAACTGCACACGCAGACCGAGATCGTCGCGCTGGAAGGCGATGACGACGGCTTGAAGCAGGTGCGCATCCGCGGCATCAAGAGCGGCGAGGAATGCGACTACGACGTCTGCCGCGTGTTCCTGTTCATCGGCGCCGATCCGAACACGGACTGGCTGGGCGACTGCGGCGTCGACGTCGACGCCAACGGCTTCATCCGCACCGGTTTCGACGTCACCAAGTCGCAGTGCAAGGCCAACTTCCGCGACGGCGTGTATCCGCGCGACCTGCCGTCGCGCGCGGCGCTGGAGACCAGCGTGCCGGGCGTGTTCGCCATCGGCGACGTGCGCGCCAGCTCGACCAAGCGGGTCGCGGCGGCGGTGGGCGAAGGCGCGGCCGTGGTGTCGCAGATCCACGCCTTCCTGGCCAACCTGCCTGCCGACAAGGTGTTCAGCTAAGCAGCTTACGCGGCGGCGGCGCGAATGCCGGCCGCCGCTGCGCAGCATGCCCCGCCTCGCCCTTGAGGTGGAATACCTTCACGGACTGCGCCAGCGCCTGCGCCTGCTCCTGCAAACTTTCCGCCGCCGCAGCGGCCTGCTCCACCAGCGCGGCGTTCTGCTGCGTGATGTCATCCATCTGCGTCACCGCGCGATTGACCTCGCCGATGCCCGTGCTTTGCTCCTGGCTGGCAACCGTGATCTGCGCCATGATGTCCGCCACTTTCTGTACCGAGGCCACCAGCAGCGTCATGGTGCGGCCGGCGTCGCCCACCAGCTTGCTGCCGGCATCGACCGTCTCCACCGAAGCGCCGATCAGTTCCTTGATTTCCCTGGCCGCCGCCGCGCTGCGCTGCGCCAGGTTGCGCACCTCCGACGCCACCACGGCGAAGCCGCGCCCCTGCTCGCCGGCCCGCGCCGCTTCCACGGCGGCGTTGAGCGCCAGGATATTGGTCTGGAAAGCGATGCCGTCGATCACGCCGATGATGTCGACGATGCGGCTGGAGCTGGCCTTGATCGACCCCATCGTATCGACCACCTGCGCCACCATCGCCCCACCCTGCACCGCCACGGTCGACGCCTCGGCCGCGAACTGATTGGCCGAGCGCGCGCTGGCGGCGTTCTGCTCGACGGTGCCGGTCAACTGCTCCATCGAACTGGCGGTCTGCTCCAGCGAACTGGCTTGCGCCTCGGTGCGCGACGACAGGTCGGCGTTACCGCGCGCGATCTCGTCGGTGGCCACCATCATCTCGTCGGTGCTGGAGCGGATGCGGCCTATCATGCCGGTCAGGTTGGTGTTGATGGTGTTCATCGCATCCATCAGGTGGCCGACCTCGTCGTCGCGCTCGACGCGGATGTCGTGGCTCAGATCGCCGTCGGCGATATTGCGCGCGGTGTCGATCGCATGGTCGAAGCTGAGTTTGATATGCCGGTAAATCACGAACAGGCACACCAGCGACACGCCGACCAGCAGCGCCAGCAAAGCGATCGCCGTCCAGAACGCCATGCTGGTGCTTTGCTCCGACCGCGCCACTGCCGCGCCGGTGCGCTGGTCCAGCAGCGCCAGGAATTCATTCACCGGCTGCATGATCTTGGCTTTGTTCTTGTGATACTGCTCGTCGTGCATGATCCTGCGCGCCATCTCGAGATCGGGCGGGCCGGTCTTGGTGAACTTGCCGCTGCCATCGTCGAACAAGCCCTTGACGGCGTTCATGGCGATGACCTCGGTCTTGACCAGCGCATCCGAATTGGCCTGCGCCTCTTTCAGCTTGCCGAATTCCTCATCGGTGAAGCCGGCTTGACGCATCAACTCGCTCAACGCGATGGCTTCACCATCGGGAGTCGGCTTGTCAACGCCGGCCGCGACGAAGTCCCAATAGATGCGCTCGTAATGCTGCGGCCGCGGCTTCTTGCCGTTGCGGATATCGAGGATGTCCAGATATTCTTTTTCGTACTTGGGATCGCCGCTGACGACGTAGGTGCGGGCCAGCCTGGTCAGATCGTCCGAGCTTTGCCGCAACTCGTCGGCCAGCAGATAGGAGTGGTAGCGCGCTTCATTCGCACGGTTCAGCTCCGCTTCCTTGGTCGAGATCCGCACCAGCGCCCACAAAGTCAGACTGGACAGCGCGAGGCTGACCAGAAAGAACGCGATGAAAATATTCTTGATAGAGAATTTGCTTTTCATGAGGGCCCCCAATGATCGGTTCTCCGTCAATTGTAGACCCAAGCGCACCAATCCGGCGCGTTCCACGAAACGACAGGCAAGACTGTTGCTTACAAGCGAACTTGCCTGGCTATCGGGACCTATTTCGGCGGCGCCCCGGCGCCCAGCGCGTCGATCTCGAAATCGCCGTCATCGACCAGCCGCTCCCAGCCCTCGAACTTGCCCATGCCGCGCGTGCGCGCGATCGACAGCAGCAGGCTTTGCCCGGGCGCCGGACGCTCCGGCTGCAACTGGTAGATAGGATCGGCAAATGCCTGCGCCGGCGTGATGATGGTCCAGCCCATGTCGACGAACTGCTGGATCGCGTCCTTGAGCCACAGCGCGTTGATCAGGTTATGGTGCATCAGCATGACCTGCGGGATATCGCGCCCTTCCAGCTTGCGCGACAGATCGCGATAAGCCGTGGCGCGCTGGCGCAAGTGCGCAAGGTAGGCCTGCTTGATCGGCGCGATGTCGGCCTTGGGGTTGGCGCGCAGGACTTCGTTCAGTTTCTCGTCCAGCCGCCAGTCGCTGGTGTCGAGACTGACGTAACCGTTGCGATAACCGCTCTGCTTGAGGAAGGCGCGCATGCCGTCGCGCTTCTCCGGCGTATTCCCTTCACGCAGATAAGTGTAGCGGAACCACTTCTGATAGCCCGGCAAGGTGGCCGTGATGCGGTCGCAATCCTGCACCTCCTGGCGATACTGCGCGAGACTGAGCTTGGCGTCGTTCAGGTCGGGATGGGTCATCGTGTGATTGCCGAGCGCATGGCCCGCCTGGCCCCAGGCCTTGGCCAGCGCATAGCCTTCCGGCTTGTCCGCGCCGAAGCCGCAGGTGACGAACAAGGCCGCGTGCACATGGTGTGCGGTGAGCGCGTCGAGCATCGCCTGGTTGCGCTGCTGCGGCGACATCAGCGGCGTCGCTTCCAACCGTGGGCCGTCATCGAAGGTGAAGGCCACGGACTGCGCTTGCGCGGCCGTGGTGCAGGCCAGCGTGGCGATAATCACTGCGCGGCGCAGAGCCGGTATCCATGAGGTCATTGTGCGTTGCGCTCCCTGATGCGTTTCAGTTGGGCCGACTGGTAGGCGCCGAAGGCGTCGTTGAACAGGCAGCGTATCAGCGGATCATCGACGATATCGGCATCGGGCGGCGCGCCGTTGATGCGCATGTACATCGACGTCAGCGACTCGCCCAGCGCCAGGCCTGCGTACAGTTTGGCGATCGGGATTTCGGTCATCCAGGTCGGCGCCTCCTCGTCGGCGATGAGGGCGATGTCGTCGCCGTGTATGCGGTAGCGGAACTGCTGCGCCGCGCCCTCATGATCGTAGACCGACAGCTGCCAGACGCAGGGCGTTTCGAAATAGCTGTCCGGGGCCAGCTCCATGTCGCGGTATTTTTCGAGCAGGCCGTTGCGGCAATAGTCCAGTGCCAGCAAGGTTTGCCCGGCGCTGAGGGGCGCGAAATGGCGGGCGATCTCCGATGTCGGCGGCGGCGTGATGGCGGCGTCGTATGCGTAGTCGACATCCTGTTCGCCGACCGGCTGCACCCATGGCAGCGGCGCGGAAGGCGTCAGCGCATGCGGTGTCAGCTCCACCGACACCGACGGGTTCAGACGCACAATGCCGGCGCCGGGTAGCCACACACCGACTTCCTGCGCGAACTGGCGATAGGTGATCGGGAACAGCGCGTGGTTGTACCACGACCAGGGCTCCTGCACGAACTGGCAGGAGCTCGGCACCACGTAGCGCGGCGCCAGCGCCTGCAATTGTTCGGGCCATTCTTCCGGAAGTTGCGGAGTGCCGCCCTCCGCGCGCGACGGCGCGATGACATCGATCTCGCGCATGGTCTGGAAAGGCCACAGCACCATGTCCCACGGCGCGTAGGGCTTGAGCTGCTCCAGCGTTTCCGGGTCCATCCACGAATCGACGACGTTGAGCACATTCAGGCCGGCGGCGCGGATGTGGAACATCGAATCGACGTCGGAGTCCAGCGCCTTGCGCGGAATGACTTCGATGGCGCCGATCTGCACCGGCGCATCCACCTTCAGCGGCTGCACGTTGACGAAGCCGAGCGCGCGTATCATCGCGAACAGTTCGTCGAACAGGCAGTAAAGGTAGATCGGCGTATCCCGGTCCAGCAGATCCAGGCTCTCCATCGAGCAGTGGTCGTCATGGAAGTGCGAGATGAACACCGCATCCGGCTTCATCCCGCGTATCTGCGCGTGGTCGAAACGCACGTCAGGGAAGGCGTGGCAGTTCCTGCTGAACGGGTTCTCGAAAATCGGATCGAACACGATGCGCGTTCCATCGCATTCGAACACATAGCCGGCATGGAGGATTCTGGATATCTTGAGTGTCATAAGCTGGGCTGGCGGCAACGGGGCCGCGATGATATCGTACTCACACCGAAATGGCAGAGAGACTACGCATCATACGCCGTCCCCTTTGCCGCGCCTCCTGCGGCATGGCCTTATTGCGTGTCAATGCTTCCAACTCGGCCTTCACCGATTGCTGCATCGTAGGATCGTCTTCCAGCCAAGCGAGGGCTTTCGTCGGCCAGTAGCCGCCAACTGAAGTACCGAGAGCATGCTTCAGCAATGACTTCGCCGGAAACCTTCTTACACTTGCAGCATAGTCGGGGAATCGGAGCTCAACACCAGCCAAAAACTCAAGGAAGTCCTGCACGTCCAACTCCAGAACAGGCAAGAGATGCACGCACATGCTTTCAGAGTTAATGAGGTGTGCTTGATCGTGTACTAGCATGCACCATCCGTCACGCAAATGAACACCGAGCTTACGGCCACTGATTTCCATAAGCCAGCAATAAGGCCGCGCTTCATCTGCAAGAAAAAGTGCCGGCGCTATCATTTCCGTCCCCATGACTGATGCAATACCACCATTCCAGTCATTTTCGACAACCACCGAGGGAAGTGATGGCGATAAAAAATGGTCCAGTTTTGGCCGTAATGCCCGCTATGCTCATTGGTTAAAAACTCCCCATGAGGCCCGCGTTGAAGCATGCCTCCGAGGACATAACTATGTACCGCATTGAGCGAATGCGCAAGCTGCTGGTGTGGCGACCCATTGAATCGGCATCTGGCTGGGCGGCCAGTTACAAATTGCCGCGCAGACGGAACATAGACAAACTCGACGCCATTCCCTGGCGGATAGTAGTGAAGCAAAGCACGAACCGACGTCGTATCGGTAATTCCAATAATTCCGGCGGCCGGTCCTGAGCCGCCGGTTATCGGCCAGCCTGACGCTTTCGTCGCCATTGGGTGAACTCAAAAAGTTCACTGTACGGCGAATTCCTCAATCAGAGTCTGAGCAAAACGACTTCGTCGTCAACTAGCGCAGCGGCGTCGGGTAGCTGGCCGGGCTGGCGTTGCCTTCGGTGTCGATGGCTTGGACGCCGAAGTAGTAGTTGTCCTTCGACAGCGGCACCGTGAACTCGGTGGCCTTGCCGACGAACTGGCTGCCCTGCCATTCGGCGGCCGAGGTGTCGCGCCAGACAATGCGGTAGCCCGCCAGGTCCGGCTCCGCATTGGCTTGCCACACCAGCTCTGTGTCGTTCTGCAATTTGGCGGTACGCACCTGCACCTTGGCCGGCGCGGCCGGCGCCAGCGACAGCGACGACAAGGCCGCCGCGTTCACCCGCGCCACCTGGGCGATGTAGTTGAAGTCGTCGTACTGCGGCAAGTCGCCGATCAGCACGCCGTTCTCGGTGCGGATGTTCTGGTGCTGGTGGTTGAAGTCCTCCGCCGGCTCGGTGAAGCGCAGGGCCGCATAGCCGCGCTCCAGGAACGGCATGTGGTCGCCGCCGCGCAGGTAGCGGTCGCGGCGCTGGATGACGTTGACCTTGAACTTGGGCACGTAACGCTCGCCCGCCTCCTTCACCGCCCGCGCCAGCTGGCGCGACAGCGAATCGTTCTCGCCGCCGGTCTGGATCAGCGTCCGCACGGTGTCGCTGTTTTCCTTTTGCACCGGCAAGCCTTCGGCGAACAAGCGCACTTGCGTGTTGTCGACCTTGCCGTGCTCGTCACGCGAGCTGCCGATGATGTCGTTGGTGAACATGCCGGCGATGTTCAGGTTCTTCTGCCTGGCCAGCTCGGCCCAGTGCGCCGCGCCCAGCAAGCCCTGCTCTTCCGCCGCCACCGTCATGAAGACCAGCGTGGCGTCGAATTTGTACTTGGACATGACGCACGCCATTTCCATCACGGCGGCGGTGCCGGAAGCGTCGTCGTTGGCGCCGGGCGCGTCGCCCTTGGCGTCCATGACGTCGGTGTTGCGCGAGTCGTAGTGGCCGCTGACCACATACATGCGGTCCACCGAAGTTGCCTGCGTGCCCGGCAGGGTCGCCACCACGTTGACGATCTCGGTCGGACGGCTGATGCGCGCCGAGACCGGCGCGATGTGGCTGTCGAACGCCACTTGCAGGCGTCCGCCCTGGGCCGCGCCGCAGCGCTCCAGCTCGCTCTTGATCCAGCGCCGGGCCGCGCCTATGCCTTCGGTGTCGGAGACCGTGTCCGACATCGTGTGGCGCGTGCGGAAGCCGACCAGCTTGTTGATATAGCCTTCGATGCGAACCGGCGAGATTTCCTTGACGATCTGGTCGATCTGGGCCTGGTGACGAGTGGTGTCAGGGCCGGCCGCAAGGGCTGGCGCGACGGCCAGCACGCCCAGGGCGGTCAAGATGAGTGGCTTGCAATGCATCGTCTGTCTCCGGTGAAAAGATCTCAATATCTTCGCACGGATCAATGGCTATTTTTGATCTGGAAACAAAACACAAACAAAAAACCCGCAGCGGCTGGCTGCGGGTTTGGGGATGCTGAAAAGCTTACTTGGCTGGTGCTGCTGCCGATGCGGCCTTGTCGGCCTTGGCCGCTTTGTCAGCCTTCGGCGCCTTGTCGGCTTTTTCAGCCTTGGCAGGCTTCTCGGCCTTGGCGGCTGGAGCTGCTGCGGCTGGCGCGCCATCGAGTGGCTTGCCGTTCACAACCAGGCCGGCTTGCGACAGCTTGACAGCGCTTTTCTCGCCGATGCCCTTCACGCGCTTCTCGAAATCCGCCCAATCCTTGAAATCGCCTTTTTTACGCTCTTCCAGGATGGCTTTCGATTTGACCGGGCCGATGCCCTTGACCGAGTCCAGCGCGGCGGCGTCAGCCTTGTTGACGTCGACCTGCGCAAAAGCGAAGCCCATCGTTGCAATCAGTGTCGCAACAGCCAGCAAAATTTTCTTGAACATGTCTCAATCTCCATGGTGGGTGAAAGCAAGGGCGACAACCGCGCCTTGAACACCCTTAACGGCCAACCTCAGCGTCGGTTGACAGATCATCCATGAAGCTTTTGTGACAAGCATCAAGCGTCGAACAACTCCTCGCGCGTGACCGTCGCCGTACCCAGCTTGCCGACCACGATGCCGCCGGCGCGGTTGGCCGTCTGCACCGCTTCGTTCCAGCCGACACCGGCGCCCAGCATGGCGGCCATGGTGGCGATCACCGTATCGCCCGCACCGGAGACGTCGAACACTTCACGCGCCTGCGCCGGCATGTGGAATTGCTCGCCGTCGGTGTACAGCGTCATGCCCTCTTCCGAGCGGGTCAGCAACAGCGCGTCCAGCTTCAGCTCGGTGCGCAGCGCCTGCGCCTTGGCGGTCAATTGCTCTTCGCTGTTCCAGCTGCCGACGATGCGCTTCATTTCCGATTTATTCGGCGTCAGCACGGTCGCACCGGCGTAGCGCGAGAAGTCATCCCCCTTAGGATCGACCATCACCACCTTGCCGGCAGCGCGCGCCGACGCGATCATGTCGGCCACGTTGACCAGCGAACCCTTGGCGTAGTCCGACAGCACGATCACATCGTAATCGACCAGCAGCGCCTTGAATTGCAGCAGCTTGTCGCGCAGCACGGTGTCAGTCGGCGCTTCCTCGAAATCGATGCGCACCATCTGCTGCTGGCGGCCAATCACGCGCAGCTTGATGATGGTGGAGATGGCCTCGTCGCGCTTCAGATAGCTGTGGATGCCGCCGCTTTGCAGCATCTGCTCCACTTCATTGCCCGCCTCGTCGGCGCCGACCACGCCCAGCAGCCCGGCGCGCGCGCCCAAGGCCGCGGCATTGCGCGCCACGTTGGCCGCGCCGCCCAGCCGCGCTTCGCGCTTCTCGATGCGGACGATAGGCACCGGCGCTTCCGGCGAAATGCGGCTGACGTCGCCGAACCAGTAGCGGTCCAGCATCACATCGCCCACCACCAGGATGCGCACTTGATCCAGTGCAGGTGCTTGATAAGTCGTGACGTTAGTACTCACAGAAACCTCTTAAACGCGGGTCAGGATGGAACGGCCGATGCCGTGGTATTCGAAGCCTGCTTCGGCCATCACGGCCGGCTCGAACAGGTTGCGGCCGTCGAAGATGATGGCTTGCTTCAGAGAAGACTTGATGCGGTCGAAGTCCGGGCTGCGGAAGGCCTTCCATTCGGTGACGATCACCAGCGCCTCGGCGCCGGCCAGCGTATCCATCGGGCTGGTGGCGAAACGGATGCGCGCCATTTCTTCGGCGTTCAGGTCCAGCTCCAGCACGCGCTTGGCTTCCGTCATCGCGACCGGATCGTACACCGCCACCGTCGCGCCGCCGTCCAGCAGCTGCTTGATCAGCACGCGGGCCGGGGCTTCGCGCATGTCGTCGGTGTTCGGCTTGAAGGCCAGGCCCCAGACCGCGAAATGCTTGCCGCTCAAGTCATCGCCGAAGCGCTTGACCACTTTCTGGCCCAGCACCAGCTTCTGCTTGTCGTTGACCGCTTCCACGGCGCGCAGGATCAGCAAGTCCTGGTCGTACTGGCGCGCGGTGCGTTCCAGCGCCTGCACGTCTTTCGGGAAGCAGGAACCGCCGTAGCCGGCGCCGGCGTACAGGAAGCTGTGGCCGATGCGCGGATCGGAGCCGATGCCGTGACGCACAGCCTCAATGTCCGCGCCCACCTGGTCGGCCAGGTTGGCCAGTTCGTTCATGAACGAGATGCGGGTGGCCAGCATGGCATTGGCCGCGTACTTGGTGAACTCGGCCGAACGCACGTCCATCCAGAAGGTGCGCTCGTGGTTGCGGTTGAACGGCGTGTACAGCTTCTTCATCAGGCCATGGGCTTTTTCGCCCTCGGGCGTGCTGTCGCAGCCGATGACGATGCGGTCGGGACGCATGAAGTCTTCCACCGCCGCGCCCTCTTTCAGGAACTCGGGATTGGAGACCACGGAGAATGTCGACACGTCGCCGCGCGCGGCCAGCTCGGCCTGCACCGCAGCCTTGACGCGGTCGGCGGTACCAACCGGCACGGTCGATTTGTCGACGATGACCTTGAACTCGGTCATGTACTTGCCGATGTTTTTGGCGGCGGCCAGCACGTATTGCAGGTCGGCCGAACCGTCCTCGTCCGGCGGCGTGCCGACGGCGATGAATTGCAGGCAGCCGTGCGCGACCGAAGCGGCGACGTCGGTGGAGAACTGCAGGCGGCCGGCGGCGCGGTTGCGCGCGACCACTTCTTCCAGGCCCGGCTCGTGGATGGGGATGCCGCCGTTGTTAAGCAGGTCGATTTTCTTCTGGTCGACGTCGAGGCAGAAAACGTCGTTGCCCAGTTCGGCGAGGCAAGCGCCGGTGACGAGGCCTACATAGCCGGTGCCGATGATGGTGATTTTCATGTTGGTGCTCTTTTAATTCATGACGTTGAGTTCTTCGGTGCGGCGCGGCGGGTAGGTCTCCCAACGGCTGCATCCCGGGCACTGCCAGTAGAACTGGCGGGCCTTGAAACCACAATGGCTGCATTGATAGCGTGCCAGTTTCTGCGTATAACCGTGTACCAGGTTCTTGACCATCGACAGTTCCGGCACCAGGTTGGCCGGCGCGTCCATCAGGCGCGCCTCCAGCAATTTGTCCAGGCCCAGCAGGGTCGGCGTGCGGCGCAGCTCATTGCTGACCAGCTGCTTGGCGGCGTCCACGCCGTCCAGCTCCAGCACCGCCTTGTACACCACCTCGATCAGGTCGATCGACGAAGCCTGTTCCAGATAGGATTTCAGCAGGTTGACGCCTTCCTGCGGACGGCCGACCTTGCGGTAGGCATCCATCATGCGTTGCGCCACCAGCGCCGTATGCGGCACGCTGATCTGCTCGACGCGGCGCCAGGTCAGCAGCGCGCCTTCGACATCGCCCTGCGCCAGCTGGGCGTCGCCGCTCAGCATGGTGGCGCGCACGTTGACGCGGTCGGCGTGCAGCGACTTGTCCAGCAGCGGCAGCGCCTGCTCTGGATGCATGTGCACCAGCGCGTCCTGCGCCAGCTCGCAGTAGAACTGCGCGATTTCCTTCTGGCGCGAACCGGCGCCCGATTCCTGCAAGCCGATCGCCGCCTCGATGGCGCGCGGCCACTCCTTCTCGCGCTGGAAGATCTCCAGCAGCGCGCGGCGCGCCTGCACGGCGTACTGGCCGCTGACCATGGCGTTGAAGGTTTCCTCGGCGCGGTCCAGCAGGCCGGCCTTCAGGTAGTCCATGCCCAGCTCGTACTGCGCGTGTTCCTTCTGCTCCTGCGGCAGGTCGGGGCGCGACAGCAGGTTCTGGTGCACGCGGATGGCGCGCTCGGTCTCGCCCCGGCGGCGGAACAGATTGCCCAGCGCGAAGTGCATGTCGGCCGTTTCCGGGTCCATGCGGACGATCTCGATGAAAGCGTCGATGGCCTTGTCCGGCTGCTCATTGAGCAGGAAGTTCAAGCCCTTGAAGTAGCCGCGCGGCAGCGTGCGCGATTCCGACACCAGTTGACGTATGTCGACGCGCGCGGCGACCCACCCCAGTCCGAAGAAGACCGGGATACCCAATAACCACCAAAGTTCGAATTCCATGCCGGTTTTTTTTATTTAATTATTGTGTGTTGACGCTGTCCGGCTGCGGCTGGGCGTTGGCCTGCAGCGCGGTCGATTGCAGCGTGGTGATCGTGGTTTTGTGCTGGTTCGTTTCGCGGCGGTGGCGGAACACGGTCGGCGTCAGTGCCAGTACGCCCAGGAAGGCGCCGGCGACAAAGAAGCCCAGCAGCATCAGGACCAATGGTCCGTGCAGATCATAGTGAAGGAAGAAATGCAGATCGACTTCCTGCGTGTTCTTCAGGGCAAAGCCAAAAAACAGGACGAAAAGAACGAATCCAATAATCGTGGATATGAATTTCATTAGCCAGGTTTCCTGTTCAGTATTTCTAAAAAAAAGCGGCATCCGTAGACGCCGCTTTTATTTTAACTCATCAGACGCTTCAGTCCTCAATGATCGGTTGCCCGACCATCGCGTCAACCCGCTCGCGCAATTGCTTGCCCGGCTTGAAGTGAGGCACCCGTTTTTCGGGCACCATCACTTTGTCGCCCGACTTCGGATTACGTCCGATACGCGGCGGCCTGCTATTCAGAGCAAAGCTGCCAAAACCGCGGATCTCGATGCGCTGACCGGTCGCCAGGGCGTTGGTCATCGCATCCAGAATGGTCTTGACGGCATACTCCGCATCTTTGGCCACCAGCTGAGAATAACGCTCAGCCAGGCGGTTGATCAACTCGGACTTAGTCATCGACTAGTTCTTAGTTCTTGTTATCGAACTTGGCTTTCAACAGCGCGCCCAGGCTGGTGGTGCCCGAAGCTGCGTTGTTGTCGGTCGCTGCCATCTTCTGCATGGCTTCTGCAGTTTCAGCGCTATCTTTAGCTTTGATCGACAGTTGGATCGAACGTGCTTTGCGGTCGATGTTGATCACCAGAGCTTCGACGGAATCGCCGACTTTCAGGTGGGTGCCAGCATCTTCCACGCGGTCACGCGAGATTTCCGACGCGCGCAGGTAGCCTTCAACTTCTTCGGACAGTTGGATCACGGCGCCTTTAGGCTCAACCGATTTAACGGTGCCGGTTACCAGTGCGCCTTTGTCGTTCATGGCTGCGAAGTTGTTGAATGGGTCGCCTTCCAGTTGCTTAACGCCCAGGGAAACGCGCTCGCGCTCAACGTCGATGGCCAGAACGATGGCTTCCAGTTCGTCACCTTTCTTGAAGCGACGCACGGCTTCTTCGCCGGTTTCGGTCCAGGACAGGTCGGACAGGTGTACCAGGCCGTCGATGTTGCCGGCCAGGCCGATGAACACGCCGAAGTCGGTGATCGATTTGATCGCGCCACGGACTTTATCGCCCTTCTTGTGGGTCACGCCGAAGTCATCCCATGGATTTGCTTTGCACTGTTTCATGCCCAGCGAAATACGGCGACGCTCTTCGTCGATTTCCAGAACCATCACTTCAACTTCGTCGCCCAGCTGGACAACTTTGTTTGGAGCGACGTTTTTGTTGGTCCAGTCCATTTCGGAAACGTGAACCAGGCCTTCGATGCCTTGTTCAACTTCAACGAACGCGCCGTAGTCGGTCAGGTTCGTGACTTTACCGAACAGGCGGGTGCCTTGTGGGTAACGACGGGACAGACCGGTCCAAGGATCGTCGCCCAGTTGCTTAACGCCCAGGGACACACGGTTCTTCTCTTGATCGTACTTCAGAACCTTGGCGGTGATTTCCTGGCCAACGGTCAGCACTTCCGATGGGTGACGCACACGACGCCATGCCAGGTCGGTGATGTGCAGCAGGCCGTCGATACCGCCCAGATCCACGAACGCGCCGTAGTCGGTGATGTTTTTGACGACGCCGGTCACTACCGTGCCTTCTTTCAGCGTTTCCATCAGTTTCTGACGCTCTTCGCCCATCGAAGCTTCGATGACAGCGCGGCGGGACAGAACGACGTTGTTACGCTTGCGGTCCAGTTTGATCACTTTGAATTCGAGGGTCTTGCCTTCGAATGGGGTGGTGTCTTTAACTGGACGGGTGTCAACCAGGGAGCCTGGCAGGAACGCGCGGATGCCGTTGGTCAGAACGGTCAGGCCGCCCTTGACTTTACCATTGACGGTACCGACGACGATTTCGCCCGATTCCATGGCTTTTTCCAGTGCCAGCCACGAAGCCAGACGCTTGGCTTTGTCGCGCGACAGGATGGTGTCGCCGAAACCGTTTTCCAGCGATTCGATCGCCACGGAAACGAAGTCGCCTACTTTGACTTCCAGTTCGCCGTGGTCGTTCTTGAATTCTTCAACAGGGATGAATGCTTCCGATTTCAGGCCGGCGTTGACGATCACGAAGTTGTGATCCAGACGAACGACTTCAGCCGAGATCACTTCGCCCGAACGCATGTCTTGACGCGACAGGGACTCTTCGAAGAGGGCTGCAAAACTTTCCATATTAGACATTGTAACTTCCAGGTTACCAACAAGGCTCGCGATATGCGACTTCAGTTGGGTTGAGGTTAATAAACGCCGCAGTCCTCAGAGCGACCGCGACACGTGCTATTTACCGATGGCCGCATACCACTGCAACACCTGGTCGACCGCTTCATCAGCCGTCATTTCCGAGGTGTCGAGCACATGCGCCCCCTCTGCGGGGACCAGCGGCGCGATGGCCCGGTTTGTATCCCGGTCGTCACGCGCCTGCAAATCCATCAGTAGGTCTTCCATACTAGCAGAAAATCCCTTGCCAATCAATTGCTTATATCGGCGGTCCGCACGGGCCGCCACACTGGCGGTCAAAAACACCTTCAAAGCCGCATGCGGGAAGATCACCGAACCCATGTCGCGGCCGTCGGCCACCACGCCCGGGGCCTTGCGGAAACCCAGTTGCAGCCCCACCAGCGCGTGGCGCACGGAGGGAAATGTTGCAATTTTTGAAGCGGTGTTGCCGACCTCTTCCGCCCGGATGGCGTCGGTGACGTTTTCATGCGACAGGATGATGTCGCCGCCCTGGAAGCTGCATTGCAGGTGCTCGGCCAGCTTGGCCAGCGCATGCTCGTCGGCCAGGTCGGTGCCGCGGCGCAGGGCCGACAGCGCCGTCAAGCGGTACAGGGCGCCGGAATCCAGGTAATGGAAGCCGAGCTTATCGGCAACGCGATGTGCAACCGTGCCCTTGCCGGATGCGGTAGGGCCGTCGATGGTGATGACTGGAATTGCGGAAGTTGCCATTTGTTTTACTTTGCTTATTTTGCTATCGCCGCAAACGCAGCGAAATACTCGGGGAAGGTCTTGCCCACGCACTTGGGATCGTTGATGCGCATGACATTGCCCTTGCGGGCGGCGCCGTCCAGCGACACCAGCGAGAAGCACATCGCCATGCGGTGGTCGTCATAGGTGTCGATGGTAGCAGGCGTGATGACGGCCGGCGGCGTGACCTTGATGTAGTCGCTGCCCTCCTCCACGATGGCGCCGACCTTGCGCAGCTCGGTCGCCATGGCGGCGATGCGGTCGGTTTCCTTGACGCGCCAGCTGGCGATGTTGCGCAGCGTGCTGGTGCCGTCGGCATACAGCGCGGCCACGGCGATGGTCATGGCGGCGTCGGGAATGTGGTTGAAGTCGGCGTCGATGGCTTTCAATACGCCGTTCGACCTGGCTTCGATCCAGTTGTCGCCCATGGTGATCTGCACGCCCATCTGCTCCAGCGCGGCGGCGAAGCGCACGTCGCCCTGGATGCTGTCCTTGCCCACGCCTTCAACCCGCACCGGGCCGCCGGCTATAGCGCCGGCCGCCAGGAAGTAGGACGCCGACGAAGCGTCGCCCTCGACGTGGATGGTGCCCGGCGACTGGTAGACCTGGCCGGGTTCGATGGTGAAGGACTCCCAGCCGTTCTGCCCGACCGTGACGCCGAAGCGGCGGATCAGGTTCAGCGTGATTTCGATGTAGGGCTTGGAGATCAGCTCGCCGATGACGTCGATGATGATGGCGTGCTCGCGCGCCATCAGCGGCGCCACCATCAGCAGCGCGGTCAGGAACTGGCTCGACACATCGCCGCGCACCGACAGGCGCTGCGCGTGGATCTTGCCCTGCTTGATGTGCAGCGGCGGGAAGCCCGGGTTGCCGGTATATTCGACATTGGTGCCGGCGGCGTTGAGGGCGTCGACCAGGTCGCCGATCGGGCGTTCGTGCATGCGCGGCACGCCGTGCAGCGTGTAGTCGCCGCCGATAACGGCCAGCGCGGCGGTCAGCGGCCGGATCGCGGTGCCGGCATTGCCCATGAAGAGGTCGGCCGATTTGTTCGGCAGCACGCCGGCCACGCCCTTGACGTGGTGGATGGTGCCGGTGGCGGTTTTCTCTTCGGTCCACTGCACGCCCAGCGAGCGCAAGGCGGCCAGCATTACGGCCGTATCGTCCGAGGCCAGCAGGTCGACGATGGCGACGTCGCCCTGCGACAGCGCGGACAACAGCAGGATGCGGTTGGAGATGGATTTCGAGCCAGGCAGGCGCACCGCGCCCTGCACATGGGCGACCGTTTGCAGGTCGATATATTCGTGAGTCATGCTGATTTCCTGATTTAGTCTGCGCTGTTAAACGTCATTCGCTTGCGACGGCGGCGCCTCGGCCGCCTCGATCGCTGTAATCCACTGGTGACGGGCGCGCTGGGCGTTGTTGTACACGCTCTCCAGCCCTGCCCCGTCGCCGGCGGCGAGACGGGCGCGCAGGCCCGTCAATTGTGCCAGATAGGAATCCAGCTCCGTCAACAATGCCGACTGGTTGGCCAGGCTGATGTCGCGCCACATTTCGGGCGACGATCCGGCGATCCTTGTGAAATCGCGGAAGCCGCTGGCCGCATACTGGAACAGTAAATCTGCATGCGGTTTGTTCGCGATGTCGTCCACCAGGGCATACGCCAGCAAATGCGGCAGATGGCTCACGGCGGCAAACACCTTGTCATGTTCTTGCGGCGTCAAACGATGAATGATCGCATCGCAGGCACGCCAGGCGGCGGCCACGCGCTCCACGTCGGCCTCCGCGTTTTCATCCAATGCCGTCAGCACCACCTTCTTGCCGACGTACAGATCGTCGATGGCCGCCTCGGGACCGTTGGTCTCGCGGCCGGCAATCGGATGGCCCGGCACGAACTGGGCAACCTTGCCGCCCAGCGCGCGCCGCGCCGACGCCACCACGTCGGACTTGGTGCTGCCCGCATCGGTGACGACGGTGCCCGGCTGCAGGTGCGGCGCTATCGACGCCAGGATAGCCTCGGTCTGCGCCACCGGCGCGGCCAGCAGCACCAGGTCGGCGCCGTCCAGCGCCTCGCCCATGTCGCCGCCGATCACGTCGATGATGCCCAGCTCCTGCGCGCGCTTCAGCGAGGCGGCGGAGCGCCCCATGCCGACCACGCTGCCGACGGCGCCGGCCTTCTTCAGCGACCGCGCGAACGATCCGCCGATCAGGCCAACGCCAAAGATGACGACCTTGTTCAACATTACTCCGCCAACGCCTTGGTCAGCGCCGCGATCAGCACCGCGTTCTCCTGCGGCAGGCCGATGGAGATGCGCAGCCACTCAGGCAGGCCGTAGTTACCAACCGGACGCACGATCACGCCCTGCTTCAGCAGCGACAGGTTGACGCGCGCGCCGGCCGCCAGGTCGTTGCCGACCTTGACCAGCACGAAGTTACCGTACGACGGCACGTATTGCAGGCCGAGCTTGTCGAACGCCTCGGTGAACTGCTGGTAGCCGGCGGCGTTGTTGGTGGCGCTCTGTTTCAGGAAAGCCTTGTCGTTCAGCGCAGCGATGGCCGCGGCCTGCGCCATCGAGTTGACGTTGAACGGCTGGCGGATGCGGTTCATCAGGTCCGTCAGCGCCGGCTGGGCGATGCCGAAGCCCACGCGCAGGCCGGCCAGGCCGTAAGCCTTGGAGAAGGTGCGCGAAACCAGCAGGTTCGGGTACTTCTTGACCCACTCCGCCGATTCGAACTGGTTTTCTTCAGCCAGGAATTCATTGTAGGCCTCGTCCAGCACGACGACTACGCCAGCAGGCACCTTGTCCAGGAAGGCCTGGATGTCGGCGGCCGGGATGAAGGTGCCGGTAGGGTTGTTCGGGTTGGCGATGAAGACCAGGCGGGTGTCTTCCTGGATCGCGGCCAGCATGGCCGGCAGGTCATGGCCGTAGTCCTTGGCCGGTACCACGATGTGGCGCGCGCCGACACCTTGGGTCGCCAGCGCGTACACGGCGAACGAGTACTGCGAGTACACCACCGACTGGCCGCGCTCGACGAAGGCGTGGGCGGCGATTTCCAGGATGTCGTTGCTGCCGTTGCCCAGCGTGATCCACTCGGCCGGCACGTCGTAGCGCTTGGACAGCGCGCCCTTCAGATCGAAACCGTTGGCGTCCGGGTAGCGGCCCAGGTCCGCCGCAGCGGCGGTCATCGCCTGCACTGCCGACGGCGGCACGCCGAACGGGTTCTCGTTCGACGCCAGTTTGACGATGGCCTCTTCATCGAGGCCGAATTCGCGCGCGACTTCCGCAATCGGTTTGCCGGCTTGGTAAGGAGCGATAGCGCGGACGTATTCCGGGCCGTAGTTCTTGGACATGGTCTCTCTCTATTGAAGTTACGAATTAAGTCAGGCTGACCGGGTAGGAACCCAGCACCTTGAAGAAGGCTGCATTGCCTTGCAGTTCATCGAGCGCCTTGGTCACGGATTCGTCATGCACATGACCTTCGACGTCGACGTAGAAGTAGTACTCCCAGGTGCCGGTGCGGGCCGGACGCGATTCGAAGCGCGTCATCGACACATTGTGGCGCGCCAGCGAACCAAGCAGGCGGTAGATGGAGCCCGCCTTGTGCGGCGCGGCCAGCGCCAGCGAGGTGCGGTCCTTGCCCGACGGGCCGGCCTGCAAGTGGCCGATCACGGCGAAGCGCGTGCGGTTGTGCGGATCGTCCTGGATATTGGCCTTGACCGTGCCCAGGCTGTAGCGCACGCCCGCGCGCTCGCCGGCAATCGCGGCGATGGAGTGGTCGTCGCGCGCCATGCGGGCCGCTTCGGCGTTGGACGAGACGGCGCGGCGTTCGATCTCGGGGTAGTTGTTATTCAACCAGATCTGGCACTGCGCCAGCGCCTGCGCGTGGGCGCAGATGGCGGTGACGCCGTCCATATTGCCGGTGCCGGTCAGCAGGCTGTGACGCACGGCGATGGACACCTCGCCGCTGATGGTCAGCGGCGTATGCAGCAGCAGGTCCAGCGTGCGGCCGATGGCGCCTTCGGTCGAGTTCTCGACCGGCACCACGCCGAATTCGGCGGTGCCGGCTTCGGTGGCGCGGAACACTTCGTCGATCGACGAGCAAGGCAGCACATCGACGGCGGTGCCGAACTGCTGGTACACGGCCTGCTCGCTGTAGGTGCCGGCCGGGCCGAGGAAGGCGATGGTGACGCGCTTCTCCAGCGAACGGCAGGCGGACATGATCTCGCGCCAGATGGTTTGCAGCTCGACGTTGCCCATCGGGCCGGGATTGCGGTCGGCCACGCCGCGCAGCACCTGCGCTTCGCGTTCGGGACGAAACACCGGCGCGTTGGTCTCGGCCTTGACGTGGCCGACTTGCTGCGCCACTTTGGCGCGCTGGTTCAACAGGTCGAGGATCTGCGCATCGATGGCGTCGATCTGCTCGCGCAGGGGTGTCAGTTTGTCGTTCATGATGGGTCTATTTTCCGGCGCCTGCACTGGAGGCGAATTCGTTCAAGTAGTCTACGAGCGCTTGCACGCCCTCGATAGGCATCGCGTTGTAGATCGATGCGCGCATACCGCCGACGGACTTGTGGCCCTTCAGTTGCAGCAGGCCGCGCGCTTTGGCGCCGGCCAGGAATGCTTCGTTCTTGCTTTCGTCCTTCAGGTAGAAGGGAACGTTCATGCGCGAGCGGTTGGATTTCGCTACGCGGGTTTCATAAAAATCGCTGGCGTCGAGCGCGTCGTACAGCAGCTTGGCCTTGGCGATGGCGCGGCGCTCCATCTCGGCCACGCCGCCCTGCTTCTTCAGCCACTGGAACACCAGGCCGGCGATGTAGATGCCGTAGGTGGGCGGCGTGTTGTACATCGATTCGTTGTCGGCCACCAGCTTGAAGTCGAACGCCGACGGGCAGGCCGGCAGCGCCTTGCCCAGCAGGTCTTCGCGCACGATGACGATGGTGACGCCGGCCGGGCCGATGTTTTTCTGCGCCCCGGCGAAGATCAAACCGTACTTCGAGACGTCGATGCGGCGCGACAGGATGTGCGAGGACATGTCGGCCACCAGCAGCACGCCATCCTGCGGCGCGGGCACCCCGGCATCGAAATCGAACTCGATGCCGTCGATGGTCTCGTTGGTGCACATGTGCAGGTAGGCGGCGCCGGGCGTGAGCTTCCACTCCGATTGCGGCGGCACCGACGTCGACGACGACGCGGCGACGTTCACGTTGGCGTACTTGGCGGCTTCCTTGATGGACTTGGCCGACCACGAGCCGGTATGAATGAAATCGATGGTCGCTGGCTGCGGCTTGTGGCCGACGAGGTTCAGCGGGATCAGGGCGTTCTGCGACAGTCCGCCGCCCTGCATGAACAAGATCTTGTAATTGTCCGGTACTGCCAGCAGCTCGCGCAGATCGCGCTCTGCTGCCTTGTAAATCGAAATAAACTCCGGCCCGCGGTGGCTCATCTCCATGACGGACATGCCGCTGCCATGCCAGTCCAGCATTTCGGCAGCGGCTTGCGCCAGCACTTCCTTCGGCAATACGGCAGGGCCGGCGGAGAAGTTGTAGATATGAGTCACGTTGCGGTCCTTATTTGGCGTTATGTTTTTCCTGGAGCTTCTGGATCACCGGGCCGATGCGGCGCGCGGCGATCTGCTGGCCGATCTGCATGGCTTCGCCGGTCAGCTTGGGCATGGTGGCCAGCATCTTGGCGCCAAGCGGCGTGCGGTAGAAGGCGGTAATCTGTTTCAGTTCGTCCGCAGTGAAGGTGCGGGCATACAGCGGCACGCTTTCGGCAAAGATTTCATCGATCATGCCCGGATCGTTCAAAGCGCCCTGCACGGCGCTGATCGCGCCCGGCAGTTCAGCTTCCATCTTGGCCAGCTCCTGCAGCTTCTGTTCCGCCGTCAGTTTTGGATTGTTGTTGATGGCCGCTTCGCCGCCGGCGCGCATCGACTGGCCCAGGCCCTGCGACATCTGCTGCATCACGCCCGCCATCAGCGGGCGGTAGTTCATCGCGTCGAACAGTTCGCGGGCGGCGGCGGTGGCGGCGGCGTCCTGCGCGAACGCTGGCGCGGCGCCGGCCAGGGCAAAAGCGGCAACGATGCTGGCTACAATCTTCTTCATATAGGCCTCAAAAATAAAAAAACGGGATCAGTCTTATTGTCGCATTTATCCGCGAAATAAACCTGACCCCGCTGACCCCGGATTCGCATCCGGGGGCGTGTTTGCTAGGACTTACTCGGCTTGAGCTTCGTCTGGCTTGGCGTCGGGACCCGGTTCCAGCTCGACTTCGTCGATGTCGGTCTCCACCACGCGTTGCAGGCCGGACAGCTTGGTGCCGTCTTCGACTGCGATCAGGGTCACGCCCTGGGTGGCGCGCCCCATCTCGCGGATCTCGGCCACGCGGGTGCGGATCAGCACGCCGCCGGTGGTGATCAGCATGATTTCGTCGCTCGAATCGACCAGCGTTGCCGCCACCACTTTGCCGTTACGCTCGGAGGTCTGGATCGCGATCATGCCCTTGGTGCCGCGGCCGTGGCGGGTGTACTCGGTGATCGGCGTACGTTTGCCGAAGCCGTTCTCGGTAGCCGTCAGCACGGACTGCTGCTCGTTTTCCGCCACCAGCAGCGCGATCACGCGCTGGCCTTCGTCCAGGTTCATGCCGCGCACGCCACGGGCATTGCGGCCCATCGGACGCACGTCGTTCTCGTCGAAGCGCACGGCCTTGCCGGCGTCGGAGAACAGCATCACGTCGTGCTCGCCGTCGGTCAGCGCCGCGCCGATCAGGAAGTCGCCCTCGTCCAGGTCGACCGCGATGATGCCGGCCTTGCGTGGATTGCTGAAGTCTTTCAGCGGCGTCTTCTTCACGGTGCCCAGGCTGGTCGACATGAACACGTAGTGGTCTTCAGGGAAGGTGCGGTTATCGCCGGACAGCGGCAGGATAACGGTGATCTTCTCATTGTCCGCCAGCGGGAACATGTTGACGATAGGCTTGCCGCGCGAGTTGCGCGAACCTTGCGGCACTTCCCATACCTTGAGCCAGTACATGCGGCCGCGGTTGGAGAAGCACAGGATGTAATCGTGCGTGTTGGCGATGAACAGCTGGTCGATCCAGTCTTCCTCTTTGGTCGCCATGGCCTGCTTGCCGCGGCCGCCGCGTTTCTGCGAACGGTACTCGCTGATCGGCTGCGCCTTCATGTAGCCGGTGTGCGACAAGGTCACGACCATGTCCTGCGGCGTGATCAGGTCTTCGGTGCCCAGGTCGGTCGCGTTGTGCTCGATGTTGGAGCGGCGCGGATCCTTCTGCGGGTCGCCGAATTCGTTGACCACGTGGGTCATCTCGTCGGTGATGATGGTGGTCACGCGTTCCGGCTTGGCCAGGATGTCCAGCAAGTCGGCGATTTCCGCCATCACGTCCTTGTACTCGTTGACGATCTTGTCCTGCTCCAGGCCGGTCAGGCGTTGCAGGCGCATCTGCAGAATTTCTTGCGCCTGGTCGTCGGACAGACGGTACATGCCGTCAGGCTGGATGCCGTAGTGCTTGGGCAGGTGCTCCGGACGGAAAGCCTCGATGCCGCCGACGGTGCTGCCTTCGCTGGTACGGGCCAGCATCTCGCGCACCAGCGACGAATCCCAGGAGCGGTCCATCAGGGCCGTTTTCGCCACAGGCGGCGTCGGCGCCGTCTTGATCAGGGCGATGAAGTCGTCGATATTGGCCAGCGCCACGGCCAGGCCTTCGAGCACGTGGCCGCGCTCGCGCGCCTTGCGCAGCTCGAACACGGTGCGGCGCGTGACCACTTCGCGGCGGTGCGACAGGAAGCAGCTCAGCATTTCCTTCAGGTTCAGCAGGCGCGGCTGGCCGTCGACCAGGGCCACCATGTTCATGCCGAAGGTGTCTTGCAGCTGGGTTTGCTTGTACAGATTGTTCAGCACCACTTCCGGCACTTCGCCGCGCTTCAGCTCGATGACCACGCGCATGCCCGACTTGTCGGACTCGTCGCGGATGTCGGAAATGCCTTCGAGCTTCTTGTCGCGCACGTTTTCGGCGATGCGTTCCAGCAGCGATTTCTTGTTGACCTGGTACGGCAGCTCGTCAACGATGATGGCGGTGCGGCCGCCGTCCTTGCCGTACTCTTCGTAGTGGGTCTTGGCGCGCATCACCACGCGGCCACGGCCGGTGCGGTAACCGTCGCGCACGCCCGAGACGCCGTAGATCGTGCCGCCGGTCGGGAAGTCCGGTGCCGGGATCAGTTCGATCAGCTCGTCGATCGAGCATTGCGGATTGCGCAGCACGTGCAGCGCGCCGGCGATCACTTCATGCAGGTTGTGCGGCGGGATGTTGGTCGCCATGCCGACCGCGATACCCGACGAGCCGTTGATCAGCAGGTTGGGGATGCGGGTAGGCAGTACCGTCGGCTCTTTTTCCTTGCCGTCGTAGTTGGGCTGGAAGTCGACCGTTTCCTTGTCGATGTCGGCCAGCAGCTCGGCGGAGATCTTGTCCAGGCGGCACTCGGTGTAACGCATCGCCGCAGCGCCGTCGCCGTCGACCGAGCCGAAGTTGCCCTGGCCGTCGACCAGCATGTAGCGCAGCGAGAAATCCTGCGCCATACGGACCAGCGTGTCGTAAATCGACGCGTCGCCGTGCGGGTGGTACTTACCCATGGTCTCGCCCACCACACGGGCGCATTTGACGTAAGGGCGGTTCCACACGTTGTTCATTTCGTGCATCGCGAAGAGGACCCGGCGGTGCACAGGCTTGAGGCCGTCGCGCACGTCCGGCAAGGCGCGGCCGACGATCACGCTCATGGCGTAATCGAGGTAGCTCTTGCGCATCTCTTCTTCGAGGGAAATAGGGATTGTTTCTTTTGCGAATTGATCCATTGGCGGGTCGACTGATCTTTGACTGTGGTTTATCTTTTAAGCAATGTATGCCGCACTTACTGCATTTCTAGCGTCGCCCCTCACTACGGACAGGCAAGCGTGCGATTTTAGCATGCGCGCACGGCAACCAGCACAATTCCGGCGGAGCCCGCACCGCTACGGGCTGCGCACCTTGTAACGCGATGTAATAGTCATGACACATTACTCAATTATTATCGATAATCACGTTGCAACAAAACAACATTTTGGTCGGAATCAAAAAGGGCTCGTGTTGGACCCTTTTCACGTCCAAAGATAGCTTGTGGCAAAATGGATTAGAAGTTAATTGCTCGTTTCGCAATCGGGAGACAGGCGTGACGCCCCTGCGTGGTAGAATTCGCCCCACGTATCACTACGTCGCGCAGTTTTTCTGCGGATATCACCCCCGAAAGGAAGAAAAATATGAAAAAACTGATTTCTATGTTGGCCATCTCGGCTGCATTCGCCGGCTCGGCCATTGCACAAACCGCGCCAACCGCCCCTCCTTACGCACCTGTTACCCAGGACATCAAGGCAGCAACCCCGAAAAGCGCCTACGTGCAAGATGCACGCGGCGTGATCGCTCGCGATCCATTCGGTCTGTGCTGGCGCACCGGCTACTGGACCCCGGCCGATGCCGTTCCAGGTTGCGATCTGCCGATCTGCAACGAGCCAGAGAAACTGGTTGACGGCAAATGCGTCGCTCCAGCTCCTGTAGCCGCTCCTGCGCCAGTCGCACCAGCAGCCGCTCCTGCACCTAAGCCAGTTGCTCCAGTGCCAACCGCACAAAAAGTCAGCTTCGCAGCCGACGCGTTCTTCGACTTCGACAAAGCCGTTCTGAAACCAGAAGGCAAAGCGAAACTGGACGACGTGACCTCGAAACTGGGTTCGATCAACCTGGAAGTCATCATCGCCGTCGGTCACACCGACTCCGTTGGTAGCGATGAATACAACCAGAAGCTGTCGGTACGCCGCGCTGAAGCTGTCAAAGCCTACATCATCTCCAAAGGCGTTGAAGCTAACCGCGTGTACACCGAAGGCAAAGGCGAGAAACAGCCAGTTGCAGACAACAAAACTGCAGAAGGCCGCGCCAAGAACCGTCGCGTAGAAATCGAAGTCGTCGGCACCAGCAAGTAAGCTGCCGCGCTTCCCGGCCCGCTGACGCGGGCCGCACAATGCCACCCGGTAATTTTAGGGTGGCATTTTTTTTCGCCCTTTTTATTGCCTTATACTCAATAATTGCAATAGATTACATATAAATATGAGTATAAATATTGATAATATTCATTAAAACAATGCTATGATTTTGCTGCGGTTTGCCAGTCGGGGCCGCTCAGTCAGTCAACTCGGCAGTTCAAAATCAACTACTAGGGAATCCAATATGAACTTCAAGTCCATCATTGTCGCCGCCGCACTCGCCGCTTCCGCATTGCCCGCCATGGCCACCACGGTCACTGTCTACACCGATAAAGCCGCATGGCTGAGCGCCGTCGGCGGCGCTCCGGTGCAGACCGAAGACTTCTCCGACAACACCCTCGTCAGCGGCCTGACCATTAGCACCACCACCGGCAACATCGGCGACGGCGTGCTGCACGACCGCCTGACCCCGGGCCTGAACACCACGTTCGGCTACACCCCGAACCTGATCGGCCTGGGCGGCAATTTCGACCTGTCGCCCGGCGGAGCCGGCCTCGGCCTTCAACTGACGCTGCTGAACGGCAGCTCGCTCAACTTCACCGTGCCGACCGAGATCGACTCAAACTACACCGGCCAATTCTTCGGCATCGTCTCCAGCGACGCCTTCTCGTCGCTGCGCCTGAATTCCGGCACCCAGCCTGGCAGCGCGGAAACCTACAACCTCGACAATCTGGTGCTGGCCGCCGTGCCGGAACCGGAAACCTACGCCATGCTGCTGGCCGGCCTGGGCCTGGTGGCCGTGGCCAAGCGCCGCAAGGCTAAAGCCGCCTGATCGGCTCCGGCATCCCGCCCAACCCCACCAGCCCGGACGCGCCGAAGGCCGCGTCCAGTGCAGGTGGGGTTTTTTTTCGCCCGCTGCTTTAGAATAGCGGGATTAGTCCTTATGAGCCGAACCGATGAACGCCGATCCCTTAGAGCTGCAAAAATTCTCCGACCTCGCCCATCGCTGGTGGGACCCGACTTCCGAGTTCCGTCCGCTGCACGAGATCAACCCGCTGCGCCTGGAGTGGATCAACGCGCGCGCGCCGCTGGCCGGCAAGAAGGTGATCGACATCGGCTGCGGCGGCGGCATCCTGAGCGAATCGATGGCGCGCAAGGGCGCCACCGTGACCGGCATCGACCTGTCGGAAAAAGCGCTGAAGGTGGCCGACCTGCACAGCCTGGAATCGGGCGTGGCGGTGCGCTACAAGCTGATCGCCGCCGAAGAGATGGCGGCCCAGGAAGCGGGCCAGTACGACGTCGTCACCTGCATGGAAATGCTGGAGCACGTGCCGGACCCGGGCGCCATCGTGCGCGCCGCCGCCACGCTGGTCAAGCCGGGCGGCCATGTGTTCTTCTCGACGCTGAACCGCAATCCCAAGGCCTACCTGTTCGCCATCCTCGGCGCCGAATACCTGCTGCGCATGCTGCCCAAGGGCACCCACGACTACGACAAGTTCATCACGCCGTCCGAGCTGTCGCAGTTCATCCGCAGCGCCGGCCTCGACGTGCAGGGCTTCAAGGGCATGGGCTACAACCCGCTGACCAAGATCTATTCCCTCAACGACGACACCAGCGTCAACTACCTGGTGGCCACCACCCGTCCGCTGTAAAGAAAACGTTTATGACCCAGATCAATCCTCCGCGCGCCATCCTGTTCGACCTCGACGGCACTCTGGCCGACACCGCCCCCGATTTGGCGGCCGCCGTCAACCTGCTGCGCACCGAGCGCGGCCTGGAGCCGACCGCCTACGAACTGCTGCGCCCGACCGCCTCGGCCGGCGCGCGCGGCATGATAGGCGCGGCCTTCGGCCTGAAGCCGGAGGACGAGGGTTTCATACCGCTGCGCGACGGCTTCTTCGCCAACTACCAGGCGGCGATGGCGGTGCACAGCACGCTGTTCCCCGGCATCGTCGAGCTGCTGGCCGGCATCGAGCAGGCCGGGCTGCAATGGGGCATCGTCACCAACAAGCCGGCGCGCTTCACCGATCCGCTGCTGCCGCAGATCGGCCTGGCGCACGCGGGCTGCGCGGTGTCGGGCGACACCACGGCACACGCCAAGCCCCACCCTGCGCCGCTGTTCGAAGCGGCCGCCCGCCTCGGCCTGGCGCCGGAGCAATGCTGGTACGTGGGCGACGACCTGCGCGACATCCAGGCCGGCAAGGCCGCCGGCATGCCGACCATCGCCTGCGGCTGGGGCTACTGCGGCCCGGTCGAACCGCAAGGCTGGCAGGCCGACTACCTGTTCGACCACCCATCGGAATTGCTGGCCCTGATGCAAGAATCGTTGTCGGGCAGATCTGAACTCGCCGCGTAAGATTGGCGTTTTTGCATTTGATAACGCTAACCGTTGTATAGACGAGTCAATGGTATCGCTGCCATTTGAATAGGCATACTAATTGGTTGTTCAACAAGTCGAACTCCGTATAATCGGCGTCGACTGCGTAGTATCACTTACTTCCTGCAAGCCACAACCTCGCTGAATGGAAAGAGAGACAGTCACCACTATCTCAACTTTCCATCCAGGCGCATCATGACTTTTCCTGAGCTGGCTGCCCCGACTTCGCAGCCTCACTCCGAGCAGTACCACGTCCTCCCTCTTCCTCCGCTTGAAGCCGGCGCACCGCAAAGCTGGATGGTCAGCGTTGCCGATGCCAAATACCACTGGTACGACCTGGTGGCCGGCTTCCCTGAGAGCCCGGACATCCGCGACCCGATCGGCCGCTACCAGCGCCGCATGCAGTTCGAGCTGGAGGCGCTGGCGGCCAAGCGCCACCTGTTCTTCGCCGTGATCCGGCCGCGCGTGCGCTTCGACATCAAGGGCGCGATCCAGTGGGGCTTCTTCTCGCTCAAGCTGACGCTGCCGCTGCTGCTGGGCGCCGACGAGGCCAAGGAAAGCATCACCATCGAACTCAAGGTGCCGTTCGCGGCCACCATGAAAAAGCCGACCGTCACGCTGACGCCGAACTTCGTCAGCCTGAACTGGGGTGGCCTGATCGAGGCGTTCTCGATCCACGACATCCTGCAAAACTACGCCCATGCGCTGAAGATCCCGAGCAAGGTGGTCTACGTCGGCCAGACCCGCGACGACGACGCCCGCCTGAGCAAGGGCCGCCTGCCGGCGCTGCAAAAGCTGCATGCGCAGCACAGCGAACATTTCGACACGCTGCTGCTGGTGCAGCAACTGGACGTGCAGGTCAGCTGCGCCGACGGCGACCCGGCCGCAGCGCCGCAGTACGCCGATCCGCAGGCGGCCGACACCCTGCAAGGCGAGCGCATGGACGTGGTGGAAGCAGCCTTGATCAATTACTTCGAAGGCGCCGCCACGCGCAACCACGAACAGCGCACGCTGCGCGCCGCCCGCCTGGGCGCGGTGCAGGCCGGGCAGAACCTGGCGCAGTTCACCATCGACCTGCAATACCCCGACGCCGGACGCTATAACTACCTGTGCTCCGGCCAGGTGGACAGCGCCAAGCGCCACCTGTTGAGCTGCTACATCGCCGACGGCCAGGCCAAGGTCGCGCCCCTGCCGCTGCCGCCGCAGGCCAAAAGTGTAAAGGGCTGACAACCAAGCGCCAGCGGTGTTACATTGCGTGAAGAATTGTCGCCGCCTCTAGATTGCCATATGGAAATATCCTCGGGGACGTACTATACTATTGCAAACAACTACTGAGATCCTGGAGCGCACGCCATGCCGAGCGATTACCCTGAACTAATCGCTGACGACGACTATCCCGATCCCTCCCCCGAGGAGTTGGGCGTAGGGGCGCTGTTTGCCGAGGCGCCGGAACCGTTCCACGACCTGCTGGCCACGACGCCCGAGCATATCGACGAGCTGCTGCCGCTGATGCCGCAGCGCACCGCCGCGCCGCAAACCTGGGTGGTCACCGTGGCCGACGCCAAGTTCCACTGGTACGACCTGGTGGCCGGCTTCCCTGAAATTCCCGACATCCGCGACCCGGTCGGCCGCCACCTGCGCCGCATGCAGTTCGACCTGGAAGCGACCACGGAAAAACGGCTGATCTATTTCGCCGTCAACCGTCCGCGCGTGCGCTTCGACACCAACCGCAGCACCAGCTGGGGCTTCTTCTCGCTGAAACTGACGGTGCCCATCCTGGTCGGCCCCGAGGAAAAACGCGACAGCATCACGATCGAACTGGAAGTGCCGTTCGCCGCCACGCTGAAGAAGCCGAGCGTGGTCGTCACCGACCGCTTCATCACCCTGAACTGGGGCGGCTTGATCGAGGCGCTGTCGATTCACGACGTGCTGCAACACTACGACAATTCGCTGACCTTCCAGAGCAAGGTGCAGTACGTCGGCCAGACCAAGGACCCGATGGGCCGCCTGGCCCGCGCGCGCCTGCCGGCGGTGCAGAAAGTCCATCAGTTCAACAGCGAAGACAACGACATGCTGCTGCTGATCCAGCGCATGAACGTGGAAGTGATCTCCGACGACGGCGACCCGGCAGAGCTGCCCGCCAACGACAACCCGGTGGCCGCCGACGTGCTGCTGAAGGACCGCATCGACATCGTCGAATGCGCGCTGATACGCTACTTCGAAGGCCCGATGATGCACGGCCGCAGCGACAAGGAAGCCGCGATCCGCAAGCAGCGCCTGTGCGAAGCGCAAGCCGCCAACAATCTGGAGAGCTTCCGCATCGACCTGCGCCTGGAAAACCCGGGCAAGTACCACGACCTGTACTCCCAGCACGCGCCGGTGTCGCGCAACCACATCATCGACTGCACCATCGTCGATGGCGAAGTGCTCGTCACCCGCGTGCCGGAAAAAACCAAGTCCTAGCCTTTTACATCACACAGCGGCCAGCGCCTGCGCCAGATCGGCCAGCAGGTCGTCGCTGTGCTCGATGCCTATCGACAGCCGCACCGTATCCACCGTCACGCCGGCCTTGGCCAGCTCCTCCTCGTTGAGCTGACGGTGCGTGGTCGACGCCGGATGGCAGGCCAGCGATTTCGCATCGCCGATGTTGACCAAGCGCGTGAACAACCGCAGCGCATCCTGGAAGCGCGCCCCGCCCTCGACCCCGCCCTCCACGCCGAAAGTCAGCACACCGGACGGACGGCCGCCCAGGTACTTCTTCGCCAGCGCGTGATCGCGATGATCTTCCAGCCCCGCGTAGTTGACCCACTTGACCTTGGCCTGCGTGCTGAGGAACTGCGCCACCTTGCGTGCGTTTTCGGTGATGCGCTCCATGCGCAGCGCCAGCGTCTCGATGCCCTGCAGGATCAGGAAGGCATTGAACGGCGAGATCGCCGCGCCGGTGTTACGCAGCGGGACCACGCGCGCGCGGCCGATGTAGGCCGCCGGCCCCAGCGCCTCGGTGTAGACCACGCCATGGTAGGACACGTCCGGCTCGTTGAGGCGCTTGAAGCGCTGCTTGTGCTCAGCCCACGGGAACTTGCCGGAATCGACGATGGCGCCGCCGATGGAATTGCCATGGCCGCCCAGGTACTTGGTCAGCGAGTGCACGACGATGTCGGCGCCGTGTTCGAAGGGACGCAGCAGGTAAGGCGTGGCGACGGTGTTATCGACGATCAGCGGCACGCCGTGCTTGTGGGCGATGGCGGCGATGGCCTCGATGTCGGTGATATTGCCGAGCGGGTTGCCGATCGATTCGATGAACACGGCCTTGGTGCGCTCATCGATCAGCGCATCGAACGAGGGCGGATCGCGCGCATCGGCAAAGCGGGTGGTGATGCCGAACTGCGGCAGCGTGTGCGCAAACAGGTTGTAGGTGCCGCCGTACAGCGCCGAGGCCGAGACGATGTTGTCGCCCGCTTCGGCGATGGTCTGGATCGCGTAGGTGACGGCGGCCTGGCCCGAGGCCAATGCCAGCGCCGCCACGCCGCCTTCCAGCGCGGCCACGCGCTGCTCCAGCACGTCCTGGGTCGGGTTCATGATGCGGGTGTAGATGTTGCCGGGTACCTTGAGGTCGAACAGGTCCGCGCCGTGCTGGGTGTCGTCAAAGGCGTAGGCGACGGTCTGGTAGATCGGCACCGCCACGGCGCGCGTGGTGGGATCGGGTTTGTAGCCGCCGTGGACGGCGATGGTTTCGAGTTTCATTGGAATCTCCTTGTCGACGTTGTGTTGGTGGGCCGCACCAGCGTCACGCTGGCGCTGCGCTCGGCCAGCTGCTGGTCGGTCATCGGGCCGGTGCCGCTGTAGCGGTCCAGCACCAGGAAGATCACCGGCGTGATGTACAGCGTGATCACCTGTGAAAACAGCAGCCCGCCCACCACCGCCAGGCCAAGCGGCTGGCGCAGCTCCGCGCCCGCGCCCCAGCCGAACGCCAGCGGCAAGGCGCCCATCAGCGCCGCCAGCGTCGTCATCATGATGGGGCGGAAGCGCTCGATGCAGGCGGCGCGGATCGCCTCGGCCGCCGCCAGCCCTTGCGCGCGCTGCGCGTCCAGCGCGAAGTCGATCATCATGATGGCGTTCTTCTTGACGATCCCGATCAGCATCAGGATGCCGATGGTGGCGATCAGCGTCAGGTCCATGTCGAACAGCCGCAACGTGATCAGCGCGCCCACCGCCGCCGACGGCAGCCCGGCCAGGATGGTCAGCGGATGGATATAGCTTTCGTACAGCACCACCAGCAGCACGTAGATCACCAGCACGGCGATGGCGATCAGCACCAGCTGGCTCGATTGCGTGTCCTGGAACACGGCCGCCTCGCCGCCATACCTGGCGACGATGGACGACGGCAGCTGCACCTCCCTGCCGATGGCGTCGATGCGGCTGGTGGCGTCGCCCAGCGCGACGCCGGGCGCCAGGTTGAACGACAGCGTCACTGCCTGCAACTGGCCCTGGTGGTTGACGGCGGTCGGCCCGACGGTGCGTACCACATTGGCAAAGCTGGACAGCTGCACCAGCGCGCCGCCGGTGCCACGGACGCTGATCTTGTCGAGCGAAGCGTCGAACTGGCGGTCGGCCGCGTCCATGATGACCTGGTAGCTGGCGCTGGGCGCGTAGATGGTGGAGATCTGGCGGTCGCCGAAGCCGAGGTACAGCGCGCTGCGCAGGTCCGCCAACTGCACGCCGAGGCCATTGGCCTTGTCGCGGTCGATGTTCAGGCTGGCCTGCAAGCCCTTGTTCTGCGTGTCGCTGGTGACATCGCGGAACAGCGGATCGGCGCGCATCGCAAGCATCACCTTGTCGGCCCAACCGTCCAGCGCATCCGGCGCCACGCTTTGCAGCGTGTACTGGTAGCGGCTCTTGCTGGTGCGCCCGCCCAGCTGCAGGTTCTGCATGGGGCTCATGTAGACCGCGATGCCGGCCACCGTGCGCGCCGCCCGCCGTAGCGAGTCCAGCGTCTCGGCCATGCCGGCCCGTTCGCCCTTGGGCTTGAGCGTCAGGATCAGGCGTCCGCTGGAGCTGCTGGTGCCGCCGCCCGGCCCGCCCGCGCCCGTAAAGGACAGCACGCCCTGCACATTGGGATCGGCTTGCAACACCGCCGCCACCTTGGCCTGCAACACCATCAGCGCCGGCATCGACACGTCTTCCGACGCCTCCGTGATGACGCGGATGCGGCCCAGGTCTTCCTCGGGGAAGAAGCCCTTGGGGATGCTCTGGTACAGCACCGCTGTCAGCACCAGGCTGCCCAGCGCCGTCCACAGCACCACGCCGCGATGACGCAGCCCCCAGTCCAGCGACGACTCGTAAGCCCGGCTCAAACGCGCGAAGCCGGTCTCGAAGGCCTTGGTGACGGCGTTGCCGTGGGCGTGGGCCGCGTCCTCGTGGGTCAGCAGGCGGCTGGCCAGCATAGGCACCAGCGTCAGCGACACCAGCGCGGACACCAGCACCGCCAGCGACACTACCACCGCGAACTCGTGGAACAACAGGCCGATCACGCCGGGCATGAAGAAGATGGGGATGAACACCGCCACCAGCGAGACCGAAATCGAGATGATGGTAAAGCCCATCTCCTTCGAGCCATTGAGCGCAGCCAGCAACGGCGGCTCGCCCTGCTCGATGTGGCGCACGATATTTTCCAGCACCACGATGGCATCGTCGACCACCAGGCCCACCGCCAGCGTGATGCCGAGCAGCGAGACGTTGTCCAGGCTATAGCCTGCCCAGTAGAACAGCACCATCGCGCCCAGCAGCGATATCGGCAGCGTGACGGCCGGGATCAGCGTGGCCGACAGCCGGCGCAGGAACAGGAAGATCACCAGCACCACCAGCAGCACGGTCAGCGCCAGCGTCAGGTTGACGTCGTGGATGGCGTCGCGGATCGACAGCGAACTGTCGCCGCTGAGCGTGACGCTGATCGACGCCGGCAACTGCGCCTGCAACTGCGGCATCAGCTTGCGCACCGCATCCACCACCTTCACGGTGTTGGCGTTGGGCTGGCGCTGCACCTGCAACACCACCGAGCTGGCGCCGTTGTAGGTGGCGCTGGTACGCACGGATTGATAGCTGTCCTCCAGCGTCGCCACTTCCTTCAAGCGTATCGGCAGGCCGTTGCGGTTGGCGATAATCAGCTCGCCGAACTGCGCGGCCTTCATCAGGCGGGCGTCGGCCTGGATGGTCAGCGTCTGGTCCGGGCCTTCGATGATGCCCAGCGGGGAATTCGAGTTGGCGGCTTTGACGGCGCCGGCCAGTTCGTCCAGCGTGATGTTGCGGGCATTGAGGCGCTCAAGATTGGCATGCACCCGCACGGCGAAGCGCTTCTGGCCGTTAACGTTGACCTGCGCCACGCCGGTCAGGGTGGCCAGGCTGGGCGCGATCAGGTTCTCGGCGTAGTCGTTCAACTCCGTCAGGCCCAGCGAAGGCGAATTCAGGACGATGAACAGCGTCGGGCCGTCGGCCGGATTGGTCTTGCGGTAGGACGGCAGCTCCGTCACTTCGGGCGGCAGCGCGCGCTGGGCGCGCAGCAGCGCCGCCTGCACGTCCAGCGCGGCGACATTGATGTCGATGCTGGGATCGAATTCCAGTGTCAGCGTGGTGGTGCCGGGCACGCTGCTGGAGGTGATCAGGTTCAGGCCTCCGATGGTGGAGAACTGCTTCTCCAGCGGCAGCGCCACCGACGACGCCATGGTCTCAGGACTGGCGCCCGGCAGGTCGGCGTTGACGTTGATGACGGGCGTGTTATAGCTGGGCAGCGCGGCGACCGGCAGCTGCAACCAGGCCAGCACGCCCGCCGCGATCAGCGCCAGCGACAGCACGATCACCAGCGCCGGGCGGCGTATGCATAGTTCGGAGATGTTCATCGCACGCTCCCGCCGGCGTCGGCCACCAGCGTGTCCTTGTCCTTGCTGACGCGGACCTTGGCGCCGGGTTTCAGATTCTGCTTGCCTTCGACGATGATCTGCTCACCGCCCTCCAGTCCCGAAACGGCGGCCAGGTTGCCGAAGGCGTGCAGCACGCGCACCTTGCGCGGCTGCGCCAGCTGGTCCGCACCGACCGCGTACACCAGCGCGCCGTCGGGCCGCGTGACGATGGCCGCCAGTGGCACGACGACTGCGCCGTGCATGGTCTCCAGCGTGATGCGGGCGTGGACGTACTGGCCGGGCCACAGACGCGTATTGCCATTGTCGAACTGCGCCTTGACGCGAATGGTGCCGGCGACCGGATCGACCGCGCTGTCGATGAAACTGAGTTTGCCCTTCAGCGTGGCGTCGGCCAGTTGGGCGGTGACGGCGGCAGCGCCTGTTTTCTGGCCGTTCAGCAGGCCGGCAAGGCCGCTCTCCGGCACCGTGAAGCTGACGCCGATGGGATTGATCTGCGTGACGCTGGCCAATGCGGCATTGGCTTGCACCAGGCTGCCCACGAACACATTGACCGCACCGACCCGGCCCGCAGATGGTGCGCGGATGCTGGTGTAGCTCAGATCCACCTGTGCGGAGCGCAGCGCGGCTTGGTCGGCCTGCACCAGTGCGCGCTGGCTTTCAACCTGGGTTTGCAGGCTGTCCGCCGCGCTGGCGGAGATGAAGTGCTGCGCCGACAGCTCCTGGCTGCGGCGGAACTGGCGTTCCAGGTCTGCCAGCGTGGCGTGGTCGCGCAGCAGCTGCGCCTGCGCGCGCTCCAGCACGGCGCGCTCGCTGCGGTCGTCCAGCGTGAACAGCAAGGCGCCGGCCGCGACGAACTGCCCCTCCTTCACATGCACCTGCGTCAGCTGCCGCGTGACGCGTGGACGGATATCGACCGTATTCAAGGGGACGACGGTACCGTTGGCCTCCAGCTCAATCGGCACGTCGCGCCGCTGGGCCGCAGCCAGGCGCACCAGCGGCGTGCCGCCGCGCGCCTGGCCGGCCGGCGCCGAAGCCGACTTGCCCGCTGCCGATGCCGGCGTCGACGCGGCGCGGCCCGCGACGGTATCGGCCAGCGCGAGTTGCGGCCGGCCGAGCGCCACATAGCCTATCGCCGTCACCGATGCCAGCGCGGCCAGCGCGGCCGCCACGCGTACATGCTTCGTCTTCAACCTCCCGGCTCCGTCAGCACCGACAGCTTGGTGACGCCCGACCGCTGGATGTTGGCAATCACCTTGGCCACGGCGCGGTATGGCACGCCCTGGTCGGCTTGCAGGCTCAGTGCCAGCTCGGGATCCTTGCCCACCAGTTCCTTCAGCTCAGGCTCCAGCGCGGCCGGCTCCACTTCCCGCTTGTCGATGAAGATCTTGTTGCTGCCATCGATGCTGACCGTGACCGTCTTCGACGGATTGGCCGGCGTGGTGGTGGACGTCTTGGGCAGGTTGATACGCACCGCGTTGTTCAGCAGCGGCGCCGTCAGGATGAATGTCACCAGCAGCACCAGCATCACATCCACCAGGGGCGTGATGTTGATCTCGCTGACCACGTCGCTGCTGTCTCTACCAGTCGAGAAGGCCATTATGCGTATGCTCCCTGTTGCGGCGCGCTGGCCGGACGGGCTGCCTGCGGTGCGGCCTTGGTTGCGGGACGCGTCACGCGGAAGCCGTTCTTCTGCGCCAGGTTGACGAAGTCGGTGGCGTAGTTATCCAGCTCGGCGGCCGTGACCTTCAGGCGGCGCACGTAGAAGTTGAACGCCAGTACCGCAGGCACCGCCACCGCGATGCCTACGCCGGTGGCGATCAGCGCTTCGCCAATCGGGCCGGCCACCACGTCGATGCTGGCGGAACCGCTCTTGCCGATGGCCCCCAACGCGTGAATGATGCCGAACACCGTGCCGAACAAGCCTACGAACGGCGCCGTGCTGCCTATCGACGCCAGCACCGCCAGGCCGCTCTCCAGCGATTGATACTCCTTCTGGATTTGCTGGCGCAGATGACGCTCCAGCAGTTCCTGTCTGTCCCAGCTGTGTTCCAGGTCGCTGCTGGCATCGCCCGATTCGCTGACATGCAGCGCCGCGAAGCCGACATTCGCCAGACGCGATTTCGGACTGGCGTCGCTGGCCAGCGCGCTGGCCGCATCCAGCGTACTGGCGCTCCAGAACTGTTTGGTAAATTGTTTATCCCGTTTGCCGAGCCGGTAGTGCTGCACGCCCTTGGCCAGTATCAGCACCCAGGTAATCACGGAGAACAGCACCAGTGCGTAAAGGGCGCCTTGAACGATAAGATCTAAGTAGTAGGAAGACATGGATAGCGCTCTCAGTATAAAAAGGGATTAGGAAAGTTTGAAATTCAGTGGAACCTTGACCCAGCCGTCTATCGGCGTCTGGCCCCGTTTGGCCGGATCGAAGGACCAGGCCAGCACCGCTTTGACGGCGGCATCGTCGAGGATCTTGTGGCCGCTGGACTTGTCGACGGCGACGTTATCCGGCTTGCCGGAAGCGAGTACGTGCACCTTCAGCACCACGTTCCCTTGCAAGCCACGGTCCTGCGCCAAGGCCGGATAATCGGGCGCCGGATTGCTGCGGTAGCCTGCGTAGCCGCGCGGTTCTGTCACGGGTTCCGGTGGTGGCGGCGGTGCTGGCGCGGCGGCTACTGGCGCCGGCGGTGCGGGCGTCGCCACCTGCACGGTGTTGGCGCTCGGCGGGCCATCGTCCACGGGCGCCTGTGCCACCACCGGCACTTGCGGCGGAGCTTTCGCCGGAGCCGGCGCCACCTTGGCCACCTGCGGCTGCACCTTGGGCGGCTCCGGTGGCGGCGGAGGTGGCGGCGCGAACTCAATCGCCAGCGGCTCGGCCGCTTTCGGCGGCAGCGGGTCGATCTGGCCGCCCTGCTGGAAAGCGACGATCACGCCGGCATGCAGCACCACGGCCAACCCGACCACGGCAGCCAGGCCGCGCCTGTTGCCCTTGCCGGCGATAGTGCCGGCCTGCGGGATCGCCACGCTGACCGGCAACGCAGCCTGCACCACCGGCGCGGGCCTTGCCTGCCGCCGGACAGCTGCGCGGCGCGGCGAATAGTTGATACTCTCAAAAGTCATTGCGGTCATGGTGTACCCCTCTCGATTGTGTAACTGATTTCATTCAAAACGCTGTTCACCAGCGAACAGTCCCGCTGGCGAAAGCCACCACCGCGACAGCGAAGGCGAGCGACAGCAGCAGCGCCGTCCAGCTGCCCTTGGCGGCCGAAGTACCGGCGCGTACCTCCTTCCATCCAGTGACCATCGGCTTGACCAGGTTGTCCTTCTTGAGAAACAGGTAGACCAGGATAGCCACGATATGCAAGGCCAGGACCGCGAGCAGCACATAGGCAAGCTGCTTGTGCAGGCCGGTGAGGCGATTAGCCAGTCCCTCCTCCACCAGCGCAAACAGCGGCCCGGTGAAGGAGATCTCGTCGTTGCCGAACAAGCCCGTCGTCGCCTGTACCGCCAGCAGTCCAAGCAGCGCAAACACCGACAACGCGCCCAGCGGGTTATGCCCCTGCCCCTTCCAGCGGCCGCGCAGATAGGCACGCAGACTGGAAGCCGTCGGCAGGAAGTTGAGGAAGCGCGCATGCGTCGATCCGGCAAAACCCCACGCCAGCCGGAACGCCACCAGGCCAAGTATCGCCAGCCCGGCCTTGCCGTGCACTTCCATCCAGTCGCCGCCAATCTCGCCGCTGACGATGGCGACCGTCACCGCCAGTACCAGCGACCAGTGGAACACGCGCGTAGGCAGATCCCACACCAGGATGCGGCGGCGCGTTGGCACGGCTGCTGCCGCTGGCTGCAACTCCTCATAGATAGCGCGCTGGTTCATGATGCGGTTTGCTTAGTTAGGTGCTGCGGCGGCGACCTGCTTGGCCGGCGGAGCGATGCGGACGATTTTTCCGCCCTGCGATTCATAGTCCTCCGAGCCGGTGGCGCCCGCCACCTTGTAGCCTTTGGCCGTCAACAGGTCGCCCACCGCGCCGGCACGGTGCGCGTGGTTGGAGACGGTGACGATGACTCGGTCCTTCGGTATGTATGCCAACTGGTTCTCAACGTCCTTGGCCTGGATGTTGAGGAAAACCGGGAAGCTGCCCTTGGCGGTGACTTCGTCCGGGCGGCGCACGTCGAGCACCACCAGCTTTTCCGGCTTGGCCAGCAGCGCGTCGACTTCGGCGCGTTCCAGCTGCTTGGTCTTGTAGGTCCAAGGCTGCGGCGCTTGCTGCGCCCATGCGGATACGGTGGCGGTCAGCGCCAGGGCCAGTGCGGCGATACGGAATGTCTTCATGGTGTCGTTGCCTTCAAAGTGGATGAGTGGGATTCCTCACCGGTCACTTCTGCAACTATCGTGCCAAACCTGCCGATGGCGCGCAAAGCCTGTATTCATGGGCTTTGTTGGTTTTTCCTCTGTGGTGCATGTGCTGTCAGACCACCACACGCCTGAACAGGGCTGCTGCAAAATCAACAGCCCTGTCCAGCAGTTCCCTGCTCCATCTCAGCAAGACGAAAAGGCGCACACGCAGCCGGATACTCATGCTTAAACATATGCATTAATTGTATAAACGATTTCTCCGCGATGGCACGCTACTTGCGAAATAGCGGTCAATACCACCGCCATCATCAGTCACCATCAGGAGAGCATAGTAATGAGCAAAGCGCATAACGTCTTACCCAACCACTTCCGAGCGGCGCCGCTGGCGGCCGCAGTCGTTGCCGCGCTTGGGCTGCTGTCGTCAGGAACGCTGCACGCCGCCGATACGCCAACCATCGCCGAGCTGCAAGCCGAAATAGCAAGGCTCAAGCAGGCATTGGCCGCCAAGGACGGAACCATCGCTCCCGCCCCTCAGCCGGAGCCGGTCGCCGTCAGCGCACCAGCAGAAGAGGAACCGCAAGCACTGGGCGCCGTCACCGTACGCGCCAAGAGAAAAATCGAACTGCTGAAAGATGTGCCGCTGTCGGTTTCCGTCGTCAGCGGCGCGGAGCTGGACCGCGAGCTGGCACAGGATTTGAGCGCCATCACCAAGCGCGGCGCCGGCATCCAGTTCAACCAGAACAACACACGCGGCGCCTCGCTGTCGATACGCGGCCTGGGCAAGCGCTCCTTCACCGAAACGCAAGACCCCAGCGTCGGCATGGTGGTCGACGGCGTGAGCTACGGCCTGTCGCAGCTGGCCAACTTCGATTTCTACGACATCGATTCGGTCGATGTCACGCGCGGCCCGCAAGGCACGCTGGGTGGCAAAGGCGCCAGCTCCGGCGTCGTCAGCATCAACACCAAACGGCCATCGTTCTACCCGAGCGCCGATTACCAGATCACCTACGGCCAGCGCGACACATTGATCGCCAAGGCCAATCTGGGCGGCCCGATTATCGAAGACCTGCTGGCGTGGCGCAGCTCCTTCCTGGTCGACCGCAGCCGGGGCTACTACGTCAACAACTTCGACAGCAACTACAGCCTGTATAACAAGAACCGCGTCAGCGGCCGCACGCAGTTCCTGTTCACTCCCAGCGCGGATTTCAACGCGCGCGTCAGCTTCGACCTGGAACCGCACGCACCTCAAGTACAGAATGGCCTGACCTTCTACAAGAACCAGCCGGACCGCTTTGCCGATGGCTCGCTCACCGACGCCAGCGGCACCACCGTGCGCTCCAAGCTGACCGGCTACACAGCAGCCAACGGCACCTTCACGCCGGGCCGCGCATGGTTTGCCGGCCGCGATTTCAACGGCTCGCCCTACACCTACGACAAGAACTACATCGGCGACAACAACCTGAACTTCAACGAGAACCAGGGCCAGACAGTCCACAACAAGGGCGGCCAGATCGACCTGACCTGGAACCTGGCCAATCACACGCTGAGCTCCATCACCTCCACCCGCAAGTACAGCTTCGACGCGCACAACGACGAAGGCACACCGTTCGACATCAACCGCAACGGCGGCGGCGGCGTCGATTACCAGCAGTTCACCCAGGAGCTCAAGCTGAAATCCAAGCCCGGCGGATCGTTCGACTACGTGGCCGGCCTGTTCTACCTGAAGACGGAAGACGACATCGCATCCAAAACCGGCTGGGGTTCGGATGCCGGCGCATGGTTCGCCACCACCGCGCAGTACAACACGCTGGACCGCCTGGCAGGCGTCAACCGCGGCGCGGGCCTGGCGCTGCTGAAGGATACGCTGGACGACGCGATCACCAAGGGCGACACCATCGTCAACACCAAGAGTACCGCCGTCTACGGCAACGCCACCTGGCGCGCGACCGACACCATCAGTCTTAACGGCGGCCTGCGGCTGACGCACGAGAACCGCACCACCACCGACGTCAAGCTGCTGACCGCCAACGGCGCCGGCGCCGCGCTCAATCCGGTCGCAGTGCGCGGCGTTTCGCTGGGCGGCTTCAACTCCACTTCCGCCGGCGCGCTCGCCGCCGGCAACAGCGCGGCGCAGACCGCGCTGGCGGACGCGGTGGCCAGCCGCTACTTCGGCGCAGCCTCGTATGCCGCGCTCACCGCAGCACAGCAGTCGCAGGTAGCTGCCGCCAAGGCGCTGCGCGCGGGCCAGATCGGTCAACTTATCAGCGGCATCACCAGCCACTACGACGACAACCTGGTGACGGCCACCCTGGGACCGAGCTACCGCTTCAATGACAACATCACCGGGTACACCTCGTGGCAGTACGGCGAGAAGTCCGGCTCCGCGCTCAACGTCAACGGCCTGTCCGCCAACGTGCGGCCGGAGAAAACCAATGCGTTTGAAGTGGGCTTGAAATCCAGCCTGTTGAACAACACGCTGATACTCAACGCCGACCTGTTCCAGATGAACATCCGTGACTACCAGTCGACGGTGCGAGTGGTGGACGACTTCACCACACAGACCAACATCGCCAACGGCCAGGCCAATCCGACCGCCTACGTGACGGCGCAGGGCAACGTGCCCAAGGTGCGGGCGCGGGGACTGGAACTGGATGCGGTCTACTCCGGCATCCAGAACCTCAGCATCCGCGTGGCAGGCGCCTATACGGACGCCCGCTACATCAGCTTCCCGCTGGCCGCCAAGCCGGACGAGCAGGCTTACCTGACGGCGCCCTACGTCGACCAGAGCGGCCTGACGCTGCCGGGCGTGGCCAAGTGGACCGGCAACGTCGGCGCCGAGTACCGCGTACCCGTATGGGCCAACAAGCAGTTCCACGCCAGCTTCAATACCGCCTTCACCAGCCGCTATAACAACACGGACACCCTGTCCGACTATGGCTACGTGCCGGGGAACGCCATCACCGACATCGCCATCGGCCTCACCACCAAGGCCGGTTTCGACGTCAGCCTGATCGTGAAGAACGCCACCGACAACCGCAAGCACGAACCGGCATGGACCAGCTATTCGCCGAATCCGTATCCGCGCTGGTTTGGCCTGAGCTTCAGCGGCAAGCTGTAATCGCAGCAGCGGCCTGCTGGATATTCAACAGCAGGCCGCCGCAACTGACCGCGCGGCAGCAGGCGCTCCTGCTGCCCGCAGAAGAATTCCCAGTCAAATCAAGTACATGAGCGTCAGGCGACTGCTGGTCCGATAGTTGCTATCTAAAGCAGTGATGCCTTATCTCGTCCACGCATACAGAAGGAGCAAGTCAGTGAACAAGCCCGCAATAAAGACGCTATCGATCGCCGTGCTGCTAAGCTTTTCCGCAGTGCTGTCGGCGGCGCCCGACGACGCACCCAAGGCCGCAGCGCCTGCAAACAGCAAGGCCTGGGCGTACACCGCACCTCAGCAGCCGGCCGCCCCCATCGTCAAACAAAAAAACTGGGTACGCACACCGGTTGACGCTTTCGTGCTGGCCAAGCTGGAAGAGAAAGGCCTGAAGCCGTCGCCGGACGCCGACCGCGCCACCTTCATCCGCCGCGCCACGCTCGACACCTGGGGCCTGATTCCAACGCCGGAGGAAGTACGCGCCTTCGTCAACGACAAGTCGCCGGACGCCTACGAGAAGCTGGCGGACCGCCTGCTGTCGTCGCCGCACTACGGTGAGCGCCAGGCGCGCCGCTGGCTCGACCTGGCCCGCTACGCCGACAGCGCCGGCTTCCAGAACGACACCACCCGTCCGAACAACTACCGCTATCGCGACTACGTCATCACCGGCTTCAACGCCGACAAGCCGTTCGACCGCTTCATCAAGGAACAACTGGCCGGCGATGAGCTGTGGCCCGACAGCCAGGAAGCCAAGATCGCCACCGGTTTCCTGGCCGGCTATCCGGACAACTCGAACTCGCGCGACCTGGTGCAGCGCAAATACCAGATCGCCACCGACATGACGGACCTGGTCGGCGAGACCTTCCTGGCCGCCACCGTGGGCTGCGCGCGCTGCCACAACCACAAGGCGGACAAGGTCAGTCAGAAGGAGTACTTCCAGCTGCAGGCCTTCTTCGCCAACACCAGCTTCGACGAAAAAGCCCCCGCCATCAAGGGCGAGGCCGAACTGGCCTACGAGAAGCAGCAGACCGCCTACCGCGAAGCGACCAAGGATATCCGCGCGCAGCAGAAGGCCATCCTTGACACCATCCGCACGGTGGCCGTCAAGTATCACAAGGAGCGCTACCTGACCGACAGCCGCGAGGCGATCTTCAAGCCTGAAGCCGAATGGACGGCGATGGACCGCTGGGTGAACTTCCGCCTGAAAACCGTCAGCACCGACCAGGACGTGGTGGCCTACCTGAAGCTGACCGCCGAAGACAAGGACAGCACGGACTACACCCCGGCCAACATCGACAAGTGGAAGCAGTATCAGAAGCTGACCGCCGATCTGAAAAAATTCGACAAGCTGAAGCCGGAGAAAGGCAGCCTGACGCTGACCGCCGCCACCGAGCTGGGTCACGCCGACTCGCCGCCGACCTTCGTCCGCTTCGGTGGCGTGCATGAGCGTCCGACCGACGAAGTGCAACCGGCGCTGCCGGTGCTGTGGGCAGGCGCCAACGCCAAGCTGGATATCAAGCCTACCGCCACGTCGTCCGGCCGCCGCACCGCGCTGGCCAACTGGCTTGCCAGCGCCGACAACCCGCTGACGGCGCGCGTGTTCGTCAACCGCGTGTGGAGCCAGTACTTCGCCAACGGAATCGTCGCCTCGGTGGCCGACTTCGGCCGTGCAGGACAGAAGCCTACGCACCCTGAACTGCTGGACTACCTGGCGACGGACTTCGTCAAACAAGGTTGGAGCGTCAAGAAGCTGCACCGCCAGATCCTGCTGTCCAGCGTCTATCGTCAGTCCTCCGGTCAGCGTGACGATGTGCTGAAGGTTGATCCGGACAACAAGCTGCTGGCGGTCTACCCGCGCAAACGCCTGGAAGCCGAAGAGATCCGCGATTCGCTGCTGGCCGCTTCCGGCAAGCTGGAAGACAAGATCGGCGGCCCTGCCGTGTTCCCGCCGGTGCCGGCCAACTTCAACGCGGGCAACCTGTGGACGCCATCCACCGATCCGGCGGAGCAGAACCGCCGCAGCGTCTACGTGTTCGTGCGCCGCAGCGTGCCGTATCCGCTGATGCAGAGTTTCGACCTGGCCGATCCATCGCACGCCCACCACAAGCGCGATGTCACCACCACGCCTTTGCAGGCGCTGACGCTGTTTAACAGCGATGTGGTGTTCGGCTGGTCGCAGGCGCTGGCCGGCCGCGTGATCCGCGAGGCGGGCAAGGATGAATCGGCGCAGTTGAACCGTCTGTACGAGATCCTGTTTGCCCGTGCTCCGAACAAGTCCGAGAAGGCGGCGTTGAAGGACTTCCTCGACAAGGAGGAAAAAATCATCCTGGCCAAGAACGCAGACGGCAAGTTTGAAATCGCCGTGCCGCTCGGCCTGAAGGAAAACCAGCAAGTGAATCCGGTGCGGGCGGCGGCGTTCGTCGACCTGGTGCACGCGGTCTCCAACTCCAACGACTTTGCCTACCGCTTCTAACACTATCTAAAAGGACTGCACCATGAGTATCAATACACGTCGCGACTTCCTGCTTAAATCCGGCCTTGGCCTCAGCGCAGGCGCGCTCACCGGCCTGCTGCCTGGCGGTGGCCTGCTGCACGCGGCCACCGCCGCCGAACTGGCGGATCCACTGGCGCCGAAACAGCCGAACTTCCCGGCCAAGGTCAAGTCCGTGATCTGGCTGCACATGAACGGCGCCCCGAGCACGCTGGACCTGTTCGACTACAAGCCGGACCTGATCAAGCTGGCGGGCCAGGATGTACCGGCCTCCTTCCTGAAAGGGATCAAGACCAGCACCCAGGGTGGCGTCGGCAAATTGTATGCATCCAAGCGCACATGGAAGCAGCACGGCGACAGCGGCTCCTGGTTCTCGGACCTGGTGCCCAACATCGCCACGCAATCCGACAAGATCGCCTTCATCAAATCCAGCGTGACCGTCGGCGCCACCCACGACATCTCGATCCTGAAGCTGAACACCGGTGACTTGAGTCCCGGCCGCCCGTCGCTGGGCGCATGGGTCAGCTACGCGCTGGGTTCGGCCAACCCCGACCTGCCGCCGTACGTGGTGCTCTACAACGGCAAGAGCGAGCCTAGCGCCGGTTCGGTCAACTGGAACTCCGGCTTCCTGCCGGCGGTGTATCAGGGCACGGCCTTCCGTCCCGGCCCCTCGCCCATCCTGTACCTGGAACGCCCGGAACTGCGCACCGCTTCGCAGCAGCGCGCCTCGCTGGACCTGCTCAAGCGCCTCAACAACGAAGGCGCGGCGCGCTACTCGGCGGACACCGAGCTGAAAGCCCGCGTGCGTTCCTACGAACTGGCCGACCGCATGCAGGTCGCCGCGCCGGAAGCCGTGGACCTGGGCAAGGAAAGCGATGCGACCAAGGAGCTGTATGGCCTGAACGACGAGACAAGCGCAAGCTACGGCACCACGCTGCTGCGCGCCCGCCGTCTGGTGGAACGCGGCGTGCGCTTCATCCAGGTGGTATCCGGCGCACCCGATGGCCAGACCGAGATCACCAGCTGGGACGCTCACAGCGATCTGGAAAAGAACCACAGCGTCAACGCCCGCATGATCGACAAGCCTATCGCCGGCCTGCTGGCCGACCTGGAGTCGCGTGGTCTGCTCGACTCCACGCTGGTGGTGTGGACTTCGGAATTCGGCCGCACCTCCTACGGCCAAAGCGGCAACGGCCGCGATCACAACCCATGGGGCTACACGCAGTGGGTGGCTGGCGGCGGCATCAAGGCCGGCAGCACCTACGGCGCGACCGACGAAATCGGCCTGCAGGTGGCGGACAAGGACAAGGCTGTCGACACCTACGACCTGCACGCGACGGTGCTGCAACTGCTGGGCCTCGACCACCTGAAAACCACCTTCCTCAACAACGGCCGTTCGGAACGCCCGACCGTCGTGTATGGAAAAGTCATCAAAGAACTGATTGCCTGATCAAGGAACCGAACATGAAAAAATACAGCATCGCCCTCTTCCTGACCATGGCCGCCGCAACGGCCTACGCAGGCGAAACCAAAGTAAGCCTTACCGGCGCTGAGGAAACGCCGGCCGTCACCACCAATGCCAGCGGCGCGGGCACCATCACCGTAGGCAGCGGCGCCGAACACGCGGTCAGCGGCAGCATCACCACCAAGGATGTCCAGGCCACCGCCGCCCACATCCATCAGGCGGCGGCTGGCAAGAGCGGGCCACCGGTGATCACGCTGGCTAAAACCGGCGACAACACCTGGTCCGTGCCGGCCGGCGCCACGCTCAACGACGAGCAGTACGCCAGCTACCTGGCCGGCAACCTGTACATCAACGTCCACAGCGCCGACCATCGGCCGGGCGAGATCCGCGGCCAGCTCCGTCCTTAAGAACAGGCCTCCATGCGTAAAGTCATATTGCTGTTTGCAGTCTCGATGGCGCTGTCGGCCGGGGTCCGGTCGGCGGAGGAGCTGAGTGTGGACCTGATGCAGTCCATCGAGGATACCAACAAAAGCCTGTCGTCGAATATCGCGTTGAGTAACAAGCAGGCTGCCACGGCGGATGCGAAGGAACTGACGCAAATGTTCGCGCAGGTCGAGACCTTCTTCGACCACAAGGGCGATGCAAAGAACGCGGTGGACCTGGCGCGGCAAAGCAAGGAGCTGTCGACGGAAATCGTCGGCTTCGTGGCGGTGAATAATTTTGAATCAGCCACCACGGCCGCCACCAACTTGTCGCGCACCTGCCGCACCTGCCACACTTTTTACAAGAAGGAGTAGCGTATTCGCAGAGTTTTACAGATGGCCGCGCTGGCGTGGCTGCTGCTGGCGCAGCTCCCTGCCTCCGCCGCGCCACGGGGCGATCCGGTGGTGGGCAGGGAAAAGGCGGACTCCGAGCGCTGCCTTGAATGCCACGGCGGCAGCGGTGAAGGCCAGGGCTTCAGCGTGGGCACGGACGGCAAGTTCGCCAAGTTGGGCGGCCAGTACCCGGAGTACATCATCAAGCAGATACAGGATTTCCGCAGCGGTAAACGCAAGCATGAATTCATGAAGATGATGGCCACCGGGATCAGCGACGCAGACCTGGCCGACATTGCCGCCTACTTCGCCACGCTGCCGCCGATGCCGGCCGCCGCAAGGCCTACGCAGGCGTCGCAGTCGCACGCACAGCAGCTGTATGCGCAGGGCGACCCGGCGCGCAAGCTGCCCGCTTGCTCCACCTGCCATGGCGAAGGCGGCAAGGGCACGGCGGGTGTCGGCCCGGTCATCGGCGGCCAAGGGCAACGCTACCTGGAGCAGCAACTGCACGACTGGCGCAGCGGGAGCCGCAACAACAGTGCCGGCGGTGTGATGAACCAGTTTGCGGCGCCGCTCAGCGACGCCGAGATCGAGGCGCTGGCCCGCTATGTATCCGAAATGTAGACCACTAACCAGAACAGGAGTACCAATGAAACGCATGTTAATCGCTACGCTGCTGGCGGCCGCAGTCACCCTGCCCGCCACCGCCGCGCTGAAGGAAGGCGATGCCGCTCCCGCATTCAAGGTGCAGGCGTCGCAGGCCGGCAAGGCCTTCGCCTTCTCGCTCAAGGACGCGCTGAAGAAAGGGCCGGTGGTGGTGTACTTCTACCCGTCCGCCTTCACCGGCGGCTGCAACGTCCAGGCGCATACCTTCGCCGTCAACCACGACAAGTTCAGCGCCGCGGGGGCCACGGTGGTCGGCGTTTCGCTGGACAGCATCGCACGGCTCAACGAGTTCTCGGCCGATCCCAACTACTGCGCCGGCAAATTCCCGGTCGCCGCCGATGTCAACGGCGACATAGCCAAGTCCTACGAATTGGCGATCCGCGAGATCGCCGCCGGCAAGAAGGATACGCGCGGCGTCGAGATCGACCACGCGGCGACCGAGCGCACCACCTTCGTCATCACGCCGGATGGCAGGATAGCCGCTGCCGTGGGCGGCCTGACGCCGGAAGCCAACGTCGAGAAAGCGCTGGCGGCCGTGCAGCAACTGGCCCAGCGCCCAGCCAAAAAAACCTGAGGAGCACTACGATGATCAAACGCTATACCACCTGGCGGCCTCACCTCGCCGCCCTGGTCGCGACCGGCCTGGCGCTGGTGGCGGCCGACATCACCGCCAACGCGCAGACCGCGGCAGGCCCCACCACCACGCCGGCCATCGCGGGCGTGGTGGCGGCCGGCACGCCGATCGAGCTGATACGCGACGGGTTCACCGGCACCGAAGGACCGGTCGTGCTGCCGGACGGTAGCCTGATCTTCACCGAGACCACCGCCAACCGCATCACGCGCATCGCCGCCGACGGCAGCACGTCCACCTTCCTCGACAACAGCAACGGTTCGAATGGCCTCGGCTTCAACGCCAGCGGCGATCTGTATGCGGTGCAGGTACTGAAGCCGCGTGTCGGCATCGTCTATCCTCCGTCGCATGCGCGCACATTGGCCGACCAGTTCGAGGGCAAGCCGTTCGGCCGTCCGAACGATCTGGTGGTGGACCGCAAGGGCGGCGTCTACTTTACCGATTCCGGTGCGCCGCCACGTCCGGCGGGCACGCCCGCTCCGACGGATCAACCGGCGGTGGCCAAGCCCGCCGTGTATCGCATCACGCCATCGGGCGAGCTGCAACGCATCGCCGCCGATATCGAGCGCCCCAACGGCATTCAGCTGAGCCCAGACGAGAAGGTGCTGTACGTCGCCAACACCGCAGGAGAACACGTGCTGGCCTACGACATCGCCGCCGACGGCAGCATCGGCACGCGCCGCAACTTCGCGCGCCTGGAAGGCTGGCGCAAGACGGACACCGGCAACAGCAGCGGCGCCGACGGCCTGGCCGTCGATGGCAGCGGCAGGCTGTATGTGGCCTCCACCGCTGGTATCCAGGTCTTCTCCAGCAAGGGCGAGGCGCTGGGTGTGGTGGCGCTGCCGAAGGCGCCGCAGAACCTGGCCTTCGCGGGACCGGACAAGAAGACTCTCTATGTGGTCGGACGCGGCGCGGCCTACAAGATCGCCTTGCTGGCAGAGGGCTATGGCGGACGCGCCAAGTAACGCTTTTTTTCAACTCTACGACGGAAAACCGATGAAACAAGGACTCAAGAAAGTACTGATCTCAACGCTGGCGATCACCCTCCTCGCCGGTTCCGCCGGCGTGCTGGCGCAGCAGGCGCCGAAGCCGGAGAACCTCATCAAGTGGCGCCAGTCGGCCTTCCAGCTGGTGGCGTGGAATACCGGCCGTATCAAGGCCTCGGTCGAGGGGCAATACAACAAGGACGAAGTGCAGCGCGCAGCGAACACCATCGCCGCCATCGCCAACTCAGGCCTGGGCGGCCTGTTCGCGGCCGGCACCGAACAAGGCAAGGGCTGGCACGATACCAGCGCCAAGCCGGAGCTGTTCAAGGACGGCAAGCACTTCGCTGAACTCAACGCCAGCTTCGGCAAGGAGGCCACCGAACTGGCCGCCGTGGCGGGTGGCGGCGATGTGGCGGCGATCAAGGCCCAATTCGGCAAGCTGCAGCGCACCTGCAAATCCTGCCACGACGATTTCAAATCCAAAGACTGAACATGACCACGACCATACATAAAGCAGCCCTGCTCTGCGGCGCCGTCACGGCGCTGTGTCTCTCCCACTCGGCGCTGGCGCAGGCGCCGGCCGCACCTGCGCAGCCGAACACCGCGCGCTCCACCGATCCGGCCAAGCCGTTAAGCTTCTTCGTCACCAGCGAAGGCCTGGGCAAAGGCGCGGACCTGGGCGGCCTGGCCGGCGCCGATGCGCACTGCCAGAAGCTGGCCGAATCGGTCGGCGCTGGCAAGCAGACCTGGCGCGCCTACCTCAGCACCCAGGCGGCCGACGGCAAGCCTGCTGTCAATGCGCGTGACCGCATCGGCAACGGGCCTTGGTTCAACACGCGTGGCGCGGTGGTGGCACGCGACGTGGCGCACCTGCATGGCGATACGCTAGACGCCGCGCGCCTCGGCAACAACCTGACGCGCACCACTGTCTTCACCGAGAAGAACGAACCGGTGAAGGGCGCAGGCGACAAGCCGAACGAGCATGACATCATCACCGGCTCGCAGCCGGACGGCCGCGCCTACGCCGATGCCGCCGACCATACGTGTAAAAACTACACCAGCAGCGCCGCCGACGGCTCGGCGCAGTTGGGCCACTTCGACCGCACCGGTGGCGGCAACACGTCCTGGAACGCGGCGCATCCAAGCCGCGGTTGCGGCCAGGCTAACCTGGTTGCCACCGGCGGCGCCGGTCTGCTGTACTGTTTCGCCGCCAACTGATGACGGCGAAAGGGATCGTATTTGGAGATGGCGCCCGCAGGCGCCTGGCTTCCGGCGTCGATGTCCTGGCCAACGCGGTCAGGCTGACGCTGGGCCCCAAGGGCCGCAATGTGGTGCTGGAGCGCGGTCATGCCACGCCGGCGCTGACCAAGGACGGCGTCACCGTGGCGCGTGAGATCGACTTTGCCGATCCATTGCAGAACATGGGCGCGCAGCTGATCAAGGAAGTCGCCGCCCGCACCGGCAGCGATGCCGGCGATGGCACCACCACCGCCACCGTTCTCGCGCAAGCCATCGTGCGCGAGGGCCTGAAGTACGTCACGGCCGGTTTCAGTCCGATAGGGCTGAAACGCGGCATCGACAAGGCGGTGGCCGCCGTCGTGGCGGAACTGGCCGCAGTGGCGCGCCCGGTCGCAAGCAATCAGGCCATCGCGCAGGTGGCCACCATTTCCGCCAATGCCGATACGGTTATCGGCGACTTGATCGCGCGCGCCTTCGAGCGTGCAGGCAGGGATGGCGTGATTACGGTTGAAGATGGGCCGTCGTTGCAGGACGACTTGACCGTCGCCGAGGGCTTGCAGTTCAAGCGCGGCTACCTGTCGCCCTATTTCATCAGCGACGCGGAACGGCAGGTGGCGGAGCTGGAGCGGCCGCTGATACTGCTGGCCGACCAAAAAATCGCCAACGTGCGCGAGCTGCTGCCGTTGCTGGAGCTGGTCGCCGCCACTGGCCGGCCGCTGCTGATCGTGGCCGAGGATGTGGAGGGCGAAGCGCTGGCAGGCCTGGTGGTCAATCATGCGCGGGGTTTGCTGAAGTCAGCGGCGGTCAAGGCGCCGGGTTTCGGCGAGCGTCGCCGCGAGAGTCTGGAAGACCTGGCGGTGCTGACCGGGGCGCGTGTGCTGTCCGGGGACAGCGGCTTGACGCTGCAAGCTGTTGCGCTGGCCGATCTGGGTACGGCGCGGCGGGTTGAAGTGGGCAAGGAGCACACCATCGTCATCGATGGCGGCGGCCCTGCGGCAGGGATATCTGCACGGTCGTCGCAAATCAAGGCGCAGATGGCCGACACTTCCGCCGGCTATGATCGCGACAAGCTACAGGAACGCCTGGCCGGCCTGTCCGGTGGCGTGGCGGTGATACGGTTGGGAGCTGCAACCGAGGCCGAACTGTCCGAGAAGAAGGCGCGCCTGGAGGATGCGCTGCACGCGACGCGTGCGGCCATTGCCGAGGGTGTTGTGCCCGGCGGTGGCGTGGCGCTACTGCGCGCAAGGCAGGCCGCGTTGCATCTGCGCGGCGACAGCGCGGACGAGGATGCGGGCATCGCCATCGTGCTGCGCGCGCTTGAAGAACCTTTGCGGCAGATCGTCGCAAATGCGGGCGGCCAGCCTGCCGCTGTGCTGGCGCGGGTACTTGAGGGCAGTGGGGACTTCGGCTACGACGCCGCCAATGGCAGCTATGGCGATCTGTTTGAACTGGGCGTACTGGATCCGGCCAAGGTGACAAAGGCGGCACTGCAAAACGCGGCGTCGATTGCGGGGCTGCTGTTGACCACCGATGCCGGCATCTACACCATCCCTTTGCCGCCCGAGGCTCGCGACGACCACCATCATCACGAGGAAGCGGCCTGACGGCCGCCTGCACAGGCGCAGCATTATCGTTGCTGCGCCTGCGCCTCCGCTTGGGCGATGTTCGCCGAGATCGATTTCCCGATATCCGAATCCGCAGGCACCAGCGCCAGTATCTTCTTCCATGGCTTGACGGCGCTGGCATAATCGCCGCGCTCCAGCGCCGCGCTGCCCGACAACGCCAAGGCCTGGATGTGATTCGGGTCGATAGCCAGAGCGCGGGCGATCAGGGCTTCGGGTTCGCCGACCAGGGAGGTATTGAGCGTCATGCCCAGTACGACCGCATAGTCCACCAGCAGTTCCGCAGTGGCCGGCTCCAGCGCCAGCACATGGCGGTACGCATCCGCTGCCTGGTCGAAGCGGCGCAGCGTTTCGTAGGAACGCGCCAGCATGCGCCAGCCGGCGGCGTCATTGGGCTCCTTGGCGAGACGCCCGGCAAGGCGGGCGACCATGGCTTCGACCTGTTCAGGGCCGACGGCCAGCACCGGCTGCGCTGGCTGCTCCAGCGCCGCAGGCCTGCCCAGCACCATATACAGCGACGACGTCAGCAGCGGGACGAACAATCCAACCAGTATCACAGGCCAGCGCTGGCGCGGCAGCTTCACGGGCGCGTCGCCGCCGACCTCACGGCGCAACAACGGTGGCAGTACAAACAACAAACTGCATGCCAGCATGGCGCCTGCGATCAAGATAAACTTCGTCATTCCATATCCTCCATTGCAAGACCGCGTTGACGTAATTGATACAGAAGCGCCAGCAGGCCGATAGCCAACAGCGCGAATGGCCCCAGCCAAAGCAGCCAGGTATTGGCCTTGAACGGCGGCCGGTACAGCACGAAGTCGCCGTAGCGCTGCACCATGAAATCAATCACGTCCGCCTCCGACCGTCCACGGGCCAGCTGGGCACGAGCTTCCTTCTTCAGATCCAGCGCCAGCTGCGCGTGCGAATCGGCGATGGTCTGGTTCTGGCAGACCAGGCACCGCAGCTGTTCGGCCACGTGCTGAACGCGCAGCTCCAACGCGGCATCGGCCGATGCGTCGGCCGACGATGGCGCAGCCTGCGCCAGCAAAGACCACACCGCAGCCAGGCACGCCAGACTACGTCGCAGCTCAGGCATGATTCAGCTCCCGTATGATCGGCAGCAGCTTTTCGCGTATCAGTTCGGAGGTCAGCGGCCCGGTGAGCTTCAGGCGTATCTGCCCCTGCTTGTCGATGACGAAGGTCTCAGGCACGCCATACACGCCGAACTCGATGCCGGTCTTGCCATCGCCGTCGAACGCGGACACCTGGTAAGGGTTGCCAAACTCCCGAAGCCACTTCTGGCTGTCGCCGCGGGCGTCGTTGTAGTTCAGCCCCACCACCGGCGCGGCCGCCAGGCGCGAGAACTCCAGCAACGCGGGATGCTCGGCGCGACATGGCGCGCACCAGGACGCCCACACGTTCAGCACCCAAACCTTGCCCACCATGTCCCTGGAATTGAAGGTGCGCCCCGCATCCTCGACCTGCGGCAGCGAGAATTCCGGCGCACGCTTGCCGATCAGTGGCGATGGTATCTCCTGCGGCTTGAGCCGCAAGCCTATGCCCAGGAAAACCAGCAGTACCGCAAAGCCGCCGAGCGGCAGAATGTATCGTTTCATATGCTCTCCAGATTAAATCGGAACTGCGGCGGCGGACGGCGAGACGCTTCCCTGCCGCGCCAGCCCGTAGCGCTTGTCGGATGCGGCGAGCAGGCCGCCACTGGCGATAATCAGGCAACCCGCCCAGATCCAGCCGACGAACGGCTTGCTCTGCACGCGCACCGCCCACGCGCCATCCTTGCCCGGCTCGCCCAGCGACAAATAGATATCCCGCGTGAACCCGCGATCGATGGCCGCTTCGGTCATCGGCATCTGCTGCACGGTGTAGTAGCGTTTTTCCGGCCGCAGCACCAGCACCCGGCCATCCGGGCCGCGTACTTCGAAGGTGGCGCGGGCGGCGATGTAGTTCGGGCCGTCGACCTTCTCCAGCGCGGTGAAGCTGTAGCGCCAGCCATTGCTGACGATACTGTCGCCGACGCGCAAGCTGGCGTCCTCGGATACTTCGCCACCCTTGACCAGCGTGACGCCGACCACGAACACCGCCACGCCTGCATGGGCCGCCAGCATGCCCCAGTAGCTCAATGGCTGTTTGCGCAGGTGACGGCCAAGCGACACGCCCTCCCCCGCCGTCGCCACGCGCTGGAACAGATGCAGCGCCGTACCAAGCACTATCCATACCGCCAGCATCAAGCCGCCCGCGACGGCCGGCGTCAGCTTCCAGCCCAGCCAGGCCGCCAGGCCAAACAGCAGCGAGGCCTGGCCGATGCGCGAAACGCGCGCCAGCACCGGCCGCAGCTCCGCCGTTTTCCACTCGACGAAGGGCGCGGCCGCCATCAACGCCAACACCGGCAGCATCAGCGGCACGAACACCGCTTCGAAGTACGGCGCGCCCACCGATATCTTGCCGAGGTCCAGCGCATCCAGCAGCAAGGGATACAAAGTCCCCAGCAGGACCGTGGCGGCCGCCGTCAGTAGCAGCACGTTATTCAACAGCAGCAGCGACTCCCGCGAGAACAGCGCGAACCGCCCCCCCAGCCCCACCGACGGGGCGCGCCACGCGTACAGCGCCAGCGAACCACCGATGACGATCGCCAGGAAGACCAGGATGAACAGACCGCGGCGCGGGTCGGTGGCGAAGGCATGCACCGATGTCAGCACGCCGGAGCGCACCAGGAAGGTTCCCAGCAGCGACAGCGAGAATGCGACGATCGCCAGCAGCACCGTCCAGTTCTTGAAGCTGCCGCGCTTCTCCGTCACCGCCAGCGAATGTATCAGCGCGGTGCCGACCAGCCATGGCATGAAGGACGCGTTTTCGACCGCGTCCCAGAACCACCAGCCGCCCCAGCCCAGTTCATAGTAGGCCCAGAAGCTGCCCATGAAGATGCCCAGCGTGAGGAAGGCCCACGCCACCAGCGTCCACGGCCGCGACCAGCGCGCCCATGCCGCATCCAGCTGGCCGCCCAGCAGCGCGGCGATGGCGAACGCGAAGGCCACCGAGAAACCGACGTAGCCCATGTACAGCAAGGGTGGATGAATGATCATGCCGAAGTCCTGCAACAGCGGATTGAGATCGCGACCATCGCGTGCGGCCGGCAGCAGGCGGTCGAACGGATTGGACGTGAACAGCATGAACAGCAGAAAGCCGACGCTGATCCACGCCATCACGCCCAGCACACGCGCCGTCATCGCCGGCGGCAGGCGGCGGCTGAACACCGCCACCGCCGCCGTCCACCCGGCCAGTATCTGCACCCACAGCAGCAACGAGCCTTCATGGCCGCCCCACACGGCCGCCACGCGGTAGTAAATCGGCAGCGTCGAGTTGGAATTGGACGCCACGTACGCCACCGAGAAGTCGTTGACGGCAAACGCCGCCAGCAGGCAGCCAAAGGCCGCGCTGACGAAGACAAACTGCCCGGCCGCCGCAGGCCGCGCCAGTGCGATCCAGCGTTGGTTGCCGCGCCATGCGCCGAGCAGCGGCAGGCTGGCCTGCACCAGCGCCAGGGCCAATGCGAGCATCAATGCGAAGTTACCCAGTTCGGCGATCATTTGTCCACCTTGGCGGTTTGACGGCCTTTCTTCAGCGCGTAGGCGGCGTCCGGCGGCATGTAGTTCTCATCGTGCTTGGCCAGCACCTCCTCGGCCACGAAGCGGTGGTCGTCGCCCAGCTTTCCCTGAGCGACCACGCCCTTGCCTTCCTTGAACAGGTCCGGCAGGATGCCGCGATAGTGCACCGGCAGGCGCTGCACCGTGTCCGTGACGATGAAGCTGACGGTGATGCCGTCGGCTTCGCGTTTCAGGCTGTTCGGTTCAACCATGCCGCCCATGCGGAAGCTCTTGTTGCGTGGCGCTTCGCCCGCCAGCACCTGGCTGGGCGTGAAGAAGAACACCAGGTTTTTCTGGAACGCGGACAGTATCAGCCACGCCGCCACCAACAGCGCGCTCAAGGCGGCGGCCAGCAACGCCAGGCGTTGTTGACGGCGCGTCATACGCGCGTTCCCGATGCCTGCACCGCGCGGGCCGACTTCAAGGCAACGCGGCGGCGCAGCGCGAGCGCGGCCTGCTCCCCCGCCAGCACTAGCGCCACCACGGCGAACGAACCCCATACGTACTTCGCATATCCACCCATCGCGATCAAATCGCTCCAGCTATCCCAAATCATCGTTGCTCCGTGATGTAACGTTGTACCCATTCCGTGTGCCGCTCGCGTTCCAGCACGATGGCGCGCAGCCTTTGCAGCGTGGCGGCGATGGCATAGGCCCACAGCGCCAGCGTCATGATCAGCATCCCCTGCAGCATCAGCGTCGCCATCGTCGGTGCGCTGCGCAGCGATATCGACGAGCCTTGATGCAACGTGTTCCACCACTGGACGGAGAAGTAAATCACCGGCACGTTGACCACGCCCACCAAGGCCAGCACCGCGCCGGCGCGGTCGGCGCGGCGCGGATCCGAGATCGCCGCCTGTAGCGCCATGAAACCGATGTAGAGAAACAGCAGGATCAACTCCGACGTCAGCCGCGCATCCCATACCCACCATGCGCCCCACGTCGGCTTGCCCCACAGCGCGCCGGTCCACAGCGCCAGGAAAGTGAACAGCGCGCCGGTGGGCGCGAGCGCGCTGGCCATCATCGACGACAGGCGCGTGTTCAGCACCAAGCCGACGGCAGCCCAGAAAGCCATCGCCACGTAGATCAGCATCGACAGCCAGGCCGCAGGCACGTGGACAAAGATGATGCGGTAGGCGTCGCCCTGCTGGAAATCTGTCGGCGCGGCGAACAGGCCGATATACAGGCCAATCGCCGACAGCAGCAGCGCGGCGGCCAGCAGCCAGGGAATGGCGCGGCCGGCCAGCGGGAAGAAGGCCTGTGGTGCGGCGTAGCGCAGCCAGCGGCCGGTGCGTGGCGCTCCCGCGTCGGCGGTGTAGGTGGTTCGGATACTCAGCACGATGATGTTCCCTCTTCAGTCATTCCAATGAAATACGCAATGCGGATGCGGTGGCCCATGGCGCCAGCGCGGCGGCGCCGGCCAGCAGGCCGCCGAGCAGCAGCAAGTTGGCTTCGGCCGTGCTGCTGCCGGCATCGGCGACTGCTGCGCCGGCGCCAAAGATCAGCACCGGCGCGTACAGCGGCAGCACCAGCAAGGCCACCAGCACGCCGCCGCCCCGCACATCCAGCGTGAGCGCGGCGCCGATGGCGCCCACCAGGCTCAGTGCCGGCGTGCCGACCAGCAGGCTCAGTGCCAGCGACGTTGTCGCCTGCCCGTCCAGGCCGAACTGCAAGGCCAGCAAGGGCGTCAGCAGCACCAGCGGCAGGCCGCTGATCAGCCAATGCGCGATCACCTTGCCGGCCACGATCAGCACCAGCGGTTCGGACGAGAGCAGCATCTGCTCCAGCGTGCCGTCGGCGTGATCGAGGCCGAACAGGCGGTTCAGCGCCAGCGTGCTGGCCAGCAGCGCGGCCACCCACAGCACGCCGGGGCCCAGTGTCCGCAGCAATTCCGGCTCCGGCCCCACGCCCAGCGGGAACAGGGTGCAGACGATGACGAAGAAGGTCAGCGTGCTCAAAATATCCGTGCGGCGGCGGAAGGCCAGCAGCAGGTCGCGCCATATCACATGCGCCAGTGCGTTCAGCATGGCAGCAGCCGGTCCAGGTCGAACTGCTCCAGCCTCCGCGCCTGCAAAGCCTGCGCCTGGTGCGTGGTGTAGATCAGCATTCCGCCCGAGGCCAGGTGGCGGTTCAGCGTGCGGCAAAGAGTCTGCACCGCTGTCTGGTCCAGCGCGACGAATGGTTCATCCAGCAGCAGCAACGGCGGCAACGGATCGATCGCCAGCCGCGCCAGCGCGACCCGGCGTCGCTGCCCTTGCGACAGCGCGCGCGCAGGCAGGTCGGCCGCGCCGCCCAGTCCCACGCTGACCAACGCCACCACGGCCTGCTCACGGCTGCACGCGGTGCCGGACAAGGTGCTGGCGGTGGCGACGTTCTCCCAGGCCGACAGGTCGTCCTTGACGGCGCTGGCGTGGCCGCAGTAGATCAGCTGGCGGTGATAGTCCTCGCGCAGTTGCTGGATCGGCCGGCCGTTCCAGCGCACCTCCCCCGCCAGCGGCCGCCCCAGGCCGCACAGCAATCGCAGCAGGCTGGTTTTGCCGCTGCCGTTGCCGCCCTTGAGCCACAAGGCTTCGCCGCTTTGCAGTTCGAAATTCAGATCGCTGAACAGCTGCCGTTCGCCGCGCGCGCAGGCCAGCCGGTGCGCCTGTAGACGCATGGTTGCGGCCCCCATCAATGCTGCAGCAGTTCGCCGTGGCCGGCGCCGCCGCCCACAGCGCCCAACTCGCCCACCGCTTCGAAGCCGATCAGGCCAAAGCGCTTCAGGTGCGTGCGCAGGATGTTGCGGCTGATGCCCAGCACCCGCGCCGTCTGCACCTGGTTGCGGTGGCAGGAGTCGAAGGCGGTACGCACGACGGCTTCTTCGAAGCGGTCGAAGAGGTCCGGCTGGTCGCTGTCTATCATGCTGTTGACCAGCGCCGATAGCTGCTGCTGCAAGCTGTCCGCACTCGGAGGCGGCGGCGCGGATGGCGCTTGCCGCGCAAGGTGCGTGTGATGGCGGTGCGAGATGCCGGTCAGCTTCAGGTCTTCGGCCTGGATCTGGTTGTCGCGGCAGACGATCAGCGCGAAGTGGATGACGTTTTCCAGTTCGCGGATATTCCCCGGCCATTCGTAGGACAGCAACGCCACCTTGGCGTCCGAAGACAGCGTGACATCCTCCAGTTTCAGCTTGCCGCTGTAGACGTCGATGAAGTGGCGGGCCAGCGGCAGGATGTCGCCGGTGCGTTCGCACAGCGGCGGCAGGTGCACGGTCGCCACGCCGAGGCGGTAGTACAGGTCGGAGCGGAAGCGGTCTGCCGCAATCGCCTTGTGCAGGTCGACGTTGGTGGCGGCCACCAGCCGCACGTTCAGCGGTATGGGCTGGCGCGCGCCGAGGCGCACCACCTGCCGTTCCTGCAGCACGCGCAGCAGCTTCACTTGCAGCGCCAGCGACAGGTCGCCGATCTCGTCGAGGAACAGGGTGCCGCCGTTGGCCGCCTCGAACCAGCCGGAGCGCGCCTGCGTGGCGCCGGTGAAGGCACCCACCTCATGGCCGAACAACTCCGCGTCGATCAGCGTTTCGCTGAAGGCGCCGCAGTTGACCGCGACGAAGGGACCGCGCCGCCCGCTCTGGTTGTGGATGTGGCGGGCGATCAGCTCCTTGCCGGTGCCGGTCTCGCCGACGATCAGGGTGGTGGCGTCGCTGCGGGCGATGCGCTCCACCTGCTGCAGCAGTTCCGACGAGCGCGGATCGTGAAATAGCAAGGCCTTGGCGCGGATCGACAAGGTCATCCCGGACTGGTCGGGGAAGGTAAGTAGTTTGTCCACGGCGGTTCCCGTTATTGTTGAAGTGTCATGCCAGATTAAGGATAATTTGTTGCGCCGCACACGAATGATTACGTACATCTAAATTCACATTCTGGATAAAGACGCGGCGCTCCTGCTGTGGACTGGTGCGGCTTGCAGCAGCAACGTAAAATAATTGTGGGCGCAGTGTTGTATTTCATTTGCTGCACTGCGATGTGCTGCAAAACCAACATGGGATCAACAGTTGTGCAACACTGTCACAAAATGGAATGCCGCCACGTCTAAGCTGAACGACTCCTACTTTTACCTGCCATGACCGACACCATCGCCTTCGACGCCCTGCGTCCACGACTGTTCTCCATCGCTTACCGCATGCTCGGCACGCGCGCCGACGCCGAGGACGTGGTGCAGGATGCCTGGCTGCGCTGGCACGGCAGCGCCCAGGAGGCGGTGCAATCAGCCGAGGCCTGGCTGGTGACGATCACCACCCGCCTCTCCATCGACCGCCTGCGCGGACGCATGGCGGAGCGCGAATCCTATGTCGGCTGGTGGCTGCCGGAGCCCATCGTGGAGCTGGACGAGCGCACGCCCGAGAGCAGCGCGGAGATGGCGAGCGAGGTGTCGGTGGCCTTCCTGTGGGTGCTGGAACGGCTGTCGCCGGAGGAGCGCGCGGCCTTCCTGATGCGGCAGGTGTTCGATCACGACTACGCCGATATCGCCGATGTGCTGGGCAAGAGCGAAGCGGCCTGCCGGCAGATGGTGCACCGGGCGCAGGAGCGCGTGCAGCAGCAGAAGCCGCGCTTCGACGTGCCGAAGGACCAGCACCGCGACCTGCTGGGCAAGTTCATCGAGGCGGCCAAGGTCGGCGACCGCGCCGCCATGAAGGCGATGATGGCGGGCGACGTGCAGATGGTGGCCGACGGTGGCGGCAAGGTCAACTCCTTCCTGCACATCCTGCACGGAGCCGGGCGCGTGGCCGGCATGTACTGGTCGCTGGAGCACCAGAATCCGAACAAGGTCGCCTACCGGGCGGCGCGCGTCAACGGCGAGCCGGGGCTGATCCGCTATGTGGACGGCAAGCTGGAGTCGGCGCAGTCCTTCCTGGTGGAGGACGGCGCCATCGTTTCGATCTTCATCGTGCGCAATCCGGACAAGCTGACCGGCGTGCCGCAATTTATTTGAGATTTTTTTTGAAAAGCTGTCACAGGATGTGAAGCCGGGGCGTCTTATAGGTATGGAGGGCGCAATGGTGTGCCCTCAAACGACCGAAAGGCACCATCATGAACCACTCCGCACGCATCCCCTTCTTCCAGCTCGCGCAAGCCAACCTGCACGCGATGATCGCGCTGTCCGGCACCGTCAAGAAAAGCTCGCTGGGCCCGCGCCTGGTGGAGCTGATCAATCTGCGCGTATCGCAGATCAACGGCTGCGGCGTCTGCATCGATATGCACTGGCGCGACCTAATCAAGCAGGAAGCCAATCCGCGCCACCTGAACGCCATCGCCGGCTGGCGCGAGGCGCCCTTCTTCAGCGACCGCGAACGCGCAGCGCTGAACTGGGCCGAGGCGGTCAACGCGCTGCCGCACCAGCACCCGAGCGATGACGATTTCGCGCTGTTGCAGCAGCATTTCACCGACAACGAGATCGCCGAGATCAGCTACACCATCGCCGTGATCAAGGGTTGGAACACCATCAACGCCAGCCTGCGCAACCAGATCCCTGAAGTGCCGGCGCCCGGCATGTAAGGTCAGGCCTTGAGGACTTGTGCGACCACGGCGCAGACGTGGTCGACATCCTCCGCCGTCATCGACGCGTGCAGCGGCAGGGTGACGGTTTCGCGCGCGATGCGTTCGGCGTTGGGGAACTGGCCGTCGGTGTAGCCGTAGCTGCGGCCGACGGTGGTGAGGTGGCAAGCCTCATACGACATGCCGGTGCCGACGCCCTGCTCCTGCAAGGCGGCGCGGAAGCTCTTGCGGGTGTGGCCGAACTGTTCGTAGGGGATCAGCACGTTGAACATATTCCAGCTCTGGCGCGGCACGCCTTGCGGCGGCAGCAGCACGCCTGGCACCGGCGGGAATTTTTCGAAGTAGCGCTCGACCAGCGCGGCGCGCTGCGCCAGGAAGCGCGGCAGCTGCTTCAACTGGTGGACGCCGATCACCGCCGAGACATCGGACATATTGAATTTGCCGGCGGCGACGGCGACATCCCGTGTGTCGTCGGGCAGGCGCTGGATGCCGTGGAAGCGCAGCAGGTCCACCAGCTTGGCCTCGTCCTCGCTGGCGACGACGATGGCGCCGCCTTCGATGGTGGTCATGTTTTTATTCGGGTGGAAGCTGAAGGTGGCGATGTCGCCGAAACCGCCGATCGGCTGGTCCTTCCAGCAGGAGCCCTGTACCAGCGCGGCGTCTTCGATCACGCGCAACTGGTGGCGTTTGGCCAGCGCGTACAGCGCGTCGATGTCGCCGAGCGCGCCGGGGAAGTGGGTCGGCATGATGGCCTTGGTGCGCGGCGTGATGGCCGCCTCCACCTGCGCCAGGTCGATGGCGCGGGTGTGCAGCTCGCAATCGACGAACACCGGCGTGGCGCCGACCTTGACGATCATGTTCATCGCGGAGAAGAAGCTTTGCGCGGAGGTGATCACTTCGTCGCCGGGGCCGATGCCGCACACTTGCAGCGCGATCTCCATTGCCCCCGTGGCCGACGTCAGCACGCGCGTGGGGCGGCCGTTGAAGCTCTCCGACAAGGCGCGCTCCAGTTCCGTCACATTGGGGCCGGTGGCGATCCAGTTGGAACGCAGCACGGCGGCGACGGCCTGGATGGTGTCTTCATCGAGTTGAGGTTGGGCGAATTTGAGCATGGATAGCGGCCTGTGCAGGAAGACTGGGACAACGATTCTACCAGCGCCGCAGGCTAGCTGCTCAGGCATGGCCAGAGCACGGCGGCATGCGCCTGGCCGGCCCCCAGCACACGCTCGGCGATCAGCGCGCCCAGCTTGCGATAGCTCTCCCACTGTGCCTCGTCAAAAAACTGGTCGGCCGTGGTCTGCTGGGGAAACTCCGGCTGGTCGGCCGCGTGCGTGCACAGGTCGCCCGGCATGGCGCCGACCTGCACCGGCTTGAGGACGACGATGCGCACGTCCGGCGCGCCTCCCGGTGTGCTGCCCGGACGATAGCCGTTGAGCAGCAAAGCACAGCGGCCGTCGCGGTCGCCCCGCCGCATGGTCTCGAAGCTGCCGAAGGCGTCCCCCAGCGCCGCCGCTTGCGGGCCGTCCGCCAGGCGCAGGTCCAGTCCGAAGTCGATCCGGGCCAGGCGGATCAGGACGCCGAGGTCATGGTACTGGTAGGCCGGGTCGGCGCCACAGTCGCAGGCCACGATCAGTTTGATGTGGCGCTCCGGCCGCAGCAATTCGTAGATGCCGGTATTGTCGAAATGGCCGCCGTCGCTCAGGTAGTGAAAGCGGCGACGCAGCCCGTGGAAATGGGCGGTCAGTTCCTCGACCAGATACACCTGGGTCGGGAAGTAGCGGCGCATCCATCTGGCCAGGCGGTTGCGCTCGTCGTCCGGCTTCCCCGGAATCCCGGACTGCCACCAGCGCCCCAGCCGCACGTTGGCAAGGCCCAGCAGGAAAGCCTTGGCGGCCGTGGTGCCGCGCCCCATGCCGCTGCTGACAGCGGCGCCCGAGACCGCCACCCACTCGCCTATGGTCAAACTGTCACACTGCGCCAGCAGGGCCGCGTCCGGACGCAGCATCTGGCCGTCGACCGCGATGTTGGGCACGACAGGATGGTTCCGCATGCCGGGCAGGATGACCATCGGCCGCCCCTTGCGGTCGCGTTGCACCAGTTGTTCCGACGGGTCGACGTTCTGGTTGAGGCAGATGTTAATCAGATGCATGGGCGCCATCTGGTTCCGGCTATAGGCGGCATAGTGGATGTGGTCGCTGGCCTCGGGTTCGGCGGAACTGCGGGCGGCCGCCGAGGCATGCTCGAAGCGCGTGCCGTTGGACGCGCCATGATAGGCGCGGGTCAGGCGGCCGCCGTACAGTCCGGACAGCGTAGACAGGTTGAGAAATTGCGGATAGTGCGCGACGATCAGCACCAGGGCCAGTGCGCAGGCCAGGCTGATCGACACCAGCGGCAAGCGGCCGGCAACTGTCGCGGCGAGCGGGCCGGGCTGCGGTATGCCGCCATCCCATTCGAGCCACAGCACCGCCATGTCCCACAGCACGCACAAGACGAAGGCCAGCAACAGGCCCAGAGCGCCGAACAACAGGTCCAGCGGCAACCGCAATTTGGGCCGGCTGGTGCCGGCCTTGATCTGGTGCTGGGTCATGTGCACCAGCCAGGTCATCACGCCGCCCAGCGTCAGCTGCGACAGCCAGTGCACCCGCAGCACAGGGTTCATGTACAGCCATTGCGCGGCGGTGTCGACCAGCGCGACGAACAGCACGGCGCCGCTCCAGCGCAAGCCGCTGGTCAGGCAGCGGGTCAGCACCACGCGGTGGTTGCCGATCACCGCGTGGTTGCCGACGCTGGTGCCGAACCACCAGATCATGGCCAGCAGCATCAGGGCCGAGGCCGCGACGGCCACATAAAACAGACGCGTCCAGTCGGCGTCATGCAGCGCGGACACGGCGGCCGCGATGCCGCTCAACAGCAGGATCAGGCCAGCCATGACCACCGCCGGCAGCCAGCCCGATTGCCGGCCCAGGCCCCGGGAGAAGGATGTAAGCGCAGCCCGCAGGCCGGGCTTGTCGCCGATCGTACTGCTGGGACGCGGATAGATGAGCCAGAATGCCAGGATGCAGGGCGCGACCCATGCGGCGGCCAGTAGCGCCAGCAGATCCCACAACGGACTGCACCACAGCGCGGGGCCGGCCGCTAACCTCAACCATTGGGGCAGCAGTCCGCCCGGGCCGACCGCTCCTGCCGCTCCGCCAGCGGCATAAGCCCAGGCCAGGCCGTATCCGTAGGCCAGCTTTGCCAGGGCGAGCGCCAGGAACAGGCACGCCAGCAGCGTGCCCAGCACGTATTGCATGCCCAGCCAGGCCCTGAGCGCGGTCGCGGCGCCGTACAGCGTATCGCCGGCGCTGACCGGGGACAGGTAGCGGCCGTTTTCCCGCAGCCACGCCATGGCCATCTCGGCGCGTCCACGGGCCGTGCCGAGATGCTCGCGCAGCCCCTCGCGCATGCGCGGGGCATCGCAGGTGAACACCTGGTAGGCCTGTTGCGCGGCCTCCTGGTCGGTTTGGGGCTGGCCTTCAGGCGTGGGACTCCCAAGGCGGCCGGGAATGAACAAGCTGCCGAAGAAGCTGCCGACGTAGCCGCCACCGCTGACCGTGGACAGGTAGTCGAACTGGGCCAGCAGACAGTCGTGCGCGGCGCTGGCCTGGCCGCTCCTGGCGACACCGGGCGGCGCGGGCAGCGCGGCGGCAGGAATCCGGCTCAGCGCTTGCAGCACGCCGAGGCAGAAGGTGGCGCTGCGGATGCCGCCGCCCGACAGCGCCAGCCCCCATTGCTGGCCGGCTTGGCCGCGCACCGTGCTCAGGGACATCGCGCTGCGCCGCGCGCAGGCCCGCTGGCACTCTTCGGCCATGTGGTCGCGGTAGGTGGCGGGGGCCTCGGTTGGCGGTGCTCCGTCGCCCTGCTTTGGTCGTCCTCGGCCCATCATCCGCTCCCCGTATCGCTGCCAGATGTACGCCAGCGCCATGTAGTTTGGACATCGACTGCTTGGTGGGAGTTCCGCTGCAGGGTGCAACACATCAATAGCGATTTACAAAGCCGCTTCCAACTCGGCGAGCTTTTTCTCAAGCATAGACCGCTCCTTCGGGTTGTTGATTTTTGGCAGCACCTGACGCAAGGCCAGCGCATTGGCCTTGGTCATGGCCTTGTCTGCGGCGACGGCAACGTCGGGCTTGACTCCGGTTCCTTCCCAATCGCCTTTTGTGATCAGGTTGATTGAACGTCCAACCGGTATCACGGCGACCAAGTTCGGATCGATACGGAATGGCTGGACCGGATGCGCACCGCCTCCGGTTGTTTCACCAACGACGGTGATGCGCTTGATGGCCTGGAGGTTGTACGTAAAATCCTCGGCTGCGGAAAAAGTTTCGCCGCTGGTTAGCACATAGACGGGCTTGTCTGCGCCAAAGCGCGCACCTGGAACGGCTGGATCGCTCCAGAACGAGTTGGTTTCATTCTCGGCGCGGAAGTAGATGTCCGACAGATGAACCTTCTTGTCCCCAAGCAGGTAACTTGCCACATGCGCCACCATGCGCGGGTCGCCGCCATGGTTTTCGCGCAGGTCAATGATCATCGCGTTGCCATTGGCTGCCAGGCTCATTGCGGCTGTAGCGGCGGCCTTGCCGATATCCGCTGAAAAGAAGCCGTTGAGCTTGAGGTACATGATATTGCCGGGTAGGCGCTCCACCTTTTCAAAGGAAAAGTTCAAGTATTGCCCCACTTCGGTCATACGCTGCCGCATCTCGGCAGGCACGCCGTGGTCAAGCGAGGGACGAGGCCGATCCGGTGGCGCGTTCAGGGCGTAGCGGATGCTCAAGTGTTTGTCCGGGTGGGCAGCCTGGATATGGGTCGTCAGCAAGTCCGCGAATTCAACCTCCGTCGCAGCCTTCTCGTAGTCGCCTTTGAGCAAATGATCGCGGACGGCGGCGGCCATCTTGTTGCCTTCGTCAGCGAAAACATATTTGTCGGACAGGCGCTGGGCTAACAGGTCCACGGCGGCGGCCTTGTCTGCCGCGTTCAACGCCCGAGACTGTTGTGCGCCCGCGATGGGGAGAGCGATGATGCAGAGGATCATGACGGCTGCGGAAAGGAGGTGTCGCATAATAGGATTTGGCTCCATAAAAAAGAATGAATCAAAAGGCGCAAACACAGTACTGCTCTTGCCCGGCTACATCTGGCGGAACTGCCTGGTAAACCCTTCACTCACAGCCAGGCGCTCGGCCCGGCCTTTCAGTATCACCTCCAGGCCGGCGCCGCCGCGCGCGCCCTGTTCGCTGCGTTCGATCCGGTCCACCGCCTGCAGGTTGACGATGGCGCTGCGGTGGATTTGCGCGAACAGCTGCGGGTCCAGCTGCCCGAGCAGGGACTTGATCGGTAGCCGTATCAGCGCATCGCCTTTCTCCGTTACCACCCGCGTGTACTTTTCGTCCGACTGGAAGTACAGCACTTCGCTCACCATCACCAGCCGCACCGTATTGCCGCTCGAAGCCTTGATCCACTTGAGGTAGACCGGCGCGCTCTCCTGCTCGAACAGCTTTTCCCACACGGCTGGCGGCGGGCTGGCGGCCGCGCGCGACTTCAGGCGGCGGATCGTCTGCAGCAGGCGTGCGGTCGTCACAGGCTTGACCAGGTAGTCGGCCGCGCCGGCATCGAAAGCGGCCAGGGCGTAGTCCGCGTAAGCCGTGACGAACACCACCTGGCAGGACTCGGGAATATGGCGCGCCACCTCCATGCCGTTCAGGCCAGGCATCTGGATGTCCAGGAACACGATGTCCGGTTTCAGTGCATCGATGCACGCCACCGCGTCAATGCCGTTTTCGGCCTGGCCGGCGATCTGCAGCTCGGGCCACAGGACGCGCAGCTGGTCCGTCAGTTCCGCCTGCAACAGCGGCTCGTCTTCGACGATCAGGGCGCGCGGCATCAGGCGTGGTCTCCTGCCACAGGCACCGTCAGCACGGCGCGCACGCCTTGTCCATCGCCGGGCTCCACGACAAGGCTGGCCTCGCGCCCATACAACAGTTGCAGGCGTTCTGCGATATTCGCCAACCCCGTGCCCTGTCCTGCCTGTTCGGTCAAGCCGACGCCGTCGTCGACCACAGACACGCTCAGCAGCTTGCCTTGTCCCGTGCTCTCACACCTTGCGCTGATGGTGATCAGGCCCGGTCGGCTGGCCCGCTCCAGCCCGTGTTTGACGGCGTTTTCCACAAGCGAGATCAGCATCGCCGGCGGGAACGGCAGACTGCGCAATTCCTCGTCCACATCGACTGCGAAGCGCAGTCGCGCGCCCATGCGGATGCGCATCACCGCCAGGTAGTCGCTAACCAAATCCGATTCTCGTCCCAGCGTCGAGGACACCGAGCGCATATCCGGCAGCGCGTTTTGCAGGTAGCCGACCAGATGGTCGAGCATGTCCTGCGCGGCATGCTGGTTGGTGCGGATCAGGTACTTCAGATTGGCCAGGGTATTGAACAGGAAGTGCGGCTCGACCTGGGCTTGCAAGGCCGAGAGGCGCGCCTGCACCGAGGTGCGTTCCAGCTCGCGTTCCCGCCGGGCCGCATCCAGTGCGTTTGCGTGGCGCGTGAGGTGATGGCGTAGCTGGGCGCACACCATCTCGGCAGCCTTCAGCGATTCGCCCTGCTGGATCGCGAACCAGGCCAGGCCTGGGCGGCAGCGCAGCTCGATGCGGCAGCTGGGCCCCAAATCGGGCGATACCCTCACCTCCACATGGCGCCCCAGCGCCAGCGGCCGCCAGCGGCCCAGCACGATCCGGCCCTTGAATGGGTCGTGGAAGAACGCCGGCGGGCCGGAATAGCCAAGCGCCGTGCCGAGCGCGAGTCCCGACAAGGACTCGGTGCACAGGTCAAAGGTGGTATAGGGATTGAACGGCGCATCGATGCGGCGCGTCACCGAAGAAGCCATTCCCTCGGCGCACAGTGCCTTGCCCTCCTCGACCAGCCGGGCAAGATAGCTGCGGGCGATCCCGCTCGACATCAGCGCGAACCAGGCCATCACCGCCAACACGCCGCCGCCGACCAGGTACGGATTCAGCTTGCGGGCCTCGAATTCGCCCGGCGCGGCCGTGCCGAAGTTCAGCCAGAGCGGCATCAGCGCGATCGCCAGCGACAGGAACAGCAGCGAACCGGCGTTGAATCGCAACGCCGATTGCAGCAGGTAGCGGCGCACCAGGCGGCGGTCGTGCTTGACTTCCGGTACGGGAGGAGCATTGAATGGCAGAAATGCGGGAGAACTCATTGAATCCCTCGTGTTGAACTTGTGCCACCATTCTAGCGGCTCGGGTGCGCGCGTTTTCGTCCATGCGACGAATGACCGCAAATCGGGGAGCAATCCGGCGCCGGCCGGATGAATGCCGCCAACCGCACGCTGACCAGGGATGAGTGATCAACAGCGCTGGCGGCCGTCGCACGTCGGCGGACGGCCGCTCAAAATAAAAAAACCCGCTCGGAGGCGGGTTTTTTGTGCTTCATGAAGCTGTTTAAAACGAATTAGTGGTGGAGACGGCGGGAATCGAACCCGCGTCCGCAAGCACTCTACAGACAGTTCTACATACTTAGCACTATCATTTAATTTAACCAGTACAACACGGACGTGCACGTTTTGGACTAGCGATTCACCTTAGATTTAGCACGGATTGAAGTGACCCCTCACAGTGCGATTCCCTGTAAATGACTCCATGACTTTTAACGGTCCGCCCCAGGGAAGAAGCGTTTAGGAGCTAACAGCAATTAAGCTGCCAGTGCGTACGAGTTATCGTTTGCAGTTAAGTTTTTCTGGGTGTATTTACGAGGTAGCCAGGCCTCGGTATGCCCTGTTCTGCTTTGCAACCCACGTCGAAACCAGGTCGTCCCCACAGAACTCCATTCTACCGCACTTTGCCCGGCTACGCACCCTACTCTCAACAGCACGTCAAACGCCCGTCATATTTGCCCGTTATGATGTCCGCAGTTCTCACACAGAACGACCCATTAGCGCCTCTCCGAGGCGGCTACTACCGGCGCCGGCGGTCGGGAAATATACCGGCACCAACACTCCCCCAGCCCGCTAAATCACGGCCATGGACTTGGCCAGCAGGCCGAACATGCCCAGGAAACCGGACAGCAATAGCGCAACCAGCCAACGGAACTGGGCGTCGCTGCGATCCATACGTTTCTGGCTTTCATAAATGACCATGTCGATACGGACGGTAGTCTCGCGCTGCAAATTGCCGATATGGCTAAGGGTTTCTCTGTGCATGTCGTCCATGCGTGCACGCAAGGTGTCGATATGGCTGCTGGTTTCCTTGCGCATGTCGTCCATGCGGAGAGAGGTTTCCCTCTGCAGTTCGCGTATCTGCGCGTGCACGGCCAGGAAATGGTCGGCAGTCTCTTTCCGGATTTGCTCCAGCTTGCCGTCTAGGTGCTTGAAATTGTCTGCGGTTTCCTTGCGCAACGCGTCAATCCGCGCCGTGGTCTCGCGGTGCAACTCGTCGACGCGGGCGTTGACTTCCCTGATGCCCGCCGCGCTCTCCTGTCTCAATGTTTCAATCTGGACGTCCATATCCTCATCCTCGGCACCGTGCCTGCCGTTGTCAAGCTGAGCTAACGCCTTTTTATTCGCTGTCATCGCACGGTCCCACCCCTGTCCGGCCAGCTTAATCCCGGCTCCGAACCGCAGTCCTGATCTGGCTCAAGCCCATCTTTGCGCCACGTTGTTGCGATGCAGCACAAAATGCGCTGTCCGTATGGTTTTTTCTCAACACAGCCGTCGGGCTGCATTAAAATGAAAGCCACACCATCCGCGCCCGACCCACGCCATGCCCAGTGCCGCCGCCCTCGACGCCCCCAGCCCGAAGAAACGCGGCCGGCCCCAGAAAGGGGAAGGCGGCGGCTTGCGCGCGGAGTTGATCGAGAAATCGGCCCAGCTGTTCCGCACCAAGGGCTACGACAACACCACCGTGCGCGATATCGCGGCCGCCGCCGGCATCCAGGCCGGCAGCTGGTTCTACCATTTCAAGACCAAGCAGGACATCCTGGCCGCCATCATGGAGCAAGGCCTGGCGCACTCGCTGGCCGAGATCGAGGCCATCGCCCGCCAGCCGCTGCCGCCGCGCGAGCTGCTGCGCAAGCTGGTCGAAGCCCACCTGCACACGCTGCTGGCGCCCGACCACCACTTCATCGCCGTGCTGCTGTACGAATGGCGCTCGCTGGACGCCGCCTCGCGCGCACGCATCATCACGCTCAAGGACCGCTACGAAGCCGTCTGGGACCGCGCCATCGCCGCCCTGCACCGCTCCGGCGACTGGGCCATGCCCTCGCAATTCGACCGCCTGCTGATCTTCGGCGCGCTGAACTGGACCGTGCAGTGGTACAAGCCCGGCAGCGGCGCCGATCTCCAGCAACTGGCGCAACAGGCGATGTTGTTCATCCTGCGCACGCCGGCCGCGCTTGAGGCACAATAGAGGCATATATCTTGAAAGGAATGCCTGATGATTTATGAAGTCGCCGAGCTGTACATCAAACCCGAATCGCACGCGGCCTTCCAGGCGGCGGTGGCCGAAGCGGTGCCAGTGTTTAAGAACGCCACCGGCTGCCTGTCGATGCGCCTGGACCGCGATATCGAGGTGCCGGATACCTATCATCTGGTGGTGGGCTGGCAGACGCTGGAGCATCATACGGTGGATTTTCGCGGCAGCCAGGGCTTCCTGGTCTGGCGCGGGCTGGTGGGCAGCCATTTCGCCCTGCCACCGAAAGTGGAACATTTCGAAACCGTGGTCTCCGGCTTTTAAGCCGCCCACGGCCGTGCAGTCTCAAGAAGGAGGCTCATCATGACCCGCACCATCCACCGCAACTTCGACCAGGTGACGGACGCCGAAAGCGCCCGCAGCGCCCTGCTGGCCAGCGGCTTTCCGCCGTCCTGCGTCAAGCTGACCAAGCATACGACGCTGCCGCCCAGCGTGTCGACCAGCATGGTCGGCAACCTGCTCGACTCCCTGACGCCGGGCGGCCCGGCCGCCGCCGCGCAGGCCCGCCAGCGCAGCGGCGCCATGCTGACCATCGATATCTACGATGAGGACGAGGGCCAGAAAGCCGACGCCATCATGGGCGGCTTCGGTTCCACGGCGGCGTAGTCAGCCGGCCAGCACGCCGGCCAGTCCGCCCGTGTCGGCGCCGGCCTGCTGGCGCCGCATCCATGCGCCGGCGTCGGCCACCGTCAGCGGCCGCGCGTAGAAGAAACCTTGCAGCGCATGACAACCGGCGTCGCGCGCGGCCACCGCTTGCTCCAGCGTTTCGATGCCTTCGGCCACCACTTGCAGGTCGAGCGCGGCCGCCAGCTGGCAGATCGCCATCACCACCGCCACCGCGTCCGGCGCCGGCAGCGGGTCGATCAGGCCGCGGTCGATTTTCACCGTGCTCAGCGGCAGTTGGCGCAGCATGCTCAGCGACGAAAATCCCGTGCCGAAATCATCCATCGCCACATCGATGCCCAGCGCGCTGAGCTGCTGCAATTGCAGCTGCGTGTCGTCGAGGTTGTCCACCGCCGCGCTTTCGGTGATCTCCAGCGTCAGGCAGCGCGGCGGGATGCCGGTCTCGCCCAGCACGCGTTCGACCAGCTGCAAAAAGCCGCGGTTGAGCAGCTGCATCGGCGAAACGTTGACCGCCACCGGCATGCAGTCGCCCAGCTCGGCGTGCCAGGCGGCGATCTGGCGGCAGGCTTGCTCCAGCAGCATGGCGCCCAGCTCCGGGATCAGGCCGGTGCGCTCGGCGATGGCGATGAACTCCACCGGGCTGACCATGCCCACGCCCGGCCGCATCCAGCGCGCCAGCGCTTCGAAGCCGAGCAGCTTGCCGCTGACGGCGTCGATCTTGGGCTGGTAGTCGAGGTAGATTTCGTGGTTGCGGATGCCCTTGCGCAGCGCCTGTTCATTGTCCAGCGATTTGCTCGACATCTGCTCGAAGCGCTGTTCGGCCATCGCCAGCGCCGTGCCCGGCGTGCGCTTGGCCTGGTACATGGCGGCGTTGGCGGCGCGCAGCAGCGCTTCGGCGTTGCCGGCGTTCTCGGGGAAGACCGCCATGCCCATCGAGGCGTCGATGAAGTATTCGCCGGCCGGCACCTTGATCGCCTGCACGCAGGCGCTGCGCAGCCGTTCGGCGATGTCGCCGGCATTGCCTTCGTCGGGGTCGACGATGGCGAATTCGTCGCCGCCCAGCCGTATCAGTTCGGCGCGCGCGCCCAGCGCTTCCTTGAGCTTGGCGGCGAAGGCTTTCAGCACGTGGTCGCCGGTGACGTGGCCCTGGCTCTGGTTGAACAGCTTGAAGCGGTCGATGTTGAGCACCACCAGCGTGCAGTGCAGCGAGCCGTCGGCCAGGTAGCAGTATTCGCGCAGGCGCTGCATCAGCACGGTGCGGTTGGGCAGTCCGGTCAGCTTGTCGTGGGTGGCCTGGTGCACCAGCGCGCGGGCGCTGGCGTTGCGTTCGGTGTCGTCGGTGATCAGGATTTGGGTGGCGGCCACGCCGTCCCATTCGACCCGCCACGCTTCGAAGCGCAGCTCCAGCTCGCGCCCGCCCGCCACTTCGCGCCGGCCTTCCCAGTTGGCGATGTCGAGCTTGCCCTCCTGCAGCAGGCGGTGCTGGCGCTGCAATTGCTCGTCGCTGAAGCTTTCCGGCGGCAGATCGGCAAACACCACGTAGTTGCCCTGCCCCAGCGGCATGCCGTAGATGCCGCGCACCGCCGGGTTGGCGTACAGGATGCGCTCGCCGTCGGTGACGACCACGCCCTGCACCGAGTGTTCGGTCAGCAGCTGGAAGCGCGCGGCCAGCTTGCCGGCGTCGCGCAGCGCGCCTTCCAGCGCCGACAGCACGGACACGGTGCCGATGGCGGCGCGCAGCAGGGTGGCGAAGAAGATGCTGGCGGCCACGCCCTGCTCGCCGTAGAACACCAGCAGCAGCTGGTTCAGGCCGAGCAGCATCAGCAGCGGCCCGACCAGCCGTTCCAGCGCATGGGTGCGCCAAAGCCAGCGCATCGCCAGCACGCCGGTCGCCATCAGCACCAGCAGATTGAACAGCGGCCAGAACAGCAGCTTGTCGGCCGGCGCCGGCGCCAGCAGCGCGATGGCGGCGCCGACGCCGATGGCGATGGCGGCGCTGCGCGGCAGGCGGCGGCCGGCCAGCTGGGCCACGCTGGAAGCGAGGAAGATCAGGTTGCCGATGGCGCCGGCCAGCACCAGCGGCAGGCCCAGCATGCCGAACGGCGCCGCCGCTTCGGTGCGGATCAGGTAGCCGAACGCCAGCAGCGCGGCGAACAGCGTCGAGCAGCCCATGTCGCGGGCGAAGCCCTGGCTGCGGTGGCGGCGCCACACCAGCAGCAGCGCCACCCCGATCACGACGAACATGGCGGCGTTGGTCAGATAGAGGTAGAGCATGCCGTGCATGTCAGGCCGCCGGGTGGTTGAACACCTGGCGCAGATAGGCCAGGAAGGTTTCGTCCTTGCACACCGTCTTGCCCGGCGAGTCGGACAGCTTGGCCACCGACTGGCCGTTGCAGCACACCAGCTTCATGACGATGTTCAGCGGCGTCAGGCCGACGTCGTTGGTCAAATGGGTGCCGATGCCGAAGCCGGTCATGATGCGGTCGGCGAAATGGCGGTACAGCGCGAACGCGGTCTCCAGGTTCAGGCCGTCCGAGAACACCAGGCGCTTGGTCTTGGCGTCGATGCGCAGCGCGGCGTAGTGGGCCAGCGCCTTTTCGCCCCACGCCACCGGGTCGCCGGAATCGTGGCGCAGGCCGTCGAACAGCTTGGCGAAGTACAGGTCGAAGTCGTCGAGGAAGGCGTCCATGCCGACCACGTCGGTCAGGGCGACGCCGAGGTCGCCCCGGTATTCCTGCACCCATGCTTCCAGCGAGGCTTTCTGGAAATCGCGCAGCCGCACGCCGAAGGCCTGGAACGATTGCATGTATTCGTGCGCCATGGTGCCGATCGGCACCAGGCCGAACCGCATCGCCTGGTAGACGTTGGAGGTGCCCTTGAAGTATTGCGGCACTTCGCGCGCCAGGCGCTGCACCACTTCGTCGTGCCAGGCGCTGGAGTAGCGGCGGCGGGTGCCGAAGTCGGAGAATTCGAAGGGGTTGCGTTTGGCCGGCTCCGCGCCGAAGGCTTGCAGCGCGGCGATCTTGGCGGCCAGCCGCGTGCGGCCCTCGGCCAGCGCGGCGGCCTGGTCGAAGCGGCGGAAGTACAGCTCGTTGACGATGTACAGCACGTAGATCTCGAAGCCCATCACGTGCACCTGCGGGCCGCTGGCGTGGATGGCCAGCGTGCCGCCGTCGGCGCGCACGTCGATGAACTTGCGCTGGAAGCGGAACACGGTGAGGAAGTCGACGAAGTCGCTCTTGATGTAGCGCAGCGAGCGCAGGTAGTTCAACTCCTGGTCGGTAAAGCTCATCGAGCACAGGTGGTCGAGCTCGCGCTCGATGTCGGGCAGCAGCTCGGCCAGCGGGTAGGCGGTGGCGTTGCGGCAGACGAATTCGTATTCGGTGTGCGAGTTCGGATGGCCATGCAGCAGCGCCTGCCACATGGTGAATTTGTATAAATCGGTTTCCAGCAGGCTGCGGACGATGGGCTGGTTCATGCTGGGTCCGTTCCGAGCCCGCGGCTGGCGTTGGCCAGCAGTTCGGGCAAGACATCGGCCGTCTGCATCAGCTGCACGCCGCGCGCCTGCATCGCCAGCAGGAAGGCCTGGTACTGCGGCTCGAAGCCGGTGACCGGGCTGATGCAGTCGGTCAGCAGCACCAGCTTGGACAGCGGCTGGCCCAGGTGCTCGACGATGTGTTCGACGGTGGCCTTGACGCAGTGGCTGCCGGCCTCGCCGGCGATATAGACCTGGTCGGCCTCGGCCAGCGTGGCGATGAAGCGGCTGTTGAGCTGGGTGTCCGGGTCGTCGGCGTCCGGCACTTCGGCCATGACGGCGGAATAGTGCTCGGTCCACGGATTGGAGCCCTTGGCCAGCTTGGCGACGATGCCCAGCGACGCTTCCTCCCAGGCGCCGTAGGCGGCGCGCACGTCGTCGTGGACATTGTTGCCCCAGGTGCCGATTTCGCAGTGCACCGGCCACACCATCAGGCGGTAGCGGCCGGCCGCTTCCAGCTTGTCGAGGTAGTTCAGCGCCAGCGGCAAGGCGGCCGGATGGCGCGGCAGGAATTTTTCCGCCCGCACGTCGGCCGCGCTGATCTGCGTGAACGGCGTCACCGGGGCGCCGTCGCTGGCGATCCAGAAGGTCGGGTGGGCGATGTCGAAGCGGTGGTGGGAATCGAGCGTGATGCTGATGGCGGTCAGGCCGGCGCGGCCGCGGTTGATCAGGCTGGCCAGGCGCAGCATGTCCTGGTGGGCGCCCAGCACCGGCAGCGCCGGCGCGTGGCGCGCGCGGGTGGCCGGGTTGTCGGGCAGGTAGCTGGGCGGCAGATCGCAAAAATCGTTTTGCGGATCGATGATCAGCAGATGCAGGTTCCGTTTCATGTGGGCTCCGAGTCTTGCTTAACTGTATATGATTTTGCCCGATAGCGCGGGCCGATAGTGATGATTATCGGCCAAGCCGCACGAATTTGCGTAAAATGCTTTTTCAACAAGATGGAGGAAAACCCATGAACGCCCGCCTTTGCCATGCCGCCGCCATTGCGGCGGCCCTGTCCGGCTGCGCCGGCGCCGGCTTCCCGCCGGTGGCCGTGCCTGCCGCGCTGCAGCCGCCGGCCGGCCACCAGTTGTCGCTGGCGGCCAACGCCACCGGTGTGCAGATCTATGTGTGCAGCGCCGCCAAGGCCGATCCGGCGCAGGCCGAGTGGGTGTTCAAGGCGCCCGAGGCGGCGCTGTTCGACGCCGCCGGCGCCGTCATCGGCAAGCACTACGCGGGCCCGACCTGGGAAGGCAAGGACGGCAGCAAAGTGGTCGGCGAGGTCAAGGCCAAACAGGACGATGCGGCCGGCAAGGCGATCCCCTGGCTGCTGCTGGCGGCCAAGTCGGCCAGCGGCGACGGCGTGTTCGGCCGCGTCAGCTATGTGCAGCGCCTGGCGACCGAAGCGGGCAAGGCGCCGGCCGACGGCTGCACCGCCGCCGACATCGGCAAGCAGGCGCGCGTGCCGTACCGGGCGTTGTACCGCTTCTACGTGCCAGGCTGAAGCACGGCGCCGGACGCAAAAAAAACGCCCTGCCGGCGCAAGCCGGCGGGGCGTTTTGCTTTGCGGGGCCGGGAATCAGGCGGCGATCGCTTCGATCTTCGAGCGGCCCTTGGCGACGGCGGCGGCCACCGCTTCTTCGCCCATGGCCACGCCTTCAGCGACGACGAAGGTGACGTCGGTCATGCCGAGGAAGCCCAGCACCGAGCGCAGGTAGGTGGTGACGTGGTCGTAGGCGGCGGCAGGGCCTTCGCTGTAGACGCCGCCGCTGGCGACGAACACGATCACTTTCTTGCCATGCACCAGGCCTTCAGGGCCGTTGGCGCCATACTTGAAGGTGCGGCCGGCGCGCGCCACGTGGTCGATCCACGCTTTCAGGCCGGAGGTGACCGAGAAGTTGTACATCGGCGCGCCGATGACGATGGTGTCGGCGGCCAGCAGCTCGTCCACCAGCACGTCGGAGGTCTTGATGGTGTGGGCCTGGTCGGCGTTGCGCTGCTCGGCCGGGGTGAAGTAGGCGCCCATCATCTGCTCGGTCAGGTGCGGCACCGGGCTGGCGGCCAGGTCGCGGGTGACGACGGTGCCCGATGGGTTGGCCGCCTGCCATTTGGCGACGAATTCGCCGCCCAGCTGGCGCGACAGGGAGCCGTTTTGACGAACACTGCTGTTGATGTGGAGTACGGTTGCCATGATGCTAAACCTTTCGTGTGGGGAGGGATTGCTTCCATCATAGAACGGGTTTAATATCGACGAAATACTGTAAATTTAAATCCTACCTATCGATATATTCGATATCAAATATCCAACAAGGTGTCCTTATGCGCGATCCCGGCCTGCCCTCCCTCGACCAGCTGCGGGTGTTTATCGCCGTCATCGACCATGGCGGCTTCGCCCACGCGGCGCGGGCGCTGCACCGCACGCAGTCGGTGATCAGCTACACCATCGCCAACCTGGAGGAGCAGCTCAACGTCGAGCTGCTCGACCGCAGCAAGCGCAAGCCGGTGCTGACCGAGGCCGGCAAGGCGCTGCTGGCCGACGCCCGCGCGGTGTCGCTCAAGGTGGACGGCATGCGGGCGCGCGCCAAGGCGCTGTCGGCCGGGCTGGAGGCGGAGGTGTCGGTGGTGGTCGACGTGATGTTCTCGACCTGCAAGCTGGTGCGCATCCTGCACGCCTTCCAGCAGGAGTTCCCGACCGTGGCGATGCGGCTGCGCACCGAAGCGCTGGGCGCGGTCACCGAGCTGGTGCTGCAACGCGAGTGCCACATCGGCATCAGCGGCTGGATGCCGGGCACGCCGGACACCATCGAGCGCCAGAGCTGCGGCTTCGTCACCATGGTGCCGGTGGCCTCGCCCGAGCACCCGCTGGCGCAGATCGCGGGCAAGATCCCGAGCGCGGTGCTGCGCGAGCACACCCAGCTGGTGCTGACCGACCGCAGCACGCTGACCAAGGGCCAGGACTTCGGCGTGCTGGCCCTGCGCGACTGGCGGCTGGGCGACCTCAGCTCCAAGCATGCGCTGCTGCGCAGCGGCATCGGCTGGGGCAATATGCCGGTCGAGTTCGTGCAGTGGGATCTGGATGCGGGGCGGCTGGTGCAGCTGCACATCAGCGAGGGCAGCGCGTTCAGCTTCCCGCTGTACGTGATACGGCGCGGCGACGAGGAGCCGGGACCGGCCACGCGCTGGCTGATGCAGCAGTTCCTGGAGCTGGAGCAGTCCGGCGAGCCGCTGCCCAACCACGACCTGCGGCCGATGCCGGTGCCCGGCGACGCCAGCCTGAGCCATATGTATCACCGGCTGCGCGACGCAGCCGCGCCGGACCAGCCGGCCCCGGCCAAAGCCCAGGCCCAGTCCAAAGCCAAGGCCAGGCCCGGCCCGCTGCCGCCGATGGGCGACGCCCCGGCCGGCCTGAGCGCGCCCGCCCCTATTTCACTCCGGCGGCGCTGAGCTTGCAGCGCAGGCGGCGGATCTCTTCCGACAGATCGACCACCAGCGCGGCGACGTCGTCGTTGGCGTCAAAGTCGCGCTCGACCTGGCACAGCCGGCGCGCGCGCACCAGGTCGGCGCTGGTGAAGCGCCAGGCCACGATGTCCTCGCAGTCCGGTTCGGCGCTGTCGAGCAGGATGCCGGTGCGCACCCGCTGCACCACCCAGTCCGGCTCGACGGCGCAGGCTTGCGCCAGTTCCTCCACGGTCAGCGCGGCCTCGTCGATCAGCACCGCCTCCAAGATAGCCTGTCCCATCGTTCATCCTCCCGCGCGCGGGTTGAAAGCCAGATCGCGCGCCATCGCTTGATACAGTTCGCGTGCCTTGTCGGTGCTGGCCGGCGGCAGCACCACTTCCAGCAGCAGATACAGGTCGCCGGCCTCCTTGCCGGGAATGCCGCGCCCGCGCAGGCGCAGCTTGCGGCCGCTCTGCGAGCCGGCCGGCACCGTGACGTTGACCTTGCCCGACGGCGTGGCCACTTCGATCTCGCCGCCCAATGCCATTTCCCACGGCGCCACCGGCACCGTTTCGTAGACGTCGCGGCCGTCGATGCGGTAGCGCGCATGCGGCCGGAACTGGATTTCCAGGTACAGATCGCCCGGCCCGGCGGCGCCCGGCTGGCCCTGGCCCGACAGGCGCAGCTGCTGGCCGGCCGTCACGCCCTTCGGGATGTTGACGCTGAGGTTGCGCTCGCGCGTGACGATGCGGTCCTGGGCGTCGCGCTCGGCCACGGTCAGCGTGATGGTGCGGGTCGCGCCTTGATAGCTGTCGGCCAGGTCGATGGTGATGGCGGCGTGGCTGTCGTCGCCGCGCTGGGGCGGCGCCTGGCGCCGGCGGCCGCCGCCCAGGTTGGCGAACAGGTCGGCGAAGAAATCGCTGCCCATGGGATCGCCGCCGTAGCCGCCCGCGCCACCGCCCGCCCCGCCGCCGCCGAAGCCCCGGCCCCAGTCCGGCGGCGGACGGAATTCCTGGCCGGCGCGGTACTGGTGGCCGCGTCCGAGCTCGTCGTAGGCGGCGCGCTTTTCGGCGTCGCCCAGCACGCCGTAGGCTTCGTTCAGCTCCTGGGTCTTGCCCTGGGCGTCGGCTTCCTTGCTGACGTCCGGATGGTATTTGCGGACCAGCTTGCGGTAGGCTTTCTTGATGTCGTCCTCGGTGGCCGTCTTCGGCACGCCCAGGGTCTGGTAGTAATCCTTGTATTCCACGTTGCGCGCTCCCTATTGCGTCAGCCACAGTCTAGCGTCAAATGCGCGAAGGCGGCGCCCGCCGCCTCACTTATGCTCGGGCTTGTCCTTCGGCGCCGGCCTGGCCTCGATTTCGCGCACCGACGACATCATGTCGTTAAAGTTCTTCAATTCGGCGTACTCGCCCTTTTCCAGGATCAGGCACTTGCCCTTGTAGTGCTTGTTCTCGCACACTTCCCAGGTGCCGTTCTGCACCACCACGCTGGAGGTGCGGTCGTTGAAGCCCAGCTTGTCCAGGTCGGGCTCCGAGCCGTGCAGCTGCAGGGCCGGGCCGCCGAAGTGCGCGCGCGTGTACAGCGTGATGTCGCCGGCCTGCGCCGCCGCGGCGGCGCCCAGCAGCGCAAGGCCCAGTATTCGCTTCATGAACGGTACTCCGAAAGGTGGCGGTGTCGCCCATGATAGCGCACCCCGCTCAACGGATGCGGCGCAGCGAGGAGATGCGGTTGTTCATGTCGTCGAGGAACTCGTAGCGGCCCGGCTCCAGCACGATGCAGCGGCCGCCGAAGTCGGCGTGCTCGCACAGTTCCCAGCGGCCTTCGTTGATGATGGCGGAACCGGCCACGTCGTTGAAGTCGTAGCGGTCCAGCGTGCGCACTTCATTGTTGTGCAGTTCCAGCCGGGCGCCGTTGAAGCGCGACTTGGAGAACAGGATGATGGCTTCGCGGCGGTGGCCGTAGCCGCGGTCGTCGTCGCGGTCCCAGCGGCCGCCGCCGCGGTCGTCGCGGCCGCCACGGTCGTCGCGGCCGCCGCCGCCGACTTCGCGCACCGACGAGATGACGTCGTTGAAGCCTGGCAGCGATCGGTATTCGCCGCGCTCGACCGTCATGCAGCGGCCGCGGTATTCGGAATGTTCGCACAGCTGCCAGGTGCCGGAGCGCACGACGACGCTGGAGGCGCGGTCGTTGAAGCCGAGCGGGTCGAGGTCGGGCGCGCTGCCGCGCAGCGTCAGCGGCTGGCCTTCGAAATTCGAGTCGGTAAACAGCGTCAGCTCGCCGGCGTGGGCCGACAGGGCCAGCAGCGGGGCGGCCAGCAGGAGAGCGGCGCGGGTCAGACGGTGCAGGAGTGGTTTCATGATAGGGATCGCCAAGGTAAAAGAGTTAATCGGCCGGTGCATGCACCGACAACGCGCATGCTAACGTTTCAGCCGACACGCCAGTATGGTCAAATTGCAATAAATTGTAATGATAGCCTCTGCAGACAAAATAGTGCCGGGGTAAAATGGTCGCCCGCCCCGTTCCGATCGCCGCGCATGCCCCACTCGTTCACGCTGCCCAACCTCCGTCGCGAAGCCGCCGCCCTGTGGCGCCTGGCCTGGCCCATGCTGATCGGCCAGCTGGCCACGGTGGGCATGGGCGTGGCCGACGTGGCGATGACCGGCCACGCCAGCGCCGACGAGCTGGCCGCCGTGTCGCTGGGGGCGTCGATCTGGTCCATCATCCTGGTCACGGTCAGCGGCACCATGATGGCGATTAACAGCGTGGTGGCGCACGACGTCGGCGCCGGCGAGCTGGCGCGCATCCCGCACGCGGTGCGGCAATCGCTGTGGAAGGCGCTGGGCGTGGGCGTGGTGGCGATGCTGCTGGCCAACCTGGCGACGTTGCTGTTCGAGCACCTCTACCTGACGCCCCATGTGCAGCGCCAGGCCACGCTGTTCGTGCACGCGATCAGCATCGGCCTGCCGCCGTTCGCCGCCTACCGCGCGCTGTACGGCTACAGCACCAGCATCAACCAGACCAAGCCGGTGATGCTGATCGCCATCCTGGGCCTGCTGTTCAACGTCCTCGTCAACTGGCTGCTGGTGTTCGGCCACTGGGGCCTGCCCAAGTTGGGCGGGGTCGGCTGCGCGGTCGCGACCGGCCTGTGCATGTGGCTGATGCTGGCCGCCATGCTAGTCTGGATGCGCTGCGCGCCGGCCTACCGCGCCACCTACCCGTTCACCCACTGGGAGTGGCCGCACTGGCCGGAGATCCGCTCGATGCTCAAGCTGGGCCTGCCGATCGGCGTGACCTATTTCGCCGAGGTCAGCGCGTTTGGCGCGGTCAGCCTGCTGGTGGCGCGCTATGGCGTGGTGCAGGTGTCGGCGCACCAGATCGCGCTGAACTTTTCCTCGCTGGTGTTCATGGTGCCGCTGAGCTTTGGCATCGGCCTGATCACCCGCGTCGGCCAGGCCGTGGGCGAAGGCAATCCGGTGCGGGCGCGCTTCGTGGCCTGGGTGGGCGTGTGGATGTCGCTGGCGTTTGCCGTGCTGTCGGCGCTGTTCATCGTGCTGTGCCGCCGGCAGATCGCCGCCGCCTACACCTCGGACGCGGCGGTGCAGGCGCTGTGCGAACAGTTGCTGCTGTTTGCCGCCCTGTTCCAGCTGTCGGACGCCACCCAGGTCGCCACCTCGTGCGCGATCCGCGGCTACAAGGTCACGCGCCAGCCGATGCAGATCCAGCTGCTGGCGTTCTGGGGCTTCGCGCTGCCGCTGGGCTGCTGGCTGGGGCTGGCGCCGCAATGGCTGCCGTGGTCGCCGGCGCAGCCGATGGCGGCGGCCGGCTTCTGGATCGGCCTGGTGATCGGGCTGACGGTGGCGGCGGTGCTGCTGAGCTGGTCGCTGCAGCGGCTGTCGCTGGCCCGCGTGGCCCAGGCGCGGACCGGCTGAGCGATACAGCCCGTTACAGCTACCGAAGGAAAAACGGTTTTCCTGCGCGGATTCAGAACATTGCCGTCTCGCCACAAGCGGGCCGGTCTGGTATCGTCTTGGGTTCCGATAACCAAGAGACACTCCCCCATGCGCTTTATCCTCTGCTTCCTGGCCCTGCTGGCCGGCTCCCAGGCCTCGGCCGAAAAACTGACCCTGGACCGCCTGTACGGCGACGCGTCGCTGAGCGGCCCCGGCGTGCGCAGCCTGAAGGTGTCGCCGGACGGCGCCCGCGTCACCTTCCTGCGCGGCCGCGACGACAACCAGTTCCAGCTCGACCTGTGGGAATACAACCTGAAGGACAAGACCACGCACCGCCTGGTCGATTCCAAGATCCTGGTGCCGGAAGAGAACTTGTCGGACGCCGAAAAGGCCCGCCGCGAGCGCGAGCGCACCGCCAGCCTCAAGGGCATCCTCAGCTACAGCTGGTCGCCGGACGGCAAGCAGCTGCTGGTGCCGATCGCCGGCAATCTGTACCTGATCGACGCCAGCAAGCCGGACGCCGCGCGCATGGTGGCCTCGGGCAATGTGCTCGATCCCAAGATTTCACCGAAAGGCCGCTACGTGTCCTTCGTGCGCGACCAGAACCTGTACGTCATCGACCTCTCCACCGGCAAGGAAAAGCAGCTGACCACCGACGGCACGGGCACCATCCACAACGGCGAAGCCGAGTTCGTGGCGCAGGAGGAAATGGGCCAGACCAGCGGCTACTACTGGGCGCCGGACGATTCCGCCATCGCCTACAAGCGCTATGACGAAGCGCCGGTGCCGGTGGTGCGCCGCTTTGAAATCTTCGCCGACCGCACCGACGTGGTCGAGCAGCGCTACCCGGCCGCCGGCGATCCGAACGTGCTGGTGCAGCTGAAGATCGTGTCGCCGACCACTGGCGAGATCCGCAACGTCGAACTGGGCGCCAACCAGGACATCTACCTGGTGCGCGCCGACTGGAGCGCCAGCGCCAAGGCCCTGCTGTTCCAGCGCCAGAGCCGCGACCAGAAGCAACTGGAACTGGTGTCGGTCGACACCGCCACGCTGGCGCAGAAAGTGCTGATCACCGAAACCTCGCCAACCTGGGTCAGCATCTTCGACGACCTGCGTTTCCTGGGCAATGACAAGGGCTTCGTCTGGGCGTCCGAGCGCAGCGGCCGCAAGCACCTGTACCTGTATGACATGAACGGCAAGCTGCAACACGCCATCACCAGCGGCGAATGGGGCATCGACCGCCTGCTGGCGCTGGACGAAAAAGGCGGCCGCCTGTTCGTGCAGTCGAACCGCGACGCCGTCGTCGACAGCCAGACCTATATGCTCAAGCTGGACGGCAGCAGCGCCAACAAGCCGGTGCGCATCACCCAGGGCGATGGCTGGCACGACGCCTCGTTCGCCCGCAACGGCGAAGTGTTTGTCGACACCTACTCCGATCCGGACACGCCGCCGCAGGTCAGCATCCGCCGCCCGGACGGCGCGATGATCAGCTGGCTGGAGCGCAATGAGCTGAACGCCTCGCACCCATACGGCAAATACCTGGACGCCCACCTGCACACCGAGTACGGCACGCTCAAGGCCAAGGATGGCCAGACCTTGTACTACTCGATGATCAAGCCGAGCGGCTTCGATGCGTCGAAAAAATACCCGGTCTACCTGTCGACCTACGGCGGCCCGCACTCGCAGCACGTGGCGCGCAAATGGGGCAACTTCTTCGACCAGTACATGGCGCAGCAGGGCTTCGTGGTCTGGCGCCTGGACAACCGCGGTTCGTCGCGCCGCGAGCGCGTGTTCACCGACGCCAACTACCACAACCTGGGCAAGGTCGAGGTGGAAGACCAGATCACCGGCATCGAATGGCTGGGCAAGCAGAGCTTCGTCGACGCCAAGCGCGTGGGCGTGTTCGGCTGGAGCTACGGCGGCTTCATGACCTTGCGCCTGCTGGCGGAGGCGTCGGACAAGATCGCCATGGGCGTGTCGGTGGCGCCGGTGACCGACTGGTCGCTGTACGACACCCACTACACCGAGCAGTTCATGGGCACGCCCAAGGAAAATGCGGCGGGCTATGTATCGGCGGGCGTGTACTCGCACCTGGACGGTTTGAAGTCGCCGCTGCTGCTGGTGCATGGCATGGCCGATGACAACGTGCTCTTCACCAACACCACGCGCATGATCGACGCGCTGGTCAAGCGCAATGTGCACTTCGAGCTGATGACCTATCCGGGCGCCAAGCATGGCATCTCGGGACGCGGTCCACAGCGTCATGTGTACGGCAATATCGAGGCCTTCTTCAAGAAGAACCTGATGCCGGAAACGAAATAAACGATATAAAAAAAGGACCCTCGGGTCCTTTTTTAGGGCGCAAAATGCTTAGTTGCGGTTGCCTTTGGCGATATCTTTGACGGCTTCTTTAGCATCGCCCAAGCCTTTTTGCAGCTTGCCTTCAGCTTGCTTGTTCAGGCCCTTGGCTTGCTGCTCCGAGCTGCCGACCAGTTTGCCAGCCTCTTCCTGGATTTTGCCGCCAACTTCCTTAGCCGTACCTTTAACTTGATCCTTGTTCATGGTGAACTCCTTAGTGGATGATGAAGCTACAGGACACACAGCGTTGTGCTGTGTGCATGGCATCCACTATAGGCAGGCGGCGGTTGAGGTTCTGTGCGCTTGCGCACCCTGCACGGCAATCAAGTTTTGCGCCAGACGCTGGCCAGCCACGGCTGCTGTTCGCGCGGCAAGCCCGCCGGGCGGTAGTAATGTTGGACTGCGATAAAACCCGCTGCCAGCAGGTAACGCTCCCAGGTGTCGTAATCGTAGTAGCTGCCGTAGCGCGGGCCGTTCCAGCCTTCGCGGTTGTCGCCGCGTGGGTTGGAGCTGAACAGCACGCCGCCGGTTTTCAGCGCGGCATGCAAGTCGCGCAGCACTTGCGGCAGTGCGGCGCTCGGCACGTGGAACAGCGAAGCGTTGGCGTAGACGCCATCGAAAAAACCGGCGGGCAGATCGAGTTTGACGAAGTCCTGCTGCCACGCCTCGCAGCCGCTGTAGGCGCGCGCCATCTCGACAAATCGCGCCGAGCCGTCGACGCCGATCGCTTCGTGGCCCATGTCCTTGAAGGTTTTCAAATCGCGGCCGGGGCCGCAGCCCAGGTCCAGCAGGCGGTACGGCGCCGGGCCTTGTATCGCCGCCAGCAAGGCGGCGATGTTCTGGCTCACATCGTGGTCGATGGTGCCGGCGAAGAATTGCTCGGCGGTGCGCTCGTAATGCTGCAGCGTGGTCTGCGTGATCTGTTCGATAGGGTCGTCGGGATTCATGCCGCCAGTATATACGGCGGGTGCGAAATTCGGCCTGTGCGGCATTCGTGCTCGTTTGGGTGTCTCGTTCTGTCTCGTTTTGACTCGTTTGAACTTTGTGCGGCGCACAAGGTCTAACGAGACAGAACGAGACAAAACACGACACAACGAGCAAGGAGAACGAGCATGAATGCCGCACAGACCTGTGAACTGCCACCCGCCGCATACTCCGAGCTGGCGGATTTTCTACGCAAGAGCGGCAGCACGCTGTCGCCGGTGGAGGCGGCCATCATCGCCATCCGCGAGTAACTGGGCCAACGCCGCCCGCCTGCGTGACCGTTTGCAACAGCGCGCCGCCAAACAGCCCTTGTCCGCCGCCGACGCCATGACCGTCGCCGCGAAATCAATGAGCGACGCCCTGACCACCGCCCTTGCGCTGGTAGAGCACGCCAACCATCAATCGCAAAACACATTGGAGCGCCGCCTGCCCCGCTATCGCCGCGAGTACGATCAACTGACCGACGATCACTGACAGGCAGCGCCGTTCAACTTACCAGACCCGCACGCGGTCCTTCGGCGCAAGATACAAAGTCTGCCCTGGCTGCACATTGAAAGCCTGATACCAGGCATCCATGTTGCGGACGGTGGCGGTGCGCCACTTGTCCGGCGCATGGCCGTCGGTCAGGATCGCGCGGCGCAGCGCGGCTTCGCGCGCCTTCTCGCGCCAGCTCATCGCGTAGCCGATGAAAAACTGCTGGTCCGCCTCCGCCGTCACGCTCTGCTTGGCCAGCGTGGCACGGTAAGCATCATGCGACGCCGCCAGACCTGCCAGATCGGCCAGGTTCTCGCTCAAGGTCTGCTGGCCGTTGATCGCCAGATCCGGGAACGGCTTGTAGGCCGAGTACTGCGCCGCCAGCGCCGCCGAAGCGCGTTTGAAATGCTTGCCGTCGGCCGCCGTCCACCAGTCGCGCAGACGGCCCATGGAATCGAACTGCGCGCCCTGGTCGTCGAAGCTGTGGCTGATCTCGTGGCCGATGGTCGCGCCGATGCTGCCATAGTTCACCGCATCGCTGGCCTGCGGATCGAAGTACGGCGCCTGCAAAATCGCCGCCGGGAAGTTGATCGCGTTCTGCATCGGCATGTTGACCGCGTTGACCAGCTGCGCCGGCATGCACCACTCGCCACGGTCCACCGGCTGCTGCAGCTTGGCCAACTGCTGCTGCGTATGTACGCGTTCGGCGCGCAGCAGGTTGCCCAGCGCATCGTCCGGCGCCACTTCCAGCTGCTCGTAGCTGGCCCATTTGTCCGGATAGCCTATGCCCACGTACAAGGTCTTGAGCTTGGCGTGCGCTTCCAGTTTGGTGGCCGGCGCCATCCACGCCAGCTGGTCGATGCGGGCATGGAAGGCGTCGACGATCTTGCCCACCATCTGCTGCAAGCGCTGCTTGGACTCGGCCGGGAAATACTTGGCGACATACACCTTGCCCAGCGCATCGGGCATGGCCATGTTGACGGCGTTCAGGCTGCGTTTCCAGCGCAGCGATTGTTCCGGCGTGCCGTTCAGCGTGCGACCATAGAAATCGAAGTGCTGCTCGGCCAGCGCCTTGGGCAGCGCGCTGCTCACATGGTTCACGCTGTGGAAGGCGAGGAAATCCTTCCACGTTTCCAGTGGCGCCGACCGCACCAGCTTGGCCGCACCCACCACCGCGCCCGGATGCCAGACGATGAACTTTTTCTGCTCGCCCAGACCGGCGCTGGCGAAGAAGGCCTTCCAGTCCAGCCCCGGCGCCTTGCGCGCGAAATCGTCGGCGCTCCAGTTGTTGTTCGCCTTCAGCACGTCGGACGACACCTCGCGGCTGGCGTGCGCCATGGCGATGCGGCGCTCCAGTTCGAACACGCGGGCAGCCCGCGCATCGGCGTCGGCGATGCCGGCCAGCTTGAAGGTGGCGGCGATGTGGGCCTGGTACTGGCCGCGCAGTTTTTTCATCGCCGGCGTGTTGTCCAGATAGTAGGCGCGATCCGGCATGCCCAGCCCGCCCTGCAGCAGGTAGGGCGTGTAGTGCGCCGAGTCCTTCAAGCCTTGCGCGATCCACAGGCCGAACAGGTTCTCGGTGAAGAAGTTGGTGGCGTTGAGCGGGTCGACGTCGGCCCGCAGCGTGCCGCCCAGCGCCTTGGCCAGCTCGCCCTTGTCGCGGATGGCGGCGATCTGTTGCAGCAGCGGTTGCAACGGCGCCAGTCCCTTGGCCTCGATGCCCGCCTCGTCCATGAAGCTGGCGTAGAAGTCGGCGATTTTTTTCGCCTCGGCGTCGGTCGGCTGCGCCGCCATCGCTTCGATCAATTTCAAGAGGCGCTGGTTGGTGTCCTCGATCAGCGCGTTGCCCACGCCCCAGCCGCTGCGGTCGGCCGGAATCTCGACGCTGTTGAGCCAGTCGCCGTTGACATAGTCGAAGAAATCGTCGCCCGGCAGCACGGCGGTTTTGGTGGCGGCAGCCGGCGGCGCGGCGATGGCCGGCTCGGCGCGCAGCGGCGCGGCCAGCAGCAGGGTGGCGCAGACGGCCAGGCGTAAAGCGGTAGCGGATGGGTGCATAAAAGTCCCTTGATAGTGGATCTGGTTGGATGACAGGCGTGGTACGCCAGCATGCACTCTATCGCCTCGGCATGCGCGCCGCCGCCGGTTTGCGACGAACTGCGGATTCCGCGGAACAGATGGTTGCAGCACGGCAGAAAAGAGACGCTCCCCCAGCAAAATTGCTTCATTCATTCTGGGAATCGCTATATAGTTAGCCTATAGCAACGCGCTAATTACCCAGGAGATAAATATGAAACTTGATGCCCTGTTCCAGAATCCAACTGCGTTGCCCACTGCGCCTAAAGTCGTGGAAGAGCTGATCAGCAGTTTCGACAAGGCCAGCGTCTCCACCGAAGAGATCGCGAAGAAACTGTCGACGGACCCGGTGCTGAGCGCCAAGCTGCTGCGACTGGCCAACTCGGCCTACTACCATGTGTCGCGCAGCATCGGCACGGTGGAGGATGCGGTGCTGATGCTCGGCTTCGTCACCGTGCGCACGCTGGTCATCAGCTCCGGCCTGGTCAGCGGCTTCAAGACCGTGCCCGGTCTCGACCTCAAGCAATTCTGGCGCTACAGCCTGCACACCGCGGTCTGCGCCAAATGGATCGCCAAGAAAACCAAGGAAAACACCGACCTCGCCTTCACCATCGGCATGATGCACGCCATCGGCCAGCTGGTGATCCACTCGGCGATGGCCGAACAGGCGATCGCGCTGGACAAGGTGGCCGGCCCGATGGACTCGCGCCGCCTGGACGCCGAGCAAGCCTCGTTCGGCTACACCTTCGCCGATGTCGGCGCCGAGCTGGCCAAGCGCTGGAAGTTCCCGCTGACCTTCTCGGAAACCATCAGCGCCTTCCCTGAACCGCACCACAATGGCGAACTGAACCGCTTGGCCGCCGTGGTCTCGCTGGCCGCCTGGCGCGCCCGCGTCGAGCAGGCGCAGCTGAGCGACGACGAAATCGCCGCCTGCTACCCGGCCGACCTGGCCGAGGAACTGGGCCTGGACGACAACGCCCTGATCGACGACATGCCGCCGCCGGACGAGCTGAGCGCGGGCCTGGAGGAGCTGGTCAAATAAGCCAGCTTGCCTTAAAGACCATGAAAAGCCGCCGATTTCGCATCGCGCGGCTTTTTTTTTTCAAATATTTTTTCAAAACACCCTAAAGTTCCCATTTAAGGCGACGTTAATCAGGACATGCGGTAATCCGTTTTAACTAGCCAGGGTGAGCACATGACCTCCACCGAAGTCCTCTCGATGTACGAAAACATTGCCGGTTTGACCAATCAAATGGCCGCCGCCGCACGTCTGGGAGACTGGGACGGCCTGAGCCGCCTGGAAGCGCAATGCGCCACCGAAGCCCGCGCAGCCGCCAGCGGCACGCCGGCACTGAGCGGCGCCCCGCGCCTGCGCAAGATCGACCTGCTGAAACAGATCCTGGCCAACGACCGCGAAATCCGCGACGTCACCGAGCCATGGCTGAACAGCGTTCCCGGCATGTCACGCCAATAAACATCCCCCCTGCCCAAAGCGCCTCCCCGGCGCTTTTTTTTCGCCCCAAACAAAAAAGGGTCGGACCCCGTACGGGGTCCGACCCTGGTTCGCCGCCGTGCGGGGTCAGGCGCCCAGCGCCACCCGCAGCGACAGCGCGATACCCTGCGCCGCCTTGGTGATCTCGTCCAGCGAAGGGAAGCTAGGCGCGATGCGGATATGGCTGTCCTTAGGATCGTTACCATACGGGAAAGCCGCGCCGGCCGGCGTCAGCGTGATGCCGGCTTCCTTGGCCAGCGCCACGGTGCGCTTGGCCGAGCCCTGCGGCGTCACCAGGTCGATGAAGTAGCCGCCCTGCGGACGGGTCCACGACACGCCCGGCACGTCGCCCAGGTAGTGCTCGAACTGCGCCAGCACCGCCTCGAACTTCGGCTTCAACAGCTGGCGGTGCTGTTCCATCAAGGCTTCCACCGTCGCCACATCCTTCAGCAGGCGCACATGGCGCAGCTGGTTGATCTTGTCCGGGCCGATGCTGCGGATGCCCGCATGCTTGGTCCACCAGGCGATATTGGCCGGCGACGCCGCCAGCGCCGCGATGCCCGAACCGGCCCAGGTCACCTTCGACGACGACGCGAACACGATCGCGCGGTCCGGGTTGCCGGCCTGGGCGCAGGCGTCCAGGATGTTCGCCACTTCCAGTTTCTGCTCGCCCAGATGGTGGAAGCGATAGGCGTCGTCCCACATCAGGCGGAAGTCCGGCGCGGCGGTCTTCATCGCCGCCAGACGGGCCACCACGGCGTCGGAGTACACCACGCCGCCCGGATTGCTGTACTTCGGCACGCACCACATGCCCTTGATGCTGGCGTCCTCGGCCACCAGTTTTTCCACCAGGTCCATGTCCGGGCCGGCTTCGGTCATCGGGATGTTGATCATCTTGATGCCGCGCGCCTCGCAGATGGCGAAGTGGCGGTCGTAGCCCGGAACCGGGCACAGGAAAGTGACCGGCTCGCGCACCCACGGCGCATGGCCGGGCGTGCCGTTGAGCAGGCTGTAGATGATCACGTCATGCATCAGCGACAGGCTGGCGCTACTGTCGACCACCACCTGGGCGGCCGGCACGTCCAGCAGCTTGCCGAACAGCTCGCGCGCTTCCGGCAGGCCGATGGTGCCGCCGTAGTTGCGGCCATCGGTACCGTCGACGGCTTTATAGCCGTCCAGCGACGCCATCAGGGCGTTCGACAGATCCAGTTGCTCGGGGGCTGGCTTGCCACGGGACATGTCCAGCTTCAGGCCGAGTTGCTTGAAAGCTTGGTATTGCTCGTGATGCTGAGACGGGAGATCTACTGCGGTCATAGGGCTCTTTCAGGGATGGTGGGAATATAGGCGTCGAATACTATACCCCAGAACGTCCCGCTTGGATAAGAGCCGGCAGTTATATGCTTATTACCGTTCCATCATTGATTCCGGCGTGACTTCGTGCAGTGGCGGCGCCTCCACCGGGGCCGCCTCCTCGGCGGCCGGCTTTTTCTTGCGGAATCCTTGCCAGATTTTCAACGGCCCGCTGCCGCGTTTCTTGCGCAGATAGAAGTAGCCGCCCGCGCCGAGCAGCAGCGCCAGCACCCCGGCGCCGGCGCCGATCAGCGGCAGATTGCTGGAAGGTTGTTCCGGCGGCTTTTCCTTTTTGTACTTCAGCTTGGGCAACACGCGCACCTTCTTGACCGGCGCCGACGCCTCCGCAGAAGCCGCGCCGGAAGCCGACTCGCTCGCCGCAGCGCTAGCCACAGACGCCGCCACCCCGGCCGAGGCCGACGCGGCCGGCGCCGCATGCGCCGCAGAAGCCGCTCCTTCATGCCCCGCAACCGGAGCGCTGGCCGCCCCGCCCTTCGCCGCCAGCGCGCCCTGCAGCACTTTCACCTTGCCCTCCAGCTCGACTAGCTTGCTGGACAACTCCACACTATGCGTATCGAGCACCGCGCATTCCTTCGCGCTGATGCCGGACGGAGTACAAGCCGCCGGCCGCTTCACGCCCCGAGGCAGCGGCAACGCAGGCAAGGGCAACAAAGCCTGCGCCACGCCCAGCGGCACGCCGCCATCGGCCTGCGCCACCTCGCCGCCGGCCGCCGGCTTGGGCGGCACCGCACGCACCGCCGGCCGCCGCGACCCCGCAGGCGCAAGCGCCGTCCGCAAGCCGCCCGGCTCGCCCACCTCCGACTCATGCGCCGACGGCATCGGCGCCGGCCGCGTCCGGTCGCGCACCGGAGCCGGTGCCGGCTCAAGCGGCGCAGACGCCGCCACCTCGGCCGCCTTGGCCGCCCGAGCCTGCGCCGCCATCTGCGCCGCGGTCATCGCCGGAGTCGCCGACGGCAACGGCGCCGGATTCGGATCCGGCTGCAACCACACCGTCGCCGCGCGCACATCATGGCGCCCGGCAGCACTGAGCTCCAGGAACACATGGACATATTCGGCATCGATATTGCGTGTCGTCGTCAGATGCAGGAACTGGCGCCCGTCGCGCCGCACCACCGACAGATGAACGCTGGCCAGCGCCGGATTCATCGTAATGCTGGCGCCACGGAACACATCCGGCTGCGCCAGCCGCACCTGCAGCGCCGACACCTCGTCCGGCGCCAGCTGCACCAGCTCGATATCCGCCGACAAGGGCTGGCCGATGAACGAGCGCACCGCCACCTCCCCCAGTTCCGCCGCCGACGCGGCAGCCGCCAGCGACAGTGCGCCGGCGCAAGCAAGGATCAAGGTCAGGAAAGGTGTGCGCTGCATGTTGTGGTCGCTTGGCCGCGAATTCTAAAAGTGTATCAGCTATAACGGCTGAATTTCCCGGTTTTGTAGCCCTAGGTTAATTTTTCCAGACTGCGCTACACTAGAAAGCACTTAGCAAACGCACATGATTGCCTATCCGCCCAAAGGAAAAACCATGAACACCAGAAGTGAACGTGACAGTTTTGGCCCGATCGACGTCCCCGACCACCAGTTGTGGGGCGCGCAAACCCAGCGCTCGCTGGAGCATTTCCACATCTCCACCGAACGCATGCCGCTGGAGCTGATCCACGCGCTGGCCAGCGTCAAGCGCGCCGCCGCCCGCGTCAACCTGGACCTGGGCCTGCTCGAAGGCGCCAAAGCCATCGCCATCACCCAGGCCGCCGACGAAGTGCTGGCCGACCGGCACCCGACCGAGTTCCCGCTGGCCGTGTGGCAAACCGGCTCCGGCACGCAGTCGAATATGAACATGAACGAAGTGCTGGCCAACCGCGGTTCCGAGCTGATGGGCGGCGTGCGCGGCGAAAGCCGCAAGCTGCACCCCAACGACGACGTCAACAAAGGCCAGTCCTCGAACGACATCTTCCCCACCGCCATCCACGTCGCCGCCGCGCAGGCGCTGGCCGGCAATGTGCTGCCGGCGCTGCGCCAGCTGCGCGACAGCCTGCACGCCAAGGCCGTAGCCTTCGCCGACATCGTCAAGATCGGCCGCACCCACCTGCAGGACGCCACGCCGCTGACGCTGGGCCAGGAATTCTCCGGCTACGTCGCCCACCTCGACTTCGCCGAACGCGCCATCAGCACCGCCCTGCCCGGCGTGCTGCAACTGGCGGCCGGCGGCACCGCCGTCGGCACCGGCCTCAACGCGCACCCGGAATACGCCCACCGCATCGCGGCCGAGCTGGAGCATACGCTGGCCCTGCCCTTCCGCAGCGCCGACAACAAATTCGCCGCGCTGGCCGGCCACGACGCCCTGCTGCTGGCCCACGGCGCGCTGAAAACCCTGGCCGCCGCGCTGATGAAGATCGCCAACGACGTGCGCTGGATGGCGTCCGGCCCGCGCTCCGGCCTGGGCGAAATCACCATCCCTGAAAACGAGCCGGGCAGCTCCATCATGCCGGGCAAGGTCAATCCGACCCAGTGCGAAGCCGTCACCATGCTGTGCTGCCAGGTGTTCGGCAACGACGTCGCCATCACCATGGGCGGCGCCTCCGGCAACTTCGAGTTGAACGTCTACAAGCCGCTGATCGCCCACAACTTCCTGCAAAGCGCGCGCCTGCTGGCCGACGGCATGCGCAGCTTCGAGGAACACTGCGTGCACGGCATCGAGCCCAACCGTGGCCGCATTGCCGAGCTGATGGAGCGTTCGCTGATGCTGGTGACGGCGCTGGCGCCGCACATCGGCTACGACAAGGCCGCCACCATCGCCAAGCAGGCGCAGCACGAAGGGACGACGCTGAAGCAGGCGGCGCTGGCGCTGGGTTACGTCAGCGCCGAGCAGTTCGAGCAGTGGATCGTGCCGCTGGACATGACCCGTCCGGGCGCCTAGAAGCCGTAGGAGTAGCGGACGCCGGTCAGCCAGTCCGGCCGCGCGTTGGCGTCGTGGCCGGGATTGACGCGCCACATCACGGCGCCGGTCAGCTTGCCCATGCGGCCGTCGCGGCCGAACATGGTGGTGTAGCCGATTTCCAGGTCGCGCTCGGTGGCGGTCGGCCGCAGGTTCAAGGTCGGCGCGCCGAAGGCCGGTGCGCCGGGGTCGCCGTTTTGCGGCGACGCGCCGCTGTATTGCAGCGTGCCGGTCCTCACCTTGGCCGGCACCGACAGGGTGATCGCCAGGCGGTCATGACTGTTGAACACCTGGCGCGTCGACAAGCCCACGCTGTACGCCACGGTGCGCACCGACGACACCTGCGCGATCAGGCTGTCCGGATTGCCGATGCCTTCGGTGCGGCCATAGGACGCCATCAGCATCAGCGCGCTGCGCGAACTGAGCGCATAGCCCAGCGAGAGCGAGGTGAAGGTGGTGGTCGGACGGGTGTTCATGGCCAGCGCCGGCGACTGCTGCGAGCCCAGCGCCGAACCGGTCTCGCGCAAAATACCGATGGTCAGGATGCCGACCGCGCGCCCCATTTTCTTTTCAAAATCCGCGCTGGTGAGGAAGCGCTTGCTGTGTTCGTTGAGCACCGGCCCCAGCGGATCGAGCAAGGTCAGATTGCCCGGCAAGGCGCCGAAATGCAGGCGCGGCCCGCCGTTGTAGCCGGCGCCATAGCGCGGCGTGCTCTCGCCCTGCACCTGCTCGCTGAGCGCCGACTGCCGGTCCGCCGCCTCGAACAGCAGCGACGAATTGGCCCGCTTTTCAAACGCGGTCGGCAATCGTTGCGGGGAAAAAGGGTCGGATGCAGCGGCGCTCACCAAACCGGAAAGCGGGCAAATCAGGACGGCCAGTGGCCAGATGAGCTTGTTCATGATGCAACTCGCTGAGGGCAAATCATGCTGCACAAATATTCAGCAGTTAACTCAGGATAGCAACTTTTTTTCTCAACAGCAATCTCAACCGTGAGGTATTCGTCGAGTAAACTGCGGCCCTGTCGGAATGCCGCTACACTACTGAAAGTAAGCAGCAGAGCCGATTTCACATCATAGCAACAGAGGATAAAATGCAGAGAGTAAGTTTTGAATTGAGCGGGGAGTTTGTTGAGCTAAATCAGTTATTGAAGCTGGTGGGACTGTGCGACAGCGGCGGCGCCGGCAAGATGATGGTTGCCAGCGGCACCGTCAAAGTGGACGGCAAACAAGAGTTGCGCAAGACCGCCAAGATCCGCGCCGGCCAGCAAGTGACCGTGGGCGACATCCGCATCAGTGTTGACGGAGTATGATTTAGTCTTGCATTTGAGCAATAATGGCCTAAGCTGAGGTCATGCGGGGTTGCGCGTTTGATCGAGCGCAAACCGGCGGACCTGACCATCGCTATATTGGGATAGCCCGCCAGCCGGCTTTTTCAACTTTTTACGACCAGGGGAACGTCATGGACGATCCTGCCAACAACATGCAAACGCAGGAACGCCTGCTCGACGATCTTCGCCAGGTGATCGAAAACGCCGAAGAACTGCTGAAAAACACCGGCCAGTACCACGGCGTGCTCTACCAGGCTGCCCGCGCCAAGCTGGCGCAGGCGCTGCTGACCGCCACCGAAGAACTGGCGCGTTTCGAAAACGTCCAGCTCGACCGCATGATCGAGCTGACCGCCGCCGCCAGCCGCCTGCACCAGGACTTGACCGGCGAAGCCAAGCTGCTGCGCGCCTTCCGGCCGACTTAACGGCGCCGCGCCAGCCACGCATCGAGCGACACCTTGCCCGGGCCGAAGGCCACCAGCACCAGCAGCATCGCGCCCCAGTAGAAATGGTCGTTGATCGCGGCCGGGCATTCAAAGCTCAGCAGCTGCGGATACGAAATCACCGCCATCGCATTCACCAGGAACAAGGCCAGCGCCGCCGGCCGCGACGCCAATCCCACCAACAGCAGCACAGGCAGCACCAGCTCGCCCGCCGCGCCCGCGTAGGCCGCCAGCTCGGGCGGCAACAGTGGCACCATGTACTCGTCGCGGAACAGCGACAGCGTCGCGCTCCAGTCGCCGACCTTGACCATGCCGGCCTTGAAGAATTGCCAGCCCACGTAGCAACGCAGTGCCAGGCTCATCAGGGAACCGCCCCACGCGGTCAGTGCCGCGTCGTAACGGGATAATTGTTGGTGCAGTCCGAGGATAGTTTTCATCATTGCGCTTTCAAAATTAGTTAGTCGCCGTTAGACGTCTATCCTGACAATCAATGCGAAATCTATCCATTGCTGCAAATTGGCGGCGAAGTCGTAGTCTTCGTCGAGCTCGAAGGCAGCGTCCAGCGCCGCGCCGAACTCGCCGCCCGCCGCCAGCACCGACAGCGCCGCGTGGCTGGCCGCGCTCAGCGGCAAGACCTGGGTTTTCCAGTGCGGGCGCGTGACCAGTCCATAGCTGGCCGCCGCCAGCCCGGGCGGAAACGCCATATCGCCATCGGCCTGGTGCGCCTGCCACAGCGGGATCACCGCCCACGCCGAGGCCAGCAGCGTGCACGCCGGATGCAGCTGCAAGCGCGCCGTCTCCACCTGCTGCGGCGGCAGCGCCGCCATCTGCTGCGCCGTCACGCCCTGCGCCGACGGCGCGTAGTGGGCGCGGTGCAGGGTCCACTCCAGCGTCGCCATGTCGGGCAGATACGGATAGTCGGCCACGTGCGGGAAGGCGCGCAGGAAATCGGCGAAGTGCGCGCCGAAGCGATTCAGGTCGCCGCTGTCCGACGGCCGCGCGCGGCCGTAGGCTTGCGCCAGGCCGCCGAAGAATTCCTCGCCCACCAGCATCCGGATCACCGGATAGGCCGCGCCCAGCGTCTTGTCCCAGGTCACGCTCAGGTTGCCGCGATACAGGGCGTAGCGATGCTCGCCGTGTGCGCCTTTGAATTGCGCCAGCGCCGCCGGCGCCAGCGCCGCATCGAACAGGCCGGCGGCGAACGCCTGCTGATCGGCAGCCAGCGTGGCGTCCGCTTCGTCCGCGATGGCCGCGGCAGCGACCAAGCTCATGGCCGACGCCGCCCGTGGCGCAGCCGTCTCCGCATGGCGGCGCAGCAACACCTCGGCCTTGTCCGCCTCGCCCAGCAGCACGCCGAGCTCGGGAATATCGGTATCCCATTCAATCAATGTCGGCACCGCGCCGAAGCGCTGCAAGGCCGCCTCGTACAGGCGCCAGACCGGCTCGGCCACCGTATCGCCATGGTGGTCGATCACCGCTTGCGGCGTCACCAGGTGGCCGGCCAGATGCATCTCGCCCACCATGCCGGGCCGGATCGCGGCCAGCGCGGCCAGCGCGTCCTCGCCGTGGTTGCATTGATTGACGTACAGATTGTTGATGTCCAACAGCAGCCCGCAACCGCTGCGCGCCGCCAGCGCCGCCATGAACTCCGCCTCGCTCATCGCATCCCGGTGGAAGCGCACATAGGTCGACACATTCTCCAGCAACAGCTGGCGCTTCAGCGTGTCCTGCACGCGGCCCACGCGCGCGCACAGCAGGTCGAGCGCGGCCTGGTCCAGCGTCAGCGGCAATAAATCGTTGAGCTGCCGGTCGTCGACGGCGCCCCAGCACAGATGTTCGGACACCAGCATCGGTTCGGCGCGCTCGACCAGACTGCGCACGCGTTCAAGATGAGGTTCGGAGTAGCCGCGCGCCGAGCCCAGTCCCAGGCCGACGCCATGCAGGCTGATCGGATAATCGCGCCGCAATTGCTGCAGCACGTGCCAGTCCCAGCCGGCTTGATCGAGATAATTTTCGGTATGAACTTCGAGCCAGGCGGCGCGCGGCCGCTGCTCGATGAACTGCCGGTAGTGCGGTGCCCTCAGCCCCACGCCCACGCCCGGCAACTGCTGCGCTGGACGTGGCGAGGACATGAGTGCGCGACCGGCTCTGCTGATTACTTGGCTGGCGCTGCGGTTTTGCCGCCGGCTTTTTCGCAAGTGCCCTTGGCAACATATTTCCACTCGGCGGCGCCGTTGTCGGTCTTCGACTGGCCGGCGCAGGAGTGCGAACCGTTGGCCGAAGCGCAATCGTTCTGGCCAGCCTTGGCGATGCCGAAGCATTTCTCTTTTTCAGCGGCGGCCGACGCGGTCGCGGCGGAAGCGGTGCCGACGGAAGCGGCGCATACGGTGGCCAGGGCGGCGGCGATCAGGGCTTGGCGTTTGTTCATGGTAAGTCTCCTCAGTGGAAAGTTAAGTTTGATGTGCAACGCAATCGTCTGCAACTGTACGGTAGTCGGCCAACAAGGGTCCAGCCTTACAGGTTTTTTAAAAATTTTTGCGAGAACCGTAAGCAGACGCAGCGTACCAGCATTAACGCCTGTACGCATCATTCTGTTGACTGGATTCAAATGAGGAAGTTCGCCGGGCGCAGCAACGCGCCGACACGCTGCGCACCGGTCGGTGCGCAGGCGGGGAGAGGCGGCGCCGAACGGGCCGCAACGATGCCGGTCAGGCAGTCGTGTTGATGGTGTTGCCGAGATGCGAAGGCAGATTCGGCGCCGACGGCACCGGTGGAATCGCCTCGATCAGGGCAGCAGCGCTCGACGCCTGGATATCCTGGGCTTTTTTCAACACAGCGATGCCGACGGCCTGCTTGGTGCCGGTGTCAGCAATCGTGGTTGCTACTTGAGCAATACCTGAAACGTCCATGTGATTCTCCAGTAAGGCGTATCACTACTTTTACGGACGTTAGGCGCGTAACTTTAGCCGTTCGATGAAACTTTTTTCAAATAGTCGTCCAGCCAGGCCAGCACCGCCTGCGGCTGGTTCAAATCCAGCCAGGCCACCGACGGCGGCAAGTCCGGCGGCAGCGGCTGGTCGGAGGCGACCGCAATCACCAGCGGATCGTGCGGATACAGCGGCGGCTTGCCCGATGCCGGCCGGTACACCTCCAGCTTGGCGATCGGGTAGGCCTTGAAGCCTTCCAGCAGCGTCAGGTCGGCGGGCGCCAGGCGGTCCAGTTGCTCATCCAGCGAGGGCTCGGGGGCGCCGCGCAGTTCGCGGATGATCGCCATGCGGAACGGCGACGCCACCATCACCTCGGCGGCGCCGGCCAACCGCAGGCGCGCGCTGTCCTTGCGTGGCGGTTCCAGTTCCAGGTCGTGATGGCTGTGCTTGATGACATTGACCTTCAAGCCCTGCCCTGCCAGCCCGGCGATGAGAAACTCCAGCAGCGTCGTCTTGCCGCTGCCCGACGTCCCGGTGATCGCCAGGACAGTGCGCTTATGCGCCGGAATTTCTCTCTGCATTGCCTACCTCTCCACGCCATCTTGTTGCCGCCATTATACGCAGCAACATCGTGGGAGGCAGGGGCTTACTCCTCGTTCAGGGCCTTGAACGGTTCAACGCGCGAGCTCCGCGCGCCCAGCAACAGCAAACCGAGGCTGATGGCGGCGGCGGCGTAGGTGCCGGTGTCCTGCTGGGCCGACTGCGCTTGCTCGGCGGCATGGGCGCGTGGGACGGCGAAAGCGGCGGCTATCAACAACGGCAACATTTTCAGGTATTTCATCGTGTTTCCCGTGCATGAATGTCAATGATAGAAAAATATCATGCACACATGACGGGGCCGTGACAGCTTTCAATACGGAACGCGGTAGCGATAGCCCTTGAAACTGAAGACCGCCTCGCGCGGCTGCAGTTTTTCCAGCATCAGGCCAGGCGCGACTTCCTCGCCTTCGTGGCGCAGGATCTTGTCGATCAGCAGCAGGCGGTCGGCAGGATTCTTGGAATAAATGTAGCCGCCGACGGTCACGTGCGGGATCGAACGCTGTATCGGCTCCGGCAGGTCACGCAGGTTCTGGACCGGCTCTTCCGGCGCGGCGGCCGCTTTGGCTGGCTTGTCGGCAGCCGGCGCAGGCGCAGGCGCCTGCTCGGCCACCGGCTGCGGACGCGGTTCGGGGGTGACGGTGGCTACCGGCGGCGGCAAGGCGGCCGCCAGCGGTGCAGCGCCAGTCTGCGCCGGCGCGGCAGGCGCGACGGGGATGGCAGGCGCGGCAGGCGCCGCGACCGCCACCGCCGCCGGAGGAGCGCCCGCCGGCTGCTGTTGCTGCGTCGGACGTAACACCAGCACCAGCAGCACCACGATCGCCACGCCCATCGCCAGCGCCGCCAGCACCAGCGGCCTGGTCAAAGCGCCGCCGGCCGCCTTGCGATCCGTCCCATGCAAGGCGGGGGCGTGCAGCGTTGGCGCGCTGCCCAGTTGACGTTCCGCCTGCGCCTTCTTCAGCGCTTCCAAAATGTAAGACATATTATTCCCCTGCTCCCGCCATGCTGCCGGCGCTCGCGCGCGCCAGCAGACGCGGCTCCTGCACGCCGCCCAGCTGATACAGCCGGATGAAAGTTTTCGGACCGGCCACGCCGTCCGCCTTGAGATGCTGCTCGGTCTGGAAATCGGTCAGGCGCGCGCGCAGGCCGGCGCTCAGCGGCTGATCGTCCTGCGGCTTCTTCAGGCCATAGATTTGCGCCAGCCGCCGCGCCAGCCAATCTACGTCCGGCCCGTGATCGCCGCCCGAGACTTCATCCCGCCAGCTGCGCGGCGCGCGCCAGAAGGTCGTGAACTCGCCGCCGAAGCGCGCCGCCAGCGCGTCCAGGCTAATGCTGTGCGGCTTGCCGCCGGGCGCGACGATGGTTGCGCTGCGCTCATCCATCGCCGTCAGCAGCACGTAGTTGGCGGCGATGGGATCGTCGTGCAGCGTCAGCATCGCCGGGCGGTCCAGCAGGCGCAATTCGGCGATACCGCCCTTGGCCTGCAAGCAGCGCAGATTCAAACGCGCCGCCGTCGGACAAGGTTCACCGTCCGGCAGCGCCAGCCCCCAGATCGCCGCCAGCTGACGCAAGGCCGCCGCGCTGCCACCAAGCGCTGCCGTGGCAGGCGCAGGCGCCGCCGCCGGCGCCGTCGGCGCAGCAGCTGCCGCCGTGCCGACCACAGGCTTGGCCGGCGCCGTAGCCACCTGCACAACCGGCTTGACGCCCGGCGCCGCCAACTGCCATGCCGCCGCGCTCAGCACCACCCCGGCCAGCACGCCGGCCGCCACCAGCGGCCAACGCGCGCCGCCGGCGGCCGTCTTGCGCTCCCCGCCGATCACCGCATCCGGCCGGGCAAACACTTCCGCCGCCGCCTTGCGCAGGATGTTGCGCGTCACCTGCGGCTGATTCTCCACATACGCACCCAGCAAAGCCCGGTCGCACAACAGATTGATACGGCGCGGCACCCCCTTGGCCAGGCTATGCACCAGCCCCATCAACCGGCGCGGAAACGGCGCAATCGCCGCCGCCCCCGCCACCGCCAGCCTATGCTCGATATACGCCCCGGTCTCCGCCTCGCTCAGCGAGCCCAGGTGATAGCGCGCGATCACCCGCTGCGCCAGCTGCTCCAGCTCCGGCCGCGCCACCATCGCGCGCAGCTCCGGCTGGCCGATCAGGATGATCTGCAACAGCTTGCGCTCGCTGGTCTCCAGATTGGTCAGCAAGCGCAACTGCTCCAGCACCTCCGCCGACAAATTCTGCGCCTCATCGATGATCAGCACATTGTTGCGCCCCTGCGCGTGACTGGCCAGCAGATAGGCATTGATCGCATCCACATAACCCTTGACGCTGACCGCCCCCGCGCCCGGCGGCGCCAGCGCGATGCCGAACTCGTCGCAGATCGACAGCAGCAGCTCCTCCACCGACAGCTTGGGATTGAAGATATAGGCCAGCTTGCAGTTGTCGGGTATCTGCTCCATGAAACAGCGGCACACGGTGGTCTTGCCGGCGCCGATCTCGCCGGTCAGCAGCACGAAGCCGCCGCCGCTGCCCACGCCATACAGCAGATGCGCCAGCGCCTCGCGATGGCGTTCGCTCATGAACAGGTAACGGGGATCGGGCGCGATGGAAAACGGCGACTGCTTCAGATTAAAGAAATGCGTGTACATGAAGGCCCTGGCAAGGCGCTACTTCAAGCGCTGGCGTACCGGCGGCGGCTGCACCGGCGGCAAGGGCTTGAACTTGGCGCAGTAAATCTTGGATTTGGTATCGAAATACACGATGCGGCTGGCCGGCTTGGCCTCGCGCACCGGATAGGCCGAGCTATCGATTCTCGCATAATGCAGGCCGACCTGGCGAATGATGGCCTGCTCCAGCTCCTCCGGCTTGGCCTCGGCCACGGCGCCGACGAAGATATAGGTGCTGGTATCGTCGCTGACCATGACCTCGGAAATCGCCGTGCCCCACAGATTGGCGCCGTCGGTCTTGAACCAGTAGGCGCCGCCGTCGTGCTTGTAGGCCGGGCCGAAGGCCTTCAGCAGATAGTCGTAGTAGTACAGATTGTCGGTCTGGTCGCGGCACAGCAGGCCGTTGCCGATGATGGTGCCGAAGGTGGTGGGCACCGCCTGGGCGCCGGCGGCGCAGCAAGCAGCCACCGCGGCGGCGGCCAAGGCGCCGCGCAGCATGCGCAGTAAGGACGGCATTATAATTTTTGCAGCCAGGACCGGTTGGCGCTGATGCGCGCCTTGGCCGTGGCCGGAAGGGCTTCGTAACAGCCAGGATATTGTTTCAAGGCGCTTTCCCGAATTTCCTTCTGCAAGCCATTAATCAAAAAAATATACAGCACCGAGCCGTCGTCTGTATTCTTGGTTCCCATATACCTGATCATGTGCGCTCCTTTGACCCCGGCAATACGTACTTGCGTCCATTATGACATTAACGGTAGCCGCGTACCGAAGTTGAATCACGGTTCAGCCCCGTTTTTTTGCAGTTGATCCCCCCGTTCCGCGCGTCCATCCCATTCCACGCGCCCGCCGCCCGGAATTGCCCTATCGTTCAATCCTCGCCACTTCCCATAATCGAGATAAAAATGAAGCAGACGATCAAACATACCGCGCTGGTTTCCGCCCTGATGATGGCATCCCTGGCCAGCGTCGCCGCCCGGGCCGACAGCAAGCAAGACGACACCATCGGCACCGAAACCCGCACCGTTGCGGCCTTCAGCAGCATCGCCATCAGCGGTCCGTTCCGCGTGATCGTCACTTCGCAGCCCGGCAACAGCATCGAACTGTCCGGCCTGCGCCGCAAGTTTGCCGAAATTGAAACGTCGGTCAGCGGCGACACCCTCACCGTGCGCCAGCCGCGCAGCAAAACCAAGGGCTGGAACTTCAACTTCAGCTGGGGCAAGGACAGCAAGCCGCCGATGACCATCCGCATCAGCGCGGCCGGTCTGAAAAGCCTACGCAACTCCGGCAGCGGCGACGTTGATCTGCAACAGTTCCAGGGCCAGCAGCTGTCCTTGACCTCGGAAGGCCCGGGCGACGTGCACGCCAGCGGCAGCGTGCGCGACCTGACGGTGACCGCCTCCGGCAGCGGCGACGTCGACCTGCGCACGCTGAAGGCGGCCAGCCTGAACCTGGTGATGAGCGGCCCCGGCGACGTCAACGCCGGCGGCATGACGCAGGATGTGAACCTGGCCGTCAGCGGCTCGGGCGACCTCGACATCGACGACCTGCACGCAGGCAAGATCAACGCCGCCGTACGCGGGCCGGGTTCGGTGTCGCTGCACGGCAGCAGCAAGGAAATCCGCGCCGAGGTGTCCGGCTCGGGCGACCTGGAAGCGTGCTCGCTGAACACCGAAGCGGCCAGCGCCATGCTGCGCGGCCCGGGCGAAGCCTGCCTGGCCGGCGCCATCAAGAAATTCGACGCGGAAGTGCACGGCTCGGGCGACCTGACCGTGCGCGGCCTGCAAGCGCCGACCGCGCGCGCCCTGCTCAGCGGGCCGGGCAATATGAACCTGTCCGGCAGCGTCGGCGTGCTCAGTGCGGAAGTCAGTGGTTCGGGGGATCTGGAAGGGCAAGCGCTGCAAGTGGAGCGTGCCGTCACGCGCAGCCGCGGGCCTGGCAACATCTTCCTGAACAAGATCAGCGACGCGCTCGATGCCGAGCTCAGCGGCTCGGGAGATTTGAACGCCACGGCGGCGTGCAAGAACGTCAAGCTGAACATGCACGGCCCCGGCGAGGTCAAGCTCAACGGCAAGACCGACAGTCTGGTCGCGCAACTGAGCGGTTCCGGCAGCCTGAACGCGCGCCAGCTGTGGACCAGCCAGGCCGACGTCAAGGTGAGCGGCCCCGGCAACGCCACCGTCACCGTCGCCGACAAAGCCGTCACCTACGACCGCAAAGGCATGAGCCGGCGCGACTAAAATCCGGGGTCATAAAATCCGGGGACCTCGTATATTGAGCATACCGGTTCTTCAGTCGATAATAACTATGTAGAAACGGCCAGGGAAAGTGATGCCGACGGGACAGAGTGCCTTTGAGCACGCGGGTCAGATAGGTGCCTTTCCCTG